>WNFT01000119.1_pt1 | contig 53122 bp, 54 predicted proteins | sample 5400191 | NCBI WGS metagenome assembly WNFT01 (sample SAMN13153359, study PRJNA577476) | soil metagenome | isolation source: 80 cm saprolite under Madrone tree | place: USA:California | collected 2016-06-14 | reverse complement strand
GCGTGCGCTTAATTAATTAAGCAGCAAGTGCCAAGTTGTTGTTGGCAGTTCTAGTTTCCACCAAGTTACGGGCAGGTGGGTCCCGGCATGCCTTCGGGCCGCGACAGCTTCCGTCGAAACCGTGTCGCCCCCTCCGTACTAGCGTAGTTTAGCACTTTGCAAGATTAGCGGTGAATCCCTCCTGTCTTAGCCATTGCCCACCCCCACTCCCGGGGGTTTTTGAGCCACGGCGACCTTCGAGGTCACGTACGCGGGCCCACCGTTTTCCGGTCAGGCCGGAATCTTCGAAGAGCGAAACAGCAAGAAAAAGTCGGCCCACTCCGTTCAGAATGACCGGCGAGGTGAGGAGGGGAGCGGGGGAATTGAAATCGGTGCCAGGAATTTCGATATTCTTATACCATTACGGGTGTAGGACCGGGGCGTTCAGGGCCTTGGAAGGGGCGGTTAGAAATGAAGATTCCTTGTTCTCCAAATTCGCGAAACGCACCAAACACAGAAATGCCATCCGATTCTTATCCTTATCCATATCAAGCGCGGCGGTAGTTTTGTTTCTGGCCGCGACAGGAACCTCTCAGGAAAAGAGCCGGCCGCAATCGTCACCTCCCCAGCAGGAACCTCCGGCAGTTTTGAAAGTGACGACACGCCTGGTTACGGTGGACGTGGTGGCGAGAGATCGCCATGGAAATGCCGTCCGCGACCTTACGGCCGACGACTTTCAGATCACCGAGCAAGCGAGCGGACACAAGATCGAACAGCAGATCGCATCCTTCCGGCTGCTAGATCGCGCTATGGCGAAGGCTCCTGATGCGGAGAGAGCGGCGCTCGAACTTCCCGCCGGCGTATACACGAATTTAGTGACGACAAAGAGCTTGTCCGCGCCGCCGACAATTCTGTTGGTCGATGGTTTAAATACGGATGCAAATACTCAAGTGCAGGTGCGGCAGAAGATGGTCCGGCTGCTGGCATCCGCGCCGAGCGACGTTCCTATGGCTGTGTTCCTCCTTGGGAGAGAACTGCGATTGCTCCAGAGTTTCACGACGGATACGAAGCTGCTCAAAGCGGCAGCAGAAAGGGCTATGACGCAAGAGGCCACGAATCTGCAGATTAAGGATGCCCGAGACGATACTTTTAGTAACTCCTCGCTGCTGGAGCAGATGGCGGGCGCCGAGGGCCAGAGCGACACGCCGGGAGGGCCGCCAACTCCCCAAGGCACGACTCCAGGCGGAAACTCCGACGCGCTGCTGGCGATGAAGGCGCTGTACCTTCAGCGGTTTGAAAGAGAGCAATACGCCGATTCCATGGATATCCGCGTGAAGATGACACTCGACGCGCTGCGCGTGATTGCCCGGCACGTCAGCGGATATCCCGGGAGGAAAAACCTGATCTGGCTATCGTCCGCATTTCCGCTGGCCATTACGCCGGAAGCAAACCTCACTATGGTTGCGAGGTTCAGCGGAGTGCGCAATTACAGCAGCGACATGACTGCCGTGGCGAGCGCCCTGACGGATGCCCAGGTCGCCGTTTATCCAGTGGATGCGAGAGGGATGGAAACGCAGGCCCTTTTCGATCCCCAGTCACGGGGGAAAACGAATCCTTTTTCGGAAGGAGCTACGTTGAACCGCGAGAGCAACGTTCGCTTCTCGAGTCAGGAATCCATGAATGACCTAGCGGCGCAGACAGGCGGAAAAGTCTGCCTGAATAACAATGACCTCTCGGAATGCGTCAAAAGAGCGATTGATGATTCTTCGTCCTACTATGAGCTGGCCTATTATCCGACGGACAAGAACTGGCACGGCGAGTTTCGCAAAATTTCCGTGAAGACTGCGCGGCCGGGCGTGCAACTCTCGTTCCGAGAAGGCTACTTTGCCCGCGAGGCTGACGCCACAATATCCGCGAAAGATGCGAAGGACACGGACACGCATGTGTCTCAAGCCGCGTGCAATGATTTCTTGACGGCGACTTCGATTCTTGTCGAGGCCAGCGCCTTGCCTCCCGACCAACCGGGGCAAACAAAGTATTTCATCGTCATTGATCCCAATGCTCTTTCGATCGGTTCTCCAGAAGGCGGGGTGCGAAATGTGCAAATTGAACTTGCCACCTGCATGTTCAACGCGCGTGGACTGCCGCTGCAATACAACCGCCAAAGCATCGGTCAGAAACTAACGGAAACTGAGTATCAATCCATAAAAGCTCACGGGATCTCGCATACGATTTCGTTCGTGCCGAAGCCGGAGACCGCGCGGGTTCGACTGCTCGTCTGCGATAGCCGGACGGGTATGATCGGTTCGGTGGACCTTCCTTATCCTGCGCAAGTCCTTTCCACTGCCTCAGCGAAGCCGGAGAAGGGCGCAGACGATGCCGCGAAAGCGGCGGGCCAGGCTTCGCCCCCGCCTCAGCCATCACCGCACACCGTCAAATTCCATGGCAATGGGGGGCGAAACGGGAATCTGGACTGGAACTCGGAAAGGATCAGCTATTCGGGCGACATGCAACCGGAAGCCAGCGCGAAAGCCTTGTTTGATTCGCTCTGGGCAAAGTCGTACACCTGCGAGGGTGGAAAGCTTGTGTCCGTGACGGACAAGACGACTCCTGCTCCGCAGCCTCTGCATTTCCGCGCTGACGATAGCCACAGTGCGGAGGTCTACCTGAATGGCGATGACGGAGTCAGATATTCCGGTAATGTTGCCGTCGATGCCAGCGTCAAGCCGTTCTTCGAGGCGTTGCGTTCGCTATACCAGTGCAAGGTTCCGGCAGCGGCGTCCACTCCGAAGTAATGAGCCAACGTTCGCCCCAGTTAAGCAACGATTGGGCACACCGGTACTGCTGGGGCGTTGACTCCAAAGCACCTAGCTCGCAAAATGCAAAGAGGGGGGATTTTCGAGCGAAAGACCCCTGAAAACCGGTATGGCACAGGAATCCAGCGTCGTGGAACAAGCAATCGTACGAGCGCTTCGCGACAATCTTGAGAGCATCAAGCGAACGGCAGATGAGCTGCATCATGCCGTGAACGACGTGGTTTCCGCGTGCGCGAGCAACAAGCCTACTAACGCGCTGCCGTCACTGCTTCGCGCGCAGACTTCCGCAGCTTCTCTTGCCGCAGCTTTGGAAGTGCTGTCTAGATTCGTGGCCGTATCCATGCAGACCGGCCCGCGGTCGCCGATCGAAGCGCAACTCAGCGATTTGGTCGGCAAAGTGGCTCCCGAGCCGCCTGCGGCGCCGCAGCGTCCGGCGCCCTCCCAGCCGGTTCCGAAGGCGGCACAGGCTCCGCCGGCGCGCCCGGCTCCGCGGCCTGCACCCGTCGTTGAAGGGCCCGCAACTGAACTTGAGCTCCGTGCCGAACCAGAAGCGCTCGAACTGATCGAGCCGGTCCCTGGGGCCGCCAACGGATCTGAATTTGGCGAAGAATTTGACATCAACCGCCTGTCGCTCGAAGAACAAGAATTGCACCGGCGCGCGAATCGCGTCGCAAAAGTTTCGATGCAGGACATAAAAATGCTCCGACCGGAGCAGGTGCGCTTGGGCCGCCAAAACAGAGACCTCTGCATACGATTGAAAGACGACATTGAAAAAGCTCATCGAGAATATGACCGCCGCTTCAAACCAATCATGGATCACCCAGTCGATTACTTTTATCGCTGGCTGGTGGAGATCCTCGCCGAAGGGGACGCCCACGCCCTCGGCGATTACCCCTACGCCACGCCCGCGCGCCATCACTAATCGGACGCGGAGCGCTCACTTTTCTAGCGATTCCGCGCATGCCGTATTATTCTGTTTCTCTATGACACGGTCGCTCGTCGCGTTGCTGCTTATTTTCGGATTGTCATTCGGCGGGGCGTTTGACGCCGTTGCGCAGTTGTCCAAGCACCAGCGCAAGTCCAAAAAGCCGAAGTCACCACCTTGCCGCACGGGATGCAAACCGGAAACGTCCGAGCCTCAAGTTGCAGCTGATACGCCGGAAGACGAAGCCGCGCAAAAAGAACTTTCCGAGCTCGCGCGCGCGCTGCACAATGCTGCACCTGGCGCTTACGAAAAACTCTCCGCGTTTGCCGCCAAGAACAACGTGAATGTTTGGGGCGCGCGTGCCGCACTTGCGCTTGGTTATGACGAATACATGAAGAACCGTTCGGGGCAAGCTGTCGGCTTGTTTGTAAAGGCACAGAACGACACGCTGCTTCGCGAGTACGCGTTCTATTGGACGGCGCAAGCCCAGCGCGCGCTGGGGCGCAACGCGGACGCTTACAGGGTTTTGCAAACCCTCTTGCACGACTACCCTACTACCGCGATACGTGAGCAAGTGCTGGAAGCTTTCGGGCCGACTGCAGTTCAGCTCGGACACCCGCAGGAAGCCATCGACGCGCTCGAGGCTTATTCCGCCACGACATCAAAGCCCACACTGCTTTTCGATCGCGCTCACGCCTATCAGGCTGCGCACCAGCTTGCTCGGGCCGCGAAGGACTTTCAGACCGTCTTCTACAAATATCCTCTCGCGGATGAGGCCAAGCCCGCCGGTTCCGCACTGTCGCAAGTGATGCACGCCCTCGGGAAAGAATATGTTTATCCCGGCGTCGAAATGCAGCAGCAACGCGCCCAGGCTTTTTACGACGCGCACAAATGGAAAGAAGCCCGCGGTGAATTTGAAAAGCTGCTCACCATGCTCAAAGACGCCGCGAATCCCGTGCGCCAACGGGCGCAGCTTCGCATAGCGGAATGCCGCGTGCAATTGAAGGGCTCACCCACGCTGATCGCCGCGGTACAGACGCCGGATATCGAAGTGGACGCCGAGCGGCTCTACGCCCTTTCGCAGGCTTACCGGACCGCGAAAAAGGAAGCGGAGATGTTTACGGCGCTGAATACGCTGGCGCAGAGTTATCCGGTGAGCAAATGGAATGAAGATGGACTGATGGCGGCAGGGAATTACCATTGGGTGGAACTCGAACGCGAGAAAGCGGCCGAGGCTTATCAGCGCGTATTGGACTCCTTCCCGAACGGGAAATACGCCTTCAACTGCGAATGGCGCATCACCTGGGTCGCGTATCTGGATCGCCATCCCGATGTCGATGACCGTCTCACCAATTTTTTGCTGAAGTATCCCGTGTCGTCCAATTCTGTCGATGCGTTGTATTGGCTTGGACGCAATGCCGAGCGCAGCGGAAATGCAGCGCGGGCGCGGAGCCTTTACAGCAAAGCCGCGGAGCGTTTCCCGCAAACGTATTTTGGCAATGCCGCAGCTGCCCGACTTGCCAAGCTTGGCCCCGGTGAAGAAAATGCTCCGGAGTTTTTCGAGAAAATTCCACCGCCGCCGTCACTTCGTTCGTTTGATGACCCGATCCCGGTTGCCGCACAGGAGCGTTGGGAGCGGGCGCAGGCGCTTCGAGCCATCGCTTTCGATTCCTCCGCCGAGCAAGAGTTGAAGAACGCCTATTTCGCGACGTCTTCGCCGCGTTTTTTGCTGGAAGCCGCGCAGGCGGCGTTCGATCAGGGCCACTATGGCGCCGGCATGGCCTACGCGCGGGTCATCGTGCCGAACTTCGATTCTCGAAAAATCAGCGAAGTGCCTGTCGCTGCCTGGAAGGCGCTTTATCCGATGCCCTATGAAGCCGCTTTGCGGCGCGAAGCCGCTAAGAATGATTTCGATCCTATGTTTGCGGCGGGCCTCATTCGCCAGGAATCCACGTTTCAGGCGGACGCCGTCTCCCCCAAGAACGCCATCGGCTTGATGCAGGTTCTACCGAAAACGGGGAAACTCCTCGCCAGGCAGCTCAAAGTTCGCTACACCAAGAACAAACTGTTCGAGCCGGACTTTAACATTGAAGTAGGCATGGCCTACATCGCAAACCTGGTGCGCCAAACGGGCGCGTTCGAATACGCGGCCGCTGCTTATAACGCCGGCGAAGACCGCATCGCCGCCTGGAAGTCAGAGCGCAACTACGAAGAGATTCCCGAACTCGTCGAGTCCATTCCTTTCACGGAAACGCGCGAGTATGTGCAGGTCGTCTTGCGCAATACAGAAGTCTACCGCATGATTTACGGGCAACCGAGCGTGGCCACTCAGGTTGCTACCGGCCACGCGCGCTGACGATTATCCGGTTACAATAATATTTGCATGAACAGGTGCAGCCTGGTTCGGCTGTCTGCTCCTTGCGACACGATTTTATTTTTCTGAGAAGATGCAATGACCGCTCCTGATCTTTCCATGGCGCAAATCTCACGAAGGATGCTTTCGGCGAAGGCCGAGCAATTCACGGAATCCGTAATTCGCGAAATGACGCGGCTGGCCTTAAAGCACCGGGCCGTCAATCTGTCGCAGGGATTTCCGGACTTTGCCGCGCCCGACGAAATCAAGGAAGCTGCGCGCAAAGCCATCGCCGACGACATCAATCAGTACGCCATCACCTGGGGCGCAAAGCCGCTGCGCGACGCCATCGTCGAAAAATTTGAGCGCACCCAGGGCGTTAAGTATGACCCCGAGCGCGAGGTCACCATTTGCTGCGGCTCGACCGAAGCAATGATGTCCGCGATGATGGCGATTATTAATCCGGGCGACGAAGTCGTGGTTTTCGAGCCGTTTTATGAAAACTATGGGCCTGACGCGATTTTGAGCGGGGCCACGCCGCGGTTCGTTAAGCTGCGCACTCCCGATTGGTCGTTCGATGAAAAGGAGCTTGCGGCCGCATTTGGCCCGTATACCAAGGCGATCATTCTGAACACGCCGAATAACCCCACCGGCAAAGTTTTCACGCAAGCCGAGCTTGAATTCATCCGCGACCTCTGCGTGCGGTGGAACGCTTACTGCATCACCGACGAAATTTACGAGCACATTTTGTACGATGGCGCGGAACACATTTCGATGGCGCGCATCGATGGTATGCGCGACCGCACTATCGTCATCAATGGACTGTCGAAAACGTACAGCGTTACGGGATGGCGCGTGGGCTGGGTGCTGGCGCCGCCGGAGCCGACGCAACCGATTCGCAAGGTGCACGATTTCCTGACCGTAGGCGCGGCAGCTCCGCTCCAGCAAGCGGGCGCGAGCGCGCTGCACTTTCCGCAAAGCTACTACGATAAGCTCGCCGGTTCCTACACGGCCAAGCGGGAACGGCTGCTCAAAATTCTGGAGAGCGCGGGCTTCACCGTGTTCAAGCCACGCGGGGCGTACTACATCATGACGGACATTTCGCGCTTCGCTGATCCCGATCCCGTTCGTTTCCAGGCCGACACGAAGGACGTACGCTTCGCCAAGTATCTCGTGGAAACCATCGGAGTCGCTGTCGTACCCGGCTCCAGTTTTTACAATAATGCGCGGGACGGCGCCTCGCAGGTGCGCTTCACTTTCTGCAAGAAGGAAGAGACGCTCGCTGCCGCCGAAGAGCGATTGTCAAAGCTGCGGGCTTAGTTTCTCCTGTGCTAGAATCGCCGCTGTCCAGACAATCGCGCGGGAGTCCCATGGCCAATCGAATTCAATTGATTCCGGAAAACACTCGCCTGGAAGCCAATGGCGATGGCTCGGCGTTCGACATCTCCGCGAGCCCCTCGCGCACGTTTCTGTGTCGCCTCACGGTCACGGATCAGATCGAACAGGAATCGCTCGATGTGTCGATTTGGGGTTCGACCGACGGAGAAACCTGGACGAAGAAGCCGCTCCTCATGCTGCCGCAGCAGTTCTACCGCGGCACGACCAAGCTGATCCTTGATCTCTCGCTGCGTCCGGAGATCAAATTCATTCGTGCTCGGTGGGAGCTGTTCCGGTGGGGCAGGGTGGCGCCAATCCCCATGTTTGTGGCGGGCCTGGAGCTTGAGGAGATTCCGCCCATGTCCCGGGAGACTCCCACAACCCGAATCGCCCTTGCCACAAAATGACTCATAGAGCTCGAAACTTCGCGCTAAATGGCCAATCAGCCAGCGTTATTTGGAAGACTGGTCTATTGCTTCTAAATTCTAAGTAAACTACGTAGTTTCAATGGATTCAGGGCATTTAGGGGTAGGAGACTGACGGACTCCGACCACAGGCAATTCCGTGTTGCAAACACAGCACTTTACGCTTGACTTGTACTGCATCTTGTACTACACTTTTGGAAGTGGTACAGGAGCCTCGAATGGCAAAGCGTGCAGCGAACGGCACAGGATGCGTCTTCCAGCCTACCTACACTGACAAGGGCGTATTGAAAACTTCCTCTACTTGGTGGATGAAATTGCCTGATGGCACCAAGGCGAAGTGCGAGGGCGCTACCGATGAGCGTGCGGCCCGCGTCTGTTTGCAACGTCGCATGGGTCAGGCCGCGATGGGCACTGCACCAAAGCCTGGCGAAAAACATCTGTGTTACGGCGACCTGAGAGCATTAACACTGCTGAGTATGGAAGTGGATAAATTGAAGTCATTAGAACGTCTCTCGAACGGCGAGCTAACCGTGAAGGGGTTAACGAAACTGGACGAATACTTCGGCTGGACGAAAGAAAATCCCGTGGGCGGCAAGGTCACCGACTTCGACCCCTCAGACTGGGACTCAAACTTTATCTTGGCACGGCGTCAAGAGGGTGTTTCAGACGCGACAATCATCAATTCGGGAAAGTTGCTTCGCAAAATGTTTAGCATCGCTGTGGAGAAGGGACGGCTGCTGATAGCACCGAAGTTCGCAGTGCCAACAGCCCCGGATGCGAAAGAGCACGTATTGTACAAAGAGCAATTCGACCAGCTATTGAAAGCCGTCAACAAGAAATTCATCCCGCTGCTAACATTCTTGTTCTACCAAGGCACCCGCACTGCGGAAGCTCTGAACTTAACGTGGGGACAGATAGACCTCGATGCATTCGTGTACCACCCCAATCCGAAGTTCAACAAGACGAACGACACGGAGCAAAAGACGCTGCACCAATCGGTGATTGAAGTGTTGGGAGACGAGGGCGACGAGGATGCGTACGTGTTCGCATCGGTTCGCGCAGAAGGCAAGAATGTCCGTAAGCGCATAGAGAAGATGTTTCGCGCCGCAATGCTCGATTTGAATTTCGGCGGGCCGATGTGGGAGTGTGCACAGTGCAAGGGCACGAAGAAAGCTGCGGCACCGAAAGCGGACAGCCCAGCCATCGAGTGTGCTCACTGCAAGGGCGTGCCTATGCAGTACAAATATGTCGGGCCGTCACCACACAGCTTGCGAGCATCGTGCGTCGTGTTTTATCTAGAATCAGGAATGAGTGAAACCGAAGTTATGAAGATTACGGGGCATAGCGACATTGAGGTCTTCCGTGGATACGCCCGGTTGTCGAATGAAAATCTACGGCAGAGCATGAATGCTGCGGAGACCATGCGAAAGAAACGGATGCAGGAATTGAAACGAGCCAATGGATGCGGGCGAAAATCTGCTCTGGTAGCGTAGAAGCGGGACAGCTATAACCTTCACAAGCCGAGGACACTTTGCAGTGCATAAACAAGGTCCTCGGCTACTTTTTTGGGCAACTTCGGTTTCAGAGCCCTTTCAATGTCCGCAATCTCTATAGTCTGCATCTCACCGCAAAGAATAAATGACGGCTCCTTAACGAACGGCGGTGTGACATATACGTTCTTCGAGCCTGACTCTGTGGGGTCACCTAATTTTCGAGTGGTAATTGGAGCAATGATTGTATACGGCGCGTTTGGGTTTTCTTGAATCCAGTCTGCTTGCACAATCACCCATGCCCTCTCATTAGGGTCCTTCGGACGCAGGCGTTTGTACACATCGGACTTCAACCACACAATCATCCCACGTTTCGGACGACGAACAGCGTCGAAGACAGTATTAACTATCGCGGCGCTGACGTTTGATGTCTCGGTCATTGTCCTGTTTTCGAAAATAATCTGTGAGCAAGCTCCGAATAAATTCTGCGGTGGTTACGTGTAGGGACTTCGCTTCGTGCCGCAACTGTTTTCGTAACTCAATAGGCATTCGCATGTTGAACTGTTTCGAACCCTTCATACCACTCCTGTATAACAAGCGCGTATAACAAACCTGTATAACAAGTCTGTATAACTCATGCCGCCGCCTTCAATCGCTCGATGAGGACATCAAGGTCGGCGCGGTCAACCATATCACGGTTGCCTATTCGGAATTTCGGGACATCTCCATCGCGAAGAAACTTGCGAATCTGCCAAACGGAAACGCCGAGATATTTGGCAGCAACTTTGACATTCATGCCACGCTGGTCAAGCTGTGTCGGGTGATTTGGCGCACGAAGTTGCGGTTGCGGTCTTTGGATGGAGATTGATGCTGCCACGGGAGGGCGTAGCGTTGGTGATACGGCAAGTTTACGGCGAATTACCGGCATGGGGCACGACCTGAATTGTATTTCGGGGTTTGAGAGGCCGTCGTGTCCGATTGGACGACGTTTCACAGTTAGCGAAGTCTGTGGCAGATACGCTAGAGGTAACTACCCGAACCGATACCCAGAACGGATAGAACCCTACTCATTACTATTGCTTTCGTACACGTACCGTCGATGTACTCCGAATCCATTGATAAAAATGAAGAGATGCTCAGAGATTTTGCTGACCATCGGATTCAAATAAATCAAAGGAAGGGGTTACATTAAACAGTAATCCAAACAGGTAAAAACTAATGCAGGACGAAACGAAGACCGCCAAGGTCATTTTGGCAATCCACAGCGGCACGGCCATCGTATTGGTGACTCTGCTTTGCGCATCTGAGGTTTGGCACCTCTGCTTGCTTCTATTCGGGCGGTAGTGGTTCGGGCAATTCAGTGCTCCAGCACTGGGTTGCCCCTTTGTTTATACCTTGCTCATCTGCGCTGAGAACAGAAGGTGAAACCAACTGCGAAGTGTTCTGAAAATTCTGCTGAGAAATCTCATGGCGTCCTTTGGAATGATTCCCCCGTGAAACCGGAACGAAATAATTAACTCGTGTACGTCACTGTGGCTGCTTTGACGGCGGCTAAGCTCGTAATCCAATTGATTTGGTTGCTTAGAAACAAAGGATAATCACTCGTCGGAATACCAGCGGCAACCAAATCGGCGGTTGTGATTTGCAATGTTTGAGCGAGAAGCAACGTTCGCACGGATTCCGTCCGAGGGTCGAGCCGCCCATTTTTGTCGAGCAGTTGAAAGTTGGAAATAAAATTATTGAACGCTTGCAGCGCCGCCAGGTTGCTGGCCTGAAAGGCTAGGGACTGTGGCGAGGCAGCGGCCCAAGACAAAGGGTTCTGTGAAGCTCCCGGTGGAGATTGAACGTTGCCCCGGGGCTGAAATCGATTAGTCATAACTTTTCCTTTGCGCCTGAAAAAACGACGGCATTAAAAATGGCGGACCCGCCACAGCAGTAACGGGACCGCCTTTTTGCTGTGCCTTGTGGTTGGAATTCGCGCTTCCTCACGGAAGTCGTATCCGGGGATAGGCACAGCGCCCCGAACTTTATAGAGCGAATGCGTTGGAAGCGTTGATTGCTCTCGAACGCAAATTGACTACTTGGTCTTGTGGATTCGCTGCCTCGATTACAACAGCGACCGAATTAAATACCATACCCGGCGCTGAAGCACTGACTACATAAGTTCCGGGCGGAAGGCCGCTGGAACTATGATTGCCCGAGGCATCGCTGGGTGTGGTTTGTGTCGGTACGGTACGTTTTGCGTGGGCGTATGTAACCGCCGCATTGGCTACGCCCCCGGTGTTGCCGGAAATTTTATTGGCCATATTATGTTCTTCGCGCTAGAACAGCGGCTTTGGCTAAAGCTCTCTTAGCTTGGGTATTTGGTACATCAATTGCGCCGCCCGGAAGTCGGACTGTATTGCTGTCCGCATGGACCTCGCGGGTAGCAGCAACGCTCGCCGCGCCGTCAATATGCCCGTTGGCGTCGAATAGTTCGACCCGTGTCGAAGTGGTGAGAGAATCTTCACCTTGTGGATTGTAAGGCAATGTCATAACTTTTCCTTTGGCCTTAGTTGGCCTGTTGGTGTTGCAACACCAATGAAGATTGTTTATGTGAGCACGGCGTCTTCGAAGAACGTCATGCGATTGGGTTAACGTGTTGGTTTGGACAAATAACATCAACGAGCAGGCTTCCACGCTGTTCAGCAAAACGTCGAACACCAATGAGATTGCCAACCTTGTCGAAGGGCTGGGGCTCACTGAAATGTTTTGGCTTTGTTGTTAGCGCGTCGGCCTGCTTTTGATGTTTGGGTTGTTTCTACCAACGTACAAATGCTATTCGGACCCGAGCAGCTCATGAGACATGCCCGAATCATTCATAGGTTTGTAACGCGGTACAGGACGTAAACGTTCGACAGTTCGGGACCACGATTGATTTCGTGGATTCGCCCTCACACCGTTTATTCCCTGCTTGGAACTACTGTTTTAGTCTGGCGTGCTGTCGAGGCACCCGAAACCGTTTCGTTCCGACGCCAGGCTCACCGAATTTTCGGGAGCGCGACGTTTTGAAAGATTGTTGAATTTAATTAGACCCGCCGGTCATGACGCTCTTCCCGTTGTTCGGGATGACATTTCGAATACGACTGCCGTCTGGAGCCAAAGAGGAATTCTGCTCAGCGGCATGTTTAGCCGCTTTATTTTCCTTGTCTTCTAGTGGCAGCTCGCGCACCTTTTCCGGTTTTGGCAGGTTGCCGAGGCGAACTGAGGCGCACTCCGAATTATCCTTCGTGCCGTGGGTACCGGAGGATAGGCCGTCTTCATGTGACGGATTTTCCTTTTTCGATGCGGTTGAATTGTTGCTCTTACTCATGTTTCTTTTCCTAATTATGCCGCTGACGTTAGGACGCCTTCGGCACTTTCACCCGGGTTGAGCCCGGACAAAGTTTTTATTTCCTCTCGACGGTTTCGCGCCGCGTATTGCTCAAATCCATCTTACTGACCTCGATGAATCTTTGCCCGTCCGGGGCGACAACTTCAACGCCATCGTCATTAATAAATATGGGCAAGTGCGTTTGGTGATTTTGCTCAACCAAAATTAGGTCTTCCTTCGTAACGACCATAACTCACCTGCCGCCGAAGGTTGGGCGGGTAACATCACCATTAGCAAAGGTATCTTGCTTTGCTTTAACGCCTGCAAGGACATCTTTTGGGTGGACCCTGGCGGCAACCAACTTATCGAATTCTGCTTTAAGGACCGCTTTTTCACGGGCAGTACGACTGTGAGAAATAGACGAATGGTTACGAACAATAGCGGCGGCTTCGGACATAATCTCGGCATTTGCTGCATCGCCGAGTGCTTGGCGGCGCTTCTTTTCTTGCGCCATCACTATGTCTATTTCGGAAATCTGATTCTCTCGTGCGTGGTTGGTGGGGTCGCCGTCGTGGCTTTGAAGAAAATCTGGTCTTTTCTTTTGCGGCTTCGGAGCAACTTTCCAGTCAATCAATTTTGCTGCATCTAGCGTATTGACCGCTTGAAGGATATTCTTAACCGAGGCGTCGACGACATCTCCCTCGGCGCAGTTTTTTATCAACCACTGGGCGAGCGAATCTCCGTTGCGTCGAGTAGCACCTAACACCGCTGGCAAAAGTTTCTTTTCGACCGCCACGATGTTGGCGTTGTACTCCACTTCATTCTGTTTGAACTGCACCATTTTATTGCACCACTCCTTTTAATATTTTTGTGACGGCCTCGGCGACGCCGGGCTTTGGGCGACCTTCGGGAAACGAAAAGTAGGCCCGTGTTTCTTCTCGACTAAGTGAGTTCAAGAAATTCACCAGCTCTTTTCGTCCCGTAAACGGTTGATTGGTGTTCGGGTTCAAGAGTTCAACCTCCGGGGGCTCTGTCGAAAAAATGACCTCTCTACGAGCCTTTGCATCGGTCTTGACTACCGCACGTACGGCCTCGACCGGCGTTTTACGTAAACCACGGACTCTCATGACTTCGTCATACCGTTTGGACAATTCAGAGAAAGGCATCGCTCGCAAGCCAGAGATTTTTTCGTTGTACTGGCGCTGCGTGTATTCGCGTTTCACTTTCCCATTGGCATCCAGCATGTAGGCAGTGATTTCAGAAATCATTCTGGTGGATTCACGAGCTTCGACTTGCGCCTGACGGGCCTCGGCGGTTATGCCAAGTTGTCCCAAAACGTTGCGATAGTTTCCGGGCAGCAAAAGCTCTTCCAAGCTTTCGGCTGTGACCCGCTCGCAGTGGTGAACAAGAGCGCGGTCAAGAATTGCCATGTTCGCTTCGAGTCTAAATTCCGGATGATTTTGGAAAAATGTCTGATAGGCGTTGGAATAATCGGAGGAGATGGCCAACTTCCCAGCTGCAGCCAGTTTTTCAATCTCGTGGCCGATGTGAACATCTTCCCGATTTTCGCAGGCTCTTAGTGCAAGGTTTTCATTTGCCTCGACGTTGGCCCACTTCGGATAGAGCGTGAACACACGGCGGATGTTAGTAATGGTAATCAACATTTATTCTTCCTCTTTTGCTCTGCGCAAAATCTCATTGACCCTTGCGCGAAACTGAGCCGACGTACTTCCAAAAAAGAGCTTCTTGTAGCGCTCAGGGTCCATCCGGTTGATATCGGAGACCGTGAAAATCTTTGGATTCATCCCAGGAACTTCGGTCAGATTTTCGAGTAAATGTTCGCCGGATGCCGAAGGTGTTGCGGCAGCCGTAAATGTGACTCCTTTCGCAGTTAGTTCTTTGAAGGCCCGCTCCAAACTTTCTAGACTGAAAGCCAAATTATGCTCTTTTAGAAAATCGGCGATTTTCTTCGACCTTTCCTCGCTTTGGTCGTAGTCCTTAGAGTGGCGCACCAAAAACTCAGCCACTATCTCCTTTCCTGCGAGCCGAGCTTCGCGTTCGTCAAGTTCTCGTTCTGTTGCCATGCTGTTCTCCTCGCGGCTGTGCCGCTAAATCTTCTTCAATGACGGCTTCGAGAGCCTCCCACGGAAGACTGTTTGCTTTCCGGTTTGGCGTTAATCTCAGCCTGACTTTGGTCCCGATGACGCCGGTATCGAAGTCGTCGGCGACGACGGTGCGATGACAGAAAACTCGATAGCGTTGGTCTCCGCTGCAAGCACCCTCCAATTTTAAAAACCAAAAATGCTCGTCGTATTTGGTGATGTATCCGACGTACCAAACATTTTCATAATCACTAGTCCAAACTTCTTCCGATTCAACAGTCATATTGCTCTCCAAAAAGCAGCGGCAGCCCCGAGAGAAAGGTAGCCCGAGGCTGCCGCAATCCGCCCATGAAAGGCGGAAGATTAAGACTAAATTCTCATTCCGGGAGGCAAGCACTTTGCCAATTGAGCCAAACGTGGGTCGGTTTGTTTTTGCTGCTGCTGCTCTGCCTCCGGTGTGGATGGCTTCTGGTATGGCACATTGCTGCCAAACATCGCCGCGTGCTGCATCCGAATACGTTCACGTTGCGCTTCCCGCTCGACTTCAGCCTCGCGCTCTTTTTCTTTGTCAGGGTCGACAGCTGACATTTCTTCGATTGTTTTAGGGAGACAGTGGTCCACTAGAAGGGCGACCCCATCAACTGCGTCGTCCTTTCTTGTTTTATTACTGTCAGTGACTCCATCAAACTTCAAGAACTGTTCCATAACGCTGTCGGTCCAGTGCGCCGCCGCGAACCAGAGCCGCCCATCTGAAAGGGGTTGTTCAAGCCGTTTTGCTCTGCGAGCCTTCGCTCTGGGGGTTATGTCAATCGGCTTAACAACAAAAGTCGGCACAACGAGACCACGAAGTGCAGCGGCACGATGAACCGCCAAACGAAGTTCTTCCCAGCCTTTATCCTTTTCCATAATGATGGCTCGGGTAGCGGGGTGTTTCTCAATCATCTTAACGACAGCAAGAACAAGCTCTGATTCTTTCCAGCGGTCCATCGATACGTCGCAGATGGCGCAAGCGGTCTTGTTTTCAATTGGCAGAATTTTTCCGAGCATAACGCATGAAAAATCCGCGAATTTTGAGACGGACCAGGCTCGGTCAATCGACATGTATTCTTGAGCAAATGGCGAATCAAAAGAACCTATCGGACGAATGTGGGCTCGAAAAATCTTTTCCTCAAATGTCACGCGAAGGTCAGCATCGGCGGCTCGCGGAAAAATACAAAGATTCTGAGAAAGAAAAAATGACGGTGAGTTCGAGATTTCCTGACGTAAAAATTTCCAGTTCAACCGCTCGGGGAACAGGAAGGATTCGATATCGGATTCAACCAAAGTTGGCAAAAATATTGGCGTAAGCTTCTTACGTGCTTCTGGTTTAACCACGAACGCCGGGTCTATGCGATAGGTCCAACTGGAGTCTTCGTTTTCGTCTGCTTGAGTAATCAAACGGCTGTACAAATCGTTTTCAGCCCACGGAGTTCCCAATACACACACTAGTCCCGATGTTTCGCGCAACTTCAGCAAAGCCAAAAACTTATTGTGGCTGGCTTGAATTTGAACATCGTTGCCGCAACTCATGTTTGAGATTGGGTCGTCAAACAAGCCAACATCGAAACGGCGGCCAGCGACGGCGGAATCCATGGAGGTGCTCTCGATACTTTGAGGCAAGCGCAGATGCGCCATCGGGCAGTCGAGGCTCAATACGCTTCCATCACCCAACGGGATTGTGAATTCAGGAAAGAGTTGATTAAAGTGCGATTCTTGCCCCGGCGTCGTTTCAAAATATGACCTGATTACGCCAATGAAATCCTTCGATAAAGGCTTAGTCTCACTCACCAAAAGCACGCGCACATCGGGCAGGCAGAGAATCAAGCTCAACAACCAGATGTGAGACCACGATGACTTGAAGCTCGAACGGCTAGCTAAGAGAAGAAAATTCTTCAATTCAGACTGTTCGCTCAACCACTTGATTGCCTGCTTCTGGGTGTAGTTCGGCGGAAGCGTGTCGGGGTTGAAACGCGGGAAGAACTCGTGACTCCAAACACGATGGCATTCAGCAAAATCTTTGTTCAGTACATCACGTCCCAGCAAGAAACAATCGGTCTTGCAGGTGTGGCGGATACTGAGAAACTCTTCAAAACTCAGCTCCTCTTTCCACGCAATCGATGCATCGAACAAAGCATGAAGCTCTGCCCGATTCAGTAATTCACCCGTGACTTGCTCGTCCGCTATCTCAGGAAGCGGCTGCGGTTTTTTAGCCTCATAAGAACGTAAAGTCTGGACGATGCCGTTCGTGAACAGAAAATAGTTTGGAGAAATGTTATTCTCGGCGGCTGCTTCAATGAGGCAATCGTAGACTGTGTCAATGACATGGGCATTCTTCAACCCGCGCTGTCCTAACAGGCGTTTTGCTTCCGGCTTGGTCGGCTCGTTCTCACCGTCATATTTAGCGTTGATGTCTTGTTCTCTTTTACGCTTGCGGTGCTCCGCGACAGCCAATCGAACGCGCTCTTTTTCTTCCGCTGTGCGCTCTTTCTTCGCAGGCTGTTCGAGCACACCCGTATCATTGAGTTCTTCCGACATCCCTTCTCCTGATTTCTGGCTGAAATGAAATTTAGTCTTCTTGTTTGAGTAACCCGACCATGCGAATTGGTCGGCGTGTTGAACGGCGCTGGAATTCTATAATGTGCTTGTTCTTGACGAGACCACCATAGCAGTTACCCCATTCCCAAGTGCCGTGGCGCGTGTAATCCATCTCGTGGCATAGGTCGCGATAGGACATCGCACCATTGTTCATTCGCAACATTCTAAGTATTCCTTGCTGGAGTGCACCTTGTTTATTTTCTGCCTCGGGCGGTTTGATAAATGCCGCTGATTGGATAACAAAATCCAAGATTTTGCATGCTCGCGTCACACAGTCTCTCGAAATGGATTTCAGCCCCAGGTCAACGGCAAAATACAAAGCAAATTTTTCCAAAACGCCTTGTTTGCGCGGGTCGTTGACAATCTCCATCGCTCGGTCAATGTTAGAATCAGAGTCGTATTCGAACTTTGCTTGCATAATCGCGTCATCGAGCAATTTCTTGGTGCGGCTGGCCCCGACGTTTGGCAATGGATTGTGAAATCTTTTTGCATCCTTCGGCTTTTCCGGCGCACAAATAAATAACGTGCGGTCAGTGATACCGGAACCTGAATCAGCGATTTTAGCCCACAATCCGGGAAACATGCGGTCGGTGGTGCAACTCAACCAACCGAACGTGTACGTGCCGCGCTCGATACTGAAACTCTTTTTCGTATCCTTGATTGGGTTCGACAACTGCGCCGACTCATATATTTTTAACATCATCGAGTTGAGCGAAGAGGACTGTATGCAAGCCTTTGCCACATACTCAGAAAGCTCATCATTGTAAATGACCATGTTGTGAGCATTGATTTGCTGGGCCGCTAGGCAGAAACCTTCCGCTGACCCCGCGCCAGATATTATGATTTTGCCTTCCGCGTTCTTGATATCGCGACTCATGGCCTTGCAAAAACCCATGAATTCGAAATAACTCTGAGCTAATTCTGCGGCACTCGATTTGAAGAATTTTCCGTACGGGCTGATAAGCAACAGGAAAAGATTGTATTTTCCTTCTGTCTGCCCATAAGGTATCTGGACTTTGTTGCTGAGATAATTCAAAGCGAGTTGAGCTGCCGGAAAAAAGATAAATTGCGCGTGCTTGGACGTGGTTTCGAGTGCGGGCCTAATCAGTCCTTCATAGATACTGGTGCCTTCGAGCATCTCGACCGGGAACACCGGACGCTCGATTGCATCTGATGTATCCAAGAGATTTGTAATCGTTTCTTCCCACGGCAGTCCAAGACCTGGGTCGTCGGGTCTACCGTTGGCATTTGGAATCTCGCCCACGAATACGGGGTCAGGGTCGCCGACACGAGTAAACCATTTCGTGTTCGGATGGTCCGCAATATATTTCCTAATTTCTTCATTGCGCTCCACCGGTGCCAAAACGCGGTCGGGCTGAAATGCTGTGGGATTAGTTTGCGGAGTTCTGCCTTCCGCTATCAGCGCATCAGCTCTCTCTTGGCTTACCGGCACCCATTGATAGAATCTTTCTGCTCCGATTGGAGACGCTGTTGCTGACATTTTAGTTCGCCTCCAATTCGCGAAGTTCACGCTCAAGTATTACTTTCAATTGCTGCTTGTGGTTTGGTTTCAGCGGGTCAATTAGATAGCCATCTTGTCGCATCTCTTCTTCCATCTCTTCGATGTCCTGCAATCTTGCTTCAGCTTCGTCTAGTTTCCATTTGGTGTTGAAGACTTCGCATTCCGCTGAATCGCGCTCATATCGAACCCTATCGATGAGCTTCTCTAGTTCAAGAATTGTAATCTTGAGAGCCGCGTTCTCCGCGAGCGCTTGCCCGATATCTATTACGTTCATGCGACACCGCCTGCATCTTCGATGATGCATTGAACAGCTTGCTGATTCTGGCCCGCTTTAGCTGGTGGCGCGATATCGAAATACACGACCATGCCGGGCACGATTGTTTCCGGCGCTTCTACTATTTGAGTTGCGTGGATAAAAAACGAATGCTGATTTATCGCAACGCGACCAAACCCTTTCAATGGCTTCCAACTGACTAAGATTCCCTTCTGCTTGTCCACAAATATCCCCAATTAAATTAAAGTTGCCTCCTGTTTTCGCGGGGATTGGCCCAGCCGAGAAGGTTCAATGCGTAGTGCCATTGATTTACGAATTTATTCTATTGGCCCGAGCGTTCTTGAATGAATTGTTGAATGTCCTTGTATCCCATTCGCCTTGCGACTTGCTCCACGCCGTACGCAACAGTTATCACCAGGATTTCACGAGGAGTGCAGCGTTCGAGTATTTCTTTCGTCCACCACTTTGACAGTTCCCTGCCGGGTATTTGCTGCTCCATCGTGCGGCTCCAATAGCAATTCTTTTACTCGGTCCTCGTCGTACTCGGCTGCCAATTTAAATTGTCTGCGCTGGTGTAACTGTTCTCGTATATTCTCAGAGTCCGACCAATCAGGTGCGACCAACGACGTTCTCTTCAATTCCGCCATCTCGTCGAGGGTAACAATCAATTTATCGACGATGTTCGGGTCCAGGGCTTTCTCGTTTTGTAAAAATTGAGTCAAACGAGTTCTGCCGATGATACCGGCAATCGGCACAAACAAACTCAGGGGGCAGGCAAGGTCTTGAAGTTTGGTATCGATGAGATGCGCCAATAGCTGCTCCTGGTGACAAATTCATGTTCATAAAATTTAGAGCAAAAAGAAAGGCGGACCACACACGGCAGTCCGCCAAAAAGTTTGGGCCGAAAACAGCGAAGAGATACGCTACGGTTGCCCGTGAGTTCCCGGCTGTTCAGTTGTCTGCGAAGAGAGGAGAGACTGTCTCCCCTTATAGGTTTCGGGTCCGATTCATTTCTCTCCAGAAACTCGATTTTAAGTCCTTTGGAATCAGTAGACCTCGGGATCGAGTTTCTGGCTCATACAACCACCCCGAAGGGGTGGCCGGTGCTTTTCAACAACTTAGCCCGTACGTGGTTTCGGTATCCACTTTCCGTTCAACTTGACGTAACCGGCATGGATTGCGTCCCTTTCGGCACGAGCATTCGCGTCGGCGATTACTTCCAGCGCCTTATCCCTACCGGCCTTTCGGAGCTTTGCTTCTTTTTTTTCTTGGCGTTTGATGTAGGCGTCGATGAGGTCACCGAAACGAGGGTCATGGGTAGGTTCGCTCTCATCCCCATGAACGGTCTCAATGTGGTCAACAGCATGTTGTGTGACGAAGGTTTGGCACAATCGGCACAAGCATCCTGACTCGTCTTCTTTCACGTATTCGTACGCCAGCTCTCGAACCACCCCTTCTCTGTCAACGTCATTCAGTTTAACGAGGAACTTTTGTCGGGCGGCAGGGAGACCATCAACGTCTTTCTTGGGCGGCGTTTTCTCGTTATCTCGCTCGCCGATGCCCTCCGGTTTGACTCTTTGGCGGTCGTTCTCCGGCCAATACGCTTCGCCGGTCTCGGGGTCGATTGTGCTGCTCCCGAGCGCCGCACTTCGACCTCTGGCCGCTACAATCGATTCAATGTTTCCCGAGGGAACTAGTTCACCTTTGCCGGTCGGTGCATCAGTCATGTATTTCCCGCGACTCATGCTGCCGGGTTGAGCAATCGCCTTAGCACGGGCTTCAGCGGCAGCCTTGATTTCAGCAATGGGCGTGCGCAGTGCTTTCTTGATGGCAGCCAACTGCTCTTGCTTAGTTCTTCGGCGAGCGCGTTGACGGGCGGCTTCTTTTTCCGCATTGGTCTTTACTGCTTTGCTGGATTTCTCTGCTAATTCACGGTGTCTTTCGCGGCATGAATTACATCGCAAGGGCTCGCTTGATGAATGTTTCTGGTCCTCGGCGGTAAACAAAAACTCTGCGCCACAATCAACACACACCATGGCTCTGTCCGTAGATTGTGCCGGAGCTGACATCACAGGAGCGGTCTCAGGGAGTGCGGGGTTGGCTTCGGGCTCGTATCTGCCTGCGAGGCCCGGAAAGAGCCTTTTTACAGGGTTTTTGCGTTGTTTTGTGAGCGTCATGTAGTCGCCGGAATAACTGCTCCTGTAGCTTCGATAATGCGACGAACGTCGTCGCCAGTTAAAGTCTTCTGTTCCATGAGAGCTTCGGCGATAGCTTCGACCGGACTGCGATTATCCGAAATAAATTGTTGCGCCATTAATCGAGTGCTATCGAACTTGTTTTGTCTTGCTAACCCGGTCAATCCTAGCTGGTCTAACATCTCATTTATTCGTGTGATGTCATCTTCCTTGGGGTTAACGACTCCTCCTGAAACAAACATTGCTTCAGAAGTAAGTCCGACGGCGGCAGAGCAGAGCGCAATATCTGCTTCAACTAAACGAGACTCTTTGTTCAGGGTATAACCGGGCCTTTCCTGTCCGGTGAGTTCTTTGACGCGCTGCGGGTCAATTGTTACGACCTCGACGCCAGTGCCTTTAAGAGTGGAAAAGACAGCGTGACCGGCTTCGTGAAAAGCGCAGAGTCTTGCAGTTGAGTATTGCTTTGCTGCTGACACCGATGCCCGGCGAGCTTCCGACATCGCTCTTGCTGTCTTCTTTCTCATTGCCATGCTTGTCTCTCTTTTTTCCCAGCCTAGTAGATTCTGCCCAGGAGCTGTCCAGCCACTAGGCAGTCATCGCAACCACATGCCACGTTGCTTTCGCGTTCTTCCGGTGTCAGGTCTTTGGCTTCCTCAATCCACTCGGGGTCTTCGTGCGCTGCTTTATAGTGGTCGGCCAGAAAATCCTTCAAAGCCTTTTGAAGATTTTCTACGACTTTTTCGTTCCCTGTGTGTCTTCCCATATTCGCCTCTCTTTCCGCCGGTTCCGCCGGTGGTCGGTTTAATTGAGCAGTCGTTTTCGAGTCTCGGGATACTTCATCAGTATGGCGAATCGCCACGCGGCTTTTTCCTCGAAGGTCATTCGGTCGATGGCACGGGAAATTTCCCGAGAGAAGGCCGCGAGGGTTCGTCCAGTTCGGACGGGTCAAGACTTCTCCTCGGGCTCGTCCTTCTCGGGGGTGGCTTTGATGTTCAATTTCAGCATGTCCGCCAGCGGGTTTGGCTTCGGCGGGACAAATAGCGCAGGTTGAGTCTCCTCGAACCTTACGAGGTCAGCGTCAACCCAAATTTCCGCCGTGGGTTTGAAAAGTCCTTCGAGGCCTGTTTCTCCGGGTTCCACCAATAATTTGCCCTCCCGAGCACTCAGCACGAACACCCTCATGAATCCCTGCCGGTCAACGTATCTCCGAAGTCCGCCGAAGCCTATCGTGACCGGCGGCGTCATTGCATCAAGGTACCGGCGCACCAACTCGGCCACAGGCACACCGGAGCGCTTAGACTCGGCTGCAAGCCGGTCGCGCAGGTCGTCGGGCAGGAAGAAAGACGTCCGTTTCATTCTGGTATTATACACGTATGCCTGTATGTGTCAAGAGAATTCTTCAGGCATACGAAGAACGAGCAGGGAAGCCCGTGGAGGCGGTCAAAAACGGCAGGGGGTAAGGTCGGGCGTACGGGACCTGAATGGCCTGCTGGCGGGCAGGAAAGTGGGCTGGCGCGTATGATGAGAGTCGGGCGTGGATTGTAAATTGCGGCGTAACGCCTAAGGGTAGAAATCAGCTCGGGGACCTGGGAGTTGTTAAAATGCAAATAATAGTGTGTGGAGTCTAATAGGGAACCCACAGTAATATATATAAAATATTATGTGTTTGCTTGTAGAGGGGGGTATATTCCACACACATTTAACCATAATAACTGCTATGGTTTGCCGTGGGGTCGTTTAAAAAACCGGCAAAATTTTGTGTTTCGAGACACGCTCAAAAACAAGGGGTCAAAAACGCCCATAATAGTGTGTGCAGTACAGGGTGTAATAGTGTGTGCAGTATAGGTGTAACGTATTTGTGCTCCCGGCGACCGGCATACACAGAGCCCCAACCTTGTAACGGCTCCTGCAGGAAAATAACCTCAGGGGGCTGGTCGACCGCCACCGGCCTATTTCTGGAATCCTGTTTCTGTAACTAAAATAGGGTCAGCAACATACGCGACGTGTCACGCCGTCCGGTTGACACACGGGCGGTGCGGGGTACGACATACGGCTCTCCGGCACCCTTGCGGAGCCCCTTTTGCTTTTCGAGGCTTTCCGTGATTGCTAAATCATTGATTCTATTACCCTTTGCGGGAGAGGAGAAAATCTCGGGCTCTCCCGATTATGCCTTGCCCAGCTCCTCTCGACAAGCTTGGGAATCGTTGCGCCTTGCTTGCGTCGACCGATGCATTTTTGCTTGTTTCCCTTTGTTTTCAACGGTTTAGCATGTAATTCTCTTGGGAAGAGAGTTACCTCCGAATTGATGTAACCTTTTGATACGCATGTAAGTCACTGATTCTATTGATTTTGCCATTTTATGTCATTATGACATATTCTGTTACGTCATTTCATAATATTTCATGATATTTCACAATATATTTGAGAAAACGCCTCGCTCACCCGGTTACTTAAACGCTGTCTCATCGTGAGAATGCTCCTCACGAAATATTTAAAAACATCGCACAATAACACTTGACATTATTTCGTAATATGATACACTTTCCACGAGGTTACACCAATGAAACGCATGCAGCCCATGACCGAACCGCAGACTCAAAAGATGATTCGAGCAGCCTTCGCCCGGTCACAACGCGATGGCGTTTTGCTCACTCTGGCGTCGAAGCACGCGAGTCGCGCCAGCGAGCTTGCAGGGCTCAAGGTCAGCGACTTGAATCTGAAGGACGGCTCGATATTCATCACGCGCCGCAAGGGCTCTGTGAGCAAGCCGGAAGCACTCCTGGCGGGCGAAGTCGAGATGCTTCGAACTTACCTCAATGGCCGCACCGATGGCCTGCTATTCCCGTCCGAGAAGGGCGGCCAATTGAGCACCGTTCAGGTCTATCGCATCTTCCGGCGCTACGCTGAACTTACGGGCGTTCCGGATGTTAGCCGCTCGCCTCATGCTTTCCGTCACACGCTTGGTCAGAATCTCGCAGACAAGGGCATGGATGTCAGCATGCTTCAAGTCGTTATGGGTCACAAAAATATTGAATCGACCTTACGTTATTTCACTCACAAACAGTCAGTCGTTGATGCTGAGAAGGCGAGGCTGCTGTCATGACGAAGAAACGTCAAAAAGCGGAGGCGGACGACCAGTTCAAAACGACGACGATAAAGTTTGATAAAAAGCTCTACGACAAGACTAAGCAATTAGCCGACTCTGAGAGGCGCGACTTTGGAAGTCAGGTCAATGTCATCATCGAACAGTGGTTTGAACAGCAAGAGAAGAGCAAAGTCATGAAGGCACAATGAACCGGCGAGTCCGCGTTGGAAATCAATTCTAATGAGGAATGTGAACGAGCCGACGAAAGAATGGGTCGGGCCGTACGCGGTTGTGATGTTGTTTGCAACCTTGCTGTGGTTTCTCACTATGCCCGATTGGTCTCACGGAGGGTTGCTTCGCTGGATTCTGAGTTTGCCCTTGTATTGGCTACTCACTACTGTCACTTTTGTGGTCGCGAGGAATGTTCGATGAAAAATTCAACTGGAGACATGGTGGTCGATGCCCTTATAAAGATGGGCAAGCCGCTGACCGTGGACAACTGGATATCTTTGAACTACTGGACCCGCACCAGGGAGTCGCTCGAAGGCGAGGAGCTGGCCGAACTTCAGCGGCTCATCGAGCGCGGCTTGTTGGTCGATACAGAATCGGAACGTGTGAATTAGGGAATGACAGCTCCAAAAATACAGCAGCCATCCGAATCTGCCAAGGTCTCAGGCCTCGACCTGATAGTCAAATATGCGGCGCTATTGAGCTGGCTTGTGTACGGTGCCGGACTTACTAAAATTTCCGGATTTCTTCGTACTCTGAGCGTCCCAACAGAACCGAGCAATTACGCCTTGTCGACAGTCCTAAGCTACGGAGCTTATTCTCTCTTGGGAATGCTAGAGACTGCAGGAATTCCCATTGTCTTCTTGAAACTCTTCGAGAAACAAACTCCTCGGCAACTCTGGCGATTCATCGGATGGACCATGCCAGCAGGAATATTTGTTCTACAGAATTATAAATTATTTTGGTCAAGTGGCCCTATTTTAACTAGAAGTTATTACGCGCTCTGCTTTCTGGCGGTGGCCTACACTCTTGTATACCTCTCTAGTAGCACGAAGGTTTATGAATCCTCGGTGGGCACTCAAGTTCTGCTGGCTGCTGTTTTATTCTTCTTAGTGGCGGAAGGCTCCGGGTATAAGGGAGACCTTGAAGCATACGATGCAATGAATAATCCACCGAGCGTTCAATTCTTGCTCGCACCAGAGGCCGTATCCGGAGCTAATAAACTTGGTATACCATTCTCGTCTGAACCCGGCCTCACCATGCCCTTGAATGTCGTAACCTTCTCGGAAAAGATGTTTTATGTACGAATCCAGATAAAGGTCGACGCGTCGCAAGTTCAAAATGGCGCTCGCCTTGATTGGATGCCTACAACAGTAGCGATACCCCGAGACAAAGTGATAATGGCTTCTGCTCACAGATAGCTCAGCGGCACGTTAATGTTCCTTAGAGTGATGGAGGCACCTGAGAAACTCGACCCATCCCACGACCACGGCTGGTCTTGATGTTAAACTTGCAAAATAGAGTATAAGCAGACATGGACAATCCAGCCGAAAAGTCGTCACCCCAAGCCGCCCCACAGCTTCGCACATTAGCGCAATTTCTAGAGACTTCACCCGCCCGACATCACCGAGGAAGTTCGTGAACGCTCTAGACCAAGCTCCAGTTCTGGAGGTTATTACCTTAATACACCGGATTTGCAACTTCACTGCGACAGCGACGTGTGCGGTGGGGTAAGGACTTTCCATTCTTCAGATGAAAGCAGCGTCTGGCTCGGAGGTGGGCTCAAGTACGTGTACCTGACCTACGAATGTCGCAACTGCTGCGAAACGCGGAAAATTTTTTCGATAGTTGTTAAGGGTAGCGCCGCGACCGGGCTCATACAGAAACTAGGAGAAAACCCTCCATTTGGCCCACCAACACCACCGCGAGTTTTCAAGTTGATTGGCGAGGAGTATCGCGAACTGTTCCTGCAAGGTCGAAGAGCGGAAAACAAGGGACTGGGAATCGGGGCGTACGCATATTACCGACGTATAGTCGAACATCAAAAAGGCCAAATCATCGAAGAAATCGGCAAGGTCGCCAAAAAACTGGGAGCCACGCCCGAGGTAATGAAGACGTTTACTGATGCCAGGTCCGAAACACAATTCGCGACCGCAATCGAGAAGATAAAAGCTGGCATCCCGCAGTCGCTGTTAATAGATAACCACAACCCACTGACCCTATTGCACACAGCACTCAGCGAAGGACTTCATGAACAAACCGACGAAGAATGTTTAGCCCTCGCCACAAGTATCCGGGTTGTTCTTACTGAGCTTGCTGACCGCATCTCAACGGCCTTGAAAGAAGAGGCAAGCCTAAAAAGCGCCGTGGGCCGGTTGCTGAATCGGAAGCTGACCTAAGGGAAGCCCACTCGGAGCATGAAAGAAGTGTTATTGACAGATGTACATGTACATGCTAGTCTGACTTTATGAAGGATGCGAGATTGATTGCCTTAATCGAACCCGGCCAGATGCGAGCGCTGAAGGCAGCCGCGAGGCGCGACAAAGTTACAATGGCCGAAGTCGTTCGTAGAGCAATCACTCAATTTTTGGAGGAACGAAAGAAGTAAAAATAAGCGCTCCGAGCCACACATAGTATACTAAGTTCATCCACGAATCACGGCTCCCCCCCACGGGAGAAACGGGTCCAGAAAGTCAGGACCTTTGCACACGAAACGCCCCCGAGTACTTTCCCTAAAATTTGCCAAGCATCCCCGGCATTGGCGTCGAACTGTATTCAAACGTACAAAGTCGCAGCCGTGGTACCCGTGTCATCCATTTAGTGACAGGCACGAAGGTTCGCCGCTCCTATCGTCTGCATTGTTCCTGCGAGGCGAAGTCATTTAACCCTCACGCGGTTTGCATTCATGTCGAAGCCGTTCGCTCCCGGATGCGTCAGCGGAGGTCAGCATGACGACCACCACCGCAGAAAAATCCTTGCGTGAGCTGGCGCAAGAAATCGCTCAAGCCCTCGGACCCGACTGGAAGTTGAGCACAAAGTTTGACGAGGAAGATGCGCAAGACCGCAAACCGTGGCGCAGTCGCATCGAGGGTCCAGATTCGCAAGCGTTGTTCCTCTCAAACACTTGGGGACCGAAAGGCATGCTGCACGTCGCTGGCTGGACGCCTGACGGCATCGACCACAACACCCAATCCCGTGTGGGCCAGCTGCCATCAATCAATATCAGTTTGACGAAGACGTCGGAGCAAATGGCGAAGGATATCGCACGTCGTTTGCTTCCAGATTATCAGGCGCTGCTCACCAAACTCTTCGAGCAGCACAAGCAGGACACCGAGTACAAGCAAGGTGTCGAAGTGTTGCGTAAAGCGGTCGCAGAAGTTTTGGATGTGCCTTTGCGCGACACCGATACAGAAGTGATTCGCGGAAATGGCAACGTCGACGTTCAGGTTTCTAGCCCGACCAGCATGCGCCTGCACGGACACATGCTCTACGTAACCCTAGACCAACTCAAACGAATCAAGCAGGCCGTGCCCGAATTGTTCGAGAGGGGTGCGCGATGAGCAGCGAGAATTCTCAACTCGACTACGAAGTTTCTGGCGGTGGAACAGTCTACATTCTTACCCCGTTAAACAGCGCAGCAAAGGAAAACTTGGAATCTGGTCTATCTGATGAAGCGATGTGGTTCGCTGACGGCGTCGCACAGATTTATTGCTGGACTGGTTCAACAACTCCGCGAGGAAGGGTGGTTAGTTGCATGAATACCGCCGTACACCTCGATGCTTTCACCACACAATATTTGGCAACCGCACTGTGGGCTGAGACAGACAACACGACTCCGCAAGGCGGAGAGCCACTGGACTCCAACTACGCAATCGTGGATTTCGCTCCCGAAGCCATCGAGCGAGCCATCGCGGATTGCACGAAGTTCCAGCAGGACAACGTCCACATTCTTGAACAGGTTTATGCCATCGGTATCGAACCGAGCACCGCAGGCCATGACTTCTGGCTGACCCGCAATCATCACGGCGCTGGTTTCTGGGACGGAGATTATCCCGAGGAGCACGGCAAATCGCTAACCGACGCGGCGCACACTTTTGGCGAACTCAACCCATACGCGGAAAACGGAAAGGTATTCTTCGAATGAACACTCAAGAAGCCATCCGCTGGCTAGGTATTTATACAAACGGTCGTTTCGACATCTGGATGTTGAGCGGCTCCGCGAAAGCCTCGTGCCGGGGCTCACGTAATGAGCGTGCTGCTTGGCGTCAAGACTCCACAAAGCAAATCAGGTGTGACAGCTCTCCGTGAAGCCTTCTATCAAGCGGGCAACATCACGGGCGATTGTCTAGCAGCCAAGGAAGAAAATTTTCTCAAGTGGGTTCGTAAAGAAATGGAGACTCGATGAACACCCTACTCGCTCCTCATGTCGTCACGGTCGAGAACGCCGAGAAGATTGCCTTCTGGCTGGAGACTCGCGGCGGCATTGCAGTCTGGCGTTCGATAAATCTCAGCAACCCAGGCGCATCGTGGACGACACCAGCCAAGAATGCTGACGGCACGTCGGTGACGAAACCAACATGGGAAGTAGGAAATGAGCCGGAACGAATCATCATGGACCTGGCAGAAGTTTTGGTTTCTAAAGACGTCGAGGTTAAGCGCTTCCGGGTCGGGATAAGACTTGGCAGCCAAGGGCTGTCATATAAGGTGACCGATGGCGGGTCTCGCCGAATTCGTAGCGCAGTCGCGAAAGCTGGTGAAGGTGCGTACCATCTGTTCGACTATAGCTCGCAAGAGGCGGTCATCATGAAGCCCGACTCACAGATTCCCCTTCTCGAATTCTTGCGTAGCGCACGATGAAGGCCATACGAAAAGTGTTCCGGAACGCTTGCCGCGTTGTAATCAGAATCGGACGTAAAAAGATTCTCGACATGTCGCTACCAGCAGATAGCTCAATCTCGGTAATAGAACAAAAGAAAGTTAAGAAATGATTTCGGACTATGCAGCCTATGCGGAATACCGCCGTCGGCAACGTGAATATGAGCGGGAGAAATTCGCCGGATTGTCCGAAGCCGAGCGCGAAAGAATCTGGTTGCGGAGACAAATGTATTTGTGGACGCAATTCTTGGTCAACAAGTGGGTTAAGGAGCACGCAAGTCCGGTCGTGGGTTGCCCAGCATGCGGCCCCTACCGCCTCCAGGCGCATCACTGGCCTGAGTGTTTTGAATGCGTTTGTGGGACGTTCGTGATTCTCGACCGCTGGCTGCCGGATGATATCGAGCGAGTTACGATGATGACCTACGGAGGATTGGACAAGTTTTTCAAAATGCACGAGAAAGTGTACGAGCTTTTTGATTATCCACTAGAGGCGCGTCTCGCGGACCTTCGTGGTGTTGGAGGTAAGACGGAATCCGCAGACGGTGAAACGACAATCTAGAACGGCCTGCGGAAAACTCGGTGAGTGAAGGGAGCGCGTCCCATGGTAATCTCTGGCGCATGGCCACAAAACTCCGCAAATACACAATCTGGGTCGACGCGAAATTGATTGAGGCGCTTCGCAAAATCAGTAAGGCCACGCGCATCCCCGCGAGTGTTTTAGCGCGAGAAGGAATCGAAATTGTAGTACAGAAGCACCGAAAGAAGTAGTTTGACAATACCCGACTTGTCGGGCATCATTAAAGCAAGTTAGCAGTAACCACGGCCAGCACCAAGCTGGAAACGGGTTTCTCGAAAGGGGAGCCCGTGAATAACCCACACAAAGCGTCTCCGGCGGCGTACAGCGCTTCGCCACTCCCTCCATCGACAGTCGAATCAAATCACAAGCAGTTCACGGCGGTGCAGTGATGGAGCCGCGAGTGATTCCATCTCCGGGCAAACGTGGAGGCCCCTGTGACCGCGCATGCGGCCACATCGCGTGTCATGAACAATTCCAAACAGCAGGAACGGTCTGTCACAAGTGCTCCCGACCGATTGGTTTTGATATCGAGTTTATTCGCGACGACGATACCGCCAGGTTACAACACGCCGTCTGTCCCGGCGAGGTCGCTGAATGATGGTCTCCAATTTAATTCGTGACCTGCGTGAAGCACGCTCGATGACGCGACCACAACTGGCTCAGCGTTCAAAGATGTCGAGGGCGCATTTATGGGCCATCGAAACCGGACGAAATATTCCGGGCATTGCGACATTGGAAAAACTTTCTGCCGCGCTCGGCGTGGGTTTGAGTCGGTTCTTAACGGAATCGGATGCCGAAATGTTGCTCGAAGACCCGTTCGTTCGGTGTTTACGGTCACTCTTGCCGCGTCTAAGTGTTCAACATCGGCAGCTAATCCTGAAAACTTTGCAAGCCGCTCCTCAGAACCAGGGGAGTGTTTCCCTGAGCGGATGAAAAGTTTGTAAGTGGAAAGCTTAGGTATCGCACGGGGAGAGCGCAACAATCATGACTAAGAAAAAGCGGGTGGGCGACATTGAAGTTACGCCGGTCACTGCTGCGGACAGAGCAATAGACAGGAAGATAAAGAAGCGCTATGCGCGACTCCGCAAGCGATACAAGGAAATCAGAGGCAAGAAGGTCGATTGGATTGAGCATACCTACGAGGAAGGTTCTTTGTATGTCGGCGTTCGCTTCATGGACGGGACTTACTTCTCTCTGGACTTTAGTCCGCAGATTGTGACAAACGAAGTCTTGTTCTCGGATATGTCAACGGGCGACGAAAAAATCCTCAAGACTTACCGTAGACGAGACAACTAATGGGCGAATGGAAAGCACAGTTAAGCCTCCGTGTCCGGCAAGACCTACGCCGTGAACTGGAGGCGTTCGCTGAAAAGGAACGGCGAAAACTCGGCAATGTCGCGGAAGTCATTCTGGAATGGGGCTTCGAGCAATTGAAAATGGCGGGTTCCGTAGACCGATTGTTGAAATACCGACTGGGAAAACGAGAAGAGAAGAACTGAAATGCTGACGCCGAGACGAGCGCGGCGTTCATCAACTAGAGCAGAACCGGCCAAGGGTACTCGGTCGAAGGAGCCCACGCCGTAATCCAGCCACCATCTAATTGGGCGAAACGGGGTATCCGATCTCGGCAAGATCATCCGATAGCTCCGCCAGATTAGCCTTTGGGTTCAATCCCCGTACAACTCCTTCCGTGAGTGGTTTGTGTCCGTAAATCTGTTCAATGAGCGCGAGACTCACAGGGTGTTTATAGTACTCCTCTGCCCAGTTTCTGTACGTGTTTGGATTTGCATCGAACAATGATAAAAGGCGAGCCGACCCGTCTGGATCCTTCCCTGTGGGGTAGGAAATACTTCCCTTGTGCCAAACCGTATCAACGCTGGTGCGCCAGACGCAGAACGTCGTCTCCCCCATCGAAAATGCCGGTTCAGTGAGAAATGATTTGAATACTCCCGGTACATCATCAAGGACACCTGGCCATATCTTGCCGAATCCGTTGTTTCTTGGGGACATTTTCGATTCGTGATCGAATCCCTTTAAGAACGCACCGAAGGGCGCAAAAACACAAAACCACGAGTCGCCCTCGCCGTTGCGCATCGAAGCCATTTGCTGCTTTTGGTCCCACCTTGAGTTAAAGGAGTAGTACCGACCTTCCCATTCCCTCTGGATGATCGCGTCCAGCATTGCCAAGGATTGGGTGAAATGCCTCAAATCCTCAATGCTGGGCATTGCAGACAGGTCTCTTGTTGAGATCATAGGGTGTTCGGCTACCTCTCCCGAGGCCTTGCTTTTCCTGGGTGTGATGCTCTTGTATCATGGAGCCTGTCGTGTAATTTTACCAGATAGGGCACACTAATTTTGCTCGTTTGAGCGTTTTTCGGAAGCACCTAAGAGCCTGATTCATCAGCATGTTTTATTGTTGTTTGTACAAGCGGGCCTCGGTGCCGGAGGTTGCGGGTTAGAAGGTGGTGGCTGCTGCTGTTGATTCTGCATACGATCAAGCTGCCATTTCTTGCCTGCGGCGTCGTTGGGGTTGGTGGGATCAGCGTCCGACTTGGCGCCATTACAATTTCTGCACGAATGAGCCAGATTACTTTTGTCGTCGGTACCACCCTTTGAACTCGGCTTGTAATGGTCTGTTTGCCCTTCATTGCCTGGAGGCGTAACTCCCTTCTGTGATTTCTGTGCGTCTTGGGTTGTCTGTCCGCAATATTCGCACTTACCATTGGCGTCGTTCTTCACTTCTTGCTTCGTCTGCTGGTCAACCGCTTGGATCGGACCGACATAGGGGCCTGGTGTAGTAGTGTTTCCAGCTGCTGTTCTTTCAATGACATCAGTGACCTTGTCTCGAACGTCGGGATTAGAGAGCACGGTTCCGATAACGGCCCCGGCTATGATTACGCCGCCGATTATCTTCTCGGCAAGTGTATGTCCTTCGAAGATTTGCTCGCCAGCCTCCAAGGCACCTTCGCAACAATGTCCGTCGAGGTCGGCGAAGGATTCGGGGTCGTCTGAAACCATGGAATAAAGATTGAGGGTTTGCGGGTTTGTGAGGTTGGCGTAAGGCACAGGAGCGGGAACGGCGGACCAGTCGGCGCTGAGCCAGCGGCCGAAGCGGTTGGAGTAGTAGCGGGCGCCGAAGTCGTCGTTGCCGGTTTCGGTGTCGCGCTCCTTGCCTTCGAATTTGTAGTTCTGCGGGCAGGTGTTGGTATAGGAGCGTTCGCCGCCGTAGGGATAAAAATCGGCTTCGTAACAGACTACTCCTGATGCGTCGGTGAGTACGCGGGACGTGCCAAGGAGGTCTTCGATGTAATAGATCGGGTTGCCGCCAGCGGGAAGCATGGCGACGCGCTTACCGCCGAAAAAGATGTATTCGGCTGTCGTGTTGCCGCTGCCGTCGGTCTCGGCAACGATTTCGCCGCCGAGGCCATAGACGTAGTTCTTGCCAGTGGACTTTGAAACGCGGCGACCCTGGGCGTCATAGGCGTAAGTGACACCCGCGGTAGCTGAGAGCTGGCTTTCGGCGTCCCAAGTGTAGGAGTTGACTCCGTCGTTCTGGGTGTTGCCGGAGGAGTCGTAGGAGAAGATGTTGAGATGATTATTTCCGTCAGGGGTGGCCGAGAAGCCGCTTTCTTGAGAGCAGCCGGTGTAATTCGGGTTGGTAGTGGCGACGATGGATTGGAGGTTCCCCCAGGCGTCTACAGCGTAGTTCTCCCCCCAGCAGTGGGTTGGGCTTGTGGCATAGGTGGAGGTTGTCAGCGCAGATGTGATTCTATTGAGCTGGTCGTAGCTGAACGTTTGAGAGCGACTGGAGTCGAGATTGTTGGCAATGGAATAGACGTGGCCAGCGTTTTTGCTCGTCGATGGATCGACGAAGCTGTAATTGATATCGATAGCGTTGCCGCCGGAGGAAGAAGCTTTGAATTCGAGTGGCTGGAGTCGATTGTTGTAGGAGTGGGTGAGGTTGAGTCCTGTGAAGGACGAGGACTGACCGATGGAAAGAGCATAGAACGTTCCCTGCGGCGTGTAGCACACAGCGCCGCTAAGGCAGCCGCTTGGCGGGGTCTGAAACTCGGTGGCGTAGATGATACCGTTAGACCCATCGGCGGCTGTTTTGGTGCGACTGGCGGAATCAAAGGTGTAGTTGACGATCCGTCCGCTGGGATATGTGATTGATGTCGTGTTCCCGGCCAAATCGTACGTGTAATTCACCGGGCGATAACCCATCGCTGGCGTGTACTGTTCGTTCAGTAGAACTCGGCCCATTGGGTCATAGCTGAATATCTCGGCGCCGGCAGTGACGCAGCAAGAAGTGCCAGTCCACTGTGCCACGAGTCTTCCAACGGTGTTCGTCAGCGTCACACCCCACGCCGAAGTACCGTCGTACGCGAAAAACGCGGTGGGCGTGGCGGCATCGGAGTAGGACTTCTGAGTGATGCGATTGAGGGCATCGTACTGCGCGCAAGTGCGGATACCGCGGGCGTCAGTTTTTGAAACTAGAAGAGTGGGGAATGAATTTGGTGATGAACAGTTCGTGTCGGAATCGTACTTGTACGTGATAGTGCTAGTCTCGGGATTTGAAGAAGTGAGAAGGCGAGAGAGAGAATCGTAGGTGAAATTGCGCTGATGGGAGCCGTTCTGGACGACCTGCGTAAGGTTGCCAAGCGCATCGTTGGTGTAGGAAGTGACCCAGATCGGTTCGCCCGTACCGGGGCAGCCCGTAGAGGCGACAGTCGCGCCTAGGGCATTAGGCTCATCGACTTCGACTAGGCGGCCGAGGCCGTCAACGCGGCTGCGCCGCCATCTGCCTGTTGGATCCGTTACCAGCGTAGAAGCGCCGCAATACGCTGTAGTCAGGATGGAGTTGTCCGGATAGGTTTCGGAGATTTTGCGACTGAGGGCGTCATACGCGTACGTCGTGGTGCCTGTGGTGGTCGTGGGATCGCCCCCGGTGCGGTAAGGGTTGGAAACAGTGGAGACGCGGCCAAGGGCGTCATAGGTGGTATCGGTGTAAACGGTACCTTGAGGGTCGGAGGTGAGTTGGATTTGAATGGTGCGGGCGAAGCCGTCGAGAATGGTCTTTGATACGCGGCTGAGGAGGCTGGTATTGATCAAAGTGGTTGTGGTCGAAGTATTCGGGATGGCATCGACATAGGAGGTGGAGGTCTGTCCGCCGTCGGGGAAATTCGTTTGAATCATCCGGGCCAAAGCGTCGTAGCTGAACGAGGTATTCAGGCCGTTTGGATCGGTGACGGAGGCTTTGGAGCCGGTGCAGGAGTTGTTGGAAAAGTTCGTGACGTGATTGAGAGCGTCGGTGATGCTTGTGAGGTAAGCGGACGAATTTGAGGGCGGAGCGCAAGTCGTTTGCGCCCAGGTATCGGTGTAGCCGAAGTTCGTGATGTTTCCCTTGGGATCGGTGAGTTGCGTTATGTTGCCGTAGCTGTCTCGCTGATAGCTTGTGGTCAAGGGACTGACGTTTGTTCCAGCAACGTTCTTGGAGGTGATGTCCCCAACGGAGTTGTAGCCGTAACTGAGGGTGGACTGCACGTTCGTGACGGGGTCGGTGATGGTGCGTGTGGCCAGACGATCAAGCAGGTGTCCGCCGGCAATATCGTAAAGCGAGCCGTTTGAAGTGGTCATCCAGGTCTGAGCGGTCTTTTTCGTTGGACTGCTTGCGCCATAGTCGTATTCGTCAACTTCCGTGGGGTTACTGATCGCCACCTGCGTACCACTGAGGGCGCAAATTCCTGGATTAATGCAATGAACGGTTATTGGGACCGTTTGGTATTGGTAATTCGTCACCGCGCTGATGGAGGGCGATATGTCGTTCAACGTAGTGGTTACCTGCGCGGGAACTTGAAGGTCGAAACCCGTCACATAGGGCGTATAGGTCGTCACGACGGTGCGCAGTTGAGTTCCGGTAGGGTACTGGCCAGGTGGGAATATTTTTCTGCTTGTTTCGTGCGGGGCAACAAAGGTAAAGGATGTGTCCGAATTTTGATTCACGACATAGGTCACATCCCCCAGAGGGTCCGTGACGGTCATGTTGTCGTTAAACGGCACGCTGAAATCGGGGCTGGGTGTGTAGGTGGTTACCAGTTCCTGTGAACTAGAACATGCTCCCGAGGAGAGAGGGCACTCGCGCTTTTGCGCCACCTGCTGCTGTGGCTGTTGACATTGAACCAGACCCTGGGTCTGGGAATAGCTTGTGTTCTGGTAGTTGTATTTCGTGTACCCGCCCGCGGGGTAGGAAGCTTGAACCAAATTGCTGAGTCCGTCGAACTGCAATTGGTAGACGCGGCTGGTCCCGTTCACGGGTGGCAACGTGACCGTATAGGCGTACGGATTCTTCGTGAAGCTGCTCGTTCCATTGTGAACGGTGACGAAGACATTGGCAGGAATATTGCCATCATCGTTGCACGAGAATGTCCCGAGGTTGTAGTTCTGTGCCGTCTGCTGGGTTGACGTGACGCTGACGGTCTGCGCGTTGCCGTTCGAGTCCTTGTAGGTGATTGGTGCGACTGCGCCTCCTATGGTAATCGTGCGGCCAATCGTGTCGGTCAAGGTACAGCCGCCCTGGGGGCCACACTGGATTTCGGGCCCCCCAGAGTTTGGCTGAAGATGGAGGGTGTTTCCGTTCGTGTCCGCCATGCTGGAGAACGCCGAGTTATACCAAGGACTGCTGTTGGTCGTGGCGGTAGTGGAGCATTGTATCGAAGCGCCACAAGGCGGGTAGGGCCAAGTGTTGCCGAAGCCGGGAAAGGTATAGGTGGTCCCGTCTTTGGTGCGCACCGTAATGGCGGAGGAATAGTTCGAGGTATCGAGGCGGAGCCAAGACCCGTCGCTTGAGTCCGTTACTTGCGCCAAAGTAGTCGCGGCTCCGTACCCGCTGCTTACGCTGCAAATGGTGACGTTCGAGAACGAATGCCTGTTCCCGCTCCAGTCCGTGAAGACCCAATTGGTCAAACAAAGCACAGGGTTTTCGGTGCAGGTGGAGCCTACCCTGACTTGCGCATCTCCTGTGTATTCGATGGAAGCTTGAAGAGTCGGCAGGTTGATCATCAGGGGCGCTGTTAAAGGATACGGCTGAATGTTGTCGTTATACGTCGGATAGGTGTACTTCGGCGCGCCACACACGCTGCCATTTTCGTTCACTGTCACGCTCACATTCTGACGGACAAACCAGCTCGGGCTGGTGTTGTGGTAACCCAGAGTCAGATTCCATCCGCCACGCTGAGGCAAGGACAGCACGGGAAGGAAAAACGAAAGCCCCCCATTCGTGTTGTTCACGGCTTCATGCGTGCCTGCGCCGGTGGGTTGCGGAGGTATGCCCATGGGATCGGCCGGGGTGAGCGTATTGTCCGGCTGCGTCGGGACGTAATTCTGCGCGGCAGCTATGGAGCAGATGGAAAACAGCGCGAGGGAAGCGAGAAGGAAGCGGACAGGACGCATGGGGCCTCCGGGTTGCGAGTCCACGTACCACTTCGAAGAGGAGCGTGGAGGCTGTAGATTTGCCGTCAGGGTGGGAGACGACGCACGGGAAAATAGAGCGGAACACTGTAGCCAACAATCGAGTGGATTCCTTATATTCGAATCAGGTAATTTTCCGATGAAGGTACTACGGGAGTACTAAGCTGCATGTCCGCCCCGAAACAGAGCCCAAGCCAAACTTGCTCTGAATCGGACACGGCGCTGCAAGGGCCGGGGTTCGGCCCTTGTTTTCTGTTATCATAGAAATGCATCAAGAAAGTGGCGTCCAGCCACTTGCCAACCGTGCGAAAGCAACGGTGGTATCCGCCAAACCACGGCGGGATGTGCTCGAAAAGAGAAATGATGAATCTCGAACAGAAATCTGTACAGCCAAAGTTCAACTCTGAACAGCACGTGCTTGCGATGTTTCTCTTGTACGCGACACGCCCACAGCAACCGGAGCCAGATGAGACAGGCCGATATTTCATTGGAGATTGCGGGAACGTGCCGGAGAAGAATTGGGCACGTCTGATTGGGCCGTACTCGCCAGCGCAACGGGTCAGAAGATGATTCAGAGAAACACGGCGGTGAGCGAAACAGTTTTGAAGGTCATGGACCCGAAGCCGGGTTACGAGTTTCATTTACTGAACGAATGCAATGCGCCGGAAGCGATGCGCTTCGAAAATCCCAACATGGCCCGTATTGTAGTCTCCAAAATCACGCTCACTGAAACAAAATGAATCGAAGAACTTTCCTACAACTTCTCAGCATTGGCGGGGCTGCTGCGTTTACTCCCTCGTCGCTGTTTGCCCAGTCTGACGTGTATGGCTGGCGCTTTGGGGTGTGGACCATCCTGAATCGTCGCGGGTCCAACTACTGGTGCCAATGCGATTGCGGGGCTGAAAGAGCAGTAAGTCTCCAACATCTTTTGAGCGTAAACGCGCTGTCCTGCGATCATGCCCGGGTTCGAGGTTACTTCTGTCTCGGTCCAGACGCGATGTACTGCCAGAGTTGCGGTGGACATCGAAGGTTTTACTTTCGGGGCGACGGCCTGAGAACTTGGAGATGTGGTTCTTGGTGTGAAGCCGGAGATGTGTATGCCTTCTTGCGCAAAGGGAGTTCTCCAGAATCTTCGATTCAATTTCTAGCCAACATGAGAAAGATGCTGGAGGACCCCTACGACAGATTCCTTCGCACGCTCCGCACCAAAGTCATTGCAGTCTTGCGGCGCGATAGGACGACCTTCGCGGGAATTCAAATTGACCCGATTGAAGAGGTCGGCGGGGAAGAATTTCGCTTCATCCGACTTTGGGTTGAAGAGTTAGAGCGGCCATTGGCTTGGTATCACCGATATTAACTTCAAGGCGAAACTCACTGAGTAATGCGCGAGACGAACCGATAAAACTCAATCACGGCAAAGATAAACGCCGCTAGCATCAAAAGCAGAAAGTGAATATCGGCTAAAACCCGGAAGGTGTTATGCAGGAACTTCGTCCACTGGCGCATCGGCGCAAAACCTTTCCCGCGAGTTTCGTACTTGCCCTTCCCTCCGTAAAGAGCAAGCGCGGAATAAGATTTTGGCTATCGGACTACAACTGGATCAGCCATCGCGTGCAGGAGGTAAGGGACCCGCGATGGAAGATGGACCGTTGGGAACTCTTTTGACCCAAACAACGCACCAATCATAACACAGGGAATTCAACAAAAGCATGAAATGAAAATTTTATCTCTCACATTTTCAACACAGAAATTTCTCAGCAATGCAAATGTCAGGGCGAAGAGCAAGGCGACGCGGCGACGATTGAGAAGAGATGGAAGCGAAGAATCTTGGCATTGTGCCGAACTGCCGGGCAGCAGCCGACCAAATGATTCTATCAAGAATTCTTGCGGGAAATACCGACCATCGAGATTGCCGCCGCGACTGGTGCTGCTATGAGACCGACCATAGCCTGAGAGTTCATCGTGAGTGTAGGGAAAAAACGAAATGACATGCTAATGAGCACAATGAACGATGCCTGGAAAACTAACCACCACGCTAAAAATGCGACCGCAATGTTGGTATGTGTGAACACATTTGTTGAGAAGAAGGGCGCACGTTGAGAACCCTCCGGTTCGGCTATTGTGGACATACCGTTGATAATTTCTGCGGACTGCAACAGTTGAGCGTAGCCCCAAGAAGTCTGACCATTCCGACGCTGAACGACAATCGTATAGAAGAAGTTGCCTATACCATTGAATATCGACTTCAAGAGCGATACATCCTGCCCATTTTGGAGCCTCGGCGAAACTTTAGAATGAAGACTGTTTAGTGCAACGATCACGCTGTATTCAGGTTTGCGATTTTCGTTCCAGTTAAGAACCTCGGCGAACTTCTGCGCATACGGCGCGACGGGGTAATCCTTCAAAGGGAGGTTTTGAAAGTGCATGCTATCAGGATTCATTCCCTGCAACGCCCAACGCAAATATGTAAGCAATTTTGCGAACAGTTCTATCGCTGTATGCCGATGGTGAGGCAGATTGCTAAGTTCAAAACTGTCCAGTTCGCGGACAATTGCGTATGACAGCGCGAACACCATAACTCGCTGAGACAGGGGTTTTGTCGCGGAATGGAATTCCACGATCTGAATAACCATTTGGACCATCATAGTCAGTGCAAGAGTGGCGAAACAACAAAGGAACAATACACCCGCTATTTCTGTCACTGCGCGAGGCTTGCCAAATAAGGTGTATGCGTTCTGATGAAAAACAAACGTAGCAATAGTCCAACCAAATGGTATGGCTAAGACTCCAATGGTAAAGACTACCGCACCTATTTGGAGCACCAACCTAGGATGGTCCTTTTGGGTCGCTCTAAGAGTCTGCTCAAATGGCTGACGAAGAGACTCGAAATATGTTCTTGCTTCCGCTTCGTAATCCGCAGCGTCCCCTGGTTGCATATTTAGTTTGTTTTTTCGAGGCTTTCCCGTTGCTGCACCCGGATAGTAGCAGAAATTTCTCAATCTGTCCGTGGTGTGCTGCGACCGGAATCTTAGACATGATGCTGTATCACTCCCACAGTCAGAAGCCTCAGGCGGCGGATTGGTCATCAGGAAACGGAAGTAGGGTACGGAACAAGAGGCCGAAGTGCCGGTCCTTTCAAACGGACAATGCACCTGCTGATCGACATGAGGACTCGGACTTGGGATTTGTAGGGTAGGAGAATTGGGAAAACCAGCTTACGATTTCTTGTTCCACAAGTCCATGAAGAGTTTGAAGCCTAGTGAAGCCTAAAGATTTGCTTTATTTCTTTAATCGGGTCCCTTATGCTGTCTGCGATACGTTATCTGACCCTAACACCTTGCGAGAGATGAAATGGGGCTATCCTCTAATTTCACGCTGCCTCCGCTGCCCTCCGATGCGAAAGACCCAGAGAGACTGATTTGGATGCTCAACACTATCCATGCAACTTTGAACTTCCTTGTGCAATTTGACGACCCTCCTGTTCTTGACTTCCACATGCGTACCCGGTTCCGAGAACGATGGGCTGAAGTTTCAATTGCGATAAATGAGGCGATTGCGACTTTACAGAAAAATCACCCACAGTTGATTCCGATGCTGGCACAAGCGGGAATGACAGGTCGGATGTTGGAGCTAAAGCACGATTCGCTCGCAGAGTGCGTCGATGGCCTCTACCGCGAGGTAAAGACGGGGTCCCCAATCCTGAACCTGAAATGGTTGAAACCGACGCTGAAGTGCATGAACACGGTTCTCTTCAGTCTCATCCGTGCTGTTCCGGGAGTTGAGATGGTGAAAGAGTATAAGGACCACTTCGAGGTCGGCTTGGGTATTGCCGAGGCAAAGCTAGCAAAATAATTTGGCCTAAACCTATTCTTTCCTGTTCCACAAATCCATAAAGAGTTTCGCTGTCGCAGGACCGTGCCCGGCGTAGTGATTGTTGCTGAACGCGAAAATTTTCAAGACTTTGCTATTGCTCACTAGCGATTTGAAAACCTCGACCCAATTCTTCATGTCACTTGTGCGGTCAACGATGGCCTTATCCCAAGTTGTCGTTTGTTTTTCGATGCCCTTGCGGTCTCCAAGCCAGCGAACATAAGCAAAGTCCGCAGTGATTAGGTCGAACTTTTCTTTCATCTCCCACGGCCTCGCCACAAAAGATGTGTCGGTCAACGCCAAAGCAACGTTGTGCTCCTGCAGCACGTCCGCGAATTTGGCATCGAGCCAGGTCTTGTTTCGAATCTCAACTACAAATTTGTGGTCGGCTGGAAGTTTCTTCAAGAAGGGAATCAGCACGGCGAGAAAACTGTCTTGCTTCGGGAATTTCCAGCGGTCGAAGGACGGAAACTGAAAGACCATCGGACCAAGCTTTGGACCGAGAAGGTCCATCGTTTTCACGAACTCTGCAAATTCAGCGTCGCAATCCACCAGTGCCTTTTCATGCGTAATGACTTGCGGGATTTTGACGGAAAAGATGAAGTCCTCGGGAGTTCGGTCGGTCCAATTGCTGACCGTAGTGGCGGAAGGACATCCGTAGAAGGTCGAATCCACTTCGACCGTAGCAAACTGCGTTGCGTAGAATGCGAGGTAATCAGTGGACCGCATTTCCTTCGGATAGAAGCTGCCTTCCCATCCCGACGCAGTGAAGGACGAAGTGCCGAGAAGAATTCCTGGCAAAGAGTACGGACGTTCGGTCTTTGGCCCGCCTGCGAGTTCGGCTGCCTCCGTCAATTTCTCCATCTGGAATAGAGTGGGTTGGCGAATCGGCTCGACTTTTGGGCGTTGCGGTTTCACGGCTCGGAGAGACTAGCACTCGGTTCGTTTTTGTTGCAATTCGATTTGAGCCTGTCTCTCCACGGGAGCAGTGGCTGTGCCGAAAAACACTAGTCAGGCTTCGCCCCTATTACTTAGAGTAACGTGATAAAATCTATTACACGGAGGGCCAGCCCCAATACGACCTACCAAATACAGAATCCATGAGCAAGCAACTGTCCCATCGAATCATCCTGCTTAACTTTCCGGCCAAAGCCGAAGAGCTACTAGCGAAGGCGGGTTTTAACGTCGAGCGCGGATAACCTCGGGACCTATGAAGCTAAGGACCGTCTGCCGTTTCAGACTCCGCATCCCTTATATGAATACGATGTGTTGATTTATGACTCTCATTATGACACTGACCTAGTTAAGGAATTCAGTTCTCCAATCAATCTATTCGACCAGAAAGGGTCGTACGAGGCCCTCGCATCATTCGACGGTCCGCCTTTCGTTAGAGTGGCCTTCATCGGAGGAACTAACGGCGCGAAGCGACTATTTCATGCAGGGCTTAAATTTGTGAATCTTCTTGAGGCTGAAAAAAGTGTTTCCTCGTTCGTTGAAGTGAAAACGGTCCCGACATTCGCGATTCCCGAACTCCACGACGTTCTCGTGAATTTTCAGGGGCAGATAAGAAACGTCCGACAGTTCTACGCAGAGGACCCAGACCACTATCCGTTTTATTCCTTCCCGGTGCTGCGTAGTAGAAGCGACCAGCGAGTAATGGGCTATGGAACAACGTATGATTCTGCGACTTTTCCTCGCTATGTGATTCTTCCGGAACTTAAGGACCACACTCAAGCAGTTATCAAATTACTGCACTGCATTGAGAGTGTTTTGCCATCCCTATTTCCGGACAGAAATAAGCGAATTTGGCTTAATGCAGATGAATTTCTATTACCCGGGGAAAGAGCAATTCAAAAAGAAATAAGAGAAACAATTGACCAAGCAACGAAAGTCATTGAAGCCAAGCGAGCTGCACAAGAGAAAATAGCAAGCGAAAACGCCTTCGTAAAGCGCCTCCTTTTCGCGACCGAAGATAGCAAACAAGAGCCGGGCGACAGACTATCTGGTGTCGTGAAAAAGGCTCTCGAATATCTTGAATTTGTGGTGGAAGACATCGACCACAAAACAAAGAGCGCTATCAAAAAAGAAGATTTTTGGGTCAGCGAGCAAGATTTCCTAGCAATTACCGAGGTAACAGGAACCGCCAACAAAAACCCAAAAACAAAAGAATGGAATGACATTCTTGCCAGAATGACGACCCTCAGCAACCGAAGGACAGACCTGGAATTGCCAACAGACAAAATCATCCGTGGCCTGCTTGTGCTCAGCTATGACATCGACAATCACCCGGCGAAGAGGCCGCGCGTTTACACGGGGGAAGATGAATACATCGTGGAAACAGGGGTTGAACAAGGAATCGGCCTGCTCTCAACCGTTGAACTTCACAAAATCATTGTATCGGTAAAAGAAGGCCGTCTGACCAAGGGTGAAGCGCGAAAGATAATCCGCAAGCCTGGTCGCATTGAATTCGACACGACCAAGATTAAGCCCACGACAGACAACGGCAAGACAGAGGCAGATTGAGTTAGCAAAAATAGACAGAGGTACCAAACTATGTGGAGAAATTCAAGAGACTATGCTGCACCCGCCCGCTGTATCCTTTGTGCTGAACTAAAAGGCCGCTAATGACAATCGCTATTGGTACATCTTTCGATGGCGGTGCAATTGTATGCGCCGACACAAAAGTATCCGCGTCCGATGGAGCCACTACTGAGGGGTCGAAAGTATTTTTGGGCATTACGCGCACGAGGCGAATGTATGTACTAGCCAATTCTGCCGAGGATGCGTACGCAGCCAAAATGCTGGGAGGAGAAATTTCAAATGCCCTTAGTCTTGCTGACAAATCATTTAGAGTGGAAGAGACCATAAAACCAGTGATGGAACGCTGGTACAACGGCTATCACCACATTCAGCCGCCACAAATTCAATTCTTACTTGCCTTCACTCAAGAAAGTTGGGATAGCGTCATGCTGTATTATTGCGAACCGCCAAATACGGTTGCCCACGGCAGTCCGATAGCTATAGGAAAAGGTTCACGCGCGGTTGACCCTGCACTGAATATTCTCAGTCCCGTTGGGAAAAAACGATTGGATGTTAAATCTGCCCTTGTAAAGCTTGCTTATCTAATGCACCTAGCCAAAAGAGACGAAGGGACGGCATGTGGCGGAAACACTTATGCGGTTGTGATAGGTGTTGGCGGGGCATATGCCTTCATTGACGAAACCGAGATGAGAGAAGCTGAGGCACTTGCCAAGAAACTCAGCGACCTAATGAGCACGGGGCTTCGCAAAGTCACGAGCACCACACCGAATGATTTATTCAAAACATTCCCAGGAGCGTTGAATGAGATAAGCGAAGCCTATCGAAAGTTGTCTTTCAAGTCGCTGAAATTTTTAGAGAAAAGCAAGGTATGGAAGATAGGCACAGTAGGATGAAGGCGAAGCTTTCAAGGACAAGCGAGACCAGACGCCGATGCCCGAACAAGTGGCAGCAACTGATTTTTGTTAGAAGGGCGGCGAGATTCAAAGGGATGTACGGGAATTGATGCTCCGATTGATACGTTTTCGTCTTGTGTGATACGGTTGTCCGCACGATGCCCTCTGAGAACGCTGAGAGCAAGCAAAGCATTTTTGCTCATCGTGGGGAAATTCTCAGATACGTGAAATCCCCGCTGGTGTTTTACACTCTCGCCCTCTTGATTGTTGAATCCTTCCTTCTCGGCGCTGGTCGATTGTTCAATCTTTCAGAATCTGTCCGCATCTCGGTATTGTACGTGGGTGTAGCACTGTTCATAGGAGTCATCGCAGTAGTGACGTGGCTGGTTATAAAGCATCCTCTACCCTTAATCTTCAGCGAGCGCTCCCATCTCGAATGGGAATCCATGCAAATTCAAGGGGAGAAATCGAGACCTTTATTAGGCCAGTTCCTTGAACCTAAGTCAGGGAGCGAACCCCCGCAAAAGCCTGTCGGGCAGACGAAGGCATTGGACGCTCGCGTGAATCCAGACGCAGGTGATAAACAATAATGGGCCTCATGCCGCCGATTAAGCTTCCAACCGAAGAAGAACTCTTGGTTCGTCCATGGGCTTACATTGTTGCGTACACATTGAACGGTCCCGATGGTGTGTATCCCGATTTCTTTCAAGAATTGAAAGACTGCGACAACTGGATTAATTACATACCCGGTTTTTGGATTGTTATCACTCGACTACCATTGGCAACCCTAGCTGGTCGTCTGCGTCGAAAAATTCGGATAGGCGATTGGCTGATAGTAATGCCAGCAAAAGGTCCTGCGGACGGATGGCTCCCCAGGGTCGCTTGGGAGTGGATAGCGAACAATGTACCGAAAGAATGGTAGCCAATGGACGCAGCGGGGAAGCTATCGGAGGAAATCAAAATGAGAAAACTATTAGCTGTGGCATTACTGGTGATTGTCTTGCTCCCCGCGCAAGCGCAGAAAAAAGTCGAACCGAGACCAAACGGTGGTAGCTGCAATTCGAGCGACAAACTTGAATTTAACAGATTGAGATTCGCAGTCATCAGCCAAGAACAGCAGTTGTGGTTGTGGAAACATCCAACTAAGACACTACCGCAAAATCCCTGCTTAGATGCAGACCTGAAAGAAACTTGCTCTGCAATGAAGGAGCGTTAGTTGGAGGCGCGCGTCGGATTCGAACCGACGGATGATGGTTTTGCAGACCATTCCCTTTAGGCATCTTTCGGCGGCGCATCGACGTGTAATCAAACTCGGATGGGCGAAACGCAAGGCGACAAAGGCGTGAATCAAATGGAATATCCTCGGGACCAGGGCCTCAGTCTTGAACCTGTGCAACTGTTTGTAAAACCTGTGCAACGGGGGCCTTCTCCCTTTTTTCTCTTGACTCCCGCCCGACACGGTGCCATGTTTTGAAAGGCTGCTGTCCCCGGCATCCACGTCATTTCTCAAAATGGAGAGGCGTGCGGTGGCCGACCCCCGAATCACGAGAGTCATCTGTTTTCTCAATCAGCTGCGGCTCGTATTCCCCGCCCTGAAGATGCTGCTCTTCGAGGCGTTCTGGTTTCTATTCGCGGCGGTCGAAATCCTGCGGTTCCTGAGAAGCCTGCTGACCACCCACTGAGGGCCCTCGGACGTTCATCGGGAAAGGTCTGGGCGGGACCAGAGCCAGCCAGCAATAAATGGTCGGGCAGGGGCACTGGCACAGAATGGCACATTTTCTCTTCCTAGATAGTACAAGACCGGAGCGAATCTTGTACCGCACTTGTACTAAGTTCCACCACATTCCAGCATATTCAAGCACTTACGGGAAGCGCGAAATCGGCTAAGTCATTGAAAATAAATAAAGAGGTAGTTTGGGGTAGGTAGCTGACGGTCGGTTGCCCTGTGGTGGTTAGCCCCCTACCCCGCGAGTGGTCTTGCCTGTATAGACGAGGTGAAGGCTCAAATAGTTTCCTGACCTGCGCAAAATAATTTGCCGCCCTTCCGGGAACTATTCACCTACAGGCACGGAATCCATGTATCTTGCGACGGCGGCTTTCCATCTGAACTTTTCGATGATGGCTGCCTGTAGGGCTTGCGCCGCGGCCGGTTCGCCGTGTGTCAGATAGGTCTGCTGGGGGGGCGCAGGCAACGCCGTCAGCCAGCGCAACAATTCACTCTTACCTGCATGGGCGGAGAATTGCCCCATCGCAACGATCTCCGCGCCCACCGGCACCTCCTGCCCGTAGATCTTCAGCGATTTCGCGCCTTCCTGCAGGGCACGCCCCCGAGTGCCTTCCGCCTGGAATCCAGCCAGGAGGACCGCGTTGCGCGCATCGGGTAACCGCTGCAGGAGGTGATGCAACACTCGTCCGCCGCTGATCATCCCGCTCGCCGAGATAATGATGCAGGGCGTCTTGACGTTATTGATCGCCTTGGATTCCTCCACGGACCGCGTCAGGTGGAATTCATGCACGTTCAGTGGATCGCCCTTGCCGTCACTTCCTTCTTCGCGCGTGAACTCCAGGTCGTGATCCTCTTTGTGCTTCACATACAAATCCGTCGCGCTGAGCGCCATCGGGCTGTCCACATAGACCGGCAGGCGCGGAATGCGCTGCTGGTCCTCCAGTTGCCGAAGGTAGTACATGAATGTCTGCGTCCGCCCAATCGCGAAGGACGGAATCACAATGGACCCGCCGCGCTTGGCCACGCGATTCACGATTTGCGCCAGCAATTCCGCGGGATCGCCTTCGGGATGCTCGCGATCACCGTATGTGGATTCGCAAATGAGCACATCTGCGTTCGATGGCGGCGTGGCCGGGTCTTTCAAAATCGCCTGGTTGTAACGCCCGATATCGCCCGAGAACACCACGACGGTCTTCTTGCCGCCTTCGGTGATCGTCAGTTCCAGGCTGGAAGATCCCAGGATGTGCCCGGCGTCGTATGAAGTCACACGAAACTCCGGACTGATATCGAAGCTACCGCTGCGGGGCATCGTCTTGATCAGCTTCAATGTGGGATCAACGTCCTCGGCGGTGTATAACGGCTCGGGATTGGGATGATGGCTGTCTTTATGAATCCGCGCGTGCAGCGTGTCCTCTTGCTGAAGATGAGCGGAGTCCTTCAGCAGGATAGTCGTGAGCTCAATCGTCGCCGGATTTGCGAAGATCGGTCCGCGATAGCCGGATTTCGCCAGCACCGGCAGCCATCCAGTGTGGTCCAAGTGCGCGTGTGTGAGAACGAGATAGTCGATCGTCTTCGGGTCGACGGGCAACGGTTTGTAGTTGCGGTCCTGCAGTTCCTGCGAGCCTTGAAAAATTCCGCAGTCCACCAGCAGCCGTTTGCCCGCCGCTTCAACCAGATACTTCGAACCCGTAACGCTTCCCGCCGCCCCCAGAAAAGTGAGTTTTGCCATAGGCTCGTATTCTAAACGAACATCATGCATACACAACCCACTTCGGGCAGTAGAATCGAAGCAATGCGCCTGAAACATAGACCAGTCGTCTCGCGGCCAATCGCACTCTTGCGGCTATGCGCCTTTCTCCTTGCAGCGTCATCCGCCTCGCGAGCTTCACCCAGGGTCATTCATGTTTTTGTCGCCCTCGCAGACAATCAACATCAGGGCATCATTCCTGTCCCGCCGGCTCTAGGGAATGGGCAGGATCCTCAGCGTAATCTCTATTGGGGAGCCGCTTACGGCGTTAAGACGTACTTCAAGGCCAGCGAGGATTGGAAACTTGTCTGGTCAGGTCGCGGCTCGAAAAATGCAATTCTGGAGCGCTGTGTTTTCAAGAATACCAAGAACGATGTGTATCTCGTGGCTGACGCGTATGACGGCAGTCAAATTAGAATGTCCGTGACCGATTTTCTCTCCGCGGCGGCGGGAATCGCCAAGGAAGATGTTTCATTCAAGATGCGCTCGGAGGAAGTTTCCTTCACCGCAGCGGGCGATGCGGATGTGATGGTTTACGTCGGTCATGACGCTTTCATGGATTTTCAAATTCCACCCATTGCCGGGGCCAGAAGAGACAAGCCTCGGCAAACAGTCGTTCTCGCGTGCGCCAGCAGACCTTACTTCGGCCCTTACATCCGGCAGACCGGCGCGGAACCTCTGTTATGGACGACGGGCCTCATGGCCCCAGAGGCCTATACGTTGAAGGCAGCTCTCGATGGTTGGATCGCCCGCGAGGACGATGAAGCAATCCGGCGGCGCGCCGCGCAAGCCTACGACAAATACCAGAAGTGTGGAGCTCGCGCCGCGTTGAAGCTCTTCGTTACGAACCGGTGAATTGAGAAGGGCGTCCGAAGCCGGGGACGCCCCTCCGATTGGATTAATCCGCCGCGCTGGCCTGTTTCTTCGCGACGATGGATTGGATGTTCAGCCCCAGCCCCTCTGCCACGCCTGTTCCGTACGCCGGATCAGCTTTGTAGAAGTGCCGGATTTGCAGCTCCTGAATGCGCTGTGGCACTCCATTGCCCAAGCTGGACACAATGTTGCCGATGAGGCGCTGCTTCGCGTCCGCGGGCATCAAGCGGAACAAATTCCCGGGCTGCGTGTAATAGTCAGTGTCGGTGCGATGATCGTGCCGTGCAACAGTCCCGCTGACGGCACGGGGACGTTCGACATAAGCACGGTCCTGAGTCGGGCCGCCGAAACTGTTGGGTTCATAGTTCACTGCTGAGCCGCCGTTTCCGTCAAAGCGCATCGCGCCATCCTTGTTATAGGTGTGGTACGGGCACTGCGGTTTGTTGACCGGCAGAGAATCGTAGTTGACGCCTAGGCGATAGCGGTGAGCATCGGGATAGGAGATCAGCCGCGCCTGCAGCATTTTGTCCGGCGAAAAACCCATACCCGGCACGATGTTGCGCGGCTCGAATGCGGCCTGCTCTACTTCGGCGAAATAATTCTCCGGATTGCGGTTTAGCTCCAGCTCGCCAACTTCATGCAGCGGGTAGTCCTTGTGCGGCCAAACCTTGGTCAGGTCGAACGGGTTGATGTGATAGGTGTCCGCCTCTTTCTCCGGCATGATTTGCACGCTCACGCGCCATTTCGGAAAGTTGCCTTCCTCGATGGCATGGAAAAGATCGCGCTGCGAATAGTCCGGATCGGTTCCTTCCAGTGCGCCAGCCTGCTCGCGGAAGAAATTCTTGATCCCTTGTTTGGTCTTGAAGTGCCATTTGACATAGAACAGCTCGTTCTTCGCATTGATCAGGCTGAACGTGTGGCTGCTGTAGCCGTTCATGTGCCGGTAGCCGTCCGGAGTCCCGCGGTCGGAGAAGAGAATCGTCACCTGATGCAGCGATTCCGGCGAGAGCGACCAGAAGTCCCACATCATCGTCGGCGATTTCAGGTTGGTCTGCGGGTCGCGCTTTTGCGTATGGATGAAATCGCCGAACTTCAACGGGTCGCGGATGAAGAAGACCGGCGTATTGTTCCCCGTCATGTCCCAGTTGCCCTCTTCCGTGTAGAACTTCAGCGCAAACCCGCGCGGGTCGCGTGCCGTGTCCGCCGAGCCCTTCTCTCCGCCCACGGTGGAGAAGCGCAGGAACGTCGGCGTCTTCTTGCCCACGGCGCTAAAAAGTTTTGACGTCGTGTACTTGGTGAGCTCGGCGCTGGTGCAAACGAAATGGCCATATGCACCCGAGCCCTTGGCGTGCACCACGCGTTCCGGGATTCTCTCCCGGTTGAAGTGCGCCATCTTTTCGAAGAGCAGAAAGTCTTCGAAGACTACCGGCCCGCGCGGTCCCACAGTAAGCGAATTCTGATTGTCGCCAACGGGGCGGCCCGCGTCCGTCGTCAGGATGTTCTTTTTTTCTTCCGGCATGGATCCTCCTCAGTTCGACGGCAGTGGTCCCGTGAAACCAGATTCCTGCCGTCGCAGCTCCAAGCCTAGAAGCCCGCGACCTATACTTCCAATATATAGTTCGGATACGATAGATAGGTATAGCCTATGGAACTTCATCAGCTTCGTTACTTCTGTGCCGTGGCCGAAACCGGCTCCTTCAGCCGTGCCGCCGAACAATCGCACGTTTCCCAGCCGTCGCTTTCCCAGCAGATCCTCAAGCTGGAGGATGAACTCGGCGCCCGCCTTTTCGACCGCCTAGGCCGTTCCGTCCGGCTTACCGAACTTGGCAAGAGGTTTCTCCCACGTGCCCACGCCGTCCTTCGCGAACTCGAAGCCGCCAAAGGTGACGTCACCGAAGGCAAAGCATTCATCGGCGGTCCCGTGTCCGTCGGTGTCATTCCCACTGTCGGTCCTTACTTTCTTCCTGCGCGCCTCACGGCCTTCTCGCGTAAATTCAATCAGGTTCGGCTCACCGTCGTCGAAGAAATTACTCCCATCCTTCTCGACCGTCTCCGGGCCGGCACGATCGACGTCGCCATCCTGGCGCTTCCCCTCCGCGGCCACGAATTCGATACGTTTCCACTACTGACGGAGCGACTCTTTGCCGTGCTCCCCCAAAAACACGAACTTGCTTCGCGCGCGTCTCTTTCTCTCAAGGATCTCCGCGGCGAACCCTTCCTGCTGCTTCGTGAAGGCCACTGCTTTCGCGATACCGCCGTCGCCGCCTGTGATCGCGCGCGTCTGCATCCCCAGATCGTTTTCGAAAGCGGCCAATTCAGCAGTCTTCTCAGCATGGTCGGCGCGGGCATGGGAGTTTCCATCGTCCCGGAAATGGCCATGGAGAAAAAATCGCAATGCCGCTACGTGCGCATCGCCGATGAACAAGCGGTTCGCACCGTTGGCGCCGTCATCCTCCGCGGCCGCTCCCTGACGCGCGCGCACAACGCCTTTTTGGCTCACCTCCGCGGCGCTTGACCCGCGCTCTCGCCGGTTGATGCTAGACTTCCAGTTCGTTCAACCATCGAGGAGTACCGCGCGTGGCCGAGCATTCCCTGATCTTTCGCGACATCGCCATGGTGTTCACCGCGGCACTCGTTTGCGGCCTTGTGGCTTGGCGGCTGCGGCAACCGTTGATTCTCGGTTACGTTCTCGCGGGGCTCATTCTCAGCCCCTTCACTCCCGGCTTGCGTGTCCATGATGTTCACACGTTTGAAACCATGGCCGAAATCGGCGTCATCTTGCTCATGTTTTCTGTGGGCATTGAATTCTCCATTCCCGATCTTCTCCGCGTGAAGTGGGTTGCGCTTGCCGGCGCACCGTTGGGTATGCTTCTTTCTATTGCTCTTGGCGCCGCGGCGGGGATGCTGATGGGCTGGCCGCTCGTGCAGGGTATTGCCGTCGGCAGCGTCGTTTGCGTGGCCAGTACGATGGTGATCATGCGGCTGCTCATGGACCGCGGTGAACTATCCACCGAACCCGGCCGCGTCATGATCACGCTCACGCTGGTCGAGGATCTCGCTGTTATCATTCTGACGGTGCTGTTGCCCAGTCTTGCTGCTTCGGATGGCGCTAACGATTCTCAGGTAGCTTGGAAGATCGCCAAGGCTTTGCTCCTTCTCGTGCCCGTCGTGCTCGCCGGATGGAAGCTTGTGCCCCGTTTGCTCGCCCGCATCGAGAAAACCTGCAACGATGAAATCTCGCTGCTTCTCGCACTCACGATCTGTTTGGCGGTAGCTGCAATAACGGAAGCGATTGGCCTGTCGCTGGCCCTCGGCGCGTTTCTCGCCGGCCTCTTACTTGGCAGCTCGGACTTTGCTCACAAACTGGCCAAGCAAACGCTTCCCATCCGAGACGCTTTTGTCGCTCTGTTTTTTATCACCGTTGGAATGCTTATCGATCCAAGGACGTGGCTCGCCAGTTGGCGGATACTGGCTCTGCTCGTTGCAATAGTTCTCATCGGGAAATTCGTCATCTGGACGGGCGTTGTGCGGTTGTTCGCTTATTCATGGAAGACTGCCGTCAAAGTGGGACTGGGACTCACTCAGATCGGAGAATTCTCGTTCGTCCTCGCTCAGGTCGCGCAGCATTCCGGATTGATTTCGCTGGAGATTTACAACGCAACTCTGGCGGCCTCGCTGGTTACCATTCTGGCGAATGCCACGATTTTCAAGTTCGTTCCGCGGCACAGAGATGCGGAAATGCCTGCCGCGATCTTATAGACGCGCGCAATCTTCCGATGATAATATTCGAAAGTTGCAACTCGGTGGGGCCGTGGCGCAGTTGGGAGCGCGCCTCGATGGCATCGAGGAGGTCGTGGGTTCGAATCCCATCGGCTCCACCATTTGAAGATGGTCCGGCCCGGAGACATGGGTGACAGTTCGTACCTAAGACATGGGTAACACTTTTGGGCCGAACGGATTTTCGAGTGGTTCGAGCACCCGAGTCTCCAGATCGAAGTATCCCAGATCATAATCC
>WNFT01000115.1_pt1 | contig 53305 bp, 80 predicted proteins | sample 5400191 | NCBI WGS metagenome assembly WNFT01 (sample SAMN13153359, study PRJNA577476) | soil metagenome | isolation source: 80 cm saprolite under Madrone tree | place: USA:California | collected 2016-06-14 | reverse complement strand
CAATAAAGAGTGAAATCCCGTGTCCGTACCCAACCACTGATTATTTTAGGAATGGGGCGGGCGGTTCGATTCCGCCTTAATCATAGGACCCTATGAGGATGACGGTCCAGCCCACGTAAATTAAAACTCGCTGCGGCGTGGAAGGACACGCAGCCGATAGGCCCACACCTCACGTGGGGGAAAAGGTGGCCCGGGGATTTGCCGGACGGCTCGGATATAAATACCACAAGAGATACGGCTGCTCACCGTATCGCCGTCGTCACGTCGATGGGGCATTAGTGGATGCTAGTACTTGTGGTAATAAAGTCCGAGTTTGATTAGCAATGAAAGGGACAGCCGGTATCGAATCCGGTCAGCGAGCAATTAAAACTAAAGGAGTTACCATGGCCGCCATCGACGTTGTGACGCAGACTCCTACACCCAAACAGCTTCTCAAGACACTTATCATTGTTCTCCTTGATCGATCAGGTTCAATGGAATCGAAGCGTGCTGATGTGATCGGCGGGTATAACAGATTTCTGAAAGAACAGAAGGCACTCACTGTTGATTCATGCCGATTGTTTGGAACGCAATTCAATACAGAATTTAATATTATGCAGCCGATTGGACCAATCCAAGTCGCCGTGGAACTGAGTGAGCTGAACTATATTCCCGGTGGTTCAACTGCTTTGCTCGATGCGTTTATGCACACTATGGTCCAGGCTGAAAAAGAAAAGCAGGCTGATGAACGTGCTTTAATGCTCATTATCACTGATGGAGAAGAGAATTCATCTCGTGAGACGACATATGAGAGCGTTGCTAAGATGGTGAAAGCCAAAGAGTCTCAGGGTGATTGGACTTTCACATATCTGGGTGTCTCGCTAGATAAATGGACTAATAAATCTGGATTTGCGGTTGGAAATGCGCAACAATACAATGTTGAAGATCCCAAGAAATCATTTATTCAGGCTAGCCATTCTACTTCAGAGCTGAGAACATCGAGTAATCGTTCAACCAAAGATTTTTATCGACAGACCCCTCCAGGAGATGTTTTAAATAAATAAAATAGATTTGTTATGAATCTTAATAACACGGAGCTATTCACGTGGATCCAAGGCATATTTATAAAGCCATTACGGCCCTTTACCTTCAGGATAAGGGTCAGAGAGTGCGGCTGTCGAGGAATATTCTTTTAGAGGCATATAAGGATGCCGACAATGTTGAGGTCACCATCATGGATGATCAAATTGTTATTTTTCTAAAAGAATAGTGAAGTGCGTTTGAAGTGTAGATTGGAGGCCAATTATGGCCCGAAGGGTATATACACCTTTTGAAGAGGAGCCGCCTCTTGAATTGACCGCAATTGAGCGTGAACACGAAAAGCGTGCCATAGCCGAGCAGAAAAAGCGGCTCAATAAAGATGTTTTTGAATGGTTAGTTCATCAACGACTTGAATTGGTCGGTAGTTGTTATGGGCATGTGATGATTACTAGTCGAAGGGTGATGAAACGCGGTGATATCACTCTTTATCAGGATTTTAGTAAGAAGCCAGAAAAACTTCTTATCTCTGAACTTGGACCTCATGGGAGACGGCGTGGTGAATATTTACCATTTTATGATCGATGATTGAAGTGGAGTTGTGGGATAAAGATGGACTTCCGCTTAAATATGTAGAGATTAGTGTACCAATGAAAGAAGTTTGTATTATGACCCCTGATCATGAAGGTTTGAATAATAAAATCAGACGTTTTCGCTATCACGGAAAGTCTGCTGACTTAACAGATTCGGGGGTATCTCTTCGATTGGTATATAAAGAGGTATAAATTTTGGCCGGCTCAATACCATTTGACGAAATGGTCAGGATCATTAATTTACTTGTGAATGTAATCGGCGTCGCCATTGTACCGTTTATAATTTATCTAATAAGGACTGGCGCAGCAAAAAGAGCTGACGAAAATAGAGCTATAATGGTACGTATTGGAGACTCTGAGAAGAAATCCGAAATGACGGCCACTAAAATCTCACTGGAATCCCGTCTTCAGACTGATGATATTCAGCGACGATTAGATCGTATCGAAAATGGCACCGTCGAACGAATGATTCGACTAGAGGCGAAGATCGATACTCACTTGCAATGGCATTTAATGCAGATAGGGCATATGAAAGCCAATGAGTAGTCCATACTCGATGAATTGGAAGACACTATCTCATCATATTCGACAGTATTGGATCGGGAACCGAGACTCGGCCGTGAGAAATATTCGCCGTAGTGTGAGCGATGCGTTGGAAATTAAGCCCGATCAGCTACTTATTTATGATGAGCGTGAAGTCGTAGTCACATATATGCGTCGTCAGGCTAATGCACTCCGGTCCCATTTTACTATCGGATCACAGCAAACTACATCGGTGATCATTGGTGAAGTAGCCGATGCTGTCGAGGCGATGGCGCAAAGAATACAAAACGGTGAACATATTGAATTGGTTCTCGGAGAGTTTGCCCTGTGTCCTCAGGATATTAAGCGGCTTAGCCGAGCCCGGAATGGACATATCGAGAATGGTTCAACCGTATCGGCGTAAAAATTATTTATAGAAAGGATGATAGAGTGCGAGTTATTGCCATTATTGCTATTTTAATGTTGTTAGTAATGCCAGGATTAGTATTGGCTCATGGTGGGCATGGCGGCGGAGGTGGAGAAGGAGCGTCTGGAGGAGGTACCTCCGGTGGAGGAGCATCGGGTGGCGGTGCTTCTTCTTCCGGAGGCGGAGCATCATCTGGCGAAGGAAGTTCAGGAGGCGATAGCGTAGGGTCACCTCAATTATATTATGGGCCCAAAGCTCCACAAACGCGCCGTCTTGGAACATATTTTCTGACGCCGCAACAAGTATACACGTGGGATTCGTTTAAATCGTGTTCAACGCCTGGAATTGTGCTCGAACGTCTAAACACCGACGGCTCTTTCAGTTTTACGGCTGGTGAATCGACTCTTAACGCACAGAGAATGAAAGATTGTATGCATAAACGCGGTTTTCGTTTTCCTTAAAGGAGTATTGAATGGATCGTATTGCTGTGATTAATGTAAGTACAGTGTTGAGTGATGCAGCCATTTTGCCGATGGTTGCCGCTGTACAAAAACAAATTGATGAGCACTTTTACCCTGCCTGGGGAACTCCGGCTCAACTTCAGTTCATTCCGACAGGACAGAGACCGCCTGCGGGATATTGGCAAGCTGCTATTCTCGATAATGCAGATCAAGCTGGTGCGCTTGGTTATCATGATATCACTATCGAAGGTCTTCCACTGGCTAAGATTTTTGCTGCCACTGATCTTAAATATGGATATTTAGTACCAGTGACATTATCACATGAAATTCTTGAAATGCTCGCTGATCCTGATGTGAATTTACTTGTGGCAGATGTGCGTCGGGTTAGACGGTTTTGGGCCTATGAAGTGTGTGATGCTGTAGAAGCTGATCGTCTTGGCTATGATATTGTAGTTCCGAATAGTGCATCGCCGACTGGTTCTTCGACCGTTCGAGTGAGTGATTTCGTGACTCCAGCATATTTTGAAACATTTCGGAGAACCGGACCTTTTGACTATTTAAATCATTTGAATGGTCCCGTGCCTGCTCTGACGCCGGGTGGATATATGGCGTATGTGCAGGACGGTGTGTGGCATCAAGTATTTGCTAAGAAATCTCAATCCATGACGATGCAGGCTCGTGATTGTTACCAAGCCCGCCCGACCCAAGGTGGTCGGCGATATCGTCGGGCTTTGCGCCGTAAGGATTGGATTCATTCCACTGTAGATATTGAATCGTAATAACTTTAATTAAAGGAGCGCACTATGGGAAATTTTAGGGTTGAAATCGATTCGGTTGGTGGCCATGGTTGTGACCGTTCTGCTAAAGAAGGTGAATCCCTTACATTTAGTGATAATCCAGATCATGTGAAATATTGTCCAGATTGTAAGGTCAGAAAACTCGTGATGGAATTCATGAATGGTTGGCCTGGGACCAGAGCTAAGTTTATTCATTGGCCAGGTGAGCCAAGCGAAGTGGTGGACGATCTGGCGGCCGGAAAGAGGTCCAAAGGACACTTTTAGATGGAAATTCAGAAATGGTGTCAGCCCCATTGGGATCTCTTACGAGCGGCAATAGAACAACGTGGGTTGAATCATCTCGTTTCTCAAGGCGGCGTAGCGGCAGCTATGCGCGTTGTCGATGAATTAAAAATGGGTGCAGCACGCGATGTTGAAGGATTTGATCCATTAATGAGAGCTTGGAGTATGATCGGGAGTCGCGCTCTTGAGATGGGTTGTGGGATTGCTGAGTGCCCTTTGTGCGGTGTTCAGAATCATCATGATCAATGTAATCAGCCGGATTGCGCCAAACCCTTACCTCAGGAATGGATTGATGGGTGTGCTGATTCATTGCGAGATTACGCTAATCAGCTTGGTTTAGCGAAGTAACCTCAAGACTAAAAGAAAGATTTTATGAAGATGAAATTTTGGTTCAAGCAAACTGTTCGTGAAGGCTATATAATCCCATTGCATTTGGGCGTTGCTTATCGAGATCCTATGCGGAATGAGGCGGTTTGTTATCTAATTCCCTTCAATTGGGTTGTGCGAATCGCAAGATATACTTGGATGATAATTCGTATTCCGACGTGGAATCAATTTGAACGCCTATATGGAAGCCAGATTCTGAATATGCGACGCGAGGTCTATGAAGAAGGTCTGCATAAAGGATTTGTCGAAGGATACATGACAAGAACGATGGATTTGAATATTCCTGTTAAGTATACAAAAGATGTGTCCGAAAAGCTGTTGGCTCTTCAGGCGCAGTTCCGTCGTGTGATGCCACCGTTTAAAGACGTGTAGTGTTGGACGCGATTAGCAGAATCTAAACTGCCCGATCTACTCCACTGATATTTCTGCTCCGAAGCATTCCTCCCTCAGTTTCTTCTCTACCTTACCGTTCATATCTCTCGCCCATTCCTATATCTATTTTCATGTCTCCCTGCCATTTTTCTGGCCATTTTTGGCCATTTTTAGGAGTAAATGATGGCGAAAAAGAAGTTTTGGATTCAAGATGCTTTGAATCCTAAAACTAAGGGTGCGTTACGAAAGGCATTAGGGGCAAAGAAGGGAAAGAAGATTTCCTCACAGAAATTGGGTAAGGCGGCCAATTCAAAAAATACTTTGCTCAAGAAGCGTGCTATTTTTGCTGAGAATATGAGGAAATTGCGAGAAAAGCGTCGCGCAAGAAAGTCAGCGGCATAATTATGCCGTTGAAGGGTGTGCATTACCGTGTTAAAACGACTAAGTCTGGGAAAAGAATTCGATTAGCCTTTAGGAAGAGTGGCGCAGTAGTTGAAGCAAAGAATATTGATACAGGTGAGATACATACTCCAGCTGAGTTTGCACGTGATAAGAAACGGCGATCTAAAACACGGAAAAAAGTCCGTCGTGCGGGTTTGAAAGACAAGATAGTTAACTTTGTCCGGAGATTGAGGAAAAAATGATCAGAGGATTAGCTCAATTGCGAGCAATCTTCGCCCATTCAAGAGGGTTGCATAGAATTGGTCGTGTATTGAAAAATAGGGCGGTTCTTCGAGGAGCTGCCGATCTTGGGTCAGATGTTGCATTAAGAGGCGTTAAAATAGCCCGAAGAAGTAATAAGGGCGGTCTTATTGGGCGTGCATTTAGGAGTCGAAAACTTAGAAAAGGTCTATTTGGGCTTGATGTGGCATCGAGTGTGGGGTGGGTCGGTCTTGGTATTGCAGAGTATAAAAATATGCAAGATACAAGCAAAGAGCGTGCAGCAGCCGTACGAAAGTTTAAAAGTAATCTAAATTTTACTGAGCAGAGATTACAAAGACAGAGAGTGAGGAGGATCGGAGGGTGAATCCCGCCGCATTGTCGAGGCTACGTGCAGTAATGGGTTCGTTGAAAAAAGCTGGAAAATTAGGTATGCGGCGTAGCATGAAATCTGTTGGGCGAGTAACTGGCGCATCTGGTAGAAAAGCCATGGCTTCATCGACCATTGCTGCTTCAGTGGGTTCAGTAAAACGACATACTGGAATTGAATCAAGAGTTATTACAAAAGCAGAACAGGTATGGCATAAATTAGGTCAGAGCCAGAATAAAGCTAAAAAAGTTATTAGTGGAGTAAAACGGGCAGCTGTTTCAGGAGGACTTGGAGCCGGATTAGTGGGTGGAATTACGGCATTTAAATCTATGCGTGGAAAAAAGAATAAAAATCAATTTGTTCGGAGGACAAAATAGATGCCCTTACCACGAGCAGCATTACGGGCAATGTTTTCCAGATTAAAGGGATTAAAAGGAAAAACTTCCTCTAAATTACTTAGTAAAGCGCAAACCTTACGGCAAGGATTAAGGAAGAGTGGATCAAAGGTCGCACAACGCATTACGTCTGGAATTGATTCTGTAGATAATTCTCTAATGAATCGTAAAGTGGGCAAGCTTGCGAGTAGACTCGATACCGGCAAGCCTGCTAATGGTCTTGGAGGTAAGGTTGGAGATGCTGTCCGTCGCGTTGGGGCGAAAACTCGTAAGTCTTTTTATTCGACCGGAGCCATGACTCGTAAATCTTTCGCGGATCATATGAATAAGCCTTGGGGCCATGGCGATACAGCAGTAACAGCAGGTGTTGGCGGCTATATTATCGGAAAACGTGTTGGAAAACGTCAAGAACGTAAAAAGCAAATGGTGAGACGAGTAAAATATTAAATGGCAAAAAGACGTTCCCGTGAACAATTAAAGGCGATTTTCGCACGTCTTCGCGGATTTGTGAGTCGCCCATTCGCGGGGACGAAAAGAATAAAGAGACTAAAGCCTCGGTCTGATGTATTACATCCAACATTGCAAAGACCGAGGGGCTACGGCGCGCTTCGTCGGTTGGGGCGTACGCCATTATTAAAGAGGGAAGAAGAGCGTGCAGTTATCCGCGCTCTTCAATCAGGATCACCAGAGCATAAAGAACTTGCTAGAAAGCGTCTCATCGAATCGAATCAACGTCTTATCGCTTCGATTGCCAAACGCTATCAAGGTCGTGGATTGTCGTTTGATGATCTACAATCAGAAGGTAATATCGGTCTGATTCATGCTGCCGATACATATAATCCCAATAAAGGTGCAAAGTTTTCGACGCATGCGACCAATTGGATTCGTCAGTCCATCGGTCGTGCGTTAGAGGCTCATAAAACTCAAGTTCGTCTTCCAGCAAATCTTGTACATCTTCTTTCTCGCGTTAAATATCATCAGCAGAATTTTTATCAACAATTTGGACGAGAGCCGACTGTTGAGGAACTTGCGAAAAGGTTGAAAGCCAAACCGCAACATATTCGTCAAGTCATGGAAATTGAACCGACACCAGCCTCGATGCAAACTCCAGTCGGAAGATCATCGAGCGGTGGTCGAGAATTAACATACGAAGATGTATTATCTTCTCCAAAGGAGCGAGATCGTTTAGAAGAAGCTGATAAAGCTATGGAAGCAACCCGTCGAATTGCGGTTTTAGGTTCATTGCCGCCTACTGAACGTTATATTGTAGCAAATAAATATGGATTTCTAGGTAAGCCGATATCTCATGCAGCAGTTGGACGACGTTTAAAATTATCTAGAGAGCGTGTTCGCCAAATTGAGAATCAGGCAATAGAGAAATTGAGGACTCCAGATTTGAAAAAACTCAACGAATTTTTGCGGAAACATCGTTCGCGAGGAGAACGCTAGATGCCGGGATTTAGAATTCGGGGCCTAGCTCAGAAAAGAGCTATTGCTATAGCTTTGCGTGGTTTAGGAAAGCTTAGAAGGGCTCCACGAGCAGCGGTAGATCTAGGAAGATCTGCTAAAACTGTCGGCAGCGTGACGTTGCATGAGACACTTCCGGGTGCTGCTGCAAAAATTATTGGTAAGGGCGTTGCCGATGCTCCGTTTATGGTTGGAAGCACCGTTAAAGCGCGTCAGGCAATGCCAGAAAACGTAAAACGATTTGGTACAGCCATTTTCGGACATAAGGGTGCGCTTGGTGAAGGTGTAAAGAAATTGCAAACCGTTATTCATAAATTTCAGCGATCTAAGGTTCGTGCTCCTGGAATAAAAATGGCTGCCGGTGTAGCAGGAAAAATGGCTGGCGAAACTAGCAAAGTGGTTGGAGTTATGGGAAGACAGGCTTTGGAAACTGTTGGCGAAACAAAATACGGAAGAGTTTTGGCCGGAACCCATAGAGTAGCACAATCTCTTCTTGAATCTCCGCTCCCTAAACCCGGAACAGGGTTAGTTCCTCAGGTTGGAAGCGCTATGCGAGATGTTCGGCATACAATTACTGGACGACTCGGCTTAAAACTTCGTAGGAAAATAGCGCCCAGAGCCCAGGGACTACGTCAGTTTATTCATTCGGCGATTGGAGGTAAAAGAACACCATTTTCTACCGCTAAAGTAAGGGTTAGAGAAGGCAGTCCGGTTGTTGAAGGAATGTCTTCCGATCTTAGGACTCGGGCATTGCAGAAAGTTGCGCCTATTACAGAACGTCGTCGAGACGCAGCTTCGTCTATTAGACGTGGCCTCGAAGGCTTGGCTACGTTAAGGCAGCGTGGAGGTATTCGGGAGGCTGGTGGATTGGCGGCAGCTAAAAGTGAAGTGAAAACAGCTAGAAGTTTTATCACGAAAGGATTTGAGGCGCATAGAGATATTCGACGCGTCGTACGGCATAAAGGATTGCAGGATATTCCTTTGATCGAACCTGCAATTGTTGGTGGTGTTGCTGGTTATTATGTAGGCAAAAAGATTAAAGAAGTTGGCGCTGAGATGCAGCGCCAAAAAGCCCGTCGAGAAGCTTCAGCAAGTGCCGATGTGCTTTTTGAAGGCGAAAAGCAGCGATTGAAGGCTAATAATCCTTGGTTGACCGATACCGAAATTGAAGATCGAGCCCATGAAATTACTCGACGGCATTTGTTAGTTTCTCGTGAATCTGAAATGAGATTACAAGAGAGATCAAGCCGGAGGATTCTTGAGCGCGAAGCGGTAGCCGATCGTGCTGCGAGGCAACGAAATGTTCGTGAGTTAGGAAAAAGGACTGCGGATAGAACACAAACAAGATCTCCACGTGAATCTACACTGAATAGTATTAAAGGAAAACTTGGTCGGTTGGGAGAACTTTTTGGAGGCGGTAAGAAACCGAAGAGATCTGCCAGACGACGTAAGAGGAAATAATGCCTCGCGCCCGTGGTATTAGAGAATTACGCGCTATTTTTGGTCGTTTGGGTAGAGTTAAGCCGGTTCGCCGTATTGCGATTGCCGGTGCTGTCGCTGGTGGCTTGTATGGCTTGCATCGAGTACGCCGAGCATATAAGAAACGACAAGAGATTAAGAAACATAAATCTGTTTTGTCTCGAATACAAAAAATTAGAGATGCAGATTTGAGTGAGAGACAAAAAAGAGTCGAAGCCTATAGAAAATTAGGTTTATCTCCGAATAGAAAATTAACGGCTAAGCAGCGGCGACAAGAAGACGAAGAGGCGCGCGCTCGTATTCGTGCGAATTTAGATAAACGTTTTCCGACTCGACAAGAAGCATTAAAAGCTCGTTATCCACATTTGTTTAAAGATCCAGTCATTCCCAAAGTCACTGATAGCAAAGCGCAACAAGATGTTTTATCAAATAGAGCAGAAAGTTATCTAGGTGAATCAGATGCTATTGAAAAGGAGTTTGGGGTCCGTCGAGTTCGTCCAAGAACAGAACATACGGCCGATGTAGTGTCTCGGATGAGACGCAGGGATATAAGACGCGATGACTATTGAACTTAATCTATCGTACAATGAGAGAATGCAGTTAGTATGTCAGACCGATAAGGTTGATCTTGTTCGTGTACGCACCAAGAAGCAATGGCATCTTCAATGTCCTAAATGTAAGATCTTATGGTCAGAGGCCTTTATTAGATCAGGAAAAGCTAAAGGATTGATGGAAAAAGGGGAGATTAATGGCAAATCGTGATCCTGAACCCGAGTCTGCACATCAGCAATTCTCAGATGACTATTTAGAGAAGCAAAAGGCGCTTCAAGAAGCGGCCGAACCTCCTGTAGTTGACGCTCCGAAATCTCTTTTGGATATTCTTACCGATATTTCAACTCCTTGGCCTGTAGATCCATTGCTCACTGTTGAGAAGAAAGAAGGAGAAAAAGGTGGAAAAAAATAACGAGATTGTGGGACTTTCTGCGGTTAAGAAGACGGCCGAAGATATGAAGACCGGCGCAGCAGTCTATAAAGGGTTTGAAAGTAAACCTTCAACACTTCATCGATTTGATCCGGATGCTCCGATTGAGTTGGTGAAGACGGATAAAGAAAATCTTGTCCAAACGGTGAAAACAGAATTTGCTCGTGATCCTGCATTTAAGGATCGATTGATTAAAGAGCTTGGCGTTATTATGCCTATTACTCATAATCAAGATACATTGCCTGCGACAGCAGAACAGGTAACTCAAGAGCTAGGATAATGTTGCATATAACCAGATGGGAATACTTACCAGCTGATTTTGAGCATCTGGTGTGGAAAGGTAATGAAGAGCAGGCGATTGCCGATGCTGATGCTGCTTTCCATCAAGATTCTCAGACATCTATTTTTAAACTTGAATTGACTGATAACGATCGTCGTCAATTGATTGAAGGGAATCCTATTTATTTGGCGATGCGGGGACGGGTTATTCCTTTTGCCATTACTCCAAATCTTAGTGAAGTGACAGCATTGGCTAGAAAATAAGGGGAGAGGCGTGAAAAAACGCCGCAGAGGGCATCGTGAGTGGGCTGCTATTTTTGCCAGTAGAGGAAAACCTCATACAACGTATAACCCGGGGACTGGTCAAATGGAACCCGAAGATTATGCGTTGTATCAGCGGCAAGCCCCGACGCATGTCTTCCCAGATAAGAAATCAAAAACTGGTCTGACAAAGCCAATTGAGATTAGTCCAAGAAAATTAGTCGAATTGCGACACAGGGCTGAGCAGCAATTTGGTGAATCACCCCGCCGCTCATCTTCAGGAAAATTTTATTGGACGGATCGTAAAGATATTAAAAAGAAGATCCAACAGATTGAAATGGCTCGCGAGCGAAAGCTTCAGCAACGCTTAGCAAAGCGAAGCGGAACGTTACGCCAGTCCGAAGATACTGATATTGAAATTCCTGTGAGTAAAAGGTTTCGAGTTGAGCGTCCCAAGATAGAATCGGTATCGGATACTGTTCGGTATGATCCTCAAGAAGTGGCTTTGTTAAAGGGCGGGAGTATGCGTCCTAGTGTGATTGTCCCTAGAGGAGGTTCGCCTCTTAAAGACTTTAAAGGCAAATCGCCCAACCCTACTAGGATTTCTAGGGCAACGGATTCTGAGGCTATACGCTATCGCTGGAAGGATATCATCAAGGCTCGAAAAGAAGGTGGAGTGCGCATCACCGGAAAGGTTCCTCTCAAGAGTGGTATTTCTTCTTCTGAAGTTGGCCGTAGAGTAGTTTCTACTAGTAAAGCTAAGCTTGATCCAATAGAACTCATTAGGACCCGAAAAGAAAAAGAAACTGCTCGTTTACGTAGGAAAGCATTACGAATGCATGTCCAGAAGCTGGGTCAAAATGTAAAGAAAATAAGACAAGAGAGAAAGTTATTAGAAAAACGTATCGCGAGAAAAGATCGTCAGAGAGTCAAGATTGCTCAGAAAACCAAAAGGCAATCTAGATTACGAACCTTTTTATCTAAACTGATTTCGGTTGGTGGACGTAGACAAAATATCTATTTTAAAGAGTTAGACGATCCTAAGTATCGAAGACGGCATGGGAGATAATCATGGCAGAGATCCCAGAAAAAATTGATATTGGTTATATTGGCAAAATCAATCCACCGACAGCGGCCGCAGCCGAAGTCGCTCGCCAATTTAATAAATTGGTCGATTATTTGAAATCTATTGAACCTAAATTGTTGGCACTTCCCGATTTCAACAATCCTGTCAGTGAATTGGTTGAACAAAAACTAGGTCCGCCTCCAGATAAGGATGATGAACTAAAGCACTTATACAATCCATGATATTTCCAACAAAGAAAAAACGAGTTAAACAGCTAGTTCGACGGGTGCATAAAGCCAGTACAGATAAGCATAAGTTTGGCATTGTTATGAAAGAATTTCAATCTAAAGGGTTGTATTCCAGTTCTGGATATAAGGTCACGAATCCTGCGCAGGCGCGCGCTATTGCATTCTCATATACCAAGAAAGGTCGAAGTTGGAAGTCCCGAAGTAAGAATAAGTCTAAGAAGAAACCTCTCAAGCCAGTGAAACGCACATTGTTTTCTCGCCTTAAGACTATATTGACTCGGAGAAAGGGAGCGAGTTAATGTTAAGAACGCAGCTTACGATGAGGCCCAAAATCGCCACTGGATTACAGGGCCCATTGACCGTCAATACGACCCCAGTTTTTATTCCAAGCACATGGCCACAGCCTGGAGATTCTTCGGTTTTGATCTCCAATAATGGCGGTGATGTGCTGATGGGAATAGGAACTGATCCGACGACAGCGCCAAAGGGTATCCGCTTACTCGCTAATCAATCGTATTTAATTGAGAATCGCCCAGAAGATATTGTGAAGGCTAGATTTGTTCGTATTACAACAACTGATGGTTCATTGTCTTTCCATTTCTTTACAGAGTAAGGGAGACTGATTAATGTCGAAGAGAAGTAAAGAAACTGTTACTATTAAAGGATTTGCCAGACCGCAGGTTATCGATGATCTAGCAGATTACGCCGTTCCGCATCAGCGTTTCCGTATTCAAATAGGCGAGAGGGTTGATCGATTTGGAAAACCAAATCGACGCGGTAGGAGCAAGAAGATCGTCGGTGATTCAGGATGGGTTGAAAATACACTCACTAATGAAGGTAAAAACTTTTATCTCGCTGCTAAGGTCGGAAGTGTGACTGGATCGAAGACTCCTACCCACTTCCAGGTGGCGACGCAGTCTACAGCTGTTGATGCGACACAAGCATCTTTGCTGGGCGAAACACGTATTCGTAAAACTCTCTTAGCGTCGACGTTAGCTACTGGCACTTTGCGGATGACAGCTTCATGGTCGTCCACAGATAATACCGCAGCAATCACAATTGGATCGATTGGTATTTATGAAACCTCTACGTTTGGTGGTGGAACGTTGGGTGCTGGTCAAACTTATACGACTTCGCAATGGAATAGCAACCAAGATCTGTCAGCCACGTACGAGTGGCGTTTTTGATTTTATGCATTTGGCTGATGATGTCTTGGGTTCGTTCGCAACGGAGATCATAATGGGTGTCCCGAGTGATGATGCAACGCCAATAGAACATTTGCTGATGCAGTTAACATCAGCAATCACAGCCGAAGATCTGCCGAGTAGAATGCTGTGTCCATCTAAACATGAAACACACAAAGCGTATACGTCTGTAAATAGTGAAGAAAAGATTCCGTTTTATATTTGTGAACCATGCAAGATAGTATATCGATATCAGGAGTGTACACTCCCTCCAGGAGATGAAGGGCATCCGTAACCGACTGTTGTATACAAACTGAGGTGATTATGGCGACCGTATGTAAAAACTGTAAAAAATTACCATGGGCTAAATTAGCTAAACGTCGATGTGTATGTCATGGATGTAATCTTGACATAGGATGTGGCAATAATAAACAAAAAGGATTTCTTGGTGTTGATAAAAGAGAATTATTTGGCGTTGATATTGTTACTGATTTAGAAAGCTTTCCATGGCCATTTGAATCTAGTATTACTGATAAGATGTTGTGCTCACATATGCTCTCGTACCTTAAACCATGGCTCGTTGTTGAATTTATGGATGAGATGTGGAGAGTGATGAATGAAGATGGCCAGCTGCTAATTGTTGTACCATATGCAGGAAGCTTTGGATATCACCAAGATCCATTACGCTCGAAGGGATATAACGAAGCTTCCTTTGCGTATTTTGATCCGAAGCATCCATCAGGACTGTATTCGGTGTATCAGCCGAAGCCGTGGAAAATAGTACGATTGCATTGGAATCCTTTGCATAATGTCGAAGTTATTCTTGAGCCGAGGAATAAAAATACTGATGAAAACTGATCTACGGAAGATTACCAAACTGCCTGGTGCTATTATTGTTCAAAATAAAGGTGTGTTGACACGCCGAATTCTTATCGGTGTTCCGACGCTTGGTGTGATTCGCATTGAATGGGATGTGCATCGCCGAGGCCAAACCATTCCTATTAATTGGCAAAGCGGCGAAGTAACCGCTTCTCATTTACCCGAATCGGTCATCAGTATGGGATATTCTGTGGCAGACGCACAGAATGTGATCGTTGAACGCGCGTATCTTGATAAATATGAATGGTTATTGTTGTGGGAAGATGATGTACTTCCTCCATTTAATGCCTTGATCTCTCTCAGTATGCATATGGAAAAGAAGACCGCGCCTATTATCTCAGGTCTTTATTATAGTAAAGGTAATCCCTCTTGGCCCCTTCTCTTTAGGGGCCGAGGCAACGGTTCATTTAGAGATTTTAAGATGGGTGATCGTGTTTGGTGTGATGGTGTTCCAACAGGTTTTTTCCTCTGTCATATGTCTATTATGAATTATTTCTGGGAGAACAGCAAAGAATATCAGCTCCCAGATGGAAGGAAAATACGTGAAGTTTTTAAATTCCCTAGAGACAGTTGGTACGATCCTCAACAGGATCGTTACTTTGCTCAAATGGGTACAAGCGATTTATACCTTTGCGATCGCATCATTAAAGAAAAAGTACTTGAAAAAACTGGTTGGAAAAAATACGCAGAAATGAAGTATCCCTTTCTAGTTGATACCAAAATCTTTTGTCAACAAATAGACCTAAATGGTGTTTATTATCCTGCTCAAGCGAAAGAAATACTATTGCCTTTACAGGACCTTAAGAATTATAGAAAACATTTAGCGAAATCTAAATGAAGCGGAGGCGTGTCAGTGCCAACAACCGTTACGCCTAAGCCATTGGTTCAAGGCGTATTATTAGCTGCGGCGGCGGCAACTGTCTATACCGTTCCAGGAGCTACGACCGCCGTGATTAGATCCTTTACTCTTTGTAATACAGATACTGTAACTCGTACTGTGACTATTTATTTGGTTGCTAGCGGCGACACGCCTGCCGATAAGAATACTATCTATAAAGATATTTCTATCGCTTCTAAAGAAACAATTGAAGATGATTCTCTTCGTGCATTGGTGACCGGAGATTTTATTTCGGCATTTGCCGATGTTGCTAGCAAAGTGTCATTTCGTGTTGATGGATCGGAAGTGACATAAGTATGATTAAAAGAATCCCATCCGCAGATGTCTCGAATGCCGTTTCAATTATTTCGCAACAAGTTTCAGCTATGTCTCAGCGGGTATCTGTTGAGACTGCGAATAGAGTTTCTGCTGATAATGTATTATCAAATGCCATTTCTATTGTTTCTCAAGCCGTATCTGTATTGTCGGATGCTCATACATCTTTAGTTAATAGAGTTTCTGCTAATAGTGCAGCGGGTGGTGCTGGAAGCGTTACTAGTAATGAACTTTCGGCGGTTAGCGCAGCTGCTGCTTCGGCCATTAGTATAGTATCGAACGCGGTATCTATTGTATCACAAGCACTATCGGTTGAGACGGCGGCGAGGATTGCTAAAGATGATACGCTATCTAATCAGATTTCAGTTATTTCTCAACAAGTATCGATAATTTCGCAACAAGTATCAGCGTTATCTCAATCTCTTTCCTCTCAAGCAGCCGCGTTGAGTGTGCGTATAGATACCCAGTCCCAATCTATTTCTGTAATATCACAGCAAGTTTCTATACTCTCTGTACAAGTTAATACAGTTTCTAACGCTGTTTCTATTCTTTCTGTCCAATTATCATTACAAGTTTCAGCACTTTCTCAAGTTCATTCGGCATTGAGTCAAGCTGTTTCGGCAATGTCGGTCCGTTTGGATACAGTCTCTAATGCCGTATCCATAGTTTCGCAGGCTGTTTCCGTTGAACTCTCGAATAGAGTATCGGCAGATAATGCTTTAAGTGTGAGGATTGACACTCAATCGAACGCTATTTCAGTCATCTCGCAGCAGGTTTCGGCTTTATCTCAGGCCGTATCTGTTATTTCACAGGCTTTATCGAATGAAATTTCTAATAGAACATCGGCAGATAATGCTTTAAGCAATTTAATCTCTGCTCTTTCTGTGCAACTATCGCTACAGATATCAGCGATATCGCAAGTTCATTCGGCTTTATCGCAAGCAGTTTCGGCTATGTCAGTAAGGCTTGATACTGTATCAAATGCGGTATCAATTGTTTCTCAAGCTGTTTCTGTTGAGCTCTCCAATAGAATTTCGGCCGACAATGCGCTAAGTGTTCGTATTGATACTCAATCGAACGCTATTTCGGTTCTTTCACAGCAAGTCTCAATCATTTCGCAACAAGTATCTATTTTGTCGCAGCAAATTTCAATTTTAAGTCAAGCTGTTTCTGTGATTTCGGCTGGTCTTGGTGGTGTGCAGATGCGGGCCGTCGGAACCGCAGATACCATAACTGGTTCAGCCGTTACGAACATCAGTGGTTTGAGTATTTCTCTTGCAGCTGGTGGTACATATCAAGTTGAAGCGATGATATTGTATAATATGTCGGCCATAACTGCCACAGCAGGAGCTGGTTTTGGACTTTCATATCCTCAGATGGCAGCAGCCGCTGGGTATTGGTATGGATTGGTATCTGATATAGCTGCGAGCATAGTCGCTCAAGGCGTTTCTACCCAATTTTTTGTTCCATTTGTGGAAAATAACGCAGCGGCCCATTCAAATGCTGTTTTGATATCCACTGTTCCCGTGGTTTCAGGTGGATTTACTTATTATGTCCAACTAGATGGACTTTTCAACGTAAGTGCAGCTGGAACTTTACAAGTAGTGGCAAAACAAATTCAAAATGAGATTGTTGTCCTAAAAGGCTCGTTTATTCGGGCGTACAAAATACTTTAGGAGACGCCATAGTGTCAGAGACTGTTGCAGAGACTAGAATACTCGACGTAACCAAACCTCAGAAAGTTTCCTATTGCATTCCTCTATGGCTTCGTGATGAGCAGGTTCGCATCAATATAGAAACTGTAAAAACTCGTATTGAAGCTCACTACGATAGACGCAGCGATCCTGTTGCGATTGTGTGTTTTGGTCCGAGTCTCAATGAAACGTGGGAAAAGATACGCGAGTTCAAGTATACCATGACCTGTTCTGGAGCCCATAAGTTTCTTATTGATCGAGGCATCATTCCGACATGGCACGCTGAGGTTGATCCACGAGAGCACAAGATCAAACTCGTGGATCAACCACATAAAGATGTTGAATATCTGATTGCTTCAACATGTCATCCAAAGCTTTTTGAATATCTCAAAGATTATAATGTGAAGCTATGGCATGTGTTTGATCCTGGGGATGAGGGATTGCGATTATTACCTCCTGGTGAATGGGCATTGACCGGAGGATGCGGAGTTGGTCTTCGCGCCATGGCGCTGGCTAGATTTATGGGATTTACAGATCAGCATATTTTTGGAATGGACGGCTGCGAAGGGGCATCAGGTAGCCATGCTAGTGAGCATCCGAATGCAATTAAAAAGTTTTGCACTACTGAATATAAAGGTGTGATATATAAAACAACTCCTGCGCTTCTCGAAGCAGCCCGTCAAACTTGGTATGAATTGAACTCTCTTAAAGATGTTGATGCAAAGTTTTACGGTGAAGGTTTAGTACAGGCTATGGCCAAAGATTATGTTCGTGAAGTACGTGAAGATGTATTGGCATTTAACAAACCAGAGCTTATCAGTCCTAAATTTAGGGAATTGAATGCCCGTCTTCATAGAGACCGTCTAGAATTCGGGGTTGGCGGCGGAAAGCATGCCGATACAGTGATTAAGCTTGCTGAAAGTATGAAGACTAACTCAATCCTAGATTATGGATGCGGAAAAGGTTATCTGGCGAAAGCTATTCCTTTTCCTATATGGGAATATGATCCTGCCATTCCTGGCAAGGATATGTCCCCGCGACCGTCTGATATTGTTGTTTGTACTGATGTCTTAGAGCATATTGAACCTGATAAATTAATGTTTGTGCTTGATGATTTGCGTCGATGTGTCAAAAAAGTAGGTTATTTTACTATCTGTACTGGTCCAGCAGTGAAAACGTATGCTGATGGGAGGAATACCCATCTCATTCAGCAAGGTATCGACTGGTGGAGAAAACGATTATCTAAATTTTTTCATGTAGCTAAGATTTTTCCTGTCGGTATGGAGCTTCATGTGATTGTAGGGCCAAAACAGAAAGGATAAAACTGATGTTGTCTTTCAAGGATATGCAATTTCATTATGATCCATATCCTATTGGTCTTGCAAAGAATGTCCTAGATGAGAGTTATTATAACGAACTTATTCGGGACTTTCCAGCTGAAAAGAGTTTTGTGAGAATGGACGGCGGTTATAATAAGTTCTCTCTTTCAGAAGTTAATAATCCTAAGGAATATCGAGATTTTATATTAACGCATCCTATTTGGGGAAGCTTTTATAAGTATATTAAAAGTCTTCAGTTTGTCCGCGATGTATTTACTACTTTGCATAGCCATAAAATAGAAATAGGAAAACCTGGAAGATTTAAATCTCGATTTGAATTTTCATCTCTTCCAGCTAATGGTGGTTATCTCAAACCTCATCGAGATATACCTTCAAAAGTTGTGACATTGATTATTCCTACTATGGCGCGAGGAGTATGGAATCCAGTGTGGGGCGGTGGGACTGATGTTCTTAAACCAAAGCATTGGGATGGTTGTTCAGTAACACCATGTGTTTATCCTAAACCTCTGGTGGATTATAAGACTCCACTTGAAGAGTTTGATCGTATTGAATCACTTCCTTGTGATTATAATAATTGTGTCGTTTTTATCAAGACAGACAATTCGTGGCATTCTGTTGGTCCTATTTCTGGCCCTGTGTGGCAAATGCGCCGGACTGTGACTATTAATATCGAGAGAGTCAAAGAAGAATGATTCCAATTAATAAAAAATTACCGGGGCTGAGATTTGTCGTTTCGAACGAGATGGAGCAGTACCGTGTGAAAACTTTGTTGACTAAAGAAGAAGGTACGATTCGTTGGCTTAAAACTATTGAGTCCGGATCTGTTGTGTATGATATCGGCGCAAACATTGGAATTTATTCCATTTTTGCAGCACAATATGTAGGTTCGGCTGGAATGGTATATGCCTTTGAGCCTCATCTATTTAATGCATGTAGCCTATTACGAAATATTAATAAAAATAAATTTCAAAATCGTATTAAAATTTTGACATGTGCTCTTCATGATCATGAAGCCTGCGTTGATTTTAATTATAATTCTGTGAAAGCTGGATCATCGGGCAGTCAATTGGATCATGTAATCGATGAAGGAGGAAAAGTTTTTATTCCCAAAGCTGTTGAACTAAAACATGCTACGACTATAGATCTCTTAATCAGTGATGGTATTTTACGATCTCCTGATTTTGTAAAATTGGATGTAGATGGCAATGAATTGTTGATTCTTAAAGGTATGGAAGAAACATTGGAATCGTCGCTTCGTTCAATTCAAGTTGAAGTGCATCCCAAAGATGGCGATTCAATAGTTCAATTATTGAAATCACATAATTTTGAATTAAAGGAGCGGCATTATACATTGGCGGGAAAGAAGCTTATGAAAGATCATGGCGATCCAAGCCAAATTATACATAACGTAATTTTTTCTAGAGAAAGTTAGCAATGGATGACCCTCTTCGTATTTTTATAGGATATGATTCTCGTGAACCTGTAGCGTATCATGTGTTATTGCATTCTATTCTGAGACGAACATCGTCTCCTATTACTGTGTTACCTTTGGTGATTCGCCATCTCGATGGATTATATACACGAAAGCGCGATCCAAAAGAATCCACAGAATTTAGCCTGACTCGGTTTCTAGTTCCATATTTATCTGGCTATGCTGGCCATTCTATTTTTATGGATTGCGATATGTTATGTTTGACGGATATTACACGTATTTGGGATGAAATTTTACAGGGTGAGAAGCCCAATCCTCGTGTCTGTCCTTCAGAAGCAGTATTGGTATGTAAGCATTCGTATAAACCCAAAACGGCGACTAAATTTTTAAACCAAAATCAGACGCAATATCAATGTAAAAATTGGTCTAGTTTTATGGTATTTAACAATGAAAGATGCCGATCCTTGACACCAGAGTATGTGAATGCTGCTTCTGGGCTAGCGCTTCATCAGTTTCATTGGGTGAAAGCCAGTGAAGTAGGTACACTTCCATTAGAATGGAATTGGCTTGTCGGAGAGTACGGGAAAAATCCAGACGCTAAGATTCTTCATTACACACTTGGTGGTCCGTGGTGGAAAGCTTATGCAGATTGTGAGTATGCCAAGGATTGGCGCGATGAACGATCAATGATGCTCTTACCATAAAGAGCTATGCCTGGATTAGTCGGAATATTAGATGATAGCGCTTTCAATCTAGCAGAACAAGGTCTTATATCTATTTCAGATTTACCATTTAGTGGATTTTTTGCAGTAGATCCAAACATTCAGATTAGGGTATATGATGTAGCAACGCCTACTGAAGTAATTGCTATGCAATTCTTTCCACCTCTGGTTATTGAAGAAACTGTACATGGAGGTGGACCGCGAGGACTTCCGACCAAGGTTCGAGAAGCTCAGCGCATACGGCAATTGATGAGGCTACGTCGTATGCTTGACGACGAAGAAGTTTTACTCTTAATGGAGTGATGAATGCCGAAAGATGGGTTGAGATTTTTATCGAAGATTTATAAAAATCTCCCGAATGAAATGAAAACCAGAGGTGTCATTACTCCAACAGCTAAAATTATTCCTATCACCAATGCTGTTCCCAGACCTTCAATTAGCGAAGAAGCCGATCCTATTCAACGGTTAGAAGAACGGCTTCAAAAAATAGAACGGTTACTTGAAAAAATCTTGACACAAAAACGTGAAAAAACAGTTTTCCGAGATAGCGATGATCTAATCATTAGAGTTGTAGATCAGCCTATTCAAGACGGTTCTCAATAAGGAGATTGTGTGGATACTCAAGCTCTTGGATTTTCATTAGAAAACTTGATGTATTTTGTTGTTGGTGCTGGATCAACAGCATTACGGGCATGGCAGAGCGATAAGCAGCATACCATAAGCATGAAATCATTAGTCGATGTTATGTATGGTGGATTGTCGAGTTTAGTGTTTCCTGCATTTTTTCCTGCTGCTGTTGCGGCATTGAATATGGTCGCTAAAACGGCGGCTGTTGCTGTGTTGGCTTTTATCACGAATTGGGCGTACTCGGCTGCGGCATGGAAAATTGGGTTGCTAACCCCAGTAGAACCTTCTAAAACAGCTCAATAATTAAGGAGGAACACATGGCACGGAGAGCACCGATTAAAGATACGGCAAAGAGTGATAAGACTGCAAGATTAGGCCATTTGGTCAAAATGTCTCCAAAGGTAAAACGGGCAGTGCAGGCAGATGTAAACAAAGATCGGGATGAGCCTGTAGCCGAAGTTGAAGGTCAACCCGATTTTCAGAAGGTCTATCGTAGGCGTGGTGAAGGATATGGACAAGACGATGTTGAAGACGTATATAGAGCATATGGTAAAGGATAAGCAGTAAACTATAAGGATTAGCTATGGCCGCTGTCGTGATTGATCGCGGGAAGTATCAGAAGAAACTCCTTGATCATTACATCGAGCGTGGATTCGAAGATGATGATGATCTTCTTTTTTACGTCGAAGAATTTTTAGGATTTAAATATCCTAAAAAAACTTTTTGCTCGCATCATACGTCTCCAGCACAGATTCTGTGCGATTTATATTTTGAACGCATTCTGTATGCTCTGGTTTGGGCTAATCGTTTGGGCGGGAAGACCCGTCTCATCAGTATCCTGAATCATTTAGATTCTTTGATTAAAGGGCCTTTAGAAATATGTAATGCTGGAGCTGCCCTTGAGCAAGCTAATAAAGGCTATCAATATTACTTGGAATCATTTCGACACCCTTTACTGAAGCATTTCATAGCAAACTCTATTCAATCCAAAACAGAATTAACCAATAGTTCAGTGACTTCTATTATTACTGGCTCTTTTAAAGGATTTAATGGTCCGCACCCCGAAAAATTTCGGTGCGATGAAGTCGAGCTGATGGAGTTTAACGTTTTAGAAGAGGGCATGAATATGAGCAAATCCACTGGGCGTATTAGAGCCCAAGATGTGCTCAGTTCAACTAGAAAATTTAAGAGTGGAACCGTTCAACGATTGATTAACGAGAAAGACGAACGAGGTCTGACAGTTCTTAGTTATTGTATTTGGGATGTCGTTGAAAAATGCCATAGAGAATGTAAAAATGATAAGAAATATGGTAATTGCCCTATTTTTAATCTTTGCGGCGGGAAGGCTCATGAGGGTCGAGGTTGGTATCCCATTGAAGATTTAGTAAAGAAGGCTACTAATCTTTCTAAATCGACCTTTGAAGCTCAATGGGAAAATAAGCGTCCATCGGATGCCCCACTTGTCTATGGCGAATATTTTGATCGTGACAAGCATGTGAAAACATGGGATGAGTTATATAGGATATTCAAAGTCGATGAATTTAAGAAGCATAGAATTCCAAAGGACTGGACTAGGATTGGAGGCATCGACTTTGGAACTAATTTTGCTTTTGTTGTACTTGCATTAGAACCAAGAACTAGAACTTGGATTCAGTATTTTGAATATTTTTGGAATATTGATCGTCGTATTGAAGACCATGTGAAGTTGATGAAAAAACTTGATGATTTTGAATTTATCGACGAGATTTTTGCTGATCCAGCCGCCAAACAGGATCGAATTGAATTTAAGAGCCGTGGCATCAGAACTAAAAAAGCTATTAAGGATATCCTACTAGGAGTTGATGAAGTTAAAGCCGTTCTTCAGACAAACTCTGTATTGGAACGTCCGAAATATTTTATCGTTGATGGAACCTCTCCGGAGACAATTAGTGAATTTGAGAACTGGTCATGGAAATTGTTACCTGACGGTACTCCAAACACTGAAGAACCCGAAGAGCATGGGGATCACTGTATGGACACCGTCAGATATGCAATATACAGCTATGGCCGTTCAGGCGTAGCAAGCTATTCAACCCAATATGTTGAAGGAATTTAAATGAAAAAACCGTCTAAATTATTATTATCATATTTGGCTGGTTTTGCAGACGGTGAGGGCAGCATTAATATTAATGCTAATGATAGAGGGTTTAGGGTAGATTATGAATCAAGATTTGTTGTTGTTAATACTAATAAAGAGATTATATTTTTATTTCAATCTATCTTTGGTGGAAATGTACATCGGAGAAAGAAAATAGCTCATAGAAAACGTATATGGGTTTGGTCAACAGCAAGCAGATTATCTGTTAATGCTATTAAGTTATTAATTCCTTATTTGAAACTTAAAAAATCACAGGCCGAATTGGTCTTGGAATGGTCTAAAACAATCAAACGAGTAGGTGCAGGTGGTCATAATAAAAAGACCATTAAAAGAAGGCTCAGAATTGTTAAGAAGATGCATACGTTGAATCAAACCGGAGGCGCATAATGGCGGCCGTCGTTAATTTAAATGATGCACGAGCCTTATTGGATCGCGCTAGATCGGCGCAACAGAGTAAGTCTGGTCAAAGTCTGACGGCCAATGCTCAGGCCGATTTGAAGAAGTTGTTGGAATCTGAGCATCCTTTGTATGCAAAATATAAAATGCTATGGAAAAGTTTACAGGATTGGTATATTGGTGAGAATATGGAGAACTATATCTTTCGGCACCAACGAGAAAAAGAACCTCATTGGGAATCTCGCCGAAAGAGAATGTACTATTTTAATTATGTTCAATCCATTGTAAATCTCATCTCATCATACATCTTTTCAAAATCTGTTACTCGTCAATGGGAATCTCCTGAAGATCGAGAAGCAAGAATCCGACAGATTCGTGAACAACAGATTACGGAAGAATCACAACGTCAGACTGAAGAGCAGCAGGTGTCTGAGCAGAAGGCTATGCAAGGTCTTCAGGTTCCTCCACCTGATGCAAGTAAAATTCCTGAAGATTTAGTCGAGGCCCGCGTTCAGCAAATCATTGATAGTGAAAGTAATGACCTTGGTGATTTGGCAGATTTTTGGCGCGATGTTGATATGCGTGGAACAAGTATTAACGAATTTATGCTCTCTGTCGAGAATATAGTTCAGATATTTGGTTTTTGTGATGTATTTATGGATATGAATGATGTACCGCCCGAAATGAACATTGAGACCGAGCAAGATAGAGTAGATTTAGGGTTACGGCCATATTCTTTTGTTATTTTGCCTTTAGATTTACTTAATTGGGAATTAGGGGCTGACGGTCGTTTGAATTGGGTGAGATGGCGTGAAGAAATAGTTGGAAATGTTGGCCCCTTCGAGGAACGTCCGCCAAAAAAGTCTTGGCGTTATTTTACTTGGACAGAAGAGGAATGGTTTATTCACGAGATTGTTTATCAGAAGGGAAATAGTCAGCCCATTGTTTCTGAAGTCAACAAAGGTCAGAACCCATTGGGCGAAATACCTTTGACTCGATTTTATGATATCAAGCATCTCGTTGATCCATTTATTGGCCTTTCTCCAATGAAAGATATTGGTAAGATTAATGTAGAAATTTTGAATATCTGTTCATTGATCGACGAAGAGATGTATCAGAAGTCCTTGAATATTTTAGTAATGGAGCAGACTTCTGATAGAAAAAGTTCGGTTGAAATCGGTGCTAACAATGTCTTGATGTGGGAAGGTGAACATCAGCCATATTATTTGGCTCCGTCATCCGATCCAAGTCGGTTTATGCAAGAATTGATCAAGATGTGTATTCAGGAAATTCATCGATTAGCCAAGGTTGGAGGTGATACTGGAGTTCAAGAGGCTCAGTCCGGGATTGCGTATACGTGGGAGTTTAATCAGACTAACCGGATGCTTTCGGACAAAGCCGATTCCTTAGAACGTGGTGAGACTCAGATGCATCGATATTGGGCTATGTGGATGGGGTTAGAATGGAAAGGCTTTATTGATTATCCGGACTCCTTTAACGTGGAACGCTTCGAAGAAGAACTGAAGAATATTATAGATGTTAAGAAAGCCGTTCGTTCGCAAGAATTTAAACGCCTCATGGAGAAACGGATCGCGAATAGAGTGTTGACTAAGGTTCCTGCGATTCAGCGAGGACGTGTCATGGCAGAAATCGATGTGCGTCCAGAGGAAAAACAAGATTTTTATCCGTTTCCCCAATAACAAGTGAAAGGATATGAGGCGTATGGCTAGTGATTATGAAATTATTACTAAAGGCGGTCATGATTTTCTTCTTTTGAAAGATGGAACATTAATCCCCACCATTTCTGGTGGACGAGTCGATCCTCCGGCAGGCGATCCGCCCGAAAGTAAGGATACGTATACGAAGGATGAAGTAGCGAAAATGCTGGCCGATAACAAGAAGCTGATCACTCAATTACAACAAGGTTTGGAGCAACAACAGGGTGCGTTTGATGAATTAGTGGAAGCCATCGCACAAGCAGTGGGTGAAGAGGGCGAAGAGGAAGAGGGAGAAACCGAAACGGAAGAGGAAGAGGAAGAAACTCCTCCTGTAAAGGGAAAGGCCGAACAGGCGAGTAGCGAAGAAATCGCAGCACTTCGTCGTCAGCTTTCGAAAATGGGTAAGCAAATGGAGGAAATGCAAGGCGTGGTTAGAAGTCATCAAGAAACGGCTGAAATGGAACGGGAGATGCGTCTTGCATCACAACGAGATCAACTCCTGACTCAAGCGCTTCAGGAAGCAGGTGTGTTGCCTGATGCTATTGATGCAGGATTAAAGCTATTCCGAGATAATGTCGTTTACGATGAAGATAAAGAGGAATTCTTTTTTGAAGAAGACAAAACTGGAGTAAAGCTTCCGATGTCTGAAGGTGTTAAAGATAATATGCCCAACTATCTAAAAGCAACGAGTGTGAAAACCGGAGGTTCTGGCGGCCGTGGGTCTCAGGCCAGCGTTTTACTGGATCAGTCTCGCGCGAGCCTTGCGAAATTGCATGAGCAAGCCAAGAAGACTGGTTCAGAGGCTGATATCGCTTCGTATCATGCCGCGAAAAAGAAACTTATGGAGCAAGAGAAAGTACAGTCCGGAGAAAAAGGTACGCCCGCTCCGCGTACTGAACGCGGTGTGAAGAGGCCTGTTACTGCTGGAGCCGACGATGGAGAGGCACAAGAGTAGTTTTAACATTCTCTAAGGAGAAATACGAATGGCGTTTTCTGGTAGGGCAGCATATTCTAACTTTTCAGCCACAGCGGAGGACGTGAGCGATTTAGTATCAATCATTTCTCCGCGTGAAACCCCGCTTCTAGATATTCTCGGAGATGCACCGTTTCCAGCACGATCGGTGTTACATGAGTGGTTAGAAGATGATCTGTCTCCTAATACTATTGTGACTTCATCGGCCGTGACTTCGGATACTGTTGATACTGCAATCGGTATTGCCAATAACAAGGCACGTCGGTTACAGGTTGGTATGATTCTTCGTGGTCCTGCGGCATCTGGTAACGAGTATATGGTTATTTCTGCTATTTCTGGTAACACTATTACTGTGAACCGCGCATTCGGTGGTACTTTGGGGAATTCATTTGCTGCTGGACAGTCTATTGATATGATCGCAGATGCGGGGCTGGAAGGTGACGATGTCACGACAGACACCTCCGGTGTTCGTTCTCGGAAGCAGAACTTTGTGCAGCTTATTAAGAAAGACGTGATTGTGTCCGGTACTCAAGAAGCTGTGACACTGCTAGGTGGAGTAAACGATGAGTTTACTTACCAACAGCAACAGCGTGTTCGCGAAGCACTCAGAGATTTAGAGAAGTCGGTCGTGCTTGGTATTCTGTCTGGTAATACCATCGGTGGTTCAACACAGACATCTCGGCGTACCATGAAGGGGATTCGCTCTTTCATCGCCACCAACATCCAGTCAGTTGGTACAACTCTGACTGAATCTTGGCTTGGTAACGCTATCAAGTCGGCGTGGGATACTGGCGGAACGGATGTTGACGTGATTCTCGCTGGTGTAAGCGTGAAGAGGACTATTGATACATTTAACTCTTCGCGTAAATTGCTTCCTAATGAGGATCTCCGCTTCACGCAGTTGGTTTCCGAGTATGAGTCTACTTTTGGTGTGATGCGCGTTGTTCTCTCACGTTGGATGCCAGCTGGTGAATGTTTAATTCTGGCTTCGCAACGGGTGAAGGTGCTTCCGCTCCAAGGTCGTTCATTCCAATTCCGGGAAGTTGCCTCACAAGGTGACTCTCGTAAAGGAATGATCTTGGGTGAGTACACGGTCGAGCTTCGGAACGAAGAGGGTATGGCGCAGATTCGCGTGGTTTAAGTTATAATACCTGAGGACGGGCAGCGATGTGGGCTGCCCGTCTTTATTAATGAGGACAAGTATGAAAGAGCGGGAACGACTCCAAGCTGTTGGAAATCTAATAACTAATAAAAGAGAAGATAGAAAAGAGCGACTCAAAGCCAAGATTCGTGCAAGAGTTAAACTCCGGCTTCAAAAAGAATTGGCTAAAGTCGTTCTTCAGATGACGAATCACATTGATAGATTAAAACTTGTTCAACAAGAACTTGAAGAATTTAATCCTAGATTTAATCAATTGCAGATACATACCAAAGCTAAATGGTCAACCGAACTCCAAGGAATTATTCTTGGGCTCACTGAAATAGTTAATAAAGCGCCAAAGGGTTGATATGGCGACACTTATTGCATCGTGGGGCGGCAATCAAGATACGGTGTACGTTTTACGTGCCGAAGCCGATGACTATGTGGGTTCGGCAACGACTCCTGGATATAAAATAGATCCGACTGTATGGTCGAACCTTATGGCTGCTCAGAGAGAATCCTTGCTCTTGGCAGCAACTCGGGATGTCGATAACGCCGACGAATATCTAGGAGAGCGACAATTCGTTGATCAAACACTCAACTTTCCTAGAGTTCCTTCTGGAGAGTCTCGCTGGCCATGGGTTCAGCGTTCTTTGACTTCTGCCAATACTTTTAATATTTATCTTTCTGAACAGAAACGTAGAGTAAAGGCAGCAGTTATTGAGCAAGCATTCTCGTTAGCTCGTGATGGGGATCGAGATGAGCATATTGAACGTCAATTAAAAGGAATTCGTTCGTATTCTGAATCTATTGGGCCACTTTCTGAATCCGCGTCCTACGGCGGATCAGTGATGCCGTTATGTCCCGAAGCAATGGAGCTTTTATCTCCGTATCGAAGTGGTTCGGTTGAACTCGTGAGAGGATAAGTAAGTATGAGCCTTCAATCAAAATTAACTATGACGTGTAAAATTACTGCCGTCTCTGGTCAGGATACAAGTGGTGATCAGATCGCTGGTTCACAAACTGCGGGCGTTAAATGCTTTGCCTTTGGAAATACTAGGAGATTTAGAAATGAAAATCTAGAGGAATATGTTCCGGATTTTCAATTTCTATTTTTACCTGGAACAAATATAGACGTTAATTATAAAATTGATAATGTAGTTGACCTTAAAGGAACTGTTGTTTTAGTACATGGCCAAGTGAATAAGATAGAAAATAATTTTCATCCAAAACGTGGATTAGTGCTTAAACAAGCATTTGTTTCTGCACGATAACTGGAGAGATCATGGACAGAAAAAAGAAGCTGATTATCGGCTTCTATGCTGGTGGTTTACCGTTTAATGGAAATTCTTTGACTGAAGGCTCGATCGGAGGATCGGAAACAGCTCTTCTCTATATGGCTCGTGAACTCGCTGCACGCGGCCATGATGTAAAAGTTTTTTGTAATTGCAATAAACCTGGCAGATATGATCGCGTTGATTATTTTAATTACAAAGACTCTTGGATCGATATTTCTTCAATTGCCCAATGGGATGTATTTATTGTGAGCAGAGATTATCGAGTATTAGCCCAAAAATTTCATTCGAATCTGAATGTTTTGTGGAATCATGATATCGCTACTGATGAAATTGGAATCATGACGAATGTCTGGGCAACAGATGTTATTTTTTGCAATTCTCAATTCCACATTGATCAGTGGCTTTCTGTGGCAAAGAAGCTTCGGCCTATTATACAGCGAACAAGGAATGGTATTGATTTACAACTTGTGGATTCGGTTAAAAAGAAGGTTGAGGGTACGCCACGTAACAAGAAGCAATTCTTGTGGGGATCGCGTCCAGAACGTGGCATTGAGATTTTATTACAAAAAACCTGGCCAAAAATTCTGAAGGAAGTCGGAGATGATTGTAATCTAATTATTACCGGATACTCAGATGAGGGTCTCCCTATTCCTGATCAATTGAAGCTCTTTTATGCGCAGATGCAGCAACTAATGCTTACTATTCCTAATGTCAAATATATTGGCCCATCTTCCAAAGAGAAGTGGTATGAATTACTCTTGACATCAGGATTTCTTATCTATCCTACGGCGTTTCCTGAGATTTCGTGCATTAATGCTCTCGAAGCGCAGGCGTGTGAGCTTCCTATTATTACTTCAAATGAATTTGCATTGCGTGAAACTGTAAAAGATAAAAATAACTTGATTGATAATCATCCTAAGTCAGATGAGTATCAAAATAAATTTGTTGCTCGTGTTAGACGACTATCGAAGAATGAGTTTGAATATAAACGATCTCAGGCTATTGGTCGCGAGCATGTCTTGCATTACTATGAATGGAAGACTATCGCAGCTGAATGGGAAGATTTTTTCTGGCAAAAATTTGAAGAGCGCTCGGTAAGAAATGGCGGGCGTGGGACACTTAGACGATTGGTATATAATTCTGATCTTCTCGCTGCAAAATGGGCATTGGATCATCCAGAAGCGACTGGTGTTAATGCCGAAGAGTGTGAGACAGTAAAGAAAGAAACTGAATTTTTTCTCACGCATCATGATGATAATCCAGAGCTCTATAACGATGCGGACGACATTACCGACATCGATACTAAGTGGGATGATGTTGGAAGATTCAAGGTTGCAGTACGACATATTAAAGATCACTTTAAGGATAATGAATTTTCTATTGTTGATGTAGGATGCGGGGCAGGAGGATTTTTGGCCTCTGTGATCAAGGCCTGTTTGGGTAAAGTATCGGTAATGGGTATTGATTTTTCAGAGGGATTGGCAAATAGAGCAAAGAAATTATTGACAAAGATATATCCTGGTATTGGAAATGCTGACGAATTTATTGTATCGTCGGATTTTCTAACTATGGCAGTGCCAGAAGAAAAATCTGATTGTATTTTTGCGGGAGAATGGTTGGAACATCAACTTCATATTGGTCTGGCGTTACAAAAATTAGAGGAATGGGTTAAGCCAGACGGATTGGCCGTTATTACAATTCCTAACGGCCCATGGGAAGCTATTTCTTATAGAAAAGATCCTCTTGTACGGCATCATGTGAGCCATTTTGAATTTAGAGATATTGACGAACTATTTCATGATAAAGATTTTAAAATGGAATATTTCCCTTTGGGAACATCGCCTATTGATAATGCATTACTGGGAAATTGGGTGATCTCTTGGAAAGTGGATCACAAACCTTTTGGGACTATTGATTATCAACGCAAATTTGCCACGATCCGACCCTATCAGTATATCAGTTGTTGTATGATTGTTAAAGATGAAGAAGATAATTTATCTCGATGTTTGAAATCTATCCGTGCCATTGTCGATGAAATCATTGTTGCTGATACAGGGTCAACTGATTCAACGGTAGAAATAGCAAAGAAATTTGCTGATAAAGTAATTGAGGTACCTTGGACTGACGATTTTTCCGAAGCCCGTAATGCTGCAATCGATGTTGCGAACCCTGAAGCTGATTGGATTAAATGGCAGGATGCTGATGAAGTTCTAGTTCAGGCTAATAGACTTAGGAAATATCTCGATTCCGAATTATTTAATGGATTTGTTATTACTCAGAACCATCTTATTTTGGACATGCCTAATGTGAAGCCTGACGTTCCAGTCAGAATTTATAAGAATCATAAAGGAATTAAGTTTTTTGGAGCCATCCATGAACATTGTGAATTTGCTATGGATGTTCCTATAGATCCGATATTAATTTTGCCTGATGTGAAAGTGATTCACTTTGGCTATTATATTGAAGGCATTAGGCGTGGAAAGGTTAAATTTAGGAACTTGGAATTACTTAAGAAAGATCGGGAGAAATATCCTGATCGTTTGCTTGGAATCGTATTGATGATGCGCGATTATTTGAATGTATCTCAGTGGGAACTCGAGGAGGCTCGCGGACAGATGTCCGTGAGAGTTGCTAACTTCTTGCGTGAAGTTGTCCGGTTACAGAGGAAATTCTTCACTGATGACAAGCATATGTACTACGAAATGTCATTTACTCTCACGCAACGGGCATTGGCAGCATTAGGAAGAAATAATATTCCTATCTCGGACGAAAAAGAAGATGTCCCCTTTGAGATCAGATTTGCATTAGGTGGGGCCTATGGCGGATTGGATGAGCCAGAAAAAATAGGTATTGACTCTGTATGGTTTGGCAATAAAGAAGAATTTATGGAATATATTTCAAGTCGCTCTAAAACCCTTGTGGATGGATTGAAATTACAATTTAGTGATTTTGTCCCTATGAAGTCGAGGCGATAAATGAATAGCTCTAGTTGGTTGGCGGAATTGGCTATGTATCTCCATAACAATACCGCAGGGGTTTTTGGTAACACCCCAACTGCAAATATCTTTTTACAGCAACTTCCTGACTCGCCTGTGCTCGCTATCGGTCTTTTCGCATCTGGTGGTCTATCCGGTCCAGAGGGACTTAATCCTCTGAACTATCCTTTCCTTCAATGTCTTGTCCGGCGAACTACTAATATTGACGGACTGAGGTATGCCTCACTTGTGTTCAGTCTACTAGACAACACATGGAACATCACTCCCTCGTTCAACGGGCGGATAATCGGCGATGCTCTACCAGGAGCGTATTATTTGTCGTCCAAAGGTTATCCTGTGTTCACGTTGAATTTCTCCGCAGTAATAGGGAGAAAAAAGGATTAGTTCATGCCGGATAGGACATTTGGGAACGTAATTGTCAAACGTGAGGTGTCGCTAGCAATTGAGCAGTTTATTATAGCGCCATCCTCAGTGACATGGTCTCCAACACGAATTCAGTCATTATCGAACACAGCATTACCGACTGGATTCAGGATGCTTGGATCGGTAGTCGAAGATTCTTCAACTTTGACATTCACGAAGGAATTATTCCAGTTACAAGTCGGGTTACCTCGTATTTTAGCATACAGTGCGGTTATTGGTATCAGCGGTAAAGTTGAAGTTCAGTTCAATTCGTTCAGTCAACGTGTTATGGCATATGCCATGGGTAACGTTGATCCCGTTAACACTATGTCGTCTATTTATGTTACGTACGCTGCTACTGCTCAGCAGAATACTTTGATTGTAGCTAATACACCTGGATTTGGTGGCTTGGTGGTTGGTGACGTAATTATTACAGCAGCGACATCTCCTGCATTGACAACCACTGATAATGAGGCAGAGATTAATTCTATTGGTACTGGTGCTGATACTTTGATTCTATATTTCACATCTCCTGGCTTCCCAACCGTACCAAATACTGGTTGGTTCTTTGCAAAATTGACTTCCGTTGCGGTGCCAGCTGGTACCTCGAAACAGAAGGAATATCACCTCATTGGTATTGCCGACACCATCGATGGTTATCAGGTAATTCACGATATGCAGAAAGCGCGTGTCGGTGCCGGTGATATGCAAGACGCATTCCGGCCAACAGAAAACGGTAGAATCCAAGCACGGTGGGAATTATTTGGATATACTACCACCCGTTATCTGCCGGACACAGAATTGGTCGTGGCCGAAAGATTTTGGTTCCCTAAATAAATTGATCTCCTAATCTAAGGAGTTATGAATGCCTGAGGTTGATCCTACTGTAGCAAATGCTCATGCCGAAAGAATTTTAATACCAGACGCAGTTGAATATCCGTTTCATGGACATAAAATACAAATGAAGCCCATTCCTATTGCTGTGGCAAAAGAATTACGCCGTTATACTGACCGCCTATCTCAGCTAACCGCTGAGATGGGCGATCAGCCCACCGAAAAGTGGGGTGATATAGATGTTGAGGCTGCAACAGTATATGTTAAGGCGGCCTCACGATTGTTATCGTTTTATAGCGTGACACTCTCTCAAGAACAAATTGAATTGCTTCCACTAGAGGAAGTGAGAAGGTTTTTAGAGAAGCAGTTAGAGGTTCAAGGTGAAGAGGATTTTTTATTGGCACCGTTGAGGCGTACTATTACGAACTTCTCAGCGAAGAGGTAAAGAAGAAGAAAGCTGGGAAAATAGAAAATTTAGAATTTATTCATTGGTTCTCTTTTATGGAGGTATTAAAACTTCCTTTGCATACTGTTTTATCAACATATACTGAAGGTCAATTAAAATTGATTGCCATCGCTTCATTGGTGCAGTATCGCAATACGAAAGATGAGATTGAATCTGATAAGAATAAATCCCCTACGGACAATAAAAAGAGAAAATCTTTTAAAGATATGAATAAAGATGAAATCGAAGCGTATTATCGATCTCAGGGACTTACATGATAGATATAGATAAATTTATAGTAGAGCTACCATTTGTTAATGGATTGACACCCGATTTATATGATCAGTTACAGCCTACTATCCGTAAGATCCAAGAGCATGCCTTAGAGCGGGCTCGACTCAATGCTCCGATCCATGATGGAACATTTCGAGAATCTATTTTTGTCGAACCGTCGCTTGAAAAGAATGCTATTGTATTTGATTTTGGATCGTCATCACCTTTACCAGAAACCTTACGGCTTCACGAGGCCGAATATCAATTAGGGCCAATTTCAGAAGCTCAGCCCGGGACTGTTGAAGGAGGGGTCGGAAATAAATTCTTTACTAGAGTTATTGATTATTGGGCATTAACGTGGACTGATTTGATTGTTGACGCGATGATGGATATCATCGATGAATCGATCATATAACTGGAGATCATATGAAATTCGTTGACTTTAATGATGGTAAAGACATAGAACTGAAGCCACTTTCCTCAAAGAGTTCTATTGTTGTTGCGAAACGTCTACAAGAATTTTCAAAATTATTTCCTAGAACCGGCTCTGGTAACGAAATTGATGTAGCTGGACATCAAGCCGCAGAATTCTTAACGGATGTTGCTCGATATATTCTTGTCAACGTTTACAAGATTGATGCAACAGACTTTGACGATAAAGTCTCGATGTCCGAGATTTGCTCCTTTTTAAGACAACAGATTGAGAAGAATGGTACATCTGATTTCTTAACGCAACCAATTTCTGCCCTAATTTCTGGTCTTGAAAAGTTTTCGGCTTCCTTAGCGCAGGCAGTAGACATTGCGGTGACTGAAGCGACTGAAGCTGCAAAAACAACTTAAATAGAGGATAACTGTGCCCCCAATTGGCGAGCGGGTCATCCGGTTAAAGGTAGACTTTGGAACATCAGATCGTGATGCTACCAAACTGAAAGAATCGCTCAAAGATGTTGGGACTGGCACCCAAGACGCGTCGAAAAGTTTCCTTTCTTTTGGCCAAAATTTAGCTAAAACTGCTCTTGTTATTACAGCGATTACAGCCGCATCTACCGGGTTATATAAAGCCTTCCAATCAGGATTAATGAATCCTGCCCGTTGGGGTTCTTTCGGAGTAATGGTTCAAGCGGCATTTGAAAAATTAAAAGTTGGAGCCTTTGGTGTTATTGGGGTTTTAGAGAGTGTTCATAAGCACACGACTGTTTTAGATCATGGAATTGTGGCTGCCACTAAACCTTTGGGGCCATTTATTTCTCGATTAATTGATATTGGGTTAAGTGCTGAAGCAGCTTCTTTGGTACTAGGCACGATGGGCGGCCCTGTTGCTCTAAGAGTGGCTGCTGGTTTTGCTTTGGTTGCCAAAGGAGCCGCAACTACCGTTGTGAGTATTACAGCTTTAACTTATGCCGTCGGTGCTTTGGCTACCAGTATTGGAAATAGATTAGAAACTGCGACAAACAGTTGGTTAGAATCTGGATTAGAATTTCAAAAGCAGCAATTTGGATTGGAACTTGCTGTTAAAGGATTCGGAAAAGCTGTTGATGGAACTTCTACAGACGTTAAGAAGCTCGTTAAAGATATTCAAGATATTGCAACAGAAACTGGAGTTGCGGCAACTGAAATTAAGCAGGGCGCAAACATAATGTATGAGATGTCTAAAGTCACCCATTTAACGGGTGATCAGATCAATAATTTATTGAAGTATATGGCTGATTTTGCAACTGTTCGTGGTGTTGCTTTTACTGATGTTGTTTATGCTATTGACCAATCTTTTCGAGGATGGAATCGGGCCGCATCTGCTTTAGGTCTTGCGTTAGATGATGCTAGTATTAAGACAGAAGCAGCTAAGCAAGGGTGGATCGATTCAAAATCGGCGGCTGATGTAAATATCGATACGACGTTAAAGTATAAATCGGCAATACAAGGAATGACGTTTGCTCTTGGTGCAAATGCAGCACAGTTGGATATTCTACCTGGAGTATTGAGAAGACTCAATGGAGAATTACAGCAGATTCATAATCAGCTTGGTATTGGTGTGTCGAGATACTGGTATCCTTATTACAATATTTTATTGCAGATTGTTTCGGGAATTCGTAATGCATTAGGTCCAGGTATACTTCAAGCAATAGGATATCTTACTGGTTTTGTTGGATCAACTCTGCAAGCAGCTGGAGCAGCCCTTAAATGGGGTTCAGCTATCGTAGTTTTAGTATCTAGTATTAGATTATTGCAAAGCGCTATGTTAGTTTTAGGTAAATTTACTGTTGTTGAACAATTGGCTACAAGTTTCTTTAACTTAGGTATTGTAGCCAAAACTTTAAATTTTTTTGGGGCCGCTAAAAGTGCATCTGCTTTAGCTACATCCGTAGGGTTTCTAGGTCAGCGCCTTTCAACCTTTCACGGTATTATTGGTCTAGTTATCCAGGGTGTTACAAAATTTGCTACTGGAACATTACTCGCCCTTGGTGCAGCTTTACTAAAGCCTTTAATCATTATTGGCCTTGTTGTCGGAGCTATGTATCTCTTAGTAAAGGCTTTTCAATTAATTGAGGCAAGAACTCAGATTTTTAGTAAAGCATGGGATGCCCTTGGTCAAGCTCTTGAAGAATTAAAAAATATTTTTGGAGGTGCTGGCTCCGTACTTTTAGACGTCTTAGTAAAAGTCTTTACTATAGAGCTTATAGAATTAATTCATGCTACGGCTGCTGCAATTATTTTATTAGCGGCACCATTTGTTGTTGTATCCATAGCCATTAGTGGATTGATTGAAATGTGGTATCGGTTTAGAAAAGTTATGGGAGGTAATGTTGAAGCAGAACTTGAGCAGGCTGAAAAGCAGACCAGGAGTTTAGAAAAGCAATTAGGTAAGCTGGGGAGTGCTTTATTAACAGTAATTCAGCCAAGTGAAGTTTTTGGTAAAAAACTTGATAAAAATGCTCTTGCTGCTGCGGAAGTAGTAAAGGTTATGGGCGCCTTAAATGAGCAAGAAGTTGCGGCTATTCAAAAGCTATCACAAGCCGCAGAGTTGGTTGGTCGCAGTAATATCTGGGAAGAATTATCTCGAAAGGTTTTACTACTAAAGAATCAACTTGTGAGTCTCGGCGTTATAGATCCAAAAGAGCACGAAGCGGCCATTAAAAAACTTGGGAGAGATACTCAAAAAGCACAATATGAAGCAATTGGAGCATTTATAGAACTTTTTGGTAAATCTAATGATGTATTAGACAATGAACTTCAAATTTTAGACAAAATGTTAGAGGCTAATGCTATTAGTGAAGAGGATCGGCTAGCAGCTTTAAATAAAGTCTTTACTGATAAATATAATGAGCGCAATAATATTATCCGCCAGAGTGTTCAGGAGCGGTTGAATATTGAATCAGAAGTAACATCAGAATTACTGAGATTGAAGGGCAATGTCGGCGGTGCTATTAATATTGAACGCGAAACAGCTACAAATAATATTCGTATTGAGCTTGAAAATAAGTTGATGGAAATTAGGAAATCTGGTATTGAAGTAACCCGTCGATCTCACAATGCTGAGATGGTTGCAGTTGCTGAGATTGTAAAAGTCGAGAAGGATGCCTTCGATAAAAGAAAAGCTTTTATTCTTGAATTCAATGCAAGACAAACAGAAGCTTTGACGGCTACGTCGGATGCGCAGGCTTCGTATACAGAGGCTGCATTAGTGTCCGAGTATAAGGTTTATGAGGCAGATAAATTTAATTTAGAACGTAAAGGACTTCTCATCAAGAAAGAAACATCTGATCGTATTATTGCGATCAAATCAATGAATCTTTCGGCTGTGGAATCTGAGAGATTAATTACTCTTGCCCAAGAAAAAGAATCGGCTCAGAGAAAGCAACTTGCTATTGAAGAGTCCGAGGCTAGAAAGAAAGCTATTCGAGAAGCCGGACAAGCGGCTCAGGGATTCGCTCTCGGAGAGGGTAAATCTGATTTAGAGATTATAAAAGAAAAAGGTATCCGGCGGCTTACGCCAGCAGAAGAGGCACAAATACTAGAGACTAAGAAGCAGAGAGCTGAGCAGCGTAGAATTGACGCCGCAAGAAATCCATTAGCTTTTGGAAATACTGGGACAACCTTTTCGGGGGCAGTCGATAAGACGGGGTATCCAATACCGACTGGTCGCCCGACTGGCGTGCAAGGGCCAGCAGCGCCCTTAACGGCAGTTGCTTTCGAAGAAATACAAAAACTAAAAGAATTTAGAACAGGACAACGTGCGGGTGTGTCTGCACAAGTTGCAGGCGGTTCCCTTGATGTTCAGGAAGGTGCCAAGCAACTTGCAGCGATCGATCAGGCTTTAGGAGAGAAGATTAAAGATTTATCCGATAAATTTCCACAGTTTAAAGAGATATTTGATAAATTTGCTAGTGATATAGCCTCTGGAAAAGAAGAGACTCCACAGAAAACTGCTGCAGAACAAGCACAGGAGAATCAGCTTAAAGCTATTGATTCTAATACTGCTGCGTTGGGTTTATTGGCCGAAAATATTGATGCTCTTAATGCATCTATTGAGCCATTTCTCAAACAGCTACAGAACAATCCTATTGATAAGAGAAATATAGCACAAGCTCCTATAGATATCAATGGTAAGAAGATTCAAGTTGATCCATTGAATCCGGTTCAACCACCTAATGCACGGACAAGTTTAGATCTTCTTCCAGCTAAAGCTAATCCGGCTCTTAATCCTTTTTATAGTACTGCAGAAGCGGCAAAGAAATTCCCATCCCTTGTTGATGAAGCAATGCTTGCCGCTCAGGATAAGTTTATTGAAAGATTACGTATTATGACTGAGGAAGGCGAAAAAGGTATTGGGAAACTTGGAGTCTCGCTCTATCAAACCATTATTGATCAAATGGATCAAGCACTCGATGAAATCAAGACCCGAGTGTAAGGATGCCGTATGCCTATAACTCAAACAATTACCCCTCGCGGGAGAATAATTTTAGGTGGTGTGACTTTTACTGCTGATCCAGAAACATATGAATCGATGAACTGGGAGAAACGATATTCCGTCCATCCCGTCATTGGCGGTGGCGTGACTATTCAGGATTTTGGAGTCTTTGCTAAAGATAATACGGTCCGATTGAGTTCTGGTAGATATCTGTTAGATACGTACGTTGCGGATCAACTCCATACCCGATTCCGAACAGTAGCGGCGACGTATACTTTTACTGATTGGATGAATAATCAATTTACTGTATATATTTCTAAATATAGAACATGGCCCAACTTTGTCGGACCGTTATGGTTTTACGATATGGAATTGCAAGTGATAGCTATCGCTCAACTTTTTGGCCAAGCCTATACGGGGAGTTAAATGCCTGCGGCGATTAAACATCTCGATAATGATGGTGCGACACAGATTACCGGCGAGATTTGGCCGGATGCGTTTGCAGGACAGGCTCAAACAGCACGAAAATTTACTATAGAAAATATTGGTGATCGAGCCTTTGCATCAACACTGGCAGCAGCACTTGAACAGATCGGCTCCAATGACGGTAGTTCTGAACTCCGTATTGGGGCTGATACTGCAACATTAAGTAAACCATATACTGTCGCTGCGGCATTGACAGCGTCTGGTGCTGGTGGTGTATGGGGTAGCACTGGATTAAAATATTATAGAATTACTGCTACAAATGCTACTGGTGAGACAATCGGTTCAACCGAAATATCCATCAACGTCGATGTGACGACAAAGAAAGTTGTTCTCACATGGGCGCAGATTATTGGAGCAAACGGCTATAAAGTTTATAGAGCGACCGTATCAGAGACTTATACTCCTACCGCATTGGTTGCTACAGTTGTTGGGGCCGCAACCACCACATACACCGATGACGGATCGGGACCAGCAGCGGGTACGCTTCCATCTCAGAATACAACAGGTGGAGCGGCTCCGACATATGGAATCGTTCCAGCTTTAGCTACAATTCCTGTTCCTATCGGCGCTTTAGCAATTGGTCAGCAATGGTTTTATTGGGTAAATCGAGTCGTAGCCACTAGCGTTTCTGAAACTGGCAATCCTCGCCAAGCTAACGTTAGATTTTCTGAATAATTAATATCAGGAGCGCTATTATATGGCATCGACTATTAAGACCCAATACGGAACAGAAGCGCAAGGGATCACTATTACTTTGGCCTCGCTTGCCGCCAGCACGGTCGGTGTCGGTCGGGAATCTACGGCCGTCAGCAATATTACCGACGTATATCTCGATGTCCTCGTGACGATCAGAATTAAAACTGGAGCCTCCACCCCTACTTCAGATAAGAAGGTTTATATTTATGCGTACGGCACTGTCGATTCGGCCACACCAATATGGCCTGATATAGTAACTGGCACTGATGCTGGTATTACATTGAATAATGCCGGCGTCACTCAATTGAAATTGATTGGTGTTATTGAAGCTACGGTGAGCACCACTACTTATACTACTAATCCGATGTCCATTGCACAGGCGTTCGGAGGCATTCTCCCGGAGAAGTGGGGCATCGTTATCATTAATTCGACGGGTCAGACGTTTGATGCTACAGAAGGAAATTTCAAGAAGATATTCCAAGGCATTTACGCACAGAGTGTATAAATATGGCAATTGACATCTTCCCGAAACAGTGGTCAAACATTCCACCCATCACAGCACGGGCTATCCGAGGACATGCTCTTTGTCCTCGCGCTGGGTTTGTATTCAATGGGGCAATTCATGATCTTGTGAACGGGATGATAGGGTCTCCGGCCAGTGATGCTATTTGGATTCCGAGTGGAGTCAAACAATATACTGGGATGGCGCTCAAGCGTGGCGGAACAACGAACCAGGACATACTCGGCCGATCTGATTTGATTGTTCCGACGGGTTCGGGCTCAATGGTTATCGCGTTGAAACGTAACCAAGCGCCTGTGGCGGACTCGGTGACGATCTCCGTCGATGTCTCGTTTAATTCTGGCTCGGACTTCTATTTTATTGTACAAAATTCATCTGGGGCTATTTCTCAATTTAAAGTCGGCGGTACTGGCGGCGCTGGAAATCTGTCAGTTGCCGACTCCAATTTCCGTTATGATGAGGATAGCATTTATACGTGTACCTACGGCCAGCGTGGCATGGAAATTTGGGAGAACGCGAAGCTTGCGGGCTCTAATGCAACTATAGCTGTCCGAACCGCGACAACCGCGAATTTAGTCTTTAAGAACTCGCAAGGGCTTTCTAATGACCTATTCACGTGCAAATTTGCTTTCTTCTACGATAGGCAACTTGGTCCCGCCGATGTAAGAGCCTTGAACGAATCACCGTTTTGTTGGGTTGATCCGAGACCATGAGACCACGATCTTTATTAACTGTACTTCCTGCAGTAGCAATTTCTGTTACTGTTTATGATGACATTAATCCAACAGATGCATTTGCTGTTCAGATAGATTCTTTAGCTTTAGAAAAATCAGTAGTTGATACAGCAACACCGACTGAAAACGTTCAGATTATCTTACCCATTAAAATTAATGTTTTTGATACAGCAACACCCGCAGAGGTTGTTGCTGTACCTTTGACACTTAGGATTAATGTTTTTGATGCAGCTACAGTTACTGAATCTGGGGCTTTTCTTAGTTTGGCATTGGTTCACTTTTGGAAAGTCATTGTTCCAATTTCTGAACCGTTCACACATGTGTGGGATGTTGTTTCTTCTGTTACGGATATATTTATTACACATCAATGGAATGTGATTGGTGTACTCTCATCGATTACTCATTCATGGAGAGTTTTACCATCACAAATTCAAACTTTGTTTGATAACTCAATTCAGTTAATCGTATCAGTTGTCGATTGGTCTGTCCAGAAAATCATGGCCGCTGATAATGTTCCAGTTGTTGAGAGCGTGACGCTTCGTGGACCATCGTTTGGGTTAGCGGTTAGCGATACTATCAGTGTTCAAGAATCTGTGAAAATGAGTATGACTAGAGCAGTGAGTGTTGCTGATACAGCAACGCCATTTGAAGATGTTAGGTTGATCATATCGGCTGTAATACTAAATGTTAATGATCCTGTTGCTGTAACCGAGAATGTGACGGTGGTTCACTCGTAGGTTGAACCCATAAGGACGACATATCTAATATGCCTGGAACATTAACTGATAGTGCTTTTAATCTTGCAGAACAGGGTCTCGCATCTATTTCAGATTTACCATTTAGTGGATTTTTTATTGATGATACTGCTTCTGCCGCTTCTATTTTACCGGCATTTGGCAGTAAAGTGGAAGAAGTTACTATTCATGAAAATTTTGATGTTCCAGCGAATGGCTTTAATATCCGAATCGCCGATAGTAACGCTTATGCTCGTATGGGTCGGTATGATCCCATTGATATCTCTGTCGGATTTAAAGATCCAGCAGATCAGGCGTTATACACTATTGGATTAATACGTAATGGTGTCATCGATGCTGTTGACTTTGAGGCAACAATAAATTCTAGAGTCTCTGTGGCCCGAGGTCGGGACCGTGCGGCTTTATTGCTGGATCGATATTTTGAAAAGATTTATGTTCCACTAAATGGAATATTGACCACCGTTCAGGCTCCCGATGGTTCTACTTATATTAATTTTTTGCAGCAGGGTGAAACAGAAGTTCAAACCATAGAAACTATTCCCGTTCCAACAGTTGGTGTAGCTAAACATTTTATTCCCGTAGTACAAGAATATTCTGCAAGGCGTATTGCCGCCGATATTTGTTCAGTCGCATGTGGAATGGATGTCGTGTGGCAATGTCGTGATTATATTTTAAGAGAACCTTTTAACGCTGCGGGTCGAGTAATTGATATTCTACGAGAGCTCGTGGCTCCATGGAATATCACTGAGCTATTTAAGGTCGACATCTTTGTTCAAGCTAATACAGTATTTTTTAGGCAGCGAGATTTGTTAACTCTTTCGACTGACTACACTTTTACGGTTCCTAGTGCTAAGATTAAAAATCTTTCGGTAGCAAAAAAGAATGCTCCATTATTAGGGAGAGTAATTCTAGAGGGTATGCCGAGTCTAGCAGGACTCCTACCTGGAACTATTTCTGTAGGAGATGAGTTTGGCGATAGAACGAGAGTTATTGAAACATTTGATCCCACAGGAAAGATCATCATTACGGTTGAGACTTTTGTCGAAAAATTTAGAAGAACTGATGGCGTTTTAGTAGAATCATCTGATACACTTTACGATATGATCGCAAAAAAGCTCGTGAAGGAAGAAAAAAGATTCAACGAATGGGAGCAACCACAATATCGCCTTGATGGTCAGATTAACCAGCCTCTTCAGAAATCTACGGTTTCTGAAACAAAAGGTATTGCCATAAATTCTGACGGAACTCCAGTCTTCAGAACCTTATTTAGGCAAGAAATTACTTATAAATTCGATTCGGCCCGACTTTTGGATTCTGAAGTGACTGTAACATCGACATTTGAAGAAGGAACTGGTATCACAAAATCTGAAATGGTTATTAAAACATTGACAGATTTTGGTCATAATCAGGTCTTACAAGTTACTACGACTTTGAAGGCAGAGAAGACGGGCAATATTACGACCAATCCTTCTGAATTAGAATTTACTGTATTTTCCATCGATACTCAAATCAATCCAGGCCAGCGTCCTGGAGGAGTTCAGCCTCCAAGTTCTATTTCTATTAATTCCGATAGCGGGCGTCAGGCTATACGATTAGAAACGGTCTTATCTGTGGATAAGCTGGCCGTTCCATTCACATTCTCGAATAAGAATTTAACGCTATTGGATTTAAAATTTATTTTAGAAAAACTACGTAATATTAATGGTGGATTTTTATACGAAGTCTCTTGGGTAGGCGTATCTATTCCGTGGATTCGGAAAGGAAACGTTGTCCAATTTACTCAATTGAAAGATGAGAATGGGGTTGATATTTCGTTGAATCCTATTCTTGTGACTTCGCTAGAACTCTCTTTAAAAGTTAATGAATTAGTGTCAACTTATACTGGAGTTTTTTGGAGAGCTATTTAATGGCGACTTTATTAACCGTTATAAGGAAAATGCTAGAACTCGGTAATGCCATACCGCCAGAAGCTATTAAACAAGATGATAATTCTATTTTTCAGTTTGGATATATAGTGAGTATTCAACAAGACGGGAATATTTTAGTTAATCTTAGTGGATCGACAGTCAATGCAGTTCCGGTAACCGATGAGACTTTTACGACTGGGCAAAAGATTTGTGCATTGAGGGCTGAGAATGATACCTATATCGTTTTAGGATCAGCCAGGATATGAGCCTCGAAAGTGTGGCCCGTCATTTTTCTGAATTAGGAAAGAAGCTTGCTGCTTTGAAGCCTAAATTTGATCAACAGCAAAATGTTCATAATCCGTATGATAGAGTTACTTTTGAGCCGGTTATATCTCAAGACCCAGACGGAATGGTAAATATTCGTGGACATCGCGTCCCGCCATTTGCAAAAGTAAAACTCTCTGTTGGAGAAATGGTGTATGTAGCATGGAGGGGTTCACAGCCAATCGGTATTTTAAAGTTTGGCTGGCAGAAAGCTCATTTTGCGCCTGTAATGATTTCTGTTGGTAAGAGTGTGATTGAAGAGCTATTTTATGAATCATCTGCGGACGAGATCTTCTTTCGAAATGATGACGCAATAGTTAATTTAAGAATAAAAGACCATATTACTGTAACATCCTTTGGCTCGATTGGGTGGGGGATGGGCCGCGATAGGTTTTTTGTTCAGACAGGTGCTCAAATCTTTGCAATTTTTAGGATTGATAGAAATCCTAATAAAGTATTAGGAACACAGGCACGTAATCTTGCGAGTAAGATATCGTTGGAACATGTAGAAAATCTTGCGACGAACACCACGACTATTGATTCGTGGTCGAATACAGATGACAATGGTACAGTTGTAATTACCGCAACGGTTGCAAGTCCTGGCTCTACAGCAAGACGACGGTCTATACTACTAGATGATAGGGGTCATCTGATTGGGTATTATGGTACAGGGGCCAGTAGAGGTGGTAGCACGGATGCTCCGATCCACAATATAGTTTTTATGGGACAACGTGAGGCAGTATGGGTTGATATCACTGCTGGAACTATTTTGTATAATACACGCTTGCATCCAGAAGATTTTCCTGGTATGGATGCAACTGTTGATTTTAATACTATCAATTTTAGTCATGTACCCTATAATTTTTCATCTAATTTTACGACAATCGCTCTTCCATATAGAGATGCGATGATTTTGCGCATGAAAACCGGCTCAAGTGGGGTGCCGGATATTCAGCTTGCATTCGCTGCCGGTGTGGCTCGAATTTTTTCAGGACAGCTACAAGGTGTTGAAACTTATACACCGCAGCCTATGTCTGTTGTGATGCGAATGCGAAAGCCTGTAAGTGCCTTGTTGGATAATCTAACATATATAGATTCAGGTTCTTTTTCTGGTTCTCCGCAGACTCTTGGGCTTGATTGGGGCGTGATCGGTGGAAGTTTGAATAGAGTTCTCTGGTATCGCGCCTCAGAGGCTAGTGGTGGTGCGCCAACCACAGCCATGGGATTTTTAGATTTTCCAGCTGAAGGAATACCAGTAGATGTAGCATTTGCGATGCCGAGTAGGCTGAAATTAACAACTATTGCAGGAAGTAATGTTGTAACTAGCGATGTTGCAATTACTGATGCTACGATTATAGACCTGGTACAACGTAATTTTATTATGTTTGGCAAAGATCTTATTTATTTGCCAGATCTTAAATTTATTGGCTCCTCATATTCAGTGCCCAATACTAAAACAAAGATATTTGTAACGCCCACTGCTGCTGGTATCAAAGCTATTAAAAAAGAAGAAGTTTTAGATAAAATGGATGGCTTGAAAAATATTCCGACAGAGTTAGGATATGATCCATTATTCTTTGGACAATTTAGCTATCAATTAATTCCAGATTCTGATGCTTTGGCTAATCTAGTAAGTCGTGCTATATGAAAGGATGGGATCATGAAAGATAGACTTGAAAAAACCTTCAGAAATCTTCTCCACGAATTTTATCGTCTTCAACTCATGCTATATCTCGTCATTTTTTCAGTAGTACTCCTTGACTATATTGGATTGGGTGAAACGAGTGGATGGCGGTATCGATGGCATAAAGCGAACATTGTATCCACAGGCGTAATTATTGCCCACTTTGCATGGAGTCAATTAATTTTTTATTGGGATAATCGAGAGGCTTTAGCAGTAAGTCCAACATCCACCCACGAAGAAGATTTTACCCAAGCCATTAAAGCAGTAGGCATGATGATCTTTCGGGGAATTTTTTATTATGCGATTATTATTTCTTATTCTAGTGGTTTGTAGTTTGGTTGCATGTGCTAAGAAAGAAGAGCCTGTACCTGTCATCCCGACTCCTGCACCCACCCAACAAGATACCACGGTTGCAGGATTTAGTCCAGAAGTGACAGCTCGTGTGATGAAGTATCGGCTTTTCTTTTCGCAGGAGATCTGTTTTAACTTTGGTTGTTCAAAATCTCCAATATTTTTTGGACAAGTACATCAAGAATCCCGATGGGTGACGACAGCGCAATCAAAATATGCTGCTGGGATTGCCCAGTTTACTCCTGATACGGCGAAATGGATTAACCAACTCTATGCTAAAGATTTGAAGGAATTGTGCAACACGTCGTCAGGATGTCCTCTTGATCCTAAATGGGCGTTACGATCATTGACACTTTATATGAAACAATTGTATACGTCTTATGCCTTTTCCAGAACTGAAGAAGATAGGTTTGGATTTTCATTGGCTGCGTATAATGGTGGAGCTGGATGGATTCCAAAAGAGCGGAAGAAAGCGGAAGAAGCCTCTTTTGATTCTACGCTATGGTTTGGTGGTGTGGCGCTAACCTGTGTTCGTGCGGAATGGGCATGCAAAGAGAATCGAGAATATCCTGACATCATACTTCATAAATGGAAACCACTCTACACGAAACTTTTAAACGGAGGATAACATGAGCTTTTTAGGATGGCTTGCTCTGATCGGTTGGGTTATCGTGATAGGTCAAAATGGATTTACGATGGCTCGATGGGTGATAGGTAAGATTCAAGAAGCTAAGGAGTTAAAGAAGTGAAGCTGAAGGTCTATGTCATTGGTGGTTTGATTCTTGTGGTTTTTCTCGCCATCGCTTTTCTTCAGTTTGGAGGTATGATTAAAAACTGGACTCATAAAGACGATGTGCGACAAGTGCAGGATTTGCTCAAGAAAGAGAAAGAAGAGTTAGTGAAACAAAAGGCATTGAATGATCAGACACTACAAGAATATGAAGTCACACAGACTGCCGTTCGGAATCTCTCGAAAGTGATTATGGATTTACGTAAAGAAGCCGATAAAAATAAACAAGACGCGATGATTGCTATTCAGAAACAGCAGGCCAAAGATTCTGTCGTACTCTCGTTAGATCAAAAGGTCAAGCAATTGGAAGCCGAACTCAAACAGAAAAGAACCGAAATTACTTCTCTTCAAGAGGCACAAAATGAATTGGTTAAATACGGTATTAAATAGTTTTTTGATTGTGTTGCTGTGTACGTCTTTAGCATACGGACAGCCGCCTCAGATTCTTAAAGATCAAACCTCTCCGGCTGATGGATTGCTCTTTACATTAGAGTACATACAACAAACGCTTGACCTTCTCGCCGAAGGTCAGAATATGAAGGCGCAGAATGAATCATTAAAAGCTGAAATCTCTGTATTACAAGAACAGATTGCCAGTTTAAAGACGGCTGTTGAGAAGCTCTCCGCGTCTGATAAAGCCAGAGAAGAGGCTCTCATACGCGCCGATGAACGTGAGAAACTTCGGGATGAAATGGATAAGAAATTTGCCCTAGTTCTTCAGGTAAATAATCAAGCGATTGACAATTTGTTGAAGTCGAATCAACAAGCACAAGAAGGGTTAGCTCAAGCACAAAAACACATTCAAGAATTAGAAAAACAGAAAACACTTTCCACCATCTTCGGATCACTCTCGCTTCTCATTGGTCTTGCCGTTGGCATTTTTAGCCACGGTCTCTTCTAATTCTCCCTCCTACATCGATCATATATCTTTCATAGATACCTCATAGACTTTTTGGCTCTCGGTGTCGTTAAAAACTTAGCACTTGACATTGGCTTTTTCTTTGATATAATATAGGTATAGGAAGAAGGGAGAGCTTTGTGCGCGGGCGGGTTTTGCAACCCCAACGATTGTAGTAAAAAAAGTCGTTGGCGAAGCCAAGTCTATACCATATGGAGAACGTATGATACATACGGGCTCCTTGACATCAACAAAACAGTTGATATAATATAGTTAGTAGAAAAAAGGGGAGCCTTGCGCGAAAGCGCTGGTTTCCCTTTTTGCGTTTCAGCGACGATGGAGTCGTTGGAGCAGGCGTGGTGTCTTTAACTAAAAGTTTTAGTTAAGGGCACGCTGCGTCGCGAACACAAGTCAAGGCTGAATAAATCCTTGAACTTCGCGCGGCGCTGCTTCAGATCGCCAGACGGTGGGAAACGGAGTTCATGAGACTCCGCGGCTGATACATACGCGCAGGTATGTATTAGTAAAATCCACCAGGGTGAAGGAATCCCCTCCCGAAAGAATGTGGGGAAAAACCTACGACGGTGATTCAGTGTTGAACACTGACTGCGGCTGTGGGAAATCTATATCGACTTGGTGCGTAAACCCAAGGATAGGTTTTCAGTGCAGGGGCAGAATGCCGTGGTAGGCATCATCATAAAAGACTGTCTATGTATGATGATGTTGATGGTTCGAAAAATAGACGTGCTGTTAACTTCACACCGGGTTATAGAGTGTGAACAGCAGCGGCGAAGGGTGATCGTGGGCCGCACGTAGTTCCAGTCGAGTAAAGAAGTAATGGGTGAACATTGGCCCCGCGACTGTGAAGGGAATAAAGCGGCTCACGGTCCCCGTTTCATTTGTAGTGCTTTGTTTGAAAATGCAGTTCAAGTACGAAACCGTAGTGAAAGGAAAACTAATGACAACGGAGACGAAGGAGAATGGAAGGTTGGTGCGTGTCAAAGCGTTTGCGACGCGAACGATGCAGAATCATAGCATCGTCGTCGTCAAACACTACGCAAAGAAGTCTGCGGTGGCAGTCGTGAGTGCCGCGAAGGGCGCTGCGAACGTAGTGTGGACGTGGGCGATTAAGCCTGTGCTCACATTCATGCAGAAGTGGTTCGGCCCAATCGCGCGCGCACTTTTGCAGAGCTACGCAATGCTCTGCATCGCGATGGTCACTTCGGTGATTGCGATGCCGGTCACGAATGGCCGGTATGCGGGATTGCCGTTGCTTCTCGTTCTCTTCAGAACGGGATTCCGGCCAGAGATCGCGATTCGGTAGTTAACTCATACGGGCAAGGGGAAAGAATATCACGAATAAACTTTTAATAGGTTGAGTCATGACCTTGCTACGTCGTGGTGAGAACACGAGCGGCGGCTTAATAGCTATGGCGGTACTAATCTGCATGCCGGTACCGTTACTCCTCCGTCGTCTCGGCAAGCTCCATAGCGCAACTTTTACCGGGAAGTAGGTTTGAATCCTACTAGCAAGGTCGCCCATAACATATTATCCAATTTTTATGAAAGGTTGATTATGAAGAAGAAATATTTGATCGTAGAATATACGATCCCACGAACGCCGAAAGGAAAGTTAGATACGGATGTGATACGTAAAACCGACGATCATTTCATTCAGATTATCGGGAAGGAGCCTGACGATTCGGGAACGACGTTGAACACAGGTCGTCGCGATCTGACGTTCACCGGCTTATCAGAGAAGAAGGTCAAAGAGGCCGTCGCGGCGATCAAATCGGACAACCAAAGCGCTATCAAGTTGGTGAAGTCTGTGAAGATCATCAAGAAGTAAACCGTATGGTGGGCCGTTAGCTCAATTGGTAGAGCAGCGGGCTTTTAACCCGAAGGTTGAGAGTTCAATTCTCTCACGGCCCACCAATTCTTTTGAATTTAACCGTAGTTAAAATCCCGTGATGGGAAAGGAACCACTTACATGAACGGTCAAGCTTTCGAAATTACTTCTAAGGATATCGTGCAATATCTCGGAACGCGATATGAGACGTATGGCGAACGGATTGAGCGTCGCCTGTGTTGTTGGCTCGCGCATCACGCTATGCTGCGTCGCCTTCTGTGGTTCGTGGTCACGTGTTAAAGGAGAAATAAATGTCTCGTCATATCGTTCAGGCTCGCGACAAGAAGTACGAAATCGTGTTGGGTTGGGATTCACCGCTCAATACGTATTTTGCGCAGGTGTATGATCGTTCGATTGAAGATGAAGATGATCAGTTGATTCTGTGGGAAGCGGGAACTCCAAAGCCTATCCACGATTTGGAGCAACTCACACGAATCGTTTGGAAGTATGCTGTCGTCCCGCAGGATATTCTGACCAGATTGTACCGGGATGCGAACACATGACGTTTTTCACTCCGGATATAATCAAACGTATACGAGAGCAGTTGCAAGTTACTCAAGAGCAATTTGCACACCAAATTGGTGTGACGACTAGAACAATTGCTCGTTGGGAGCATGGAAGTTCTATACCGCGTTCCCAAGCCGTCATCAAGATACTCACCAGGTTGTATGCGAAACTCGTGTAGTAAAAATCCCGTGATGGGAGGAAAACAATGCGAGTAACAAAGAAATTAATCCAAACTTTTCTTCCAGGAACGTGGGTTCGCCGTGATAGTAAACCTGCGCCAGGTGCAGGCGTATTTTTGTGAACGTCTGACGCTTTTGGTCAGGTGACCAAAACCGACATCGAACAGGTAAAAACACAAGTTATTTTGTGGGTTTATGTTCTTCCGTTCTGCATGTGTATGCGGCGCAGTAAACGTGGAAAGAAATTCTCTCCGTTACATATGTATCGGCAGCTGAGTTGGAACGCCGAGGAAACTCACATCATGACGATGAAGGAGGTGTACAAAGCAGTTCAGCGACATAAACGAAACTGCACAGCTTCATAATCCCGTGATGGGGGACAACGTGCCCAAAAGAAATTCTCTCGAAGAAATCAAGATACTCATTCAGCTCTCTCATGAGCGAGTGAAGTATTATCGGTCCCGGATTCGTCGTGAAAAAAGTAAGCAGACCGTATGGAAAAAGAGAATCGCGGGTGGGCAGTTTGCAAAATGAAAACACTAAAGAAGTGGTGGGAGAAGTTGAAGGAGTTTCTGAAGAAATATCGTCGTCAGATTATTGTGGCGGTGATTACTCTTGCTGTGGTCTGTGTTGGCATTCTCGTTTACAAAAGCGTTTACAAAAGGTTGATGTTGCCGAGAAATCCTGCAGGCGTGACAAATCATACGGTGAACCTTGGTGATGCATTAGCAAAAACAGCCAAAGGTATTCCGCCGGATGTGCCTCGCGTCTCGACAGGATCGAACGTGTTCGACAAAATGCTCGGTGGTCATCCGCATCCAAAAATCGGACATGGATTTCCACAAGGAACCATGACGATTATCGCAGGAGAACCGGGTGCAGGAAAATCGACGCTGAGTGATCAGCTAGCGTTGCAGTTTGCTGATCGAGGGATGAAAACATCGGTGGTCTCGTCGGAAGAAACCGTCACGCAGATGCTCACACGATTCCGCCGACTGATCCGTGATAAGTTCACGGCGAATCAAAAGAAACTCATCAGTCTCACCGCAACATCAGATGTCACGGCCTTACGGAACCGAATTTCTCGAGAAAAACCAGATGTGATCATCCTCGATTCGCTGCAAGGATTTGAGGATGTCAAAGGAGGTTCAAAGAAAGGTTCGTTGCTGAATATGCAGCAAGTGGCGGGCATCGTCAGTGACTATATCAAACAGCGCAAACCAAACGGACTCGCCATCTGTATCAGTCAGATCATCAAGAGCGGTGCGATTGCTGGACCGAAGTCGCTCCAACACCTTGGTGATTTGGTGTTGTACGTGACAGGCACAGGACGGTATCGCATGCTCGATCCGTTCAAGAATCGCTACAATGCGACCGTCGAGAAGTTGAGGGTGGAGATGACGAATCAGGGGTTGAAGTTTTTGAGCGCGATGTAAGAGAAAAGTAGGTTGGCAAAAGCAAGTCTGAGATAAGAAGAGGCTACAATGAAAAAGAAACTAAGAGAGAAGACAGGAAAGTTTTGTCAACACGGAAACGTTGCTGGTAGTTGTATGACATTCTTTTGCGATCAAAAACCAGCAAAGAATCAAAAATCTGTAAGAAATCGTTTTAATCTGTGGGGCCCTCGATACTCTCCTACAAGAAGCAAGTCTAGCAGTTAACGTAAAAGAATAGGAGAATCCATATGTTGAAGAAGCTACGAGAATGGTGGCAGAAGTTCAAACAGAATTTCTTCTATGAAACTCTCAAAATCGGCTTGGTTGTAGCAGTTACGGTCTTCGTCATGATTTTCCTAATATTAGGAATGGCGAGGATTGATCGAGCCCCTGTCGGGTACACGCAGTATATCGGTCAGCGAGTGTATCAGACGTGGTTGGACGGAATGCCCTGGTTGTTTCCGTGGCACGTAAATAAGGTCGAGGATTACTACGGCCCGGCGGGTTTTAGAAAGTAGCTTAATCTCTGCGATGGAGAAAAGGAGCAAAGTTAATGATTATGTGTGTTCTTCGGTTCTTTGCTTTTATGTTTGTCGCTGGATATTTCCTCGGAGTAATCCAAGGGATTCGTAAATCGTAGCTTCATCTCCGTGATGGAGGAAATACAATGACTAATCAAGAAATAAATCAACTTCTTCGTGAGGCAACGGAATTAGAAAAAGAGTCGGATTTGCTATTTAAAGAAGTTGAGGCTTTGAGGATAGCACCTTCTCCAGATCCTAAGATTGATGCATTTGGATTTATTCTGTTCGAAGCCAAACGATTTGTTGCTGGCGAGAAGGCGGCGAAACGACTCGAAGAATTAAGGGGGGAAATGGCGAGAATACGGGGTATTTTTTGTGAATGGGTGCGGTCGACTCAAAGCCGTAGCTAACATATCATCAGCTCTTCACAAAAGGTTGAAAAGGAGAACATCATGTGTCTTGTGGCAAATGAACAGTTGTTCACGGAAGTTGTCAACAAACTGGTAGCGAAAGGTCGCCCCTTCACGTCACTGAAAGTAAAGGAGGTGCTACGCGCGACTGATCCGAGTACGCAGTACAGTCAGGAGAATGTCAGCGGAGAGCTTCGAGCGATGTTCAATCGTGGATTGCTCGGCAAGATGGTTGCGGCGATCCGGCGAGAGCCAGCGGTACATATCATCTACTGCTTGCCATCGAGTCGGCTGCTGAAAACCTTGTAAATATGGAGGATACGATCATGGAACGATCATGTAATAGTAAATATAGATGAGCTAGTATAATAAATAATGGTTAAATTACGCGACGCCCTCCATCCCGAGCGTCGCCGTTTTACGCGGTTCGCGCGTATACGAGAAGGGTAAGGATGCTGATTTCCCGCCAGAAAGGAGCGGATACGGCATGAAAACCATCAAGCAGATAAAAAATAATGGT
>WNFT01000561.1_pt1 | contig 53428 bp, 53 predicted proteins | sample 5400191 | NCBI WGS metagenome assembly WNFT01 (sample SAMN13153359, study PRJNA577476) | soil metagenome | isolation source: 80 cm saprolite under Madrone tree | place: USA:California | collected 2016-06-14 | reverse complement strand
TCATCGGGGGCAAGGAGTTCTCGTCGCGTCTGATCGTCGGTACGGGCAAGTACTCGTCCATGGAGGTCATGAAGCAGGCTCACGAGGCTTCGGGCGCCCAGATCATCACGGTGGCCCTGCGCCGGGTCAGCCTGCCCTCCGGCGAGTCGCTCCTCGACCACCTGGACACAACGCGGTACACGCTCTTGCCGAACACGGCCGGCTGCTACACGGCGGACGAGGCGATCCGCACGTGCTACCTGGCCCGCGAGGCGGGCCTCGGCGAGATGGTCAAGCTCGAAGTCATCGGCGACCCGCGCACGCTCTTCCCCGACGTCCTGGGACTCCTCGAGGCCACGAAGACGCTCGCGCGCGAGGGGTTCACGGTGATGCCCTACACCAACGACGACCCGGTGATGGCGAAGAAGCTCGAGGACGCCGGCGCCGCCGTGGTCATGCCGCTCGGCGCCCCGATCGGCTCGGGCCTCGGGATCCGGAATCCGTACAACATCAAGATCATTCTCGAGACGGTCACCGTACCCGTCATCGTGGACGCAGGCGTGGGCACCGCCTCGGATGCCGCCATCGCCATGGAGCTCGGCTGTGAGGGTGTGCTGATGAACACGGCGATCTCGGGCGCCCAGGATCCGGTCGACATGGCGCGCGCCATGCGGCTAGGCGTGGAGGCCGGTCGCCTTGCGTTTCGCGCCGGTCGGATCGGCAAGAAGCTCTACGCGACCGCGTCCTCGCCGCTCGAGGGCGTGCCCGATTGGACGAGCTGAGGCTCTGCCTCGTCACTGACCGCACCCAGACCCGCGGCCGCGAGCTCGCCGCGGTCGTCGGCGACTGCCTCGCGGCCGGGCTGCCGGCCGTGCAGGTGCGTGAAAAGGACCTCGGCGCCGCCGACCTCGCCTTCGTGTGCCGGCGCCTGCGCGCCCTCATCGCGCTGGCCGTCGGCGCCGACGCCGTCCAGCGCACCTCGACGTCGCTCCCGATCGAGGACATTCGCGCCGTCGCCGACAAGCGACTCCGGATCGGCGTGTCCGTCCATTCGCTGGAGGAGGCGGTCGAGGCCGAGCTCAAGGGCGCCGACTGGGTGGTGTTCGGTCCCGTGTACGACACGCCGTCCAAGCGTGCCTATGGCCCGCCCCAGGGTGTCGCCAGGCTCGAGCGCGTCGCGACGACCGTGCGCCTCCCGGTGATCGCGATCGGCGGCATCACGCCGGAACGGGTGCGCGAGGTGCTGGGGGCAGGCGCCCGCGGTGTCGCCGCCATCGCGGCGATCCTCGCGGCGGACTCTCCCGCCGACGCGACCCGTCGCTTTCTCGAGGCGCTGGACCGGCGCGCGTGAAGGTCCTCGTCGTCGGCGGCGGGATCATCGGATGCGCCACCGCCTACGAGCTGGCAAAGTCGGGGTGCCAGGTCACGGTCTTCGAACGGTCCACGCCGGGCGCCGAAGCCTCGAGCGCCGCCGCCGGCCTCCTGGCGCCTCTCGGTGAGTCGACCGACACGAATTTCGCCCAGCTCGCTCTCGCGAGCTGGCGGCTCTATCCCGACGTCGTCCGTGAGCTCGAGGACCGGACCGGGATCGACGTCGAGTACGTCACGCGCGGAACGATCTATCCGATGTCGGCGACCCAGACGCGGCGCGACGCGGAGGCGTGGGCCGTCAGCAAGGAGTTCGGGGTCGAGGTGCTGGAAGGCTCGGACGTCCACGCGCTGGAGCCGGCCCTCTCGCCGAAGATCCGCCACGCGATCTTCGTCAGAGGCGATCACTGGCTCAATAACCAGCGCCTGGTGCTCGCCTACGCCCAGGCGGCGGCGGCGGCCGGGGTCGAGCTCAGCACCGGCTGCAACGTGTCCCGCCTCGTCGTCGAGGGGGGCAGAGTCCGGGCCGTCGTGACGGAGGGCGAGCGCGTCGAGGGCGATGCGGTGCTGCTGGCGGCCGGCGCCTGGAGCTCGGAGCTGATGGCGCCGCTCGGCGCCTCGCTCAGAATCGAGCCACGCCGCGGCCAGATGATCGCCCTCGCCCACGTGCCCCCCGTCCTCACGTACTGCGTCCACGGCGAGGCCTACATGGCGCCGCGGCCGTCGGGGGAGCTCGTCGTCGGCGCCACCGTCGAGCGCGCCGGCTTTCAGCGGGCCGTCACCGCCGAGGGCATCGCCGGGCTGCTTCGTGCCGCGATCGAGCTCGTGCCGTCGCTGCGGGAGCTGCCGATCGCGCGGACGTGGTGCGGATTCAGACCCTGGGCGCCGGACAGCCTGCCGGTGCTCGGCCCATGGCCGGGCGTCGAAGGATTGTTCGTCGCCACCGGGCACTTCCGCAACGGCATTCTGCTCGCGCCCATCACCGCGCGGGTCATGACGGAGTGGATCACCGGCGGCCAGCCGACCGTCGCGGTGAAGGACTTCCTCCCCGACCGCTTCGTTCGACGTTCAGCCCGGTAGGCGACGCCCCCTGGCCCTCGGATATTTCCCGGTCGCCGAAGTTTTCACACGGGATTCGGCCCATTGTAGCTAACATAGCTATATGAAGAAGGCCAAGATAGCTATCTTGAAGAACAACCTGTCGCGCTACCTGGCGCACGTCCGCGGCGGCGGCTCCGTGCTCGTGCTGGACCGGGACCGGCCGGTCGCGCGCCTGGTGCCGTTGCCGAGCTCCGGCGTGCGGGGAGCGTCGGAACGGCTTGCCCGCCTGGAACGTCAGGGACTCATCCGACGCGGCACGATCGGCCGGAGCGCGGGGCTGGCGATGCGCAAGCCCGCGCGACTGCCCGGCGGCGTGCTCCGAGGGCTTCTGGAAGAGCGCGAGCGGGGCTGGTGAGGTTCTGGGACACGTCCGCCCTGGTGCCGTTGTTCATCGCCGAGCGCGAGTCCAGGTCCGCCGTGCGCTGGCTACGCGAAGATCCGGAGGTGGTGGTCTGGACGCTGGCGCGCCTGGAGCTGCTCGCGGCGCTCGCGCATCGCAGTCGCGACGAGCCCGCGGCGTCCCGGCAGCTCCGGCTCGTGCGGCGGCACTTCCTCGATGCGTGGGAGCGCTGGTCGGAGGTGACCGCGGCGGATATCGTCCGGCGCCACGCCGAGCGCATCGTGGGAAGCCATCCGCTCCGGGCGTCGGACGCCCTTCACATCGGCGCCGCCCTCGTCGCCGCCGAGCACGAGCCCGGCACGCTCGAGTTCGTCACATTCGACCGGCGGCAGGCCGCGGCCGCCGAGCGCGAGGGCTTCCACGTGCTCGGCCCGTAGTGAGGCTCAGCCCGACCCGCTCGACCGTCGGATGTCGAGCATCGGCGGGAGGAACCCCTGCGCCGGCACCTCCTCGATCTGCGTGATCGCGTTCATGCGGATGATGATGTCCTTGACATTGTCGATTCCCTCCCTGGCGCGCGCCGCCCACTGAGCGTCCTCGCTGTCGGGGGGCAGCCGCCGGGCGAGGATGGCGAGCCCACCGGCGACGATCATGAGCGCGTTGTTGATCTCGTGTGCCGCCGCGCGGGCGAGGAGCGTGATCGCGCGCAGTTCGGCCGCCTCGCGGCGGGTCGCCTCCGCCGCCTGGGCGTTGGCAACGTCGGTGAAGAGTCTCGTGAAGCCTCCGACGCCGGCGATGCTGATGACCAGCAACGGCAGCCACTCGCGCGCGAACATCTCCAGGCCGCGGGCGCCCAGGAGAAGGAACGAGGCGAACGTGACCACGAACACGGCACCACCCAGGGCTAACGCGTGGCGCGCGCGCACACCCCCGTCGCGGCGCGCCCACGCCAACGTCAGCGTGGCCGCTCCCGCCGTCGCCAGGAGCCAGAGCACGCCGGCCAGGGAGCCAGAGCCGCCGAGCCACAGCCGGTAAGCCGCGGCGACGAGCGCTGCGACGAGCCCTGCCCAGCCCCCTTCGACCAGAGTGACCAGCGCGATCGGGACGGCCCGCGCGTCGACGAAAATGCTCGAGCTGATCTCGATCCTCGAGATCATCAGCGCGACCGTCAAGAGCCCAAAGGCCAGGCCGTTCAGCAGAGGGCGGAGCCGGCGGTCGATCCGTCGGGTCGACGCGAGCCACCGCCCCGTGTATGAATAGAAGACGAGCCCCAGGAACATGATGCCAGCAGCTTCGGTGACATGGTGGACGTCCATGTTCCCCTCTCGGCTCGAGTGAAATCCGGTTCCGCTAGTATGCGGGCGCGGTGCGGCGACCGGCAGTAGAATGTCCGGCGGCTTCCATAAAGGCGTGCGCCACGGAGAGCATTGACATGACAAGGGACGAGCTGAAACACCGGGTCTATCAGGCGATCGATCAGCGCGGCGAGGAGATCATCGGGCTCGGCGAGCAGATCCGGCGCCACCCCGAGCTCGGGTTCAAGGAGGTCAAGACCGCCCGCCTCGTGGAAGAGACCTTCAAGAAGCTCGGATTAGTTCCCCGGGCGGGCCTCGCCCTGACCGGGGTGCGGGCCGACGCGAACGGCCGCGCGGGTGACGGGCCGACGTTCGCCGTGCTCGGCGAGCTCGACGCGCTGGTCGTCGCCGGCCATCCCGAGGGTGATCCCACGACGGGGGCCGCGCACGCGTGCGGCCACAACGCCCAGATCGCCGGCATGCTCGGCGCGGCGATCGGACTCCTGGACGCCAAGGCGCTCGACCGGCTCGCCGGCCGCGTCGCGTTCTTCTCGGTTCCGGCCGAGGAGTACGGCGATATCGAATGGCGCGTCGCGCAGGCGCGGGCGGGGAGGCTCGAGTTCCTGGGCGGCAAGCCCGAGCTCCTGCGGCTCGGACATTTCGACGACGTCGACCTCGCGATGATGATCCACACGACGCCGCGCACCGAGGACGGCAAGGCGGGCGTGCCTGCCTCGAACAACGGCTGCATCGTGAAGACGGTGCGTTACGTCGGCCGTGCGGCGCACGCCGGCGGCGCCCCGCACATGGGGATCAATGCCCTGTACGCCGCCCAGATCGGCCTGATGGCGATCAACGCGATCCGCGAGACGTTCCGCGACGAGGATACGATCCGGGTCCATCCGATCATCACCCACGGCGGCTCTCAGGTGAATGTCATTCCGGGCGAGGTGAGGATCGAAACGTACGTTCGCGGCCGCACGATGGACGCGATCCTCGACGCCAATCGCAAGGTCGATCGCGCGCTCCGAGCGGGCGCCCTGGCGCTGGGCGCCAAGGTCGAGATCGAGACGCTCCCGGGCTACATGCCGATGACGTGTGACCCGATCATGACCCGCTACTTCCGGGACATTGTCAGCGGCCTCCTCGGTGAGGAGCACTACCGGCAGATCGGCCACCGGACGGGCTCGACCGACATGGGAGACCTCTCCCAGGTGATGCCGATACTGCATCCCTACATCGGAGGCGCTCGCGGCAGCGGCCACGGGGCCGACTTCGAGATCGTCGACAAGCCGCTCGCGTACCTCGGCCCCGCGAAGGCGCTCGCCGCGATGGTGATCGATATGCTCTGGGACGGCGCCGCCGCCGCCCGCGAGGTGCTGGCCAAGGCCAGGCCGCCGATGACGCGCGCGAGCTACCTCGCGGCCCAGCGCGGACTTGCTCGGCGCGAGACCTACGAGGGGTAAGCCCGGACCGGCGAGCGCTCGTCAGCGAATCGGTCGGGCGAAGCTCTTCACCGCGAGCTCGCCGATCTTCTTCCCCATCCCGGTGCCGACCTCCGTCGAGTTGCGGTAGTGCACCCCGTCGTAGATGCGCGCCACGGCGACTTCTTGCACGAAATCGCCGAGGCTCGTCCAGGTGTGAACGGCACCGCCCGCGGTCGAGCTGGCCGAGCTCAGCTTCGGCACCGGCCCGCTGCCGATCTCGGCCTGGAGGACGGCGCCGAGCGATCCGGACACGATGCAGTGGGCGCACGGATACTCCGGGTGCATCGGCGTATCGATGAACGGCGTCCAGCCCGGATCGCGCGCGGTGGCGTCGTTGCCGTCGAGATCACCGTTGCGAATGGCCGTGATCGGACGCCAGAGGTTGTAGGTGCGCCATCACCCAGGGCCTGCGCTTGCCCCAGTGCGGCACCGCCGGAAGCAACGTCGGCACGTACGCACCGGCCGCCGTATGGGGGCGATAGACGTCGGGGGCGACCATGCCATCGTCGGCGCACAAGGCGAGGAGGGCCGTCGCTGCTAGCTCGCCGACCGTGATGCCGTCGGCATTCGCGGGTCCGTCGGGCAGCGGTCTCAGGGCGGCTTGATAGTCGGCATCGATCGCCGCCTGCTGAGCCGGCATGAGCTTCGACAGCGCCGTCCGTGTCGCTGCCGCCACGGCGGCGTCGACCGAAGCGCGAGGTGCCTGCTGGATCTTCGCGCGATAGGTAGGATAGCGCCCGGTGATCGCGTTCACCGCCTCGAATACCGAGACCTGGACGATGGCCATCGTTCTCACGGCGATGGGAGTCGCCGGATTCCTGGAGGCGACGTCGGCGGCTTTCGCGTTCGCGTCGGTGACGACGTCGGCGCGGGCGCCCTCTGCGCCGGCCAGCACCAGGGCTGTAAGGACGAGAACGACGATTCGATGGGTTTTCACATGTATGAGCGATCCTCCTTCATGCTCGAGTTGAGCGCCGATCGTGGTCGGCACCCGGAGTCCAGCTCCGCCGTTCACGTCGAGTCCGAGGGAAGGGCGACAGCCATTGTTACTGCTCCTGCGGTCCGGTCGATGTCGGTGGCAATCGAGGATCGTCTGTCGGCCACCATGGCAGGCACTGGAAAACGCGGCAAGCCCCAAAAATGGACTTGCGGGCCCGAGCGCCACCTCCTAGAGTCGGGCTCACGATGCGTGGCTACGGCCAGTTCTGCCCGGTCGCGGTGGCGTGCTAGGTCTTCGCCTGCAGACTCTGGAGGAGACGGGGGTGATCGAGAGCATCCCGCCGCCGACCGGGCGAGGTCAGGAATCCGGTTGATGCCGGCGGGGCCGCGGAAATGGGTTCAAGCGTTTCCCGGGTGGCTCCTGCTGAGCGGGTTCGCGGGCGTCGAGCGGCCGCCGCGCGCTCTCGCGATCTGAGGCGTGTACGGCGAGAGCGCGGTCGAGTTTCCACGCCGGATCGTCTGCCTGACGGCCGAGACGGCCGAGATCGCGTTTCTGCTCGGCGCCGGCGACCGTGTCGTCGGCGTCCCGGGCACGGCGCGGCGGCCGGAAGCGGCACGGGAGAAGGCGCGCGTCGGCGGATTCACCACCTTCAGGCTCGACCGGATCCTGGCGCTCGAGCCCGACCTGGTCCTGGCGTTCTCCGATCTCCAGCGGGACATCGTCCACGACCTGATCGGCGCCGGGGTGACCGTGCTCTGTACGAATCAGCGCTCGTTCGACGACGTCCTCGGGGCGATCCTCCTCATCGGCGGCGCGCTGGGCTCTGAACGCCAGGCGCGCGAGCTCATCGCCGACCTGCGAGACGAAGTCCGACAGATCCGCGAATACTCGGCGGTGTGGCCGGACCGCCCGCGCGTCTACTTCGAGGAGTGGATGGACCCGCTCATCGCCGGTATCCGCTGGGTGTCGGAGATCATCGAGATCGCGGGCGGCCGCGACGTCTTCGCCGAGTTGCGCGACCAGCACGCGGCCCAGGGCCGTGTCGTCGCACCTCACACTGTCGTCGAGCGCGATCCCCAGATCATCCTCGCCTCGTGGTGCGGCAAGCCGGTCGATCCGGCCCTGATCGCGGGCCGGCCCGGCTGGGAGCGGATCGCGGCGGTGAAGAACCGGCAAATCCACGAGATCGACGGCGCCGACATCCTGTCCCCCGGCCCCTCGCTCGCGCACGGTGTCAGGCGCATCCACGAGATTATTCAAGCCTTTCAGACGACTGGTTAGCTTTCAGCCGCCAGGCCAGCCTTCACCGGGCAGGTACAATGAATCTGTAGGGAAGACCGAACCCAAAAAGTTTGGGGCGCGGCGGAGCGCACGATAGGATTGGCCTCCGACGAGCCCGGAGGCCGAACAGCTAATGACAGAGCTTGCGCGCACGCGTCCCGAAAGCTTCTTCTCCGACCGCTTCAACATCACCTCAGGGCTCATGGACCGCGTCCTCGGCGGAAATCTCATCGGCAAGGTCGATGACGCCGACATCTACCTCGAGTACCGTATCAACGAAGAGCTGGTACTCGAGGAAGGAACAGTCAAAAAGGCCTCCCGCCACGTGAGCCAGGGGGCGGGGGTGCGGGCCCAGGCCGGCACTCGCACCGGCTACGCCCACACCGACGAGATCTCGATCCAGAACCTCGACGAGGCCGCGCGTCAGGCGCGCGCGATCGCGGACCGGAGCGGTGGATCAGGCGCGCTGGCGCTGCCGACTCGCGGGCGGCCTCACGATCTCTACACCCTGGCCGAGCCGCCCATCGTCACCGACCTCGCGCGCAAGCTCGACCTCCTCAGGCGGATCGACGCGGAAACCCGCGCGACCGACGCGCGCGTCAAGCAGGTCATCGCGTCGATCTCGAGCGAAGAAGTCATCATGCTGATCGCGACCGCGTCGGGCTGGACGGTCGGCGACATCCGCCCGCTCACCCGGCTGAACGTCACCGCGATCGCGGAAGAAGGCGGCAAGCGCGAGATCGGCTCGTACGGCGGCGGTGGGCGCGTGACCTTTGACTTCTTCCTGGAAACTGGCCGATGGCGCCGGTTCGCCGCGGAGGCCGCGCGCCTGGCGGCCCTCAAGCTCGGCGCGGTGGACGCACCCGCGGGAGCGATGACGGTCGTGCTCGGGCCGGGCTGGCCGGGCATCCTCCTGCACGAGGCGATCGGGCACGGGCTCGAGGGCGACTTCAACCGCAAGGGCACGTCAGCCTTCGCGGGGCGCATGGGGCAGAAGGTCGCATCCGAGCTCGTGACGGTGGTCGACGACGGGACGATCCCGAATCGCCGTGGCTCGCTCAACGTCGACGACGAGGGCACGCCAACCGGCCGGACTGTCCTCATCGAGAACGGGGTCCTGACCGGCTACATGCAGGACCGGCTGAACGCGCGGCTCATGGGCATGAAGCCGACCGGCAACGGGCGCCGCGAGTCCTACGCTTATCCGCCGATGCCGCGGATGACCAACACGTTCATGCTGGCCGGGGAGGATGACCCCGAGGAAATTGTGAAATCGGTGAAGCGCGGCCTCTACGCCGTGACCTTCGGCGGCGGCCAGGTGGACATCACGAACGGGAAGTTCGTCTTCTCGGCGAGCGAGGCGTACCTGGTCGAGGACGGGCGCGTCACGGCGCCGGTCAAAGGGGCGACGCTGATCGGGAACGGCCCCGAGGCCCTCACGCGCGTCTCGCGTGTCGGTCGTGACCTGCAGCTCGACGAGGGTGTTGGGACGTGCGGCAAGGACGGCCAATCCGTGCCGGTGGGCGTCGGGCTCCCGACGATCCGCATCGACGGCATCACGGTCGGCGGCACCGCGGTATGAAGCCACATCGCCCCTCTCGAGTGCGAGTGAGATCGGGCGTGTCGGAGCCACCAGCTCCTTTCTCAGGCCACCCTCGGTCGGCGCCGGGCTCGTGGGGGGCGCAACGGATGAAGCGGGCGATGCGGAGCCGGGTCGCGCCTGACTCAGGCCACCCTCGGTCGGCGCCGGGCTCACGGACATCGCTACAATGAATACGGATCTGCTCGTCTCGGTGCTCAAGCGCGCCTCGCAGCGCGGCGCCACAGCCGCCGACGGCTACCTCGTCGAGGAGAGTCGCTTCGGCGCATCGGTGCGGATGGGCGAGATCGAGACCCTCAGTCACTCACGGGAGCAGCGCCTCGCCCTCCGCGTCTTCGCCGGCCGGGCGTCGGCCGCCGCGTCGACCTCAGATCTCTCGCGCGAGTCCCTCGAACGGGTCGTCGACGAGGCGACGGCGCTGGCGAGGATCACAGCGGAGGATCCGCACGCCGGGCTGCCGGAGCCATCGGCGTTGATCGAGCGCGTGCCGGACCTCGACCTCGAGGACAGCGGCGCCGATCTCTCGCCGGAGGAGAAGATCGAGATCGCTCGCCGAGCGGAGGCCGCGGCGCTCGAGAGCGACCCGCGCATCACGAACTCGGAGGGTGCCGAGTACTCCGATCGCCGGGCGCACTACGCGTACGCGACCTCACACGGCTTCGTCCGGGGCTACGCGACGACGAGCTTCGGGATCAGCGTGGCGCCGATCGCGTCCCGGAATGGCGAGATGCAGAGAGACTACTGGTACTCGGCGGCGCGCAAGCGTGCTCGGCTCGAGGACCCGGCCGCGGTTGGGCGGATCGCGGCCACCCGTGCGCTCCGGCGCCTGGGCGCCCGGAAGATGAAGACGGTCGAGGTGCCCGTCGTGTTCGACCCGGACACCGCAGCAAGCCTCGTGCGCTCGATCGCGTCGGCGGCGAGCGGCCCGAGCCTCTATCGGCGCGCCTCGTTCCTGCTGGACCGGCTCGGCACGAAGATCGCAGCGCCGGCCGTGACGATCGTGGACGACGCGCTGATCCCAGCGGCGCTCGGCTCGCGGCCGTTCGACGGCGAGGGACTGGCGACCGGCCGGGCCGTGCTGGTGCGGGAGGGCGTGCTCGAGTCCTACCTGCTGGACACCTACAGCGCGCGGAAGCTCGGGCTCCAGTCCACGCATCACGCCGGCCGGGACGGCAGCGGTGTGTCGGTCTCGACGAGCAACCTCATGCTGCTGCCGGGCAAAACGTCGCCGAAGGAACTCATCGGATCGGTCCAGAACGGGTTCTACGTGACCGAGCTGATTGGATTCGGAGTGAACGGCGTGACGGGCGATTACTCTCGCGGCGCCGTGGGGTTGTGGATCGAGAACGGCGAGCTGGCGTATCCAGTGGAGGAAGTGACGGTGGCCGGCAACCTCCTGGAGATGCTGGCGGCGATCGACGGCGTCGGCGACGATCTGGTCCTGCGCGACCGGACCGTGGCGCCCACGGTGAGAATCGGCCGCATGGTGGTGGCGGGAACCTGAGAGAGGACGCGATGGTCATCGACAGCCACTGTCACCTGCACGACCGGGCGTTCGCCGATCTGGGGGAGACGCTCCGGCTGTCGTTGACGCACGACGTGTGGGGAGCCGTCGCCGTCGGGTGCGATGCCGAGACGAACGCGCAGACGCTCGCGGCGGCGGCGGCGGCCCCGAAATCGATCTGGGCGTGCCTGGGCTTTCATCCCGACTGGACCCGTCTCACGGACGAAGACCTCGATCGCGTCGAGGCGCAGGTCGCCGCCCACCACTCGCGCATCGTGGGTGTCGGAGAGATCGGTCTACCCTGGTATTCGCTGGAGGGCGCGCCGGACGCGGCCGCGATCATGGCGCGGGGCCGCGAGCGGCTCGACCGGCTGCTCGGTCTCGCCTCGCGCTGGGATCTGCCGGTAGCCTTGCACGCGCCTCACGGCGCCGCCGTCCATGCCCTCCAGGCGCTGAAGCGCCACCGCACCGAGCGGGCCGTCTTCCACTGGCACAAGGCGCCGGTCGAAGTGACCCACGCGATCGTCGATGCGGGCTACTTTGTCTCGGTCACCCCCGACGTCGTCTATCGCGAACGCGACCGCGAGATGGTCGCGGGGGTGCCGCTCGACGCCCTGCTGGTCGAGAGCGACGGGCCGTGGAAGTATGGGGGCGAGTTCGAGGGCATCGAGTCCGGTCCGTGGCTCGCCAGCCGCGTGGCCGAGGAGGTGGCGAAGCTCAAGCGGCTGCCGGTCGATGAGATGATGTTCCAGCTCTCGACGAACACGTGCCGACTCTTCGACCTCATCTGGGTTTGACTCCGGAACGCTCGCCCTCGTCCTCGATCTTCTCGAATCCGGTCGCCTCAGGCCCACAACACGAGGGCGAAGATGCTCCCGGCGAGGAGCAGTCGGTAGACGACGAACGGTCGAAGCGAGCGGGTCTTGAGATAGCGCACCAGGAACGACACCGCGAACCATCCGCTCACGAACGCGACGCCCAGCGCGACCGCCAGCGGCCCGAGCTCTTCCGCGGGCAGGCCGGTCTTTCCCAGATGAAGCGCCTTCACCATGCCGGCGCCGGCGGTGATCGGGATGCCGAGCAGGAAGGAGAAACGCGCCGCCGTGGCGCGGTCGACGCCGCCCAGGAGCGCGGTGGTGATCGTGATGCCCGAGCGAGACGTGCCCGGGATCAACGCGAGGGCCTGAGCGCACCCGACCGCGAGCCCCTGGCCCCAGGAGACTCGCTCCAGCGGATCGCCGGGCGCTACTGGGGCGGCCGCGGCGCGGCGATCGGCGATCCACATGACGATCGCCCATCCGCCGGTGGAGATCGCGATGACGATCGGCCACCGGAGCTCCGTCTCGATGAGCTTTCCGAAGAGGATGCCGGCCGCGGCGCCCGGGATCGTGGCGACGCCGAGCATCGCGGCGAGCCGACGCGGAACCGCCCCTGAGGCCATCCCCAGGAGCTCGCGCCGGAAGTATGCCAGGAGCGCTGCCAGCGTGCCGAGGTGCATGACCGCGTCGAAGGCGAGGCCCTGATCGGGCCAGCCGAAGAGGTACGGCACGAGGATCAGATGACCGGAGGACGAGACGGGCAAAAACTCGGTCAGGCCCTGGACGAGACCGAGGACCACGCCCTGCGTGTAGCTCACCCGACGATGTCTTCGCCGCCGTCGACGCCGATCACGTTGCCCGTGATCCAGTACGTGTCGGGGTGGGCCAGGACCACGATGGCGCGCGCAACGTCCTCGGTCGTCGTCATCCGTCCGCTCGGGTTGCGGCGCCGGGCCTCGGCGATGATCGCCTCATGGCGCGGAATCTTCTGCAGCGCGGGCGTGTCGGTCACGCCGGCGCGGACCGCGTTCGCGGTGATCCCCTGCGGGGCGAGCTCGGCGGCGAGCTGCCGCACGTGCGACTCGAGCGCCGCCTTCGCCGCCGACACCGGGCCGTAGAAGGGTAGCACGCGCGAACCCCCGGACGACGTCATCGCGTAGATGCGCCCGCCGCGCGTCATGAGTCCACGCCCGACGACCTCCTGGACCCAATAGACGAGGCTGTGCGCCATGACGTCGAGCGTCATGTCCATCTGGGCCGGGGTGACGACCTCCTTCATCGGGTCGGCGACGTAGAGCTTGAGCGTCCCGAACGCGAGCGAGTGGAGGAGGACGCGAACGGTCCCCACTTCGCCGCGTTCCTCGAGCACGCGCTCCATCTGGCTCACGACTTCGGCGCGCTTGTCGGGGTCGGCGGCGTTCACGTTGAAGAACACGGCCTCGTGGCCGAGCGCCTTGATCTCGCTCACGATCCGCTCGACGTTGCCCAGCGTCGCCTTGCGATCGAGGTGGACGCCGAAGATGTTCAGTCCGGCGCGCGCCAGCGCCAGGCTCGTGGCCTCACCGAACCCTGATGACGCGCCGAGCGCGAGCGCCCAGCCGCTCAGTTGGATCATCGCATCTCCTTCCCGTGGACGACCGTATTCTAGCATCGTAGAATCGCCTGGGGCCATGCCGAAGACCGCGGGAATCATCCTCGTTGGCAACGAGATTCTCTCCGGTAAGATCGCCGACGCCAACGCCGCGTACCTGTGCCGCGAGCTCCGCGCGCTCGGCGTCGACGTGCGCCGCATCGCGGTCATTCCCGACGAGATCGAGGTGATCGCCCGCGAAGTCGCCGCGTTCAGTCGGGACCACGACGTCGTGTTCACGTCGGGCGGCGTCGGGCCGACCCATGACGACGTGACCATCGAGGGCGTGGCGCGCGCGATGGACGTCAAACTGGTGCGCCATCCGCTGCTCGTCGGCATCCTCGAGCGGCATTTCCGGGACCGGCTGAACGACTCGCACCTCAAGATGGCCGCGATGCCCGAGGGCGCCGAGCTGGTCGGGGGCGAGACGGTGCGATTCCCGACGGTCCTGATGCGGAACGTGTACATCCTGCCGGGGGTGCCCGAGATCTTCCGCCAGAAGTTCGAGGCGATCCGCGAGCGGTTCCGCGACCAGCCCATTCACCTGAGCAACGTATTCGTCGCGATCGGTGAGGGAACGCTCGCCGACTACCTGAACGGGCTCCTCTCGGACTTCCCGCTGCTGCTCCTGGGCTCGTACCCCGAGTTGTCGAATCCCGAGTACAAGGTGAAGGTGACGCTGGAGTCGCGTGATCGTGGCTACCTCGAGGGCGCGCTGGCGGAGTTCCTGCGGCGCCTGCCGGCCGACGCGCTCGTGAGGGTCACCTAGCTCGGTCGGTCGGTGCGGGGCGTCCCTCTCGGCGTCGCCCTCGTCGCGATCGGCCTGTACTTCGTCGGGCTGGGCGTCGCGCCATTCCTCGATCCCCCGGAGGGCTTCCACGCCGAGGTCGCGCGCGAGATGGTGCTCGGCCGCGACTGGGTCACGCCTCGGGTCAACGGCGTGCGTTACTTCGAGACGCCGCCGCTGCTCTACTGGTTGATGTCGGCGTCGTTCGGCGCGGCGGGCGTCACCCCGTTCGCGGCCCGGGTCTGGACGGCGCTGGCCGCCGTCGGCTGCGCGGCGGTGACGGCGCGGCTCGGCGTGGTGCTCGGCGGTCCGCGCCTCGGGCTGCTCGCCGGGCTCATGGTCGCCGCGAACCTCGGGATGTTCGTCTACGGCCGCATCGTCTCGGCCGAGGTTCCGTTCATTCTCTGCCTGACGGTCGCCTGGGCCGGCTTCGCGCTCGCGTATGTCGGCGGCCGCCGCCGGGGGCTCGCGGTCTTCTCTGCGGGCCTCGGCCTCGCGATGCTCACCAAAGACGTCCTGGCCGCGGTCGGCCCGTTGCTGGTCGTCGCCGTCTTCTTCTGGCTCACGCGCGAGCGACCGGTGGGCCCATGGATCCCCTGGTGGGGGGTGCTGCTCGCCGTCGTGATCGCGCTGCCATGGTACCTCGTGATGGAGGCGCGTAACCCGGGCTTCCTCTGGCATACGCTGGTCGACAACCATCTCTACAGCCTCACGCGCCAGCGCCCCTTTCCGGACGAGAACGTGCCGCTCGGGTCGCTCGAGTTCCTCGTCGTGACGCTCCTCGCCTTCCTGCCCTGGTCGCTGGCGCTCCCGTGGGCGCTCGCGCGAGCCTTGCAGCGCCGATGGGAGAACGCGACGGCGCGGCTCTGGCTCCTGTTCGGGCTCTGGGCGGTCGCCGTCCTCGGGTTCTTCACGGTGGTCCCCTTCAAGCTGCCGCACTACGGGCTCTCGGCGTTTCCCGCCTTCGCGTTGCTGGTCGCGCGCGCCTGGGACGAGGCGATCGAGGGTGCGCCGGGCGCGCCGTCCGTGCGAGCGCTGCTCGCCCCCGTGCTCGGCCTGTTCGCGCTGGTCACGGCCGGGTTCGTGGCCGCCGCCGCGGGCATCCTGCCGATTCCCGCGGACGCGCTCTCGAGCCTCGACGTCGCCACGCGGAACCTGATTGCCCGGGGCCAGCGGGCTCCAGGGGTGCCCCTCGAAGCGTGGGCGACGCTCTTCTATTCCGGCGCGGGGATCTTCGCGCTCGCCACGTTGGCGCTCGCCGTCGCGGCATGGCGGCGCTCCGTGGCACTCGGCATCGGGGTCACCCTGGCGGCGACGATCGCCTTCCTTCCAGCGATCGCGGCCAACGGGATGACCCAGTTTGCGCGGAGCCGCTCCGCCCGTCCGCTGGCGGCGGCGCTTGTCCAGCGACTCAGGCCGGGCGATCGCGTCGTGCACGAGGGCGGAATCGTGAACAGCGCCTCGGTCCTCCTCGTCGTGAGCGACCGGGTGCGCGTGGTCAACGGACTCTATGCGAATCTGGCGTTGGGCGCGACCTTCCCGGAGGCACGCGACAGCTTCTGGGATTCGCCCCGGCTCGAGCACGCCTGGTCGGGCCCGGGCCGCTACTTCCTCATCTCGGCGGTCGACCCGGATCGCAGCGTGGTGCGCGCCCTGCCCCCGACCGCGGTCCACCTGATCGCCCAAGCCGGCGGACGCCGGCTCTATTCGAACCTTGCCGATGGGGGGCCAGACGCCCGATGATAAAGCGATGAGCGACGCGAGCAGCGTTCCCAAGGTCGTCGTCGTCATGCCCGCCTACAACGCGGGCCGGACGCTCCGCCTGACCTACGAGGAGCTGCCGAAGGACGCTGTCAACCTTGTCATCCTCGTCGACGACGGCTCCACCGATGCGACGCTCGAGGTCGCCCGGCAGCTCGGCCTGGAGATCTTCGTCCACAACCGAAACTACGGCTACGGCGCCAACCAGAAGACGTGCTACGCCGAGGCGCTGCGGGCCGGGGCCGACGTCGTGGTCATGGTGCATCCCGACTACCAATACGACCCGAGGCTCGTTCCGCAGATCATCGAGCCGATCGTGGTGGGCGAGGCCGACGTGGTCCTCGGCTCGCGACTCAAGAGCGGCTCGGCGCTCGCCCAGGGGATGCCGTGGTGGAAGTACGTCGCCAACCGCTTCCTGACCGGCGTGGAGAACCGCGTGTTCGGTCTGTCCCTCTCCGAGTACCACACTGGTTACCGCGCGTTCCGCCGAGAGGTGCTGGAGACCGTAAACTTCACGGCGAATTCGGACGGCTTCGTGTTCGACCAGGAGATCATCGCGCAGGTCGTCGCGGCGGGCTTCCGGATCGCCGAGATCGGGGTGCCGACCCGGTACTTCCCGGAGGCCTCGTCAGCCAGCTTCCCGGCGTCGGCCGCCTACGGATGCCGGATTCTCGCGGCCCTCTTCTGGTTCACGCTGAACCAGCGCGGCCTGCGGCGCTCGCGCCGCTTTGACAGTCTCCGGGCACGCTACACCCGTCTGCCCTGATCGCGCCGAGCCGGTCAGGGCGCCGTCTCGGGCGCCGCGTCGTCGGGCGCCGCGCCCAGGACGTGCGAGGCGTGGTGGTGGATCATGCGCCACCCCTGGGGCCCGCGCTCGAACAGGTTGGTGGCCAGCACCGAGGTGACCGCGAGCCGGCCGCGAACCTCCGAGAAGATGTTCTCGGTGCACGTCACCCAGGCGAGATCGCCGCGCGCAGCGGACCGCACGTCCGAGAGCGTGAACCGCATCTCGGCCGTGTTCTCGAAGATCGTTTTCCATGACGAGCGCACCGCCTCCCAGCCGACCAGGAGGGGCCAGCCCGGGTGGACGCACTTCACGTGCTCCTCGTGAGCCCACACGAGATCCATGCGTGCGAGGTCGAGCGTCTCGAACGCCTGGTAGAAGCGCGCGTTCGCCTGCTCGATCTCGGTGAGGTCACTCATCTCGAGCCGGCGCGGGGGAGACCGCGGCCGCCGGCAGTCGCACGACGAGCGTCTCGCCCTCGAGGGCCAGCGGCAGGGCGGTCAACCGGTCGCCGACGCAGGGGCCCGCCGTGCAGAGCCCGCTGGTCGGCTCGTAGATGGCGCCGTGAGTCGAGCAGATCAGCGTGCACCCATCCTCGCTGAAGAACTCGTTCGGCCACAGGTCGAGCGGGGTGCCCACGTGCGGACAGCGGTTGACGTACGCGCGGTAGTGGCCGTCGTGGTTCACGACGAAGCCGTTCACGGCGCGCCCGGCGCGCTCGAGGCGAAACGTCGCGCTGTGGCCGGGCGGCACCGTCGCGGCGGCGCAGCGCCACTCGTCGGAGCCCGCCATGGCCCGGATGGTATCATCCCGGGGTATGCTCGCGATCGACGCGCGCGATGTCGAGAAGACATTCCGTTCCGGGTGGCCTCGCCGGCGGCAGACCCAGGCGCTACGCGGTGTCTCGCTGACGGTGGAGCGCGGCGCGATCGTCGGGGTCCTCGGCCCCAACGGAGCGGGCAAGACGACGCTGCTCTCGATCCTCGCCACGCTGCTGACACCCGACCGCGGCACCGTCATGGTGCTGGGCCACGACGTCGTCCGTGAGGCCGGCGCGCTGCGGCGCCGGCTCAACATGGCGAGCGGCCGGCCGTCCTTTCTCTGGAGCCTGCGCGTCGCCGAGATCCTCGCGTTCTACGGGCGGCTATACGGACTGAGCGGCGCGGCGCTTCGCCGGCGCGTCGACGGGCTGATCGAGCTGTGCGAGCTCGTTCCGTACCGCCGGATCCCGTACAGCGATCTGTCGACCGGGCTGAAGCAGCGGGTGGCCCTCGCCAAGTCGCTCGTGAACGATCCCGAGCTCCTGTTCCTCGACGAGCCGACGCTCGGCCTCGACCCCGACGTCTCGGTGCGGGTCCGCGCCCACATCGCCCGGCTCCGGCGCGAGCAGGGCATCACCATCGTGCTGACGACCCATTACATGCGCGAGGCGGATGAGCTGTGCGACGAGATCGCGTTCATCAAGGGCGGTCGGATCCTCGCCCGGGGGACGCCCGGAGAGCTCAAGCGCCAGATCCGGCTGGGAGAGGTCATCGCGCTCCGGCTGGATCCGGTGCGGGTGCCATGGCTCGCCGAGATCCCCGGCGTCCTTCGCTGCGTCGAGGTCGACGGGTGGGTCGAGTGCACGGTGGACGAGGCCGAGAAGCGCCTGCCGGAGCTGCTGCGCGCGCTCCACGCCGACGGCGTCGTCATCCGCAACGTGCAGGTGCGCGAGCCGGAGCTGGAGGAGGTCTTCGTTGAGCTGGCGAAATGAGCTCCTGGCCGTCTGGGCGGTGACGCTCCGGAACGCCCTCATGGGCGCGCGCAACGTGTTCTTTTTCTTCGAGCTGCTCTTCTGGCCGATCGTCGGCGTCCTCTCCATCGGCCTGATGTCGCGGTTCCTCGACCTGACGGAGGCGCAGGCGTCGTTCGTGCTGGTCGGCACGATCGCGCTCTCGGTGGTCAACGTCTGCCAGCTCGAGGTCGCCTACGCGGTCCTGCTGGACGTCTGGTCGAAGTCGCTGAAGCATCAGTTCCTGGCGCCGATCGGCATCCGCCATCTAACGCTGGGCTCCTGGGTCGTCGGCATGGTGCGCAGCCTGGCCGTGTTCGTGCTGCTGGCGGCGCTCGGCCGCTGGGCGTTCGGCTTCCACGTGCTCCAGCCCGGCTGGTTTGCGCTCGCGATGTTTCTCCTGGGCTGTTTCCTCACCGCCTGGGTCGTCGGCGTCGCCGTCTGCGCCCTCATCACGCTCTTCGGCAACCGCGCCGAGGCGTTCGCGTGGGCGACCGTCAACATGGTGCTCGTGCTCGCCGGGATTTACTACCCCATCTCGGTTCTCCCGGACTTCATCGCCGCGATCGCGCGGGCGATCCCGCTCACGTACTTTCTCGACGCCTACCGGTCGCACTACGGATTTGCGTCGGAGTTCCGCTCGCCGATCGCGACAGGGCTCGCGCTGTCCGCCCTCTACGCCGCGCTCGCCCACTGGGCGTTCCTGGCGGCGATCCATCGGGCACGCCGGACGGGGCTTCTTCTCAAGATGTCGGAGTGACGCCTCAGGTGGACCCGGCGCTCTCGGCGATCTTCCTCGGATTCATCCTCGGCCTCCAGCACGCGACCGACCCGGACCACCTGGTCGCGGTGGCCACCATCGTGACGCGTGAGCGACGCTTCACCGATGGCGCGCTGGTGGGGGTCCTCTGGGGCGCGGGCCACATGACGACGCTGACGATCGTCGGCGCCATCATCGTCGGGCTGAAGCTCACGATCACACCGGCGGTCGGCAGCGGGCTCGAGCTGGCCGTGGCCGGTATGCTGATCCTGCTGGGCGTGCTGCGGCTGCGAGACGCGGCGCGCGGACTCGCGACGGTGCCCACCACGCACCTTGTCGCCGACCACGAGCACGGCGGCCAGGGGGTCGTCCACAGCCATCCCCACGTGCACGGCGCCGAGCATGCTCACGAGCACCCGCACGTCCATCCGTCGCGCTGGCTGGCGTCGCTCGGGTGGCGGAGCGGCTGGCCCGCGGGCCGCGCCCTTTTCGTCGGGGCCGTGCACGGCCTGGCCGGCAGCGCCGCCGTCTCGTTGCTGGTGCTGGCGACGCTGCGCTCGACGGCGAGCGCCGTCGCGTACCTGTTGATCTTCGGCGTCGGGACGATCATCGGCATGACCCTGCTGACCGCCGTGATGGCGTATCCCGTGGCCCTGGCACTCCGCTTCCGCCGCGCCCGACAGGCGCTCGCCGTCTGCGCCGGCATCGGCTCGATCGCCTTCGGCCTCGCGTACGGCTACCACGTTTTGTGATTACTACTACATGGGGGGCCTCGAAGGGCCCCCCAAACCCCCCGGCGCTCGGAAGCGCCCCGGCGTAGCCGTGGCGCTCCTCGACCTTGCACCACACCTGGGCCTCGAAGGGCCCCCAAGCCCCCCGGCGCTCGGAAGCGCCCCGGCGTAGCCGTGGCGCTCCTCGAGCTTGCACCACTCCGCTGGGGCCTCGACGGGCCCCCCAAGCGCCCCGAGCGGCTCGGAGCGCCCCGGGAAACCTGAGGCGCTCCTCAGTTCCCTATATGGGCTTAAGTATGGGCTTGAGGGCTCACCGGAGGTCGCCATGACGGACCAGGAGCGCGCGACCCGCGTCGAGACCGACAGCATGGGGCGGATCGAGGTGCGCGCCGACCGGTACTGGGGCGCCCAGACCGAGCGCTCGCTGCACCATTTCGCGATCGGCGACAACCGCATGCCGCTGCCGGTGGTCCACGCCCTCGGGCTCCTCAAGAAGGCGGCGGCCCTGGTCAACCACGAGATGGGGCCGCTCGACGCCCGCCGCGCCGAGCTGATCGTGTGCGCCGCCGACGAGGTGATCGCGGGCAAGCTCGACGCGCACTTCCCGCTCTCGGTCTGGCAGACCGGCTCCGGCACGCAGACCAACATGAACGTGAACGAGGTCATCGCGAACCGCGCGATCGAGCTGTCGGGCGGGAAAATGGGGAGCAAGGACCCGGTCCATCCGAACGATCACGTCAACATGTCGCAGTCGTCGAACGACACGTTCCCGACCGCGATGCACGTCGCGGCCGCGCTCGAGCTCACGCACCGGCTCCTCCCGAGCGTCCGGGCGCTGCGGGACGCGCTCGCCGCCAAGGCCCGTGAGTTCGCCGACATCGTGAAGATCGGTCGGACGCACCTGCAAGACGCGGTGCCGCTCACGCTCGGCCAGGAATTCTCGGGCTACGTTGCCCAGCTCGACGCCGGCATCGCGCGGATCGACGCGACGCTCCCCGGGCTCCTGGCCCTCGCGATCGGCGGCACCGCGGTCGGCACCGGGCTCAACGCGCCCGCCGGCTTCGGCGAGGTCGTCGCGCGCAAACTGTCCGAGCTGACGGGCCTCCCGTTCACGTCGGCGGCCAACAAGTTCGCCGCGCTGGCCGCCCACGACGATCTCGTGATGGCGAGCGGCGCGCTCCGCACGCTCGCCGGCTCGCTGATGAAGATCGCCAACGACCTTCGCTGGCTGGGCTCGGGCCCGCGGAGCGGCCTCGGCGAGCTCCGCCTGCCGGAGAACGAGCCGGGCTCCTCGATCATGCCGGGCAAGGTCAACCCGACCCAGGCCGAGGCGGTCACGATGGTCGCGGTCCAGGTGATCGGCAACGACACGGCGATCGCCGTGGCCGGTTCGCAGGGCAATTTCGAGCTGAACGTCTTCAAGCCCGTCATCATCTTCAACTTCTTGCACTCGGTGGGGCTCCTGACCGATGCGTGCGCGCGGTTCCGCGAGTTCTGCGTGGAGGGGATCGAGGCGAATCGGGCGCGCATCGCCGAGCTCGTCGAGCGCTCGCTCATGCTCGTGACCGCGCTTGCCCCGCACATCGGCTACGACCGCGCGGCGGCGATCGCCAAGAAGGCCCACGTGGAAGGGCTCACGCTGCGCGACGCGGCCCTCGCCACGGCCGACGTGACCGCCGAGCAGTACGACCGCTGGGTGCGGCCGGCCGACATGGTCCGCCCGGGCTAGCGGTTCAGGAACTTCCTGACGCTCGCGGCGATCCCGGCCGGGTCGAGACCGTGCTTGACGTAGAGGCCTTTGGCGTCGCCCGACTCGCCGAATCCCTGGACGCCGAGCCGCTTGAGCGGCGTCGGCAGCACCTCACCGAGCACCTCGGCGACGGCGCCGCCCAGGCCGCCGGCGACCGAGTGGTCCTCGACCGTCACGACGTGGCCCGTCTTGCCCGCGGACCGGAGCAGCAGCTCTTCGTCGAGCGGCTTGATGCACGCGGCGTTGAGCACCTCGGCCGAGATGCCGTCGGCCTCCAGGCGCTTGGCCGCCTCGAGGCAATTGAACATGGGGCCGCCCGAGCCGATCAGCGTCACGTCGTGGCCCCGGCGGAGCAGGAGCCAGCGGCCGTACTGGAAGCGATAGTCGGGCGGGCACACGGGCTCGAGATTCTGGCGCGTGAGCCTGAGATAGAGCGGCCCCTGATGCTCCACCGCGTACGCGATGACCTGCTTGGTCTCGAGCTCGTCGGCGGGCTGGATGATCCCGATGTTGGGGAGCGCGCGGATGCAGGCGACGTCCTCGATCCCCATCTGACTGTAGCCGTCCTCGCCGATCGCGATGCCGGCGTGGGTTCCGACGATCTTCACGTTAGCGTTTGTGTAGGCGACCGAGATCCGGATGGTCTCGAAACGCCCTGCGACGAAGCACGCGAACGAGCAGGCGAACGGGATCCGTCCGGTGAGCGCCAGGCCGGCACCGACGCCGATCATGTTCGCCTCGGCGATGCCGAGGTTGAACGCGCGGCCGGGGAAGGTCTTCGCGAACTTCGCGGTCATGGTGGATTTCGACAGATCGGCGTCGAGGGTGACGATCCGGTCGTCCTTGGCGCCGAGCTCCAGGAGCGCTTCACCGAACGCCGCGCGGCTGGCCTTGGCCGGCATCACTTCTTCTCGAGGGCGGCGAGCTCGTCCACGATGGCGCGCGTCGCCGCGTCAGTTTTCAAGAACCCTTCCCAGGCTCCGGCCGAGACGCCGAGCACCTCGCGAATGGCGGCAATCGCCTCCGCGGGCTTCGGCGCCTTACCGTGCCACTCCGGGTCGTTCTCCATGAAGGACACGCCCTTGCCCTTCACGGTGTGGGCCACGACGAAGGTCGGGGTGCCGCGGGTCGCCTCCGCCTGGTCGAGGGCCTTCGCGATCTGGGCGACGTCGTGGCCGTTGATCTCCACCACGGGCCAGCCGAACGACTGCCACTTGGCGATGACCGGCTCGAGGTCCAGGATCTTCTTCACGAAGTCGTCGAGCTGGATCTTGTTGTAGTCGAGGATGACCACGAGATTGTCGAGCGCATGGTCGGGCTGACCGAGCTTCGGTGCCGACATCGCGGCTTCCCACACCTGCCCCTCCTGGATTTCGCCGTCGCCGAGGACGCAGTAGACACGGGCCGAGGAGCCGGTGAGCTTGAGCCCGAGCGATAGACCAAGCGAGATCGAGAGGCCCTGGCCGAGCGAGCCGGTGGCGGCCTCGATGCCGGGCAGCGCCGTCCGGTCGGGATGGCCCTGGAGCGGTGAGCCGAGCTTGCGCAGTGTGATGAGGGAGTTCTCGGGGAAGTACCCGGCGGTCGCCAGAACGCTGTAGAGAGCCGGGACGGCGTGGCCCTTCGACAGCACGACGCGGTCGCGGTCGGGCCAGTCCGGGCGCTTGGGGTCGTGCCGGAGGCGACCGAAGAAGAGCGTGACGAGGATATCGATCACCGAGAGCGAGCCGCCGGGATGCCCGGAGCCCGCGTGGGCGAGCATGCGGAGGATCTGGACACGGCACGCGCGCGCGATCGCCTCGAGACGGTCTCCTGCCATCAGTCGAGCTCCTCCATGAACCCTGCGATTTCGTCGACGTGGACACCGGTGACGGCCACCTCGGGTGCGTACACGACCTCGTCCGCGGCCCAGACGATCGTACCCTTCACGTCCTTGGTGATCCCGGTGATGTTGTTCAGGAACGTGGCGATGTTGTCGTTGATCCGGATCGCGTTGGCCTTGAGCGGCGCGGCGATCCGCCCGTCGCGAATGATATAGGAATCGGCGACGACGGTACAGGTGAAATCACCCGCACGCAGGCCATTGATCGGGTAGGTGTACCAGATGCGCCCGATATAAAGACCACTGCCGACCCGGCGGATCACCTCGTCGAGCGTCAGCGGCTCGGCGCCTTCGAGCACGACGTTGGAGGCCGCAACGCCGGGCGGGCTGTCGAACTGGCGCCCGCCGCCGGCGCCGAATCGAAAGCCGTTGCGGGGCACGAGCGCGGCCTCGGCGGCGGGGCCGCGGGCGCCGAGCTTTTCCTCGAGGGCCGGGTCGCGAAGCAGGCGCTGCGTCTCGTACCAGTTCGAGAGACAGCCGGCGAGCACGCCGTGCTTGATGAGATCGGTCCGGCCGGTGGGCAGCCCCTCGCACGTGATCCCCTTCGAGCCCATCAAGCCGGGCATGGCGCCGTCGTCGTAGAGGCTCAGGTGCCTGGAGGCCACGGCCCGGCCGAGCTTGCCGAGAAACGGGGTGCTCGACGAGTAGAATGCGCTCGCCGCGCACGCGGGGATCACGATGTTGTTCAGCAAGTCGGCCACCGGCTGCCGGCCGAACACGACGGTGTAGACGCCCGACGGCACGCGCTCGCCGCCGATCGCGTTGATCGCGTTCTGCGCGGCCTCCACCCCGGCCTCGTCGGTGAAGTGGTCGAGCCGCGTGCCCGTCGACGCGCCGGAGCCCTTGGCGCCTCGCGACTCCACCATGGCCGTCACGAATGCGGTGATCAAGGACGTCTCGTCGGTCTGAGCGCGGGGCATCGCAGTCGAGGCGATCGCGACCCGTTCCCTCAAGATCGTCACGTCCCCGCCGACGATGAGGCCCAGCCGTCGGAGCGCGTCGTCATTCTGCGCGAGCCCGGCCAGCCGACTCGAGGCTGTGAACGTGCGGAGGGCGCCACCCGTGATCTTCCAGCCCGCCTCGACCAGGCTTCCGTCGTCGATCTCCATGAGACGGGGATCGTGATAGTTCGCGAGGGAGCGCGGCGAAGCCGAGCGCGCCGGGAGCGAGACGAATTCGGGGTCGGCGACGGCGGCGTTGCGCGCCTTGGCGAGCGCGCGCTCGGCCCCGGCCGGCGTGAGGTCACTGGGCTCGCTGCCAAAGCCGATCCGGCGGCCGTCCGGCGCGTCGAAGACCGCCTGGATCCCGATGCCATAGGAGTCGGTGGACTTGGGCTCCTCGACGCCGTTGCACGGAATGTGCGAGGTGTAGTTGAGTCGGGTGAGCAAGGCGGAATTCGCCGCCGCGAACACCTCGGCCTCGACGACGGCCGGCTGGCTCGTGACCAGCGCCAGCGCCTCTTCCGCGGCCTTCGCCAGCTCGCCGATGGTCCTCATCGCGATTCAGTGAGCGGGCGGTGCCGTGGGATTCCGGCCGTTGACGGGATAGCCCTTGGCGATCCACCCGGGCAGCCCCTCCTCGAGGACGCGATGGTTTCGCCACCCCATCTTGTAGAGGATGTCGCTGGCCCCCCGGGACAGCGCATGCGGGCACGTTCAGTAGAAGACCACGAGGCTCGTCCTCGAGATCTCGAGCGCCCGATCGGGCACCGCGCGCAACGGCATGGAGCGGGCGCCTTGAATGTGGCTGTCGACGTAGGCGCCCCAGTGCCGGACATCGATGATGTCCGCTTTGGTGCCGAGGTCGAGCAGAACCTTCAGCTCGTCGACCTTGATGAAGGTCACCGGGTATTCGGGGGGCGCCGCCGGCGCGGCGCCGGCGAGCAGGACGCCGGCCGCGACCACGCCGATCAGCGCCCGACGCATGTTCTCATTGCCCGACGACTCGCGCGCGGCTCCGCATCGTCGGCCCGCCGTTGCCGAGACGCTTGGTCTGCATCGGCTGTCCCTTGCCGCAGTTCGGTATCGGGTAGAGGCGGAAGTCCGAGCCGACCGCGTCCACGTTCATGAGGTAGTCGCGCGAGTCGGCGGCGATTCCGCCGTCGCGGTAGAGTCGGCCCAGCTCGCCGTTCTTGATCTCGTAGACCCGGCGCGCCGAGATGCGGAAGTTCTCGCGGCTCTCGGCGATCGACGGAGTCCGATGGCCGGCGACGTAGTAGCCGTGGTCGACCTCCTTCAGGATGTCCTCCGCCGCGCGCGTGCCCGCATCGAAGACGGTGTTCGACATGCGGATCAGGGGGACCAACGAGGCGTCCGTGGCCTTCCAGTGACCGTTGGGCTCGCCGCCGAAGATCGCCGCCGTTTGCCGGCTGTTCATGAAGCCCCGGAAGATGCCGCGGTCGATATGGACCACGCGCCGCGCGGGCGTGCCCTCGTGGTCGTACTGGTAGTGGCCGAAACCCGGGAGCGCCGGGTCCGAATACGTCGTCACGAGCGGCGAGGCCACGCGGCGGCCGATCTGATGCTCGGTGAGGCCGCCGAGGAGCCAGGAGCGCCCGGCGTACGCGGTCTCCATCTTCAGAGCGCGGTCGAGCTCGACCGGGTGGCCGATGATCTCGTGCGACACGAGGGTGTTGTAGTGCGGATCGGTCACCACCACCACGTCGCGATCCGACGTCGGCAGGACGGGCGCGGCCGCGAGCGCCACGCCCTCGCGCGCCAATCCGAGGGCGAAGTCGAGGAAGGTCGGGAAGCGCAGGAGCGGCTCGTCGACGCCCTCGAGCAGGATCTCCCAGCCTCGCTGGTGGCCGAGGGCGTCATAGAGGTCCTGGCTCACCTCGCCGGCGACGGTGACGACCGTGCACGTTCCCTGGGTCAGCGCGAACGTCTGGTCGATGCGTGCGCCCTCGCTGGACACGAAGAGCTCACGCGACAGCTCGGTCAGCGTCGAGACGTAGTTGTACTTGACGCCGGCATCGACCGCGTCGACCTGGCGCGAGATGTCGGTCGCGTAGCGCACCATCTCGGCGAGCGACATCGTGCGCGGGTCGATGCGATAGACGGCGCCCACGGTGTCCTGTCGCACCTCGACCGGATGCAGGCGCGTGTCGGCAAGGGCCTCGCCAAGGGGGCCGAACTTCTCCCGCGCGTCGGCCTTCATTTCGCCGTTCACGCTCGCGCGCCGATACGCCTGCTCGAGCGCCTCGCCGATGATCCGAGCGAGATTCGGGACGTCCGCCACGCCGAGCATGAGCCCCACGTAGCCGGGCGCGCACATGCGGTCGCCCGCGAGAACGCGGACACCCAGGGCGAGGGTCTGATCGTCGCCGGAGAACTTGGGCGTGCCGTTTTCTGCTCCCGCGCCTTTGGCCTCGGTGACCTCGAGCCTCAGGTCGGCGTACCGGAGGTGCGGCAGGCGCCGCGCGGCCTCATGCACGCGCTCCTGCACCAGCGGCGTGACGGTCTCGATGAGATCGACGGAGATCCGGGTCATTCAGAACGGCTCGACCAGCACGGTCTCACCGGCCGCGACGTCGCCCCGGTCCTCTTCGAGCACGATGAGGCAGTTGCCGGCGGCCATCGAGGACAGGATACCCGAGCCTTGCGGCCCGGTGATCCGCGCCTCCCAGCGCCCGTTGCGCCACTGGACGATGCCGCGCTTGAACTCCCGGCGGCCCTTCCGCTTGCTCATGGGCTCGACCGCCGTCGCCTCGGCGGTGTCGGGGAAGAGGCGCCGCCGCCCGGCGAGCTTGAAGATCGCCGGCCGGACGAAGAGCATGGACGCCAGCATCGAGGCGACGGGATTGCCCGGCAGCCCGAAGAAGTGGGCCGATTTGATCCGGCCGAAGGCGAGGGGCCGCCCGGGCTGCATCGCGACCTGCCAGAAGTCGATCGCGCCGATCTCGTGGAGCACCTCCTTCACGAGGTCCAGGACCCCGACCGAGACGCCCCCGGACGTGACGACGATGTCCCCGACGTCGGCGGCCTCGAGGAGCCGCGCCCGCAGCTCGTCGCGAACGTCCGGCACGATGCCGAGGTCGAGAACCTCGCCGCCGCACTGCTCGATCGACCCGCGCAGCGTGAAGCGATTGGCGTCGTAGATCTGGCCGGCCTTCCGCGGCGTGCCGGGCTCGACGACCTCGTCGCCGGTCGAGAGGAGCGCGACCCGCGGCCGCCGGTGCACCAGGACTTGCCACCGGCCGAGCGACGCGATGAGCCCGAGCTCCTGAGGACGCAACACGGTGCCGCGCTCGATCACGATCGTGCCGGCCTGGATGTCCTCGCCGCGCATCCTGACGTTCGCGCTCTTCTGGGTGGGGCCGACGCGCACGCGGCTTCCGCGATGCTCGACCACCTCCTGCGGGTACACGGTGTCGGCGCCGCGCGGCATCGGCGCGCCGGTCATGATCCGGACGGCCTGCCCCGAGGCCAGGAGGCCGTCGTAGACGGCGCCGGCCGGGAGCTCGGCCACCACGTCCAGATCGCGCGTTCCGGTCGCCGGCACGTCGCCGCTCGCGACCGCGTAGCCGTCGACGGCCGAGTTGTCCGTCGGCGGCACGTCGAATGGCGCGCGGAGATCCTCGGCCAGCACGCGCTCGCGCGCGCGCGTGACCGGAAGGAGCTCGGGAGGGGTGGGCTCACTGATCTGGGCGAGGATCTGATTTTGGCCGTCGCGCACCGAAATCATGGCGATATTATACGCGCCATGATCGAGGCTCGCTCCGCCGGCTTCTGGATTCGCGCGGTCGCCGCCCTCATCGACTTCGCCGTGTTCGCGCTCGTGCAGCTCTCGTTCGGGTACATCGGCGCGCGCGCGTGGGGCCCGGACGTCGAGAGGACCATTGCGTTCAAACCGCTGGTCGCGCTCTTCACCGTCGTGTTCGCCGGTGCGTACACGACCCTGCTCCACGCCCTCGGCGGCCAGACGATCGGCAAGATGATCGTCGGCGTGAGGGTCGTCGTCGGCGACGGCGAGCCGCCGCCGCTGGGGACGGCGCTCCTCCGCTACCTCGCGTACTTCGCCTCGGCCGGAATCGTCACCCTCGGCTTCGTGATGGCAGGGCTCCGCCGCGACAAGCGTGCCCTCCACGACCTGATAGCCGGCACGCGCGTCGAGCGTCTGCCGAGGGCGGCGGCCCCTGAGCCCGTCGAGCCGCCGGCGGTCTCGGCGGAGCAGCCCACAGCCTCGGGCGCCGCGTGATCCCGACGCCGCCCCTCCGGGTCCGAAACCACCTTGCCGAGATCATTCTCGCCGCGCTGGTGGACGGCGGAGCGCGTGGCGAGCTGGCGGCGCTCGGCGAGCCCGGCGCCCCGGCTCCGGGCTGGCTGGAGCACGACGAGCTCGTCCACGCGCACCTGGTGCGGGAAAGGGCGCGGAGTGCGAGCGCCGCGCTCGCCGCACGATCGACCGTTCGCATCCGCTCGCGCGCCGACGTCCTCGACGCGGCGGCGGCGCTCTTCGACGCGCATCTGTATTTCGAGGTCCACGAGCTTCTCGAGCCCTCCTGGCGCGACGCCCGGGGGAACGATCGCGAGGCCCTGCAGGGGCTGATCCAGGTGGCGGTGGGCTACCAGCACCTGGCCAACGGCAACTTCGCCGGCGCGCGAGCGCTGCTCGACGAGGGGCGCGGGCGACTGCGCGGACGGAACCTCGACGGGCTGGATCTGGACGCGTTCGGGCAAGCAGTGGCGCGCTCGCTCGATCACTTCTTTCACTTCGACTGGCGAGCGGTTCCGGCCTTTCCCAGACTCGTGGAGTCAACGTCAGAAAGGAAACCTCGTGAATCTTGAACTGTCCGGCAAGACGGCGCTGGTGACGGGTGGAAGCCAGGGCATCGGGCGGGCGATCGCGTTCGGCCTCGGTGGCGAGGGCGCGACGGTCGCGATCTGCGCGCGCGACAAGGCGCGACTCGAGGAAACCGCGAAGGAGATCACGACGAAGACGAGCGCCGAGGTCCTCGTCGTTCCCGGCGATCTGAGCCGACTGGACGAAGTGAACCGTGTTGCCGCCGCGGTGCGGGATCGCTTCGGCCGGCTCGACATCCTCGTGAACAACGCGGGCGCCATCCGGGGTGGAGACTTCCTGAAGATCCCCGACGAGCAGTGGGCGGGGGACTGGAGCTTGAAGATCCTCGGTTACGTTCGGATGGCCCGGGCCGTCTTCCCGATCATGCAGGCGCAAGGTGGCGGACGCATCGTCAACGTCGTCGGTGCCGCCGCGCGCAACCCGACCCCCGGCTACCTCCCGGGAGGTATCGCCAACTCCGGGCTCATAAACTTCTCGAAGGGACTCGCCGATCTCGGTGCGCCCTCGAACATTCTCGTCACGGCCGTGTCGCCGGCCGCGACCGCCACCGCGCGCTGGGAGGGTCTCATCGCCCAGCAGGCCGCAGCGGCGGGCAAGACCGTCGAGGCGCAGCGTGCCGAGGCTGCGAGCCACTACCCGCTGAAACGCATCGCGACCCCGGAGGATATCGCCGATCTCGTGTGCTTCCTGGTATCGGCGCGCGCCGCGTTCATTACCGGCGTTTGCATCACCGTGGATGGCGGGGCGACCCGCGGAGTCTATCTGTGATTTCATTGATGTTTGACCTCCTTGACATGCGTCACCCGTTGTCATATATCCTTGCGCCACCACCGGGAGGGAGCCCGGAAGTAGCGTCCTATTTCCGCTTTCCGCCGCTTTTGCTAGGGCTAGGAGGTCGCGCGATGGCCGCAAAGCTGTTCGTAGGAAACCTCTCCTTCCAGGCTACCGAGGAGGACCTTCGCGAGCTCTTTCAGCAGGCCGGGACCGTGGAGACGGTTCGGATCATCACGGACCAGTTCACGGGACGGCCGCGCGGATTCGGGTTCGTCGAGATGGCCACGAAAGAAGAGGCCACCAAAGCGATCGAGATGCTGAACGGTCGGCTTTTCAGGGATCGAAACCTCGTGGTCGATGAGGCTCGGCCGCAGCCACAACGGACCGGAGCAGGCGGCGGCCCGCGTGGCGACCGCGGGCCCCGGCCGGGTGGGGGAGGCGGCGGCGGAGGTTGGCGTCGCTAGATAGCGGATAAGAGGCGACCCGGGGATCTCGACTCGGTCCCCGGGTTTTTATATGACTCGAAAGGCTCAACACATGACGATCGAGAACAAGCCGACGATCAGGTCAGGAGTTCCATCACCAGGAATGGCGGCACGACTCGGGCCGACGATCGACGAGCGTCGGGGCGTTGAATATCACGAGCTTCACTCCAAAGATCTCGTGAACAAGTTCAATGCGCGGCCGATGCCTTTCGGGTGGACCGTGAACCCGTACCGGGGTTGCGAGATGGCTTGCCGCTACTGCTTTGCCCGGTACACCCACGAGTTCCTCGGTCTGAACGATCCCGACGCCTTCGAGCGACAGATCTATGTGAAGGAAACCGATCGCCACCACCTCATCGCAGAGTTCCGGCGGGCGAGGAAGAGCGGCCAGGTTGTGGCACTCGGCACCGCGACCGACCCCTACCAGCCCGCGGAGGCGAAATTCGAAGTGACCCGCCGCGTTCTCGAGGCCGCCCGGGAGGTGCCCGGGCTCTTCCTGTCGATCACGACGAAGTCGACGCTCGTCGCGCGCGATGCCAGCCTCCTCCGAGAGATCGGAGCCGCCTCGGAAGTCACGGTGAACCTCTCGATCACGACAGTTGACCCGGCGCTGGCGCGGAGACTCGAGCCTCGGGCGCCCCGGCCGGACCTTCGCTTCGTCGCCATGAAGGCGCTGGCGGATGCCGGTGTCGCGACCCGGCTCTTCATCATGCCGATCCTGCCCGGTCTGACCGATCACGAGACCAATCTGCGATCGCTGCTCGTCGCGGCGCGCGACGCGGGTGCCGTCGGGGCCGAGTCGAACGTGCTCTTCCTGAGGCCCGGCACGCGTGAGAGCTTCCTGCAGTTCCTCGCGATCGACTTCCCTCGGCTCGTCCCCGAATACGAGCGACTCTATCGAGGATCGGCGTACGCGCGATCCGACTACGTGCGTGAGGTGGAGGAACGCGTGCGCCATCTGGCGGCCGAGGTCGGGCTTGCCGCCCGGCGCCGGGAGGATCGTCCAGACCAGCGCACGCCGCGCCAGCTCAGCCTGGTCTGGTACCGGGAGGATCGTCCAGACCAGCGCACGCCGCGCCAGCTCAGCCTGGTCTGGTAGCACGTGCCCGTCGACACAGTCTTTGTTCGATCGCCGGCTTCGCCGGCGCAACCGATTCTGGGCGCAACCGCCGCGGGCGGCCGGGGGGAATCGGGGGGAGCGCCGCCGCTCCCTCCGATTAAAACAGCATCAGCTGGGTACTCGGCTCCGGTTCTTCGGCGGGAGGCCGGAGACCTTCGAGCTCTGCGAAAGCGCGAAAGCGGTCCCAGATCTCGCGGACCTTCTCCTGGTAGTATTCGACGTTCTCGTCGGGTCGCGCCGGGTCCCACTGGCTCGCCAGCTTCGCGTACTCGTTGACCGCGACGTTCGGCCCACGGCCGGTGACGTAGTAGGACACCTGGTCGCCGGGCTGCACGGAGCGTCCTGACGCGCCGGCGAGCTCGTACGCCGCCGACGTTGCGCGGGTGCCGGCGCGCACCTTCTCGCGATAAGCCTCGACCGACTCCTGGAGTGTCTCGGTTCTAGCAAAGGCGCGGGGCTCGACGCGATGCGCGGCGAAATCGTCCAGCCACCGGTCGATGACCGCGCGGACCTCGGCCCGGCGTCCGAGCACGAGGCAGCGGACGATCTCGCCGATGATCTGTCGTTGAAAGGGCTCGAGGCCGCGCGAGCGGAAGGCCGAGCCCTTGAGGCTCAGGCGCCCAAGCTCGTCGAGCAGCGCGTATGTCTTCATCTTATAGCTGAACATCGCCGCGTACCGGCCGTCGAGCTCGAGCTGGATGCCATCCGGCAGGCCTGCCGCGATTCGCTCGAGCAGCGTCTCGTCGTCCGCCGGCGTGTGGCCGGGCGGTGGGACGAAGTAGACGCCGTCGGTGTCCGCCTCGACGGGTGTGGCGCCGAGCGCCGCCAGTGCGGCCAGGATCGCGGTGACGACGCCCCGCCCCTCGGCGGTCACGCGGTCCGCGGCGTCGAAATCGTTCCAGTGCCCGCCGCTGAACGCGAGATAGCCGTAGAACGCGTTGATGAGGATCTTGAAGGACTGCTGGAGCGCACCGAGATGCGCGCGCTCGGCGGGCTCCCGCGCGTCACGGGCCAGCCGCTTGGCGCGCACGCGGAAGTCGCGGAGGTTTTGGAGGAGCGCCGGAAAGACGCCGAGGATGTCCGAGGCGGGCGCGATGGACCGTGCCAGCATGAGCGAGGGATAGAGCGAGGTGACGTCCACGTGGAGGACGGGCCGCGCGACGCCCTCCTGGCAGATCGCGGTGTAGCCGCCCCCGACCGGCGCGACCGGTCCGGGCAACGGCACCGCGTGGCCGCGGGCGAGGTACTCCCGAAGCACGAGCGCGTCGATCTTGGCCGCGGCACCCCGCAGCGTGCACGACTGATAGTCGAAGGGCACGGCCTGGGCCTGGGCGAAATAGGGCGGCGCCAGGATGGACGCGATGCCGAGCGTCTCGATGGCGTCGTCCGCGGCGTAGGCCATGAGTCGCTCGGGTGAGTCGCTGAACTCCCGAGTGATCTGCGATGGGTCGACGTACGTGCGGCCTTCCGCGGCGACGCCGAAGTGACGGGCGAGGTCCTTCAGTCCAAACCCCGGCAGGTCGCGGGTGCCGGCGTCGTGGAGCTGAGCGAGGATCCAGGTGTCGATGATGTGGCGGCCGGTGACCTCGTAGCGCCGATACCCGATCGTGCGCTCGGCGATCTGCAGCCGGGCCACGCGACTCCTGAGACTCTCCCCGCCGCGGCCCCAGGCGAGCGCCACGCGGTGGAGCCGAGCCCGCGCCTCGAGATACTCGAGGTCGAACCGGAAGATGTTGTGGCCCTCGATCACGTCCGGATCGCGCTCGCGGACAATTCGGGAGCACTCGTCGAGGAGCGCCCGCTCGTCGAGCCGGTCGCCGCGCACGACGTGACGGAAGCCGGTGGAGTCGGCGAGCGCGACCGCGATGATGCGGTCCCCGGCGCGCGCGGCGCTCGGGAACTCGTAGCCTTCGGTTGTCATCACCTCGATGTCGAGAGCGAGGCGGCGCAGATCCGCGAACACGAGCCCGCCGAAGGATGTCCGCCCGGCCTGCAGGAGGTACTGGTGGACGGGATCCCCGAGAAAGAGATAGGGCGCTCCCGGCGCGTTCGCGAGCTGGCCAGATCGATCCCGGCAGCGGTCACGCGCGCCGAGGGCGTCGCCCCAGGACCCGAAGCTCGCCCGCCAGCGCAAGTCGCCGGGGCCCGCGAGCGGTTCGACGGTGATGAGGCCCCCGGCATCCTTGACGAGGTCGCGATCCGCGAGAAGGATGAACGGTGAGCAGGGGACGATCTCGGTGAGGGTCGCGCCGCCCGAACGTCGATAGAGGCGGATCGCTCGTCCGCCTTCGGCGAGATCGAAGGCGATGAGCCCCGGGCTCGAGTCCCGGCCGAAGAGAAGGGGGGTGTGCTCGATGGTGAGCACCGCTCTAGGCCTGGGCCTCCTGGACGGCGGCGCGATACGTGGCGAGGTCGGCGAGACCGACGAGCGACCGCCCCTGCTTGGCCACGCACTTCGCGGTTTCGAGCGCCGGGACGCTCCAGGTGGGATACTCCTCGTGCGGCCAGGGCGTGATGTAGATCCCGTCGGGCTCCGACATCTGGCCGCAGCGGCGCCATCCCGCTTTCCACGGCGTGCCCTTGAATTTCACGGACGGATCCGGCACCGGGCGGAGTGGAAACGCGCGCGACTCGACCTGATGAGGGTCGTCGTCCGCAGTGTCATGGCGTCAGGATACCCGCCGGCCGGCCCGCGCTCAACCCGCCGCTCCATGCAAATTCTTACGCAAGGGATATCTTCTCTTGCAGAGTCCTGGCTAATCCGCATCACAGCGAACGATCAGAGGGTCAGTATTTGCCGCGATCAGCTCACTGGCACGTAGTCTGCTTGGGGCGACGTTATGGAGCTCCTTCCTTCGCTCCTGGAAACCACGGTCTCCCTAGCGATCGCGGTCGAGCTGGTGGGCGTCGGCCTGCTGATCTTCCGCATGCTTCGCTGACCGCGAGCCGGTCTGCCGGGACCCGGTCGCCTCGCGCGCCGAAGACGCTCCCCGCGAACGCGCACTCCTCTTAGCGGTTCTCGCTTAGCCTCGCGCTGGGGGCCGGTGTATGCTCGACCCATGGTGCGACGGGCGCTGTCGGCGCTTCTCGCCTCGACGGTCATCGCCGGCTGCGCCACGACGAGCCTGTCCTTTCCGAACGCGACTCCAGGCAAGCCGCTCACGGTGCCGGCGTGGGAGGAGCGCCCGGAGGGTCTCGGGCCGTTCCCGGCCGTCGTCCTGCTGCACGGTTGTCACGGCGTGTCCGAGTCGAACCACGAGTGGTCGCGCTGGTTCCGCGACCAGGGGTACGTCGCGCTGGTCGTCGACAGTTGGGGCCCGCGCGGGCATGACAAGACTTGTGCCCCGAACCTCCCGAACCTCCGGAACGTCCCGGACATTTCCAACACCGAACGGTTCGACGACGCCGTCGGCGCGCTCCGATGGCTGCACAGCCGGCCCTACGTCGATCGCTCGAGGATCGGCGTGATCGGGTGGTCGAACGGCGGTGTGTTCGCCATCGCCCTCGTCAACGGGCCGAGTCTCGAGCGTCAACGCCGCCGAGGCGTCGTCCTCCCCGAGCCCGGCTTCAGGGCGTCGGTGGGTGTCTATCCCGGCGGGTGCTACTCGCTGGTCGACGAGCTGGTGACGCGGCCGCTCCTGGTGCTGATCGGCGACGCCGACGACTGGACCATCCCAGGGCCCTGCGTCGCGATGGTCGACGCCATGCGACGGCGCGGCGCGGACGCGCGCGTCGTTCTCTACCCGCAGGCCTACCATTACTTCGACGTGGTCGGCCAGCCGCGCGCCTACCTGCCGGAGGTGGGAAATCGCAACAAGCCGAACGAGTGCTGCGGCGCCACCGTCGCCTTCGACGCGTGGGCCTTCGCGGACGCGCGCCGCCGGGTCGCCGACTTCTTCGGCTATCATCTGAAGGCCAGATAGTGTGAAGGCCAGATAGCGCCCGACCATGGATAGCTCCGTCGAGCTCGTCAGGCACCTCTTGCAGAGCGTCGTCTCGGGAGCGGGGTCGTGGTCGATGCCTCCGGCCTCATCCTGACGGTCAACTACGTCGTCATGGGCGGCCAGTCGATCTACGTCGCGTTCCAGAAAGGCCGGCGCGTGAAGGCCGAGCTCGTCGCGCAGGATTTCGAGATCGGCCTCGCCCTGATCCGGGTGAATCGGCAGGGGCTCGTGGCGGCCGACGTGGGCACGGGTGAAGCCGTCGAGCGGTGCGACGAAGTCGTGCTGCTGGGCGCCATGGGGCCGCAGGAGCGTCGGGCGACCGGAGGTCTCGTCACCTACATCGGCGAGTTCGAGGCGTACTGGGAATACCTCCTCGACCGGGGCATCGTCTCCAACGCGCCGAACCCGGGCTATGGCGGCGGCGGGCTCTTCACGATGAAGGGCCGCCTCGTCGGGACCGTGTCCCTGAATCTCAACGAGATCGCCCGGAGCTCGCTGGCGATCCCGATCGACTTCTACCGGGAGCACCGCGACGAAATGGTTCGGTTCGGACGGATCGTCAGCCGGCCCCGCCGCGCCTGGCTCGGCGTCTTCGCGCACGCGATCGAGGAAGGCGTGGTCGTCGCGGGCCTGGTGCCCGACGGTCCCGGCGATCGCGGCGGTCTGCAGGAGGGGGACCTGATCGTCTCGCTCAACGCCGAGGAGGTGGCGAGTCGCCGGGATCTCTACATGAGCCTCTGGCGTCACGAGCCCGGCGAAGCGCTGACCTTTGAGGTGATGCGCGACAACAAGGTCCGTCGGTTCGAGGTGAAGGGGGGCGACCGCGCCCACTTCTTCCGGCAGTTGTGACCGCGGGCCCCCGCGGGGCGCTCTCTCGCTTCATCGCCGCCGACGGTTTCTTCATCAGCGCCGGTCTCGCGTTTTTCTTCCTGGTGTGCCTGATCCCGATCCTGCTCCTGGGCGTCTCGATGGTGGGATTCGTGCTGTCGGGGGAGGAGGCGGCGCGTCACGTCGTCGGTCAGCTGACCCAGCAGTTCCCTGTCTATCAAAAGCAAATCGGCCGGGCCCTGCTGGGGATCGTGGAGACGCGCGCCGTGTCGGGCCTGCTGGGCACGGCGGTGCTGGTGTTCTTCTCGACGCCGCTCCTCAGCGCGTCGCGCCTCATCCTGCATCGCCTCCTGGGCGTACGCAGCGACGGCGGTTTCGTACGAAATCTCGCGCGCGACAGCGTGATGGCGGTGGTGCTGAGCGCGCTCCTCTTCACCGTCAGCACCGTGACGTGGCTCTACCACTGGTTCCGGGCGCTCGCCGTCAACGCGTTGCCGGTTCCGCCGGGGTTTGGGCTCGGGGGCCTCCCGCTGAGCCTCGCCCTCTCCACGCTGATGTTCTTCCTCGCCTACCGTTATGTCCCGCGTCGCCGCGTGGGCGTCGGAGCGGCGCTGGCCGGGGCCGTGCTCGCGAGCCTTCTCTGGGAGATCGCGAAGCAGCTCTTCCGCCTGTACATCCAGGAAGTCAGCCTCTACAGCCAGATCTACGGCCCCCTGGGCGTCCTGGTCGCCTTCGTGATGTTCGTCTACTATTCGGCGGTGGTATTCGTCCTCTCGGGCGCGTTCGTCGCCGCCCTCGACGCGCGTCGCCGCTAGCCCGCACGCGTCGTCCCCGGTGGAGCGGACCGCTCCCGCGTGACCGGACCCGCTCCGCCCGGGACGACTATGCTATCGTCGTCGGCGCTTCTCACTCGGGCAGCGGAGGGATGCGCATGATGCTCAAGGGCAAGGTGGCGGTGATCACGGGGGCGGCGCGCGGCATCGGCCGGGAGATCGCCTTGCTGATGGCGCGACAGGGGGCGCAGGTGGTCGTCAACGACTACGGCGGCACGGAGGCGGGGAGCGGTGGTGCGAGCGCGCCGGCCGACGAAGTAGTGAACGAGATCACGCACGCCGGCGGTAAAGCCGTCGCGAACTACGACTCGGTGGCCACGATGGCCGGGGGCCAGGCGATCATCAAGACAGCCGTCGACACCTTCGGGCGCATCGACGTCGTCGTCAACAACGCCGGGATCCTGCGGGACCGAATGATCTTCAACATGACCGAAGAGGAATGGGACGCGGTCATCAACACTCACCTCAAGGGCAGCTTCGCGGTGACCCGCGCGGCAGCCCCGCTCATGCGCGAGCAGAAGTGGGGCCGGTTCATCAACATGACCTCGACCTCGGGTCTCATCGGCAACGTCGGTCAGGCGAACTACGCCGCCGCGAAGCTCGGTATCTTCGGTCTCACCAAGGCGACGGCGCTCGACATGGCGCGCTACAACGTGACGGCGAACTGCATCTCGCCGTTCGCCTGGACACGCATGATCGGCACGATCCCGACCGAGACCCAGGCGCAGAAGGCGCGGGTCGAGAAGATCAAGAAGCTCTCCCCCGCCCACATCGCGCCCATCGCCGTCTTCCTGGCGAGCGACGCGGCCAAGGACGTCACCGCGCAGATCTTCGGCGTGCGAGGCAAGGAGATCATGCTCTTCGGCCACGAGCGCCCGATCATGCGCGTGCACAACTCCGAGGGCTGGACCCCCGAGAGCTTCAGCGAGATGTTCCCGGGCACGCTCCAGCATCATCTGGTCCCGCTCGTGACGTCCGGGCAGTACTTCAACTACGACCCGCTCGTCTGATGGGCGCGCGCCCTCCGCGCGCCGATGACCGTCACGGTGGTGGACGAGGCGGGCGGCCGCGTTCAAGCGGCGGACGGGCGAGCTGGCCGACCTCGCCGCCAAGGGCGGCTTCTGGTCCACCGTTCCGACGATCCTTCAAGGGCAGATACTGACGCCGGCGCGGCCGCGCTCGCCGGGTAGCCGGGGTGCCGCCGGCAACTCCGCCGTCAGTTTCGGAATCTCGCGTCACGTCACGTCAGCGCAACCAATAGCGCCATGCATAGACCGCCGTCAGGATCGTGCCGACGGTGATGACGATCAATCGCACCAGGTCCGGTGGCAGGACGCGTGCGAGCCGTCCGCCGAGGAAGCCGCCGACCGCCGCCCCGGCCATCATGACGAGGGTCGGAGGCCAGGCGACGATTCCCTGGAACACGAACACCACGACGGCAACGAAGCTCGTCAGACCGGAGAGCAGGTTCTTGATCACGTTGTTCGTGCGGAACTCGCCCGCGCGAGTGACGGATAGGATCGCCAGGAGCATCACGCTCATGCCGGCACCGAAATAGCCACCGTAGACCGCCACCGGCGCGAACAGCAGCGTCCGGAGGCCGTCGGCGGACACGGGCCTGGCGACGGAGGCGCCCGCTCGGGACAGGATCCAACGCCTGATCCGATCGGATAACGCGAACAGGATCGTGGCAAACCCGACGAGCAGCGGCACGACGGCGGTGAACGCCTTCTCCGGCGTTACGAGCAAGAGCGCGGCGCCGGCCACACTCCCGGCGACGCACACCAGCATCAGGGCAAGGAGCGATCTGTCCCATCGCGGCAGGCGCTCCAGGTCGGCGAGCCCGGCGACGAAGTTCCCGGGCGTCAAGGCTACCGTGTTCGAGGCGTTGGCGACGATCGCCGGCAAGCCAGTCGCCAGCAAGGCGGGAAACGTTATCAGGGACGCACCGCCGACGATCGCGGTGACGATGCCACCCGCGAGCCCGGCGCCGAAGAGCATCAGTCCGGCACGACCGTCCATGATCCCGGGACCTACGCGAGGTTCCAGCGCCGCCCGGAGAGCACGAGCCAGACGACGCCTCCGACCACGCTCAGGACGATTCCGGCAATCTCCGGCGTGCCGGGGCCGTAGGCGAGGTCGACCGCGCGAGGGCTTCCGCTCCGGCTCAGGCGTACCTCGAGGTCGCCGAGGTCGCCCCGACGCGTGGCGATCGGCTCGCCCTGGACCCGCGCGCGCCAGAGCGGATAGTACGCCGTGCGCGTGGAGACCCAGCCGTCGCGATCAGCCGGCAGCGTGATGGTCCAGCGGCCGGCCGCGACCGCGCGCGGAAGCACCACCGCCTCCCGGCGAACGTAGATCAGGAACGGCGCTGGCGATGCGCGCTTTGCGAACACGCGGTTGTCATCGAGAGCGCGCAGTCGAGACGCGTCCTCGTCGAGAGCCACGACGACGCTGATCCCCAGCCGCTCCGCGTAGCCGTTGAACGTCTCGGGGTCGAGAGATTCAAGCGGGCGACCGAAGAGTGAGCGGCCGTCGAGCTGTTCGGCGAGACGGGTGATCGGTCCCGGTCCGGCGTCCCCACGGTAGATCAGCGCGGCGATCGGTGAGGGGTGGGTGAAGGTTCCGTGGACGATCGCGCGTCCCGCGAACACCGGAGCGAGCGCCGTGACGTGGGTGTGAGGCCGATACCACTCGGTCCCCCGCGGAGCTCCGTAGACGAGCGGGACCGCCGACCTCACGAACAGAACACGTCCCGGCGGCGCCTCGCGCAACGCCGTCCAGAGATCGCCGAGCCTCAGACCACGCTCGACGGATCTGAGCGACGGCCAATCCGCGGCGCGGGGCCAGAGCGTGAACGTACCCGGGCGCAGAGAAAGGAGGACAACCAGGAGCACGCCCGCCAGACCGATGAGAACCTCGCGGCGCCGGAAGCGGGAGCGGGGCTCCGCATCGGCGCGGCGGGCCGTGTGCCCGTTCGTGCCGCGGGCTCCGGACCAGCCGAGGCCTGCCGCGAGGATGAACGCGATCCACGCGCCGTCGGCGACGCGGTTCGCGGGGAGCCAGCGCACGCCGAGCGGCTCGAGCGCGAACCGGTCGACGAGGGTGACGAGGGCCATCGCCCACGGGAACAGCGCGACGACGAACGCGCTCCGCCCGGCACCGCGGGCCCGCGCGAGCCCGAGCAGAGCCAGGAGCGCGAGCGACGCTCCGAAGCCGCCGCCGACGCCCGGTGGATCACCCCACGCGAGCGCTCGCGTATGCTCGAGACGGAGGACGAGCGGCAAGGTCCAGAACGCCGTCATCGCGGTTGCGAGACCGAGCGCCACCAGCGCGCTACCGAGGCGCGCCCCTCGTGGGGGCCGCACGAGCGCCCCGACCGCGATCAGCGTCCCCGCGGCGGGCATCGCCGCCGGATGGGTGAGGAGGATCGCCGCGACGAGGAGCGCGGCGCTCGACGGAAGTCGTCGATCCTCCTCGATCCAGGGGACGAGCAGCAGCAGCAGCAGAGGGACGAACGCCCACGCGAGCCGCGCGCCGATCATCCCGATGTGCACGCCGCCCTCGACGCCGCTGGTCGTGCCGGCCGACAGCGTCAGGGCGACGAACGCGCCCGGCAGCGCGAGCCAGCCGCTCCGGAGAAGGCGCGCGAGTGCCAGGAAGGCCGTCAGCCCGGGCGCCAGGTAGGCGATCCAGACGAGTGCCTGGTAGGCGGCCGAGACCGATAGCGCGTTGACGGACGCCCGCTGAAGAAGCGCGCCCGCGTACGCGAAGCCCGGCGGATAGAACTGGAGCTCGGGATAGCCCGCCCACCAGTCCGGATTCCACGCCCACGGTGCCGGCCCACGCGTGACGACATGCCAGAGGCGGTAGAGCTGGCCGGGATGATCGTCGACGCCGAGCGGTGAGGCGCCGAGCGCCGCCATGCCGAACGCGAGGCCATACGCGACGAGTAACGCGAGGGGGAAAAGCGAGTCGCGAGTCACCGGGCCGGATCATACTTCAATTGACAGGACGCGAAGTTGAGTGTTAAGTGGTGCAAATGTCTTGCTGTCGGTGCAGCAAAACTCGGGGCTCAATTCCCCTACCGATGGAGACTTGAAATGGAGAAGCTGAACGGCCTGCGCTGTCGCGAGTGTGGCCGCCACTACCCGGCGGCGCCCGTCCACGTGTGCGAGTTCTGTTTCGGCCCCCTCGAGGTCGACTATCGGTATGACGCGCTGAGAGGCGTGGTCACCCGCGAGTCGATCGCGGCCGGGCCGCCGAGCATGTGGCGGTACAAGGACCTGCTGCCGATCGACGGCGACATCGCCGTCGGACACCATGTCGGCTTCACGCCACTCATCCGCGCGCGCAATCTCGCCGACGAGCTGGGCTGCCGCGAGGTCTGGGTCAAGAACGACTCGGTCTGCCACCCGTCGTGGTCGTTCAAGGACCGCGTGGTGGCGGTCGCGGTCACGAAGGCGCGGGAGTTCGGCTTCGACACCGTGGCGTGCGCCTCGACCGGAAACCTCGCCAACTCCGTCGCCGCCCACGCCGCCGAGGCCCGCCTCAAGTCGTACATCTTCATCCCGGCCGACCTCGAGCAGGGCAAGGTGATCGCGACGCTCGTGTACAGCCCGACGCTGGTCGCGGTCCACGGCACTTACGACGAAGTGAACCGGCTGTGCTCCGAGATCGCCGACAAGTATCGCTGGGCGTTCGTCAACGTGAACTTCCGCCCGTACTACTCCGAGGGGTCGAAGAGCTATGGCTTCGAGATCGTGGAGCAGCTGGGCTGGCGCACTCCGGCCCATATCGTGGTGCCCTGCGCCGGCGGGTCTCTGATCACCAAGATCTGGAAAGCGATCAAGGAGCTGAAGCTCCTCGGCCTCCTCGACGAGCGGCTCAACACGAAGATGCACGCGGCCCAGGCGCTCGGGTGCGGCCCCATCGTCACGATGATCAAGAACGACACGGACGTGCTCGTGCCGGTCCGGCCCAACACGATCGCGAAGTCCCTCGCGATCGGCAATCCGGCCGACGGGTACTACGCCTACAAGACGACGAAGGAATCGGGAGGCTCCGGGGAGCACGCGACCGACGAAGAAATCGTCGAGGGGATGCTGCTCCTGGCGCGTACCGAAGGGATTTTCACCGAGACTGCGGGCGGCGTGACCGTCGCGGCCGCCAGGAAGCTGATCGAGCGTGGCGTCATCCCGCGTGACGAGTCGATCGTGCTCTGCATCACGGGCAACGGCCTGAAGACGCCGGACGCCCTGCAGGACCGTCTGGACGCGCACGTGAAGATCAACCCCTCGCTGTCGGCCTTCGACCGTGCCTTGGCCGATCTCAAGTCCCAAACGTCGTAGGAGGACACACGAATGCCGGTGCTCGTACGGATTCCCACGCCGCTCCGCACTCTCACGAAGGGCAACGCCGAGATCCAGGCCAAGGGCGCCACGATCGACAGCGTCGTCGACGATCTCGAGCGGCAGTTCCCGGGCCTGAAAGAGCGACTGCTCGACGAGACCGGCGAGCTGCGTCGTTTCATCAACATCTACGTCAACCAGGAGGACATCCGGTTCCTCCAGGCCAAGAAAACGACCCTCAAGGACGGCGACGAGGTGTCGATCGTGCCCGCGATCGCTGGAGGGTAGCCCGGGGCGGCGCGTTCGATGGCCCGCATGCGCGTCCGCCTCACCTTTCCGTCGGCGCTGATTCAGGAACCGATCGTCTACCGGCTCGTGAAGGACTTCGACATCGTGATCAACATCCGCCGCGCCGACGTGAAGGCCGACCACGGGTGGATGGTGCTCGAGCTCGAGGGCGACGAAGGCGTGCTCGAGCGCGGGGTCCGGTGGCTCAAGGACCGGGGCGTCCAGGTCGATCCGATCGAGCGTGACGTGATCGTTCCGTAGTGGAGATCTCCAGGCGCGTCCAGGCATTCACCGAGTCGGTCATCCGCGAGATGACGCGCGTCGTCGATCAGGTCGGCGGCGTGAACCTGGCCCAGGGCATGCCCAACTTCCCCCCGCCGCCGGAGTTGATCGCCGCGGCCCACCAGGCGATCGACGGCGACTTCCACCAGTACGCGGTCACGTGGGGGACGCCGCGCCTGCGGCAGGCGATCGCCGAGAAATACCGCAAGTTCTACGGGATGGAGATCGATCCCGACCGCCACGTGACAGTCTGCTGCGGATCGACGGAGACCATGTTGTCGACGCTGCTGGCCGTGTTGAATCCGGGCGATGAGGTCATCATCTTCGAGCCGTTCTACGAGAACTATGGGCCGGGGTGCGTGATCTCCGGCGCCCAGCCGGCGTTCGTCCCGCTCGAGCCGCCGGATTTCTCCTTCGACCCGGACCGGCTCCGGCGAGCGGTGACGCCCCGCACGCGCGCCATCATCTTCAACAGCCCCAATAACCCGACCGGCAAGGTCTTCTCGCGCGACGAGCTCCAGGCCATCGCCGATCTCTGCCTCGAGCACGACCTCCTGGCGATCACCGACGAGATCTACGAGCACATCGTCTACGACGGCCTCGACCACACGCCGATCGCCACGCTGCCCGGCATGGCCGAGCGCACCGTCACCATCTCCGGCATCTCGAAGTCCTACTCGGTCACGGGCTGGCGGGTCGGCTACGCGATCGCGCCGCCCGAGCTCGCGCTCGGCATCCGACGCGCTCACGATTTCGTCACGGTCGGGGCGCCGCATCCGCTCCAGGAAGCCGCGGTCACGGCCTTCGGGCTACCCGATTCCTACTACGTGGGGCTCCGGGAGTCGTACCAGGCGCGGCGCGATCTCCTCTGGGGCTACATCGAGAAAGCCGGGTTCGTGGCGTGGAAGCCGCGGGGCGCCTACTACATCCTCACCGACGTCGCCCACTTTCTGAGGCAGTACGACGTCCCCGACGATGCGGCGTTCGCGATGTGGCTCATCCGGAACGTCGGGGTCGCCACGGTCCCGGGCTCCTCCTTCTATGCCCACCCCGAGCTGGGCCGCACCAAGATCCGGTTCTGCTTCCCGAAGACGGACGACGTGCTTCGGGACGCGGGAGAGCGCCTCCTCAAGCTCCGCCCGTGACCCCGCGCGACGCGGCGCGCTCGATCCTGGAATCGGCGCTCGCCGCGGGCGATGTGGCGCCCCTCGTCCGGCGCCATCTCCGCGTTGATCCCCGCCACGGGCGTGTCCACGTCCTGGGCTGCGGCAAGGCGAGCGGGGCCATGGCGGCCGTCGCCGAAGAGGTCGTCGGCGACCGGATCGTCGACGGCTTCGTCGTCGTCAAGGACGGCTACGGCGCGCGCGTGCGGCGCGTCGAGGTCTCCGAGGCGGGTCATCCAGTGCCCGACGAGCGCGGGCTCGCCGCCTGCGCGCGCCTGCTCGAGCTCGCCCGAAGCGCCCGCGAGGACGATCTCGTGCTCTTCCTCGTCTCCGGCGGGGGTTCGGCCCTGACGCCGGCCCCCGCGCCTCCGATCACGCTCGCCGAGAAGCAGGAGGTCACGCGCCTCCTCCTGGCTTCCGGCGCGACCATCGGCGAGCTGAACGCCGTCCGCAAGCACCTGTCGCTCTTCAAGGGAGGCCAGCTCGCGCGTGCCGCATGGCCGGCGACCGTTCTCACGCTCGCCCTGTCCGACGTGATCGGCGATCCGCTGGACGTGATCGCCTCGGGGCCGACTGTCCCCGACCCGACGACCTTTGCGGACGCCCGTGAGGTCCTGGTACGCAGAGGGCTCGCCGGGCGGGTGCCGGCCTCGATCGCCCGCCGCTTCGAGGCCGGGTTGCGAGGTGAGATCGAGGAGACGCCGAAGCCCGGAGATCGGCTGTTCGGTCGCGTCACCACCATCGTGATCGGCAACAACGGCTTGATCACCGACGCGGCCGTCGCAACGGCGGGCCGTCTCGGCTACCGGCCTCATCTGGCGACGCGTGAGCTCCAGGGCGAGGCGCGGGACGTCGCGCGTGACCTCGTGGCCCGCGCGCGCCGGCTCGAGCCCCCGGCGTGCCTGATCGCGGGCGGCGAGACCACCGTGACGGTGACGGGACGGGGAAAGGGGGGCCGGTGCCAGGAGTTCGCCCTCTCCGCGGCGCTCGAGCTCCTGCCGACGGACCGCATCACGATCCTCGCCGCAGGAACCGACGGCACCGATGGCCCGACCGATGCCGCCGGAGCGATCGTCGACGCGGGGAGCGTTGGGCGGGGCGCCGCCGCCGGCGCCGATGCCCGACAGGCTCTGAAGGACAACGACGCCTATCGATTTCTCGGGGCGAGCGGCGATCTGCTCGTCTCGGGTCCCACCAGGACCAACCTGCTCGACCTCTACGTCGTCCTGCGTTCATAGATGATCACCGAACCCGCCCTCTTCAGGGACCTCGCGTACGTCTTCCTCGCCGCGGTGGTGGGCGGAGCGCTTGCCCGGCTTGCCCGCCAGCCGCTGATCCTGGGCTACGTCCTGGGCGGGCTCCTCGTGAGCCCGCTGACTCCGGGGCCGTCGGTTTCTGACGTTCCCACGTTCGAGCGCTTCGCGGAGATCGGGGTCGTCCTCCTGATGTTCTCGCTCGGGATCGAGTTCTCCCTCAAGGACCTCATGGGTGTGAAGTGGATCGCGGTCATTGGCGGACCGCTCGGTATCGTCCTGTCCATCGGGCTGGGGCTGGCCACCGCCACCGTGCTCGGCTGGAGCTCGTTGCAGGGAGCGGTCGTCGGCATGGTCGTGTCCGTCGCCAGCACGATGGTGCTGGCCCGGCTGCTGCTCGACCGCGGCGAGCTCCACACGCGTCACGGCCGGATCATGATCGGAATCTCGCTCGTCGAGGACCTCGCCGTGGTGGTCCTGATCATCCTGATCCCGGCCCTCGGGGCCCTGCAAGGCGAGCGGGTCTTCGCCGTTGCGAAAGCGCTCCTGACGGCGGCGGTGATCCTCGTGCCGTTCTTCTATCTCACCCGTCGCATCCTGCCCCCGATCCTGGCCCGCGTCGCGCGGACACGGAGCGACGAGCTCTTTCTGCTCGTGGCGCTCGCCATCGGCCTCGGCGCGGCCGCGTTGACGCAGGCGGCCGGTCTCTCGCTCGCGCTGGGCGCGTTCCTGGCGGGGCTCCTCATCAACGAGTCGGACTACGCCCACGAGATGCTCGCGCGCCTCCTGTCCCTGCGCGACGCGTTCATCGCGCTCTTCTTCGTGACGCTCGGGGTTCTCATCGACCCGCGTGTGGTCGTCACGAACCTCAACCTGCTCGGTGTGCTGGTCGGGCTCATCGTGATCGGCAACTGGGCGATCTGGACGACGGTCACCCTGATCTTTCGGCAGCCGCTGTCGACGGCCCTCCTGGTCGGCGTGGGTCTCACGCAGATCGGAGAGTTCTCCTTCATCCTGGTCCAGGTAGCGCGTCAGGCCGGCCACGTGGGCCAGGACCTGTACAACGCGACGCTCGCCGCGTCCCTGGTGACGATCCTGATCAACGCTTTCCTCGTCCGGCTCGTCCCGAGCTGGATCGGGCCGGCGCGGCTCGACGACACGGCGGCTCTGACGTTGGGTCTCCGCTCAGCGCAAATGCTGGAGGGCCACGTCGTCCTTTGTGGATTTGGCCGTGTCGGGAGCGCCATCGGCGAGGCGCTGGAGACGTTCGGCGTTCCCTATGTCGCGGTCGAGACCGACCCCGACATCGTCAAGAGTCTCCGCGCGCGCAACGTGCCCGCCGTGTTCGGCGACGCCGCCCAGCGGGTCATTCTCGCCGCCGCCCAGGCCGACCGCGCCGCGCTGGTCATCCTGGCGATCCCCGAGAACGACCGCGCGCGTCTGGCCGTGCAGCGCATCCGCGCGTTCAACCCGACTGTCCAGATTCTGGCGCGAGTGCACGATGTCGCCTGGCGCGCCCGGCTGATGGAGGCCGGCGCTGCCGAGGTGATCCAGCCGGAGCAGGAGGCGGCGTCGACCCTGATTCGTCACGCCCTCGAGCGGCTCTCGCTGCCACGAGACCGAGTGCTGGCCTATCTCAACCGCTATCGAGGCGCGATGGAGAGCGTTGACGCCGACCGCGAAGGCCTCGGCGCGGGGCTGCCGCAAATCCGCCAGATCGTCCTGAAAGGCGGTAGCCTCGTGGGCCAATCCCTGGGCGAAGCGCGAACGCGTGAGCGCTTCGGCGTCACCGTGGTCCGCGTCACGCGCGCGACCGGCGAGGAGGTGCTCAATCCGACGGCGGACACGGTGCTGCGAGAAGGCGACCGGCTGCGTCTCTTCGGTCTGCCTCGGCAGATCGACGCGCTCTTACAGCCCGGGCAGCATCCCTCACTGTGATGGCCGTGATATCCTTCTTCCGCGATGTCGCGCGTGAATCTCGTCGGTGTCCTGCCTTCCGAGCTCGAAGACCTCGCCGTCGAGCTGGGCGCCTCGCGGTATCGCGGTCGCCAGCTGGCGACGTGGATCTTTCGGAAGTCGGTCTTCGACCTCGAGGCCATGACCGATTTGCCGAAGGACTTCCGCGCGCGCCTCGGCGAGCGGGTTGTCGTCGAGGTCCCCGAGCCCGAACGGTTGACCCCCTCGCAGGATGGAAGCCAGAAGCTGGTCTTCGTGCTTCACGGCGGGAGCCGCATCAGCTCGGTGATGATGCCCGATGACGACCGGACCACGCTGTGCGTGTCCACCCAGGTGGGTTGCGGCTTCGCGTGCGGCTTTTGCCTGACCGGTGTGATGGGGCTGGAGCGAAACCTGACCGCGGCCGAGATCGTGGGGCAGATCCTCGCCGCCAACCGTCTGCTCGACAAGGAAAGCCGGCGCGCCACCCACATCGTCTTCATGGGCATGGGCGAGCCGCTCGCGAACTATGCGGCGCTGGTCACGGCGCTCCGGATCCTCACTGACATGAAGCTCGGCATCGGCTACTCCCCGCGCCGCATCACCGTGTCCACGGTCGGCCTCGTCCCCGGCATCGACAAGCTCGGCCGCGAGGACCTCAAGGTCAACCTGGCGATCTCGCTGCACGCGACCACCGACGAGGTGCGGTCGCGGCTCATGCCGGTGAACCGGTCCTTCGATCTCGCCGCGCTGCTCGCCGCCGTCAGGCGCTACCCGCTGGCCGCGCGCCAGCGGGTGTTCTTCGAGTACGTCATGCTGGAGAACGTCAACGATACGTCCGACGACGCGCAACGCCTCGCGCGGCTTCTCCGCGGTGTCAAGGCCAAGGTCAACCTGATCCCGTTCAACGACTGGGAGGGGGCGCGCTTCCGCCGTCCGCCGCTGGCCCGGATCCTCGCGTTCCAGTCGATCCTGCTGGACGCCGGGATCACGACGACGGTCCGCTGGAGCAAGGGCGAGGACATCGGCGCCGCATGCGGTCAGCTCCGGGAGTCATCGGCGGTCACGAGCCTGAGTGCGAGCAGTTGAGTTGACCACCGCGCGAACCGTCTCGTTCGCGACGCTGGGGTGCCGCCTGAACCAGGTGGACACGCAGCAGCTCCAGACCTTGCTCGAGGCCCGCGGGTTCACGACCGTGGACTTCGACGAGCCCGCGGACGTGGTCGTCGTCAACACGTGCACGGTCACGGCACGCGCCGAGTTTTCCGACCGCCAGATGATCCGCCGCGCGGCCCGCGTGAGCCCCGGCGCGAAGCTGGTCGTCACCGGATGCTGGGCTCAGACGAGCCCGGGCGATGTCGCCGCGATGGGCGAGGTCGACTTGGTCGTCGGCAACGGGGACAAGGATCGTCTTCCCGATCTCCTCGACCGCGTCGTCGCGGGTAAGACGTACGTCTCCGACATCGCGCGAGCCCGGACGGTCGAGGTGGCGCCGGTCGCCCGGCTGCACGGTCGCTCGCGCGCGTTCCTGAAGGTCCAGGACGGCTGCCAGCACCGGTGCGCGTTCTGCGTGGTGCCGCTTGCGCGGGGCGCCAGCCGGAGCCTCGAGCCGAAGGTGGTTCTCGACCAGGCCCGTCTTCTCGTCGGAGCCGGGCACCCCGAAGTCGTGCTCACCGGCGTGGACCTGGGTCATTACGGCGCGGACCTCGTTCCCCGCACGAGCCTTGCCGCTCTGCTGCGATTGCTCGTCGAGATTCCCGGGCTCCGCTGGGTTCGGCTCTCCTCGCTGCTCCCCGCGTACTTCACCCCAGAGCTGGTCGAGATCGTGACGGCGTCACCCGTGGTGGCTCCCCATTTCCACATTCCCCTGCAGAGCGGCAGCACCCGCGTGCTCAGGTTGATGCGACGGCCGTACGACACGCGGATGTACCGGGTTCTGGTCGAGCGCTTGGCCGCGGCGCGGCCCGGGCTCGGGCTCGGCGCCGACGTCATCGCTGGCTTCCCCGGCGAGACGGACGAGGACTTTGCCGACACGGTATCGTGCGTCCAAGAGCTCCCGTTCTCCTACCTGCACGTCTTCCCGTACTCGGCGCGAAAGGGGACCGAGGCCGCCCGGCGCGGGGGGCAGCTCGACCCACGCACGATCACTCGGAGGAGCCGGGCGCTGCGCGACATAGGCCGGGCGAAGAGCGACGAGTTCCGGCGGCGGCTCATCGGGAGCCTCGAGGACGTGCTCGTGCTGGAAACACGCGACCGGACGACGGGCTCGCTCGTCGGGCTCACCGGCAACTACGTCGAAGTGGTCTTCCCGGGCCCGGAACGGCTCATGCGAAACCTCGCTCGCGTTCGGGTGGCCGGGGTGCGGGGGGGCCGCGCCATCGGAGAGCTCGAGATGGCAGGGGCCGTGCGAGCCGCCGGGTGAAACCCCGGAACGATCCGGCGATCGGCGTCATCGGCGGCAGCGGGCTCTACGAGCTCGAGGGGCTGACCGACGTCAAGTGGCATACAGTCCGCACGCCGTTCGGTTCCCCATCCGACGCCTACTGCGTGGGCCGGTTCGCCGGTCGGCGCGTGGTCTTTCTGCCGCGTCACGGTCGGGGCCATCGTGTCACACCAAGCGAGCTGAACTTCCGCGCCAACATCTGGGGCCTCCGATTCCTGGGTGCCCAGTGGGTGATCTCGATCTCGGCCGTGGGCAGCATGAAGGACGCGATCCGACCGCTCGATCTGGTGATCCCGGATCAGTTCTTCGACGCGACCCGACACCGCGTGTCGTCCTTCTTCGGCGCCGGCATCGTCGCCCACGTGGGGATGGCCGAGCCCGTGTGTCCCGACCTCGCCACGGCGCTCGAGAAGGCGGCGAACCAGACGGGCGCGACCGTCCACCGGGGCGGGACCTACATCTGCATCGAGGGGCCGCAGTTTTCGACCAAGGCCGAATCGCGCATCTATCGTGGATGGGGCGTCGACGTGATCGGGATGACCAACATGCCCGAGGCCAAGCTCGCGAGGGAGGCGGAGCTGTGCTACGCGACGCTCGCCCTCGCCACGGACTACGACGTCTGGCACGAGACCCACGAGACCGTGTCGGTCGAGACGGTCATCCGGAACCTCCTGAAGAACGTCGCGACGGCCAAGGACGTGCTGCGGCGAGTGATCCCGGCGATCGCGCCGCCGCGCGAGTGCCAGTGCCCGGGCCTCCTCCGGAACGCCGTGATCACGAATCCCAAGACCTTCCCGCCCGCGACCCGCCGAAAGCTGGGACTCTTGCTCGACAAGTACTTTCCCCCGCTACAAAAACCCCGTGGCTGACCTCCTGGTCGTCGGCTCCGTCGCCCTGGACAGCGTCGAGACACCCTTCGGCAAGGTCCGCGAGGCGCTCGGTGGCTCGGCGACATACTTCTCCTACTCGGCGAGCTTCTTCACCCAGGTGCGCCTGGTCGCGACCGTGGGCGAGGACTTCCCCGAGTCGCATCTGAGACTCCTCGAGGACCGTGGCGTGGACATCGGCGGGCTGCAGGCCTCCAAGGGGCGCACGTTCCGGTGGACGGGCGAGTACGGCTACGACCTGAACGAGGCGAAGACCATCGAGACCCAGCTCAACGTCTTCGCCGAGTTCCGACCGGTGCTCGGCGATGGGCTGGGCCGCGTGCCGTACCTGTTCCTCGCGAACATCGATCCCGAGCTTCAGCTCGACGTGCTCCGTCAGATGAGGGAGCGTCCACGGCTCGTGGCGCTCGACACCATGAACTTCTGGATCCAGGGCAAGCGCGACGCGCTGCGGCGCGTCCTCGCCGAAGTGGACGTCGTGACGATCAATGATGGCGAGGCACGGCAGCTGGCGAGCGAGCCGAACCTCATCCGCGCCGCGCGGGCGATCGCCGCGATGGGGCCGCGGACCGTGGTCGTCAAGCGCGGCGAGTACGGCGCGCTCCTGATGACAGAAGGCACGCTGTTCTTTGTTCCGGCGTACCCGCTGGACTCGGTCTATGATCCGACGGGCGCCGGCGACACGTTCGCGGGCGGGTTCATGGGCTACCTCGCCGCCCAGGACCGGGTCGACGCGGCCGCGATGCGGCGGGCGATCGTCTACGGCTCGGTGATGGCGTCGTTCACGGTCGAGGACTTCTCGCTCAAGCGGTTGACGCGACTCAAACCCGCCGATATCGCCGAGCGCTACACGGCGTTCCACGAGCTGATCCGAGTCGAGCCATAATGCGAGCCGAGGCGGTTCGGCCGACGAGGCGACCGGGGGAATGGAGCGGATGACGCGGGTCAAGTACGACCGCCTGGTGGAGTTGTTGCGCGAGATGGACAGCGTGGTGGTCGCGTTCTCGGGCGGCGTCGACTCGACGCTTCTCGCGCGCGCCGCGAAGGACGCTCTGGGCGAGCGCGCGGTCCTCGTGACCGCGGATTCCGAAACCTATCCGGCCAGCGAGCTCGACGAGGCGAGACGGCTCGGCGCGCTGCTGGACATGCGGCACCTGGTCGTGCGCACGGAGGAGCTTCAGAACCCCGAGTACGCCCGGAACCCGGTGAACCGCTGCTTCTTCTGCAAGGAGGAGCTGTTCACCAGGCTGGCGCCCATCGCCGAGCGCGAGGGGTGCCGGGCGCTCGTGTACGGCGCGAACATGGACGACCTGGGAGACCATCGCCCGGGCATGCAAGCCGCGCGGGAGCGGGGCGTGAGAGCGCCGCTGATCGAGGCCGAGCTGTGGAAGGAGGAGATCCGGACGCTCTCGCGCGAGCTCGGGCTGCCCACGTGGGACAAGCCCTCGTTCGCGTGCCTCTCCTCGCGCTTTCAGTACGGCGACCGGATCACCGCCGAGAAGCTCCGCCAGGTGGATGCCGCCGAGGCGTTCGTGCGCTCGCTCGGCTTCCGCCAGTTCCGCGTACGTCACCACGACCGCCTGGCCCGGATCGAGGTTTCTCACGACGAGATCGCTCGGCTCTGGGAGGACGGGCGCCGCGAGGCCATCGTGAAGCATCTCCGCGAGCTCGGCTACGTCTATGTCGCCGTCGACCTCGCGGGGTTTCAATCCGGAAGCGCGAATCTTCTGCTCAAGCGGCGGCCGAGAGCGAGCGGTGGATAGGGAAGCCGTCAGAGCGCTTCTCGAAGACGTGCAGGCCGGGCGCATCGACGTCGACGCCGCGGTCAGGAAGCTCCGAAGGCTGCCGTACGAGGATCTCCGGTTCGCCAAGGTGGACCACCACCGGGCGTTGCGCGGCGGTGCTCCCGAGGCCGTGTTCTGCCCTGGCAAGACCCCCGCGCAAGTGGTCGCGATCGTGAGGCGCCTCGCCGACCACCACGCCAACGTCCTCGCCACGCGAGCCGACCAGGCCGTCGCCAGCGCCGTCGCCGAGGCCGGTCTTCCCCATGTCTATCACGCCGAGGCGCGGCTCCTGATCGTCCGCCCGGAGCCCGGTGGGGGGGTAGGGCTCATCGTCGTCGCCGCCGCAGGCACGGCCGATCTTCCCGTCGCCGAGGAGGCTGCGCTCGTCGCCGAGGCGCTCGGCAATCGCGTCGATCGAGTGTACGACTGCGGCGTGGCAGGCCTCCACCGGCTCCTGGATCACTATGACCTGCTCGCCGAGGCCAACGTCATCGTCGCCGTCGCCGGCATGGAAGGCGCCCTGCCCAGCGTCATCGGCGGGCTCCTCGACCGACCGGTCATCGCGGTGCCGACGAGCATCGGCTACGGCGCCTCGTTCGGGGGCATCGCGGCGCTCCTGGCGATGCTGAACTCGTGCGCGCCCGGTGTGTCGGTCGTCAACATCGACAACGGCTACGGCGCTGCTCA
>WNFT01000443.1_pt1 | contig 53470 bp, 46 predicted proteins | sample 5400191 | NCBI WGS metagenome assembly WNFT01 (sample SAMN13153359, study PRJNA577476) | soil metagenome | isolation source: 80 cm saprolite under Madrone tree | place: USA:California | collected 2016-06-14 | reverse complement strand
AAGCTATGCTGGTCTTGCTGCTCGGCCAACGCGAGCTTCGAAACAACACTCTCGTCAGCGGAGTGGATCTTCTCCGGGGACTACGCGCATCCGGATACCGGGTGCGTCGCTCCGATAACATACTCAATACTCTTGCGCGCTGGAAATACGTCACCCCGCATGGAAGATATCGCGCGCGGCGGTACCAGTTGACAGAGAGCGGCGCGCAGAGTGCACAGGAGATCGTGCGGCAATTGCTCGCGTCGTTGCCGACGGAGGAGCGGAACGCGGGCTAAAGCCCGCGACTACATTTAGAATCGATTATATTCAATCCATTAGAATCGACTATATTCAATCCATCCTATGTAGTCGCGGGCTTTAGCCCGCGTTCCCCGTCCTGGAATTCTCCAATTTGATTTTTTTGTAGGACAAAACCCACCATCAGTAATGAGTTCTTGACTCGTTCCACCCAAGCGCTAACATCTTACATGCGATGAATCCTTTGGAGATCGCATGCCCACAGGCTCTCTCACCCCCGTTCGCTTTTTCGTTAACCTCGCTTTCTTCTTGAAAGGAGAGATCCCATGCTTCTCAAGGTCAGATCCAGATCATTAGTCGCTGTTCTCATCGGAGCGGGCCTGGTCCTGTCATTCAGTGGTTCCGCATTGTATGGACAGCGATTTGATGGCTCACTGCGCGGAACAGTCAAAGATGCGACCAGCGCAGTCCTGCCTGGTCTCAAAGTGACTGCTGTCAGCGACAGCACGGGCACCAGTTACGAGACGACAACGTCGAGTACCGGCACTTTCTTTTTTCCGAATCTGCTCGTCGGCCGATACACGGTGAATGTCGAGGCGCCGGGCTTCAAGAAAGTTTCGTTGAAGAATGTCGATGTCCTCGCCAATCAGACGGCCGAGGCCAACGCCGTACTCGAAGTGGGTGACGTTACAACCGAGGTTTCGGTAACCGCCGGTTCCGAACTGATTTCGACGACCACGTCTCAGGTCGGAGGCTCCATTAGCGAACGCGCCGTCGTCGATTTGCCGAATCCCGTTCTGGGAGGCTCGCCGCTGAATCTGGCCATCATGTTTCCAAACACGACGACCCAGGGTGGCGGAGTTCTCGGCGAAGGCGGCTCCATCGGCGGCAATCGCCCTCGTGCTAACAACTTTACGATTGACGGCGTCGACAACAACGACGTCGGGTTGACCGGCTCGCTGGCCCCTGTGATTCAGGATGCGGTGGCCGAATTCAACCTGTTGACCAACCAGTTCAGCGCCGAGTATGGGCACTCGACTGCAGGCCAGTTCAACATCATTACCAAGTCCGGCACAAACGAACTGCACGGCGCCGCGTATTTTTACGGCCAAAACCGCAAGCTGAACGCTTTGGATAACCTCCAAAAGGCGGCGATTCAGGCGGGGGATATACCCGGTAAACCCCGATACGATGTTGCCAGAACCGGCGGAAATGCAGGTTTCCCCATCCTCAAGGACCGGGTTTTCTTCTTTGGCGCGTACGAGTATCAAACACAAGGCCTGTCCAGTACTGGTGTTACGATACTTTCTCCGACATCGGCGGGCCTGGCCACGTTGACTTCACTTGCGGCCAATGCCAGCGTTCGCCAGATCCTGTCGCAGATACCGACGGCCGGCGCGGCTTCACGAAGCATCACGGTGAATGGAACGTCGGTTCCCGTTGGAAATCTCCAGTTCTTTGCACCTGATTTCTACAATCAGCACGATTTTCAAACGAACGTCGATGCCAGTTTCACGAACAATCAGGTCCGTGGGCGCTTCCTGTTCGATCGCAGGCGCGAACCCAACCCCAATGCCGACTTGCCGGCGCCACAATTTACGGGTTCATTGGCCGGCGACCATAGGAAGGTGATCCTGACCGACGTGTGGACGATGAGCCCCAGGACTGTCGGGGATTTCCGTGTGAGTTATTCACGCGATATCAAGGACTATACAGTGCCTGACGCGTTCAAGAACTTTCCAAACGTCGCCATCGACGACCTCGGGTTGAGTTTCGGGCCGGAAGGCAATTCTCCGCAGGCCACGATCCAGAACACCTACCAGGGTGTGGCCAACTTCAGCCATAGTTTCGGCCCGCATCAGTTCAAATGGGGCGGAGAATACCGGAACTGGATTTCTCCGCAGGATTTCCTGCCGCGTTCGCGCGGCGAGTGGGACTATGCCACGTTCAGTCCTCTGGTCAACGACCTAGTCCCCAACGGCACGAACGGAGCGCTCCGCGGCGCGGGACTCTCCAAGTTCGCGGGGAACCAGCAGGCCTTCTATGGGTTCGTGCAGGATGACTGGAAAGCAACCCAGAACCTGACGTTGAATCTCGGCCTTCGTTACGAAATCACCACGAACGCGAGAGATGCGCAGCTTCAGGAACTCAATGCCATCGCCAGTCTCCCGGGCGTTTTCGATTTCCGAAAGCCGAAAGTGGACAAGAACAACTTTGGACCACGCGTCGGATTTGCCTACTCGCCGAGCGGTGGCCTGTTTGGCGGAGCGGGCCGCACTTCCATTCGCGGCGGTGCCGGCATCGCTTACGATGTGACGTTCCAAAACCTGGTTTTACTCCAGCTGCCGCCGCAGCTTCAAACGGAACAGAATCCGCAGCTCACCTGCGCCTTGCCGAACAGACCGGCGTGGTGCGCCACGAACACAGGTTTTCTTGCGGGTGGGGGCTTGCTAGCCGTCAACGTGCCGCCAACCACGCAGGCGGAAGCCCGGTCGGCAACCCAGGCAATCATCGTCGACCAGAGGGAACCGAAGACATTCACCTGGACTCTGAGTGTCCAGCGTCAAGTCTCGAGCAACTGGGAATTTGAAGTTCGATATCTGGGAACGCGGGGATTGAATCTCCCCGTTCAGGTACGCCGAAACGTAATCAGTGTGTTCGAGAGAAACCCGGGCCTGGTTCTGCCGACCTACCTTACCCCCTCCCAGGTCCCCGCCACCGTTCCGGCAACGGCTCCAACCCGCGGACAATTCCTGGCCGCCGAGGACTTGCGTTACTCGGCTCAGGGTTTCGACGGAGGCTTTGTCACGGCGTTCGATCCGGTCGGCTCATCGACTTACCACGCCGGGTCCGTCGAAGTAAACCGCCGTCTGTCCAGGGGTCTATGGTTGAAGAGTGGCTACACCTATAGCCACACCATCGACAATTCCACGAACGAGTTGTTCAGCAGCCGCGTGAATCCTCGACGGCCGGCCTATGCATACAACATACGAAACGACAGAGGTAATTCAGTTCTCGACAAACCCCACAAGGCGACGGTGGCCTGGGTTTACGAACTCCCGAAACCCAACTTTGGCAGCAAATTCGCGAACGGCGTCCTGGGTGGCTGGCAGTTCAATGGCGGGTATATCCATGAATCAGGTCAGCCCATCACCGTGATCTCGGGTATCGATTCCAACGGCGATCTGGACAGCGCTGGAGACCGTGCGATCCTCAATCCCAACGGTGCAGGACTTACCGGTTCCGGAGTGAATTACGTCATCCGCTCCGCAACGGGAGCCACTTCGATTTCGCCAACGATACCAACTGCAGCGCAAGGAGGTAGCGGTGTTGTGGTTGGTTATGTCGCACGGAATCCGGCCGCCCGGTTCATCGTGGCGGAAGCCGGGACCCAGGGAGGGACGGTCGGACGAAACACTCTCCGATCCGAGCCCATAAATAATTTCGATCTGTCTTTGTTCAAGAACACCAGCATCACCGAGACGAAGAGGATCCAATTCCGGGTGGAACTATTCAACGCGTTCAATCACCGGCAGCGGACCCTGGGCAAGAGGACGTACGAGCAGTTCAACGACAACGCCTTGAGCACGTCCTATGCGAACGCCTCCTCGTTGCTTTTCCTGAATGATGGACAGTTCAACGGCGGAAACCGCATAATCCAGCTCTCGCTGAAGTTCTTGTTCTAGAAGCTGTAGCGGCGGTCTGTGACCGCCGGCGATGTCACCATTATAGATCGCCGGCGCTCATAGAGCGCCGCTACAGTCACATCTTCAGGCTCAAGCCTCCATCCACCGTCAGGACCTGCCCGGTCACGTAATTATCCGGCTCGAGGAAAAACTGTATCGCCCTGGCCACATCTTCGGGGCGGCCGAATCGCGGAATGAGTTTCTTCTCGATGAAGGAATCGTATTTTCCACTCCGGATGCTCTGCTCGGCCATACCCGCATCGTTGACACCGGGAGCGACAACGTTCACCCGGATCTTCCACTGCCTTGCCAGTATCCTCGCCGTGTGGATCAGCGCGGCTTTCGGTGCAGCGTAAGTCGTGCTCCCCGGAAACACGCCAACGGCCTGCATCGTCGAGATCAGAACGATGCTCGCGTCACGATCGCCGGCCGCCGCGGCAAAATCCCTCGCCAGCAGGACCGGCCCGACGAAATTCACGCGCATCGACTGGAGAAGGTCGTCCTCCGTCGCGCTTTCGATCGCAACCCGCGCCGGGCTTCCGACGAGCGGCACAAGTCCGTAGAGTTCGCCGGCGTCACGCGCGGCATCCAGCAGACTCTGCCTCGTCAAGGCGTCGAGAATGTCCCCTGCAACGACAGGAGCACGAACACCGTACTTCTCGAGCAGCGTGCGCGCGAGATTGTCCGCCCGCTCCCGATGACTCAGGCAACCGATAACCGGTACACCGCCCCGGCTTGCGATGTTCTGCGCAACGGCCGTGCCAAGGCCTCCCGACCCGCCTGCCAGTATGATGACTTTCCCCTTCATGGTCTTAAGAAATTTTGAAATTGGACGAATCCTGCATCTCAAATCCGAAATCCGAAATCTCAGATTGGACTGTCCAATTGAAGATTTCGGATTTCGGATTTGAGATGCAGGATTCGTCCAATTTCAAAATTTCCCTCATTGGATATGAACCGTCCCGACGAATCTTGGATCGATGGGCTTCCCGGCAAGCGGCTCCAGCTCCTCCCGCAGGTCCTTCCACCACCGTTCGGCGAAGGGCTGAAGGGCGGGCGGAATGTCGATGGACGGCAATGTGAAACCATTCGCCAGCAGTTTCTCGACCTCGGCTGCCTTCAGCGGCGCAGGAACGAACTTTCCGGTCGCCGCAAACTGCAGCGTGGCCGTGTTGAACGTCTTGCGCAACGAGCCCTGAATGACGGGGAAAGTCGCGACAGCCACTCTCACCATACCGCCTAATTCCTCGAGGCGGGCTCGCGCTGTCTCCACATCCGCCATCGATTGAAAATTCCGGTATCTCCCTTCTTCAATCAGCAGCGGCTTGAACCGGCGGAGCGCCTCGAGAAACCCCCGGTCCGCTTCATCGAGCATGGAAACACTGAATCCGCGAATCTGGGCCACCCGGTCGGCTTCATCCCGCAGGCGCGCAACCTGATCGAACCCGATCCTGAAGATGGTCTGAATGTAACTCTTGCGGAGAACGTCGGGGGCACGATCCACTCGGCCGCCGGTGCGATGTTGCAGGCCAATGGTAAGAAAGTCGCGCATCTCTTCGAGAGCCGGGCGAATGCCCTCCAGTTCTCCGAGATTGACGAGGTTCGCAGAAAGGATTCGATTGCCCAGGGCCGTTAATTCCTGTGCAAACCGGTCGGACTCCGTGGGGTCCTTGATCTGCGCGAAGGCCTTCATCAGGAAGTCGCCGCCCAGCAGCGAGTCCGCAAATACCGCGGGCAGGTTTCCCGGATTCTCTTCCCCCGGAATTTCTTCCGTCTGCGGCTCGCGATCCTCGACAGTCTGGGGCTGATCGGGCACCGGCGTGGCGTATATCGACATAGCGTCGTAGTAATCGACGAAGCCGTGTACCTCCAGGCGCCGGTTCTTGTTGTCGTAGGCACCTTCCTCGAGCTCCGTGCGCGTGTTGTATCGCACCTTCGCGAGAACCTGTGTTCCAAGCGCCGGATTGTACTTGAACAAAGCATCGAGAATCAGCATGCCGATTGTGGTCGGCTCGCGGTCTTCTTCGGCCGGCTCCACGGCAAAACGGTTGTCGGGCGTAAAGATCAATTGCGTACCGGTTGGCGGGTCGTCGCGGTCGACTTCATAGACCTTGACGAGATCTTTCAGGAACAGCGCGGTCAGGGTGTCATCGATACCGGAAATGGCTTTCATCGTCTCTTCCGCGCCTGCCTGGATAAATGCCGCCACCCATTCCATAAAAGGCTTTCGCACGAACGTATCTTTGCGCCAGCAGTCCAGGTCGATGAATCCGCGGATCTGCTTCCCCGACACGAGCGGCAGTAAATCCAGGCTGTCGGCCAGGCCGATGTGCTTGATCGTAAAAAAGACTTCTTCGAATGAAGCCGTTTTCACAACGTGAGCGGCATCGGGCCTCGTGAGGAACTCCTCCAGCGCATCCTTGCTCTCGACCCTCAGCGTGGATCCAACAAGCGGACTCAGCATCTCATTAGACATATGACAGAATTATAGGCATGTCGCTGGAGGGACGGATCATTGAATTCCTCGATGCGGAGCAGCTGCGGGTCGCCTATGTCCGGAAGCAGGAGCGCGACCGGCTCCTTCTGGTGGATCCGAGAGGACGCAACCTCAGCGTCAACAGCGACCGTGTTGTCATTGTTCATCGCCCGGCCTCCGAGGGCGACTTCCCTGCAGCGGCGCGCCAAATCTCCGAAAAGATAGCCGTGAGGCAATCTGAAGTCGATGTGGAGCTGCTCTGGCAGTCCCTGAGCGGAAAGCAGCGCGAGTTGGAGCCGGTCGAACTGGCCGAAATGTTCTTCGCGGAAGGCAGCCCGGAAAACGCGTCGGCCGTGTTTCGTGCCCTCTCCGAAGACACGCTTTTCTTCAAGCGCAAAGGCTCTCAATTTCTGCCCAAAACCGAAGAGCAGGTTTCGGCCGAGCGGACGCGGCGGCAACGGGAACGGGAGCGAGGCGAGGCCCGCGACCGGATCGCCGGTGTGATTACGCAACTCGTGAGGAAGAAAGAGGCTGAAATCACGCCGGAAGTGGTACCGATACTGGACCGGATTCAAAACTGGTTGAAGTACAAGACCGGCGACGAGGTGGGCACGATCCTGGAGGAAGTCGCCGGCGCGTCGAAGGCGCGAGACGCGGCCTATGACATCCTGATGCGTTCCGGAAGGATCGATCCTTCGCTCGACCGGTTTCTCGTGATGTCGGGCATCGATCCGCATTTTCCAAAGCCAGTGCTGGATACGGCCCAGCAGCTTGCGTCGTTCGTTCCCGGACCGACGCGTGTGGACTATCGGGATGTGCCCGCGTTCTCGATCGATGACGAAGACACCCGAGAGGTCGACGACGCGCTCACGGTCAAGCGCTCGGAAAGCGAAATTCTCGTCGGCATCCATATCGCCGACGTCTCGGCTTTCGTGACCAAAGACGATCTGCTTGACGCCGAAGCCTCGGAACGGTCTTCCACGATCTACCTCCCCGCAATAACAGTGTGCATGCTTCCGGAAAAGCTTTCGACGGATCTGGTCAGCCTGAGCGCCGCTGTTCCGCGCCCGGCGTTCACGGTCGAAGTGAGGTTCGACGAGCAGGGCCACCGGCTGGCCTACAGGATCGCTCTGACAACGATCCAGGTTGGAAAGCGGTTTTCCTACGACGAAGCGGACAAGGCTCTCGATTCCGGTGACGTTGCTCTTCGAACCTTGCACGACATCGCCAGACAACTGCAGGACGCTCGTGCCCGCCGAGGCGCAATCACGTTCCGGCGGCCGGAACTGAAGATTCGAGTGCACGGCCAGGAGATTGAGATCAAGAAGATCGATCCGAACTCGCCTTCCCGGTTTATCGTCAGCGAGATGATGATTCTGGCAAACGGACTGGCCGCCGATTTCGCGTCGATGAACAGCATCCCGGTCATCTACCGGACACAGGAACCAAGAGAGGCTCTGGCCGTCGAGGACGGACCTGCAGTGGAGGCGCTAGCGTTTGAAAGGCTGCGAAAAACGTTCAAGCGGTCGCGGCTGTCGCTCACGCCTGGCCTGCATTCCGGCCTCGGTCTCGGCGCATATACCCAGGCATCGTCACCCATTCGACGGTATGCCGACCTCGTCACGCAACGCCAGTTCACGGCGATGCTGAGCGGCGCTCCGATTCCGCACGGCCGGGAAGAGTTATTGAAGATCCTGAGCACAGCGGAGGCCGCGGAGCAGGAGATTCGGGCCATCGAAGATCGATCGACCACTTATTGGCTGCTGGAATACCTGTCGAGGCACAAGAAAGACGAACCGCTCGCCGCAATCGTCCTCGATACAAAGGGGAACGTCGAGCTCGAGGACTATTATCTGCGGGCGAAAGTGCCGGCTGCAAACACGATCGAGGCAGGCGAAACCGTTCAGGTGTTGATCGAATCCATTGAATTGCCAGGACAGGGTGTTCCCCTCCTGGAACAGGAGGGGTGGCTGCGCCAGTAAGAAAAAGGCGCGAAGCCTCCGAAGCGGCGCAGACGGGGTGGTCATTATGGTAAATGTTGACGTTGTAACGTTATCCGGGACCGACCACCCCGTCTGCGCCTTCATAAGGAGGCTTCGCAGCATCTTCTTGAGGGCGCAGCCACCCCTCCTCTCCGAGGAGGGGAACACCCTTCCCTGCAATTCATTCACACCTTCTATGAGCGCCTGTTTTTCGCCGAATTCAACGAAAAGCGGGCGGCCATAGACCGCCGCTACAGCATGACCTATGCGAAAAAAAGACGCCAATCCGCTCGAGAACTTCGATTACCTCGTCGAGTGTGAGGACTTTCTCCTGTATGAGCTGGGCCGATTGATTGACGAAGACCGCGCATCGCTGGATGACGAAGAATTTCGCAGAGTGGTCGACGAAGGCATTCGCGAACATGTCGAAACCCGTCTTGAAGTTCGCGCTGAGCTGGCCATGCGGCTCCGCGCGGCGGGACCGGCGGGCTCGCGCATGGTACCCGTCGTCGAAGATATCGAGGCCCCGTTGAGCAGCCTGGCACCGATCGTCAAGTCTTATACGGCATACCTTTTCCGAAGGGTGGAGGAATGCAGCGGGAAAGCGGAGGACCCCGTTGGCCCCATCGCAGACCGTCTGTTCGATTCGCTGGACGACCGGGCGGCTGTGGAAGCGGCGCTGGACGCTCTCGGTTCGATTCGTTCCTCCGTAAGCGCCCGTGTGCTGGCGCATGTGGTTTCCGAACCCATGCTTGAGGAAGATCTCGAAGCGAAGGCCTACGCGCTCGTCCGCGCGATGTGGCCGTTGCCGCGCCACTACATCGCCTATTCGCTGAAATCCCACACCCACGAAGACCTGCCTTTTCGATGGTTTCAGCTCATGAGCGATTGCGAAGACCCAGCGGCCGTGGATCGCATCCTGGAAGAGGTTCTTGTGCACGCGGAGAATCCAAACTTTCGGGAAGATCTTCAGGCGCTGGTCGAACTCCTCCGGCAGAGCAGGGATCCACGGACAGAAGAAAAAGTAATGGAGCTGCTCAACCACCCGGACACGCCTCAGGCGGCAGGCGAACTGCTCGAACGGTTTTTGAAAACGTCTTCCCCTGCTGTACGAAAAAGTGGCTCCGGGACGGATTCCTGGACGAACCTCGACCGGCTTCATGCAGCGAACAAGAAGTACCTTGCGGCTGCAAAGCTTCTGGATTCCGGGACGGATTCCTGGACGAACCTCGACCGGCTTCATGCAGCGAACAAGAAGTACCTTGCGGCTGCAAAGCTTCTGGATTCCGGCCGCACGGCAGACTCGCTTCGCAAGCTGGACGAACTGTTGAACGAGGAGCCGCGACATCCGTTCGCACTTATGCTGAAGCGAATGATTTCAGCGCCGGCCGGGTCTTGACGGCATCCGTCTCGTGTTCGAACAATTCGAAAACGCTATCCAGCGCGCTGCGTTCTTTAGCCGCAGAGCGGCGACAGAGGGTAGCCCCGGGCGCCAGCCCCGGGGTTAACCGTTGCCTTGGATCCGAGCCCCAGAGGGGCGAAAGACTCAAACGGACCGATGAATCTTACGCCCTTTCGGGGCTGGGATTCGATGCTATCCGATCCACGGGCTTACGCCCGTGGCTATGGAGTGACCTGTCAAGTGCGGACAACCCCATTTCCCATTTTCTTTTTTTTGTCTTGCTAAAAAAGCTCTTCAGGTCACATGCGATTTTTCCCATCCAGGAACGAAGAACCGAGTCCGGAATTGGCGCCGATTGAGACGCTGATATACGCGGGTTGGTACCGCAAGACTATCCATTCGCCAAGGGAGCTTCCTCGCTCTACAAACGCGGATCTGTTCGCCGCATAGCCACGGTCGAGGATTCTCCGATCGAACACGTTCGGATCATCGGTCTTCGTTTCCTATGATGGGCCTCCTCAATGGAGAACTTGAAAAACTTGCGTCATTGTTTCTGGATCGAGAGCGACTTCAGCGGCTTCAAAAGGTTCGAAAGACTTTATGCCTTTTCTCATGGTCCGTTTTGCCGTTTTGTTGTTTGCAGCCGTCGCTCCCATACAGGAACCACGATGTCTCGCCGGGGACGTCACGGAGCGGAGCAAAATCGTTCGCCGTTTGCTCAAGGACGCCGTGCCCCCCGGTGTTTCCGACCCCACAGATTCCCACCCAGGAACCCCCAAAATGTCTCCGCCGGATCTATTAATCCTGAAGCTGTCCAATCGCCCAGATGAACCCCGCCAGTTCCCGTGCAACAGCCACCGCAGCAATGACCGGTTTCTTGTTATAGCGGTCCACCATCCGCCGGAACTTGCGATTCAGTCGTTGATCCGCACGTTCGGCGATCGAGACGACCGCTTCGGGTTGTCCCTGGCGCCGTTTCTTGATCGCTTGCCCGGCGATCGGACGATGGCGGTAATGCCAGGCCGCTTCCACCAACACGCGCCGGAGATGGGCATTTCCCGTTTTGGTAATCTTGCCGCGACGTTGATGATCGCCCGTGCTACGTTCGCTGGAAACTAAGCCGGTCGATCCCATGAACTGGGGCGCTCTCCCATACCGGCGCATATCCCAAACCTCGGCCACAATCGTCATCGCGGTCACCGTCTTGACCCCACGCAGCGTCTGATACCGTTCGACTTTCTTCGCATACTCGGGCTTGCCGGCATTCTCTTCAATTTTCGCGTCATAGGTTTTCAGTTGTTCCTGACTTTGCTCCACGGCTCGAATCGATTCCTCCCGTACCGTCTCTGCATTCGAATCTTCTAATCGAATCTTTCGAATCCATGCCCAGTGTTTTTGTGTCCACTTCTCCCCATCCTGATAGTGACATCCCTGCCGCGCCAAAAACCGGTTCAATCGATGCTGCCGCCGCGTCAGATCTTCCCGCACATCCTCCCGGGCGCGCGTCAGGTCCCGCAGAGCCTCCTGTTTTTCGTCCGGAACACCAATCACCGTCAGTTCGCCGGCGCGGTAGAGCCGTCCCAGATTCCGCGCATCGCGCCGGTTCGTCTTCACCCGATCCGATGCCTTCTTTGGTGTCAACGACGGTGCGATCACATCGCATCCGATCCCAGCTTTCCTCAGTTTCCGGTACAGCTCGTAACCACACGGCCCCGCTTCATAGACGCACTGCACCTCGCCCTCTTCGCGCTTCAGTCTTTCGATCAGCCGTTTGATCCCTTTCTCGTCCATGCCCGCTTCCCACTCCGCCGCCGGCTGAGTTTCCCAACCTCGATACAATGCGACCTGATTCTTCTTTGCATCCGTATCCATTCCAATCCAAACGATGTTATCGTTTCCCATGACCGGTTCCTCCTTTTTGTGGCTCTGGTAGCCTGATTTACTTCAGACGCTATTAACCCACGTCTAAAGCAGGACCGGTCACTCCATTTTGTCTACATTCTTTCGCCGCTCCGCGGCTGTTTCTACTAGAAGTCGCTGCAGGATTTGAAATAGGAGCACCGGGGGCACTTGAGCTTGCATTTTTCCTCGTCTAGCTGTGCCCCGCAGTTCGGGCAGGTGCGTTCGATCTTTTCCAGATCGGGTGTGTTACATGTGCCGGTCGTCATGCGGCTTATCGTCCTGTTGTTCTTTGCCAAAGTATTCGGCGAGATGGCCGAGAATCGTGGCGGCATCAGCGGGCCGGCCTTCGAACGTCGTGATGCAGCGCGAACGCCGCCAGCCGGTGCCGCGCTTCACTCCCACGATGATGTATTCGTCGAAGAATCCGCTCTCTTTCAAAAACCGAACTGCGGACTCCGGCGTGAATTCATTGGATCGAAATTCGCAAACGCTGATCAGATCCCGAAGACGCTCGGCCTGCTCGGGCTCCGCCAACTCGAGGAAGGGATCGAGGCCGTGAACTTCACACTTGGCAGGTGGCTCACCGTTTTGCGAAAGCGCTTCGAGCTGAGCCTTGACGAATTCGCCAAGGGCGCAATCCTCAAAACCGTCGATGACGGGGCCTGTACGGAGGTTTGTCATGAAGAACACACCGCGGCGCGGCACAACGCGTCCGGTTTCGTCCACTTCCCCGATCAATGCAGCCTCTTCCACTGAAGGAAAACACAGGGCCAGAGGGCGAATTGTTGCGCGGCGCACAGCAGCCTGCGCGTTGAAAACGTTGTTGCGGATGCGGAACCGTAACTCGACCATCTATTGCCTCCTCGACGTTTTCGAACCCCATCTAATTGTGGTTATCAGGCCTGATGCGGACAGATGTGGTCCAAATGCACAGGAGTCGGGCGGATTTCGATTAATATTACTTCATGCAGACGTTTACCGAGCCGGAATTCAAGCTCATTCGGAAGCTCAAGGGACAGCAGCCACAGGCAGTGCTGCAGATCAAGGAACCGTGTCCCACGCACTCGGTGTGCAACCCGCTGCCTGTGTTTCGTGTCTATAAAATTGACGACACATCTTTCGAAGCGCAATGGAATGGGTATCACCAGGCAGGTACGAAACAAATGTTCCGTTTCGACGAAGCGGGGCAATAAACACAAAGACACACAAAGGGGGAATTTTGAAATTGGACGAATCCTGCATCTCAAATCCGAAATCCGAAATCTCCAATTGGACTGGCAGTCCAATCTGAAATTTCGGATTTCGGATTTGAGATGCAGGATTCGTCCAATTTCAAAATTCCCCCTTTGTGTGTCTTTGTGTTTATTGCCCCTTAGCCACCGACGTAACCCGCCTTTGCCCGGATCCTCACATTGCGGCCGGGGACTTCCACTCGCAGGCGGTGATAGCCGGGTCGACGCTGCATGTAATAACCGAGGTAGTACTGATGAGCGAGTTCCGTGCGGATCTGGCCGAGAACCGGCTGGACCGCTTCCTGCTTTCCGACGTATAGAGTTCGGCCGCCGGTCATATCCGACAGTGACTCCAGCGTGTGCGAGTCCACGAGAACCCGCGAACCGATAGCCACGAAATAAAGCAGCACCGCCGACTGCTGTGCCTCTTCAACCACGCGGCCATGACCGACGTTGCTGCCATTATCGTTTCCATCCGTAAAAACAATCAGGGCTTTGCGTGGATGATCCGAGGCTTCGACCCTGCCAAGGGAATAGAGCAGCGCGTCGTACAAAACGGATGTCCCGTAAGCCCGCATCTGATGCAGGCTGTCGTCGAAATGTTTCTTCGATTGGGAAGAACGATGGACCAGCCTCACGCTGGTGCCGAATGAAACGATGAAGAACTCATCGCGCTTCAACATGGAGGACGTGAACTCCGGCACCGCTTTCTTCATGACTGGAAGAATGTCCACCATGCTGCCGCTGGTATCCATGAGAATTCCAACGGAAGAATCCACGCGATCCTGTTTCTCGAAGATCTGAATATCCTGCGGCTGGTCGTCCTCGTAGACTCGAAAGTCATCGCGATTGAGGTCTGTTATGAACCCACCGGCGTCATCTTTTACGGTGGCGAAGATGTTGACGAGGTTGACGTCGACTTTGAGAGTTTGTTGGGGAAGGAAGCCAGAAGCCAGAAGCCAGAAGCCAGAAGTAAGAGCGAGCGTAGCCAGAAGGCGTCCCCACATTCTGGCTTCTGGCTTCTGGCTTCTGGCTTCCTTCCTCACTCCGTCTCCTGAACCTCACGGTATAGACGGTAGATACCGGGATTGGTGGGAAGAATTCTTGCGCCTTTGGCGAGGACGCGCAGGGCGTCCCGCTTGCGGCCGGTATCTTTGTACATCTTTGCCAGTTTCAGATAGACATCGGGATCGCGATCGAAAGCGTATTTCATCAGGAACTCATATTCCTTTATCGCGTTCTCCGTATCGTTGCGAGTTTCGAATACGCGCGCCATGCGATAGTGCGCCCAAAAGACATACGGATCAACATCTAAGGCGGTTTGCAGCGCCTTCAAGGCCCCGTCGAGTTGCTCGGCTGCAAGCCGGTAGTCTCCCAACATGGCCCAGTAGTGCCCGAGAGACGGCGGCTGCGTATCGACAAACTTTTCCATCCATTCCGCCGCTTCCTTCCATGATTGTTCTTTTGCGGCAATTTCTGCAAGCTTGCGAAGCGGCAGCGGCCGGGAGGGCTCCGCCTCGAACGAACGGTGGAAATGCTGGCGGGCCTGATCGGTTGCGCCCAGGGATTCGTACACCAGGCCCCACAGTTCTTCTTTTTCTCCGAAAAGCGGGTTTCCCGGCTTCATCATTCCGTCCGCCTGCTTGAGGGATTCCTCCGCATGATCGAAATTCCCCGCATCAATATTGAGCATGGCAATCGAAAGCTGAAGCGAAGCCTCTTCCTTCCGCGGCACCTGCGCCAGCAGCCCCATGGCCTGATTGGCCAGATTCTTATGCTTGAAGAAGAGGAAGGGTTCGATCACGCCGCTATACGCACTTTCGGGATCGGGTACGGCGGCGCCGATCGGCAGCAACCCATCCTTGACCTCATAGAGCAGATCGAGATTCAACTCGCGGGTACTTCTGAAGAGCTGACGCGGCGCGTGGAACTCCAGCAGCGGGTGATCGTCGGTGTTTCGGCGGACAGTGGAGGCGAATTTCCGTGTCGCCTCGGTGGACATGACGTAGTACGCCAGGAGTCCCTCCGGCCGATCGATGTGAAGGTAGTCACGGAAGTCGCGCATGATGCTCGGGTCCGCCCTGGCGATGCGCGCGACACGTCCCATGTCCAGCTTCTGAGGGGAACGAGTCGCAATCAGGATCAGATCGGAGTCCGTAATCCACACCGACACCTCGGGGAACTTGCGCTGCACTTCGCTGAGAATCATTCGAAGGTCTTCGGGATCGAGCTCGTATAGCTGGACCCACTGCGCGAAAACCCCATCGGGCTTCAGGACTTCGGCCGCGCGGTCGTAGAACTCGGCGGTGAAAAGGCTGGCAACGCCGGCAATCCACGGGTTCGAGGGCTCGGATATGATGACGTCGTACTGCGTGCGGGTCATGTTCATGTAGTTGCGCGCATCATTGAACGTGATCTTCACTTTGGGATTCTGATAACTCTTCCGGTTGATCTGCGAAAACCACGGGCCGGCGCCGATAACGGCCGGTTCGATTTCGATGCAATCGATTTCTTCGAGCTCCGGGATCGCTGCAGCCGCCCCGACTGTAACACCTGCACCGTATCCGATGACGAGGGCGTTCTTCGGATTCGGATGATAAAAGCCCGGCAGGAAGCCGATCGTCAACTGGGTGATCATGTCGTCGCGATTCGACGCGTCTACCTTGCCGTTGGTTCTCAAGCCGAGATAGTTCTCACCCTTCCGGACGGAAATCGTAGCGTTGTTCCCTTCTTTGAAATAAACGACGTCGGTGTCTTCATAGTGCTCGTTGATCGTAAGTTCCGGCCGCGCTTCGATTTGTCGGGAGTAGACCAGGATCCCTCGATCCATCGAATCCGGCTGCCAGAAGACCTGTCCCTTCATGGAGACTGTCGCGACCAGGAGAAGGATCAGCGCGGCCGCCTGGGCGATACGCCCGGACGATTTCGATTCCGTCAGCAGCACCAGCGCCATTGCGGAATTGAAGAACAGGCCTGCCAGAATTGTACGTTCGGTTCCGATGATGGGCATGAGAACGAATCCTGCAAGCAGCGATCCCACAATGGCGCCGAGGGTATTCACCGAGTAGATGTTCCCGATGCTTCGTCCGAGGATCACAAACTTGCTCGAGTACATCTGGCTTGCCACGGGAAACGTCGCGCCCATGCAGAGTGTGGCGAAGATCATCAATGCGGAACAAAGGATGAACTGGACAGTCAGGATAGCTGGAAACGAATAAAAGAATGCGCGAATGAGAGCCAGGAGCGCATAGGGCGCAACAAGGTATCCCACAATAAAAACCAGTCCGCCGAACGCCACGCCGAGCTGCAGAAGACCGAGCAGGCGCAAAGTCGGGGCAGGCTTCCGCCGCGAGATGATGGAGCTGCCGAGCGCGATGCCGACCAGAAAGGTGATCAGCATGATCGAGAACGCATAGGTCGAGCTGCCGATCATCGCCGAGAGGGCTCGCGTCCACGACACTTCGTACATCATTGAGACGAATCCTGAAACAGCGAGCGTCAGCAGAATCAGCCTGTCCGCCACAGGATTCGCCGGCCGCGGCTCTTCTATCAACATCTCCGGCTGTTCAGCCGCGCTTTCTGCGCCCCGCGAGCGCCCGGACAGCCAGATCGCGAACAATCCGATCGCCACGTTGACCGAAGCGATGATCAGAGTCGTTCTCAGGTTGCCAAGGCCGGGAATGAACACCAGCGCCGCCAGGAGCGAGCCCGCTGCTGCGCCAAACGTGTTCAGGGCGTAGAGGACACCAACTTTGCGTTCGACTTCCTGGACGTTGTCCGTGAAAAAGCGGGTGAGCACGGGGAGTGTGCCCCCCATGAAAAAGGTAGGGGTCAGAAGAATAATGAAGCTGGCTCCAAACCGGATAAAACCGGCTCCCCCCGGAATCGACGATACCGAAGGCGCCATTGCCCAATAGAACGTATCCACGGCTCGAAAAACGAGAGGCACGACGGCCGCGGAAATCCCGATGCCGATTTCCAGCAGACCGTACATCCGGAGCGGGTTCTCCGTGCGGTCGGCCCGCTGCCCCAGCTTCCAGCTTCCAAGCGCGAGGCCAGCCATGAAGGCACCCAGCACTGTCGATATGGCATGCGATGTGTTTCCGAAGACCAGCCCCGTTAAACGAACCCAGATGACTTCGTAAACGAGACCGGTCGCCCCGGACAGGAAAAATATGACGTACAGGATCGACTTCGAGTTGAACTTATTGTCAAACATGGTGGCGCGATTTTAATTCCGAGCGGAGTTTTATGGGGAAGAAAATCGGGCCGGCGGAGTATTTTAGCCGCGGATTTCACGGATTACGCGGATGGCGCGCAATTAATGTCATTGACGCGCGCCATCCGCGTAATCCGTGAAATCCGCGGCTCAATACAGTTACCGGTCGCGGACCTGTACAGACAGAGTCGGCCCAATAAATTGCAGCCTGAAGCCCCTGGTCCGGTCCTTTCGGTGGACGTCTGCATCGACGACGCTGGCGCCCGCCTGCAGAGTCAGGTGCCGCCCGATGCCGAATCCCGCATTGAGGTCACTCTGGATGTAGTGGCCGTAGGAACCGAAAGTCATTCCTTTCACGTGTCCATTGAGATTGAACGCATTCTTTCCGCGAATCGGAAAGCTGCGAAACTCCACGCCGATCAAGGGCATAGGCGCCTTACCATCCTCGGTACTGGATCCAAATCTCTGGCTTGTCACGGCAGCCGTCGCATCAAAGTAACCCGCCCCGACCTGCACACCCACGTGTCCTTGCGGCCGGCTGACGAAGTCGTACTGATAGCCACCGAAGAGGTAATTGATTCTGGCGTCGGAGTCGATTGTGTCCTGGCCGGTGTAGGTCCGCCCGCCGAACTCAAAAGTTCGGGTGATCGTGTTATGACCCTTGAGCCTGTACGGAACGGTCTCGAACAGAATCCTGTGTTTACGGGCGGGTTTTACCGCCACTTTGAACAGGCCATGACCCTTCTGGCCGCGAATACCGAGATCTGAACGAAGATCGACCTCGGTAGAACTGGTCTGCACGTTGCCGGTTGGATTCAATCGCCAGTAAGAGCCGGTGATTTCGATTCGAAATTGTTCGAAGTCGTCCGGAGCCTGCGCGGCTCCCTGGAGCATCATCATCGAAGCAAAAAGAAGCGGCGCCAGCATTCAGGCGAGTCTAGCAGAAGGACATGCGTGAGAAAAAGAAAGGGTGGGAAGCCTCCGTCCTGGAGGTGATGTCCCACCCTGCAGCCTAAAGAGGGAGGCTGATGACGAAACTCGTACCGCGGTTTCCAGTCTGGACGGTAATGGCACCCTTATGGTCGTCGATCACCTGTTTGGTGATATAGAGTCCGAGACCGGTTCCGCGTTCACCCTTCGATGTAAAGAAGGGATTAAAAATGAATGGTAAGTTGACGGTCGGGATGCCCGCCCCCGTGTCGGTGATCACGACCCGCATCTGGTTCCCGTCGGTTCTGGCAGTGATCGAAACGACGCGCCTTTCAGAATCCGCCATGGCATCGGCAGCGTTCTGCAGCAGGTTGACGAGGGCCTGCGAAAGCTGCCAGCGATCAATGCCTATCAGGGGCAGATCGGTGGCCCGATGGAACTGATGGTCAACGTGTTGAGCCCGGAAGTAAGGCTGAACGAACCGGATCGCATCCGCAATCACTTCCCCAATGTCGCAGGGTTCCGTACGCGGGGTTCTCTTGCGGCTGAAGTCGAGCATGCGCTTGGCCATTTCTTCGATGCGGCGCGAAGCGCGATCGATCACTTCGAAATTGATCCGCAGTGGATGGTCCAATGGCAGACTTTCCTCGACGAAGCGCAGGTGCCCCCGGATCAGCATCAACGGGTTCGTAACTTCATGGGCAAAGCAGGCCGACAGCTCGCCCATGGTGATAAGGCGAGATAAGGGAAGCAACTCCTCCGGAGTCAAAGACATTTTTGTCGTCCCGGGCGCCTCCAGCGCGGCAATCTCCAGAATGCCGGCGGCGATCGGACCGTAAGCCATGAGTCTCTCCAGATCCTCTCCAGTGAACCGTCCGGGCGTGGACGAATAACCCACCAGCAGACCCATTGATTTGCCGGCCTTTCCGACGGGAACGGCGACAAGGCGCGACTCATCGACCACAACAGGACCCCAGTCCCTCAGCTTCGAAATCAGATTGACGGCCAGGTTGCCGGACATCTCGGGTTCCGCCCCCGCGATCGCCTGGATACGAATCGAGTCGTTGTCGGCTGTCGCAACGAGAGCGTAATCGCATTCCAGGAGCTCGCGCACGTGGAGCGCAATCTCGTGGTAGGCTCCCGAATACCCGATAGCAGGGCTGTAAGGTTCGGCAAGTTTCAGATTGTGTTTCATTCCTGAATTCTCTTTCTTAATCTGGCCAGTATGGTCTCGACACCGGATTTCGTAAGCTCGAAGCCGGGAAAACGCGCGATCTCACCTGCCAAAAACCCATCGACATAATGAAGCTTGAAGATGAGTGCATTCCTGCGCGCGTTCTTACGGTCGGGATCGCCCTCAACAACGCGCTTGACGTCAATCCATGAAAGGATGGCGCTGAGCGTTCCCGGATCGAATTCCGACGACCGGGGTGAACTCCTCTCGTCGAATTCGGCAACCTTCGCCTTGTCGATTGAGACAATGTGGCCTCGCCTCTTGCTGCTCCCGAGCTGTCTCAGGTGATCCTGGACAACCGTTGCAGAGATTCTCGATAAGAAAGCCATGACCGAAAATTCTGTACTGCCCCGAAAAGACCGAAGAATGCGGCCGTCGTTCTGGACCAGCCTTAAGTAAACTTCCTGCGCGAGATCCGGTACGATGTCCGCAGCATCATCCTTCATAGACCGGTAGCGCAGAGCGCGGAGAAGGTAGAGAAAGATCAGACCCTGGAAGCGCTCCTGAAATTTTGTCCAGAGCGCCCGGTCTGTAAGCTTCTCTCCGCACTCCCGCAATAATTCGGCTGGAGATGTTTCCCCGGCGTTCCCGGGGAACTTGCGGACAATGTCCGGCATAGTTAGCGACTTAGTCCTTGAAGTCTGCTTCGGGCTTCAACCGCCCACGCTGAATTCGAATCCAGTTTCAAATAACGGTTCCACTGCACTTCCGCTTGCGTTCTGTCACCTGTACGCTCGTACAACATCGCGAGGTTAAAGATAGCGGGCAGAAATTCCCTGTTCGATCCCAGGGCAGCACGGAATTCCTGAACCGCCATCTGGAACCGGTTTTCATTGCCGCTCTCGAGATAGGCAACACCAAGATCGTTGTGTACTTCCGCTCCGGCGCCTACCTCGCTTCCTGCAATGGCGAGGTAATCGATGGCGCGCTTGAAATCCTTCTGAATCAAATAGAACCGGCCCATCTGAAGGCTGTTTGCAGATAGTCTGGTCATTTCACCGGCTAACAGGCCATACGAAACATCGGAATCGTCCAAGCCTCGAGTGCGCAAAATGGGAAGATGGGGTTGGTTGGACAGGCGGAATTCAAAGGGGCGATGCTGTTGAAGCAGCACCTGGATGACTTCCGTAGCCGACTTCGGCTCAGCAGCCTGATTCAGAAAATGAAACGAAACCATGCTGACCACGAGAACCGCCGCGATCGGAGCAAATGAGAAAATCCAGCCTCTCAGGGTGCCGGTGCGGCGTGCGACGCGGCTTGAAGGTTTCTTTTCATCCCATTGATCTGCAAAGGTTTGCAGTGCGACGGCTTCTTCGCCACTGACATTGTCGTCCATTAGGCGCATGTAAAAGCCCAATCTGTCGCGGCATTCGTCGCATACAACTAAATGTACTTCGCTTGCGGCTTTGATCACCGGATCCAGCCCGCCTTCGAGGTAGTCGGTTAGCGTCTCCTCGGTCAAGCATTGGCCATGATCCATCGTTTCTCCTCTCACACTGACCCTCCTACTAGAAGAAGACGTAAACCGCGGGCCAAAACACGCAAAAAACTTAGATATTTTTTGCGTGTCTGGCGTACATATTTACGGCCTTTTCACAAAAGGTTCCATAAGTTGAAAAGATTTTCTATAGCATAGTGCCCCAATATGCGACAGGTGTCTAAATTGCATGGCACTGTGTCAACGTATATAGCAATAAAACAGGTGCACACAATGCGCGACATGTGTCTAAATTACATGTCGCTATGTCAACGTATATAGCAATAAGCCAGGTGCCCGAATCCTAGAATCACACTTAACTCTGAAAACTGAAGTAAGGAGTCCACAAATGAATCGACGTGAATTTCTGTCCGTTCTTGGAGGCGCCAGCGCGCTCTCAGCAGCAACCATGATCAACCCCAGCGCAGCCTTTGCCGAAGCTGACCTGACGTCACAGACAACATCTCTATACGTGAAAGGTCTCGTCATGCTGGATCTGGGAAACCCGGAGTCTCTGCGCCTGGGATTCCCAAAAGCGCCAGGACACAAGGCAACGCTCTCCATCGTTCCACAGAACGGTAGCAAGCGGTCTCTGACTATCAAAGGAAATGGCACTGTGGACACACCGCTGGTGGCATCTGCAGACCCGCGGATCTTCGTTCCTGAGTTGGTAAGAATGAAGGAGTTCTATGGCAGCGGCGTGAAATCCCACGTCGATCGATGCCCAAGTGTAATCACGATCCCCTCCGCAGCCATCCGTTCCGTGACCACCTCTGAAGTGAGCAAGGCGCGGTACACGTTCGTTCGCGCCGATAGCGGGGCGGAAGTCGAAACATTCCGGCCCCGCCAGATTGCCGACGTGATCAAGATTGATCTATCATCGGCCTGCACCTTAAAGTTGGATAACGGCAAAGTGAATATTCCGCTCGAGACGGCTCGCGAGTTGCGCGTGGAATACACGCCCGAAAACGCCGACTCCATGGATCCGTTCGCGGGTCATTTCCATCATTACTTCGACTACGTCGAGCGTCCGGCTGCTCTGGATTTCGATGTTGTCCCGAAGAAACTTGGCGGAACCAGCGCTGCCACGCCGCGCGCGGGGCATCATTTCATGATGCTCGACAATATTGTATTCTGCTACCTGATTGCGGTTCCTTAGACGCCAGGTTATTGATGAAAGACAGGGAAGTAGATCGTTTCACATCAGCCAATCGACGTTGGACGGTCAGAATCATGATGCTGCTGATCGTCCTGTGCTCCATGTCGATTGGGCAGTTTCCGTTTGCCAGAGATCGCTATGCCCAATATCAGATCAGCCGCCTGATCCGGGCCGCTTACGATATCCAGCGGCCTGGAGGCGGACGGCTGTTCCGTGCGCCCTACTTACCTATGGGGAGGGCGCCGGCCAATTCGGATCTCGGGCGGGCGCAGCTTCTGCTGCTGCGTCTCCCAAACTCCCAGGAACGATGGAGCCTTCAAAACAGGTTCTGGTTGGCATCCGGCAACTGGCGGACATTCATTGAAAAAGCCACCGGCCCGCGCTCGAAAGGATTCCCTGGAAACGCCGAGACGATGAACAATCTCGGTGTCAGTTTCCTCGCGCTTTCCGACAGTAATCCGACTTATCTTCTCAAGGCATTAGAGCAGTTTGAACTGTCGGCCCAGCTTGAACCACGGGCTCCCGAACCCCGGTTCAACATGGTCGTCACCTATCGGAAACTGCGTCTCGGCAAGGCTGCCGATGAAATGCTGCAGCGTTACGCCGGGTTGGAGCCGTACTCGCCCTGGTACCGCGAACTCACGGACAGCGGCGAAGTCGTAGACGAATCTGCAATTCTCAACGACTTGCGGCGCGCAGTAGAAGGTCATGACTCTGCCGAGGCCGAGCGGCTCTTCCAAAAGAACCCCGAGTTGTGCCGGCGCGTTGCGATGCAATACGGAACGGCCAATATCGTTGAGTCCGAGGAGCTCGTCCGCTTCATCGCGAACCAAATCGAACGCCGCTTCGGCGACAGGACCGTTTCGGCGATGATCGATCCTCTCTTCACGAACCGGCGAAGCGACACTATCGCGCTGCGCAAGCTCGTTACTGAAGGCGCCAGGTTGTTTGGCAAAGGAGATTTCCCTGGAAGTCTGCGGGCCTACGACAAGGCCGACAGCCTCATCGGCAGATCGAACTCCCTGTTTGATCGCTTGTGGATCGACCTCAACCGCGTGGACACACAGATTCGGACCGGAGAATTCGGTTCGGCCCGGGAGTCGTTGCACCGTCTGGTTGCTTCCGCCCGCGAGCAGGATTTTCGATGGCTGGAAGGAAGGGCCCTTTCCATATACGGCTCCAGCCTGAAACTCACTGCAACTTATCAGGAAATGCTGCAGCGTCTTGGTGAATCGGATCGCGTGTTTGTCGAGATCGCGGCACGCTACGAGCGAGTCCGGCCGCTGTACTATTTAGCCGCCTACGAGTCGCTCGCGGGGGACCACGATGAGGCGTTGAGGCTGGCTTTGGAATGTCTTCGTTTAACCGACGACGAACCGCTACGAATGTCCGCGCTGGACTGGCTCGTCGGCTCCACTCTTTACCGGCAGGGAATGCCATCGAGAGCGGTTCTCTTCGAGACAGAGTCCGCTGAGCAAACAGCAAAGCTGGGACATCCGTCATGGGAGGCCACCGCCGCAATTAACCTCGCTCAGCTTTACGAATCGATGTCTGAACACGCGCACGCGGAAGAACATGTGAAGGCGGCCGAAGAGGCTCTTGGCAGGACCGATGCCAGTGCGGAACAGGTAATGACCGAGTTGTTGATAGGATCGGTAAAAGCACGGATCGATCTGAATCGAAAACGATATGAAGAAGCCGAATCTCTTCTCACGAAAAATCTGAATCTCTTTTCCAAGCAACCTTTCCGCGCAACCGCTTTGCTTGCGGAATTGCTCATGCTTCGTGCTCGCACTTACGCCGAAACAGGGCGCATCACCGATGCCAAGCAAACATTCAATAAGGCAATCGAAGTGGTCGAGAACGATGATCAGTATCTTCAGAGTGAAAAACTGCGCGTGAAGTTCGACGACGCGCGGCGAGAGTTGTACGACTCGGCAATCGAGTTCGAATACAGTCACGGATCGCCCGATGCAGCATGGACGTACCTGCAGAAGTATCGGGCAAAACTGTTTCTTGAATTCCTCGCCCAGTTCAATTCGGACATCGGCCGGGTACACGGCCAGGCGCTCGATCGGGCGAAAGTTCAAAAGCTTGTGCCACCGGACACGCAGGTCATCGAGTACGCGCTGCTGAAAGATCAATTGCTGATCTGGCTGGTGTCGGACAAATTCTTCACATTGCGCTCCGTTCCGGTCACCCGGTCGGCGCTCGAGGGTCAGGTTCAGGAAGTTCTACAGCGGCTTCGCAACGGCGAAGATGCCGGGCAGCTCCTGGAGGACTTGGGAAAGGTGCTGATCGAACCGGTCGCGAATCTGCTCGATCCCGGGCGGACTCTCGCCATCATTCCGGACCGGGCGCTTCACGGCTTGCCTTTCGACGCGCTCCGGCACGCCGAGAAGAAACAGTACCTGGTCGAAGACTTCGCCGTCATTGTAAGTCCGAGCCTGACACACCTGCTGGCGACCACGGCCGGCCGGCCCGCGAGAGATGCAATCGTCAGTTTCGGATCGCAGGACGACGACTCATCCGAGATAAAGGAGCTCACCGCCCTTCGGGATATCTATTCTAAGGTCACGACCTTCGCGGGTGAGAAAGTGGACAAGCCGAAGTTCCTGCACGCGATGACGATGGCGCCCATTTTTCACTACGCGGGACATTCGGTGACCGACGCGGTGGATCCGCTGCGCTCCTCAATCCTGCTCGATGGAAATCGCTACGGACCCAACAGCGTGACCGCCGTCGATATTGCCCAGCGGCGCATGTGGGCCAATGCGGTGGTGGTCCTGTCGTCATGCGACTCTGCAGTCGGCAATTCACGCGACGGCGTGGGCATGCGCGGGTTGACGTCCGCTTTTCTGATTGGCGGCGCCGGATCGGTTGTCGGTTCGCTCTGGCCGGTCGAAGCCTCCAGCACGGCTGAATTGATGATCGGATTCCATCGCGCCTTCGCGAGCGCCAACATCCCAGTCGCTCAGGCCCTGAGGCAAGCTCAGCTCCGGTTTATGAAATCCTTCCCCGAGCGTTCCCATCCCTACTATTGGTCAGGCTTCGTTGTTACGGGCAACTTCAGCGCCCTGCGATAGCGCCTTGTGGTTCATTCCGCTCCTTGACTATCCTCTAAATATGAGAGCTGACAGTATCTGGGCGAACATTTTTCGGCTTGGCCAGAGAAAAGAGTCTCTCGCCGAAATCCTCCAGACCATCCCTCTCTTTCAGGATCTGAGTTCCAAAGAGCTGAAAACACTCGAAAGGGTCGTCCACATCCGGACGTACCAGCCGGATGAAACCGTGTTCGTTGAAACCGAGCCAGGCGCGGGCATGTATGTGATTCGATCGGGACACGTGGACGTCGTGCTGAGGTACAAGTCCGACCACCCACTCATTCTTGCCGAACTCGAAGCGGGCGATTTCTTCGGCGAGATGGCGTTGCTCGGAGATACGTCACGGTCGGCAACGGCCGTAGCCCGCGAGCGATCGGAGCTTATCGGCTTCTTTCATCCGGACCTGATCGAGATCATCTCGCTATATCCGGCGATGGGCGCAAAAATCAGCTTTGGTCTTGCAAAGACTTTGGCCGAGCGCCTGCGCTACACCAACACCCAGTTGGCTGACGTGTCGATAATCCGAGGGACCCATGAAGAACCTGTTCGGTGAAGTTCCTCTGCGTGTCCTCGCATTCGTTCTGCTGCTTGCGGCCCTCGTCCTCGCATTCATCGCCGTCCGGGTTCTCATTGTGCCTTTCGTCGCGGCGATGTTTGTGGTGTACCTGTTCGATCCGGGGATAGCCGCGTTACAGCGGCGAGGGCTCGAAAGGGGCAATGCCTTCCTGATTCTTCTGATGATTGCCCTGGTCGGTATCACGATCATCCTGATGTTTGCTCCAGCGTGGCTGCGTCTCGAAGCCATCGGTGGATCGAGCGATACGTTGACCCAGAGCATTCAGACTCAGCTGGCCAGGACCGAGCACTGGGTGGATTCCAAGTTCCCGATGCTTCGCTCCGTCAACATCACCGGACAAATCAGCGCTCGGGCCGCAACTGTGGCGACGAATTTCTTCGAAGAACTGCCGGGATTGATCACGAGCTTCGCAGTCAATCTCCTGCTCGTGCCCTTCATCGCATACTTCATTATTCGCGATGGAAAGGCCATCAAGCGGCGCATCGTTCGGCTCGTGCCGAACCGGTACTTCGAGACGTCTTTGATCATGTTCTATCGCATCGACCAGCTGATCGGCGGTTATCTGCGGGGCCGCCTTGTCGAATGCATTCTGGTCGGGATCACTCAGACGCTCTTCATGGGTGTCGCTAACCTTTTTGTGGATCAGCCGCAGATTCTCCTCATTTCCGCCGTTTGCGGAATCACGAACATGATTCCCTATCTCGGCCCGGTTATCGGCACCATCTTCGGAGTCTTCCTCTACCTGAGTGCAGGTCTGCCGGTGTCTTCCATCTACGGACTGGTGATCGCCGCCGCCGCGGCCCACGTCGTGGATAACATTGTGATCGCGCCTGCCGTGCTGTCTTACAACGTGGACCTTCACCCATTGACTGTAGCGCTCGTGCTGGTTATTGGAGGAGAGCTGCTGGGGGCGCTGGGCCTGCTGATCGCGATTCCCGTGGCGTCCAGCATCAAGGTCATCGCGCAGGAGTTCTATGCGAACTATCAGCTCCAGGTGCGGTAGTCAGTAAACACAAAGACACAAAGGGCACAAAGACACAAAGAAAGGCCGCATTAAGAATTTTTGATGCGGCCTTTCTTTGTGTCTTTGTGCCCTTTGTGTCTTTGTGTTTACTTTCCTTCCCACAAACCCGTACTCATGTACCGCTCACCGATGTCATTCAGCAGCGTGACGATCGCGCCTTTGCGAATTCGCCTGGCGGTTTCGTAAACGCCGTGGAGATAGGCGCCGGAAGACTGGCCTGCGAAGATGCCGTAACGGGCCAGAATGGCGCACATGCGCGCGGCATCCATACTTGAAACGCGGACCTTCTGATCGACAACGGATTGATCGAGAATCTTGGGAATGATGTCGCCCGGACTCTCCAGCGGCTTGAGGCCTTCGATACCGGGAAAATCTTCGGGAATGATCTGCACAATCTCCACGCCCGAAATATCCTTCTTCAATCGGCGGCCCACACCTGTGATCGTGCCGCCCGTCCCAATGCCACCGACGAAATGTGTGATCCGGCCATCCGTTTGCACGAGGATCTCGGGCGCAGTCGTTTCGTAGTGCGAGCGCCAGTTGTGCTCGTTCGCGTACTGGTCGCAATGGAAGTAGATGTCCGGTTCACGGTCCGCGATCCGATGTCCTTCGCGCAAGGCTTCGTCATATCCTTCCAGCGGATCGGTCTGGATCAGCGTGGCGCCGTGAGCCTTGATTCGCAGTTTGCGCTCCTTGCTGGCATTGCCGGGAACGACAATCTGGACGGGAACGTTCATCATCGCGCCCAGCATGGCGTACGCGATGCCGGCGTTTCCGGAGCTCGAATCCAATACGACCTGGCCCTTTCCGATTTTGCCCTCAATCAATGCTTCGAGCAGCATTCTGCGGACGGGACGATCCTTGAGGCTTCCGCCTGGATTCGTGAACTCAGCCTTCGCGTAGACCCGCACCTCCGGAAATTCCTCCTTGAAGCAAAGGATCTCGACCATGCGTGTGTTTCCGATCAGGTCGAGCGCGGGGTACCTCTTATGAAATTCCGCGTAGCGTGGTTCAATAGGGATGGTTGCAAATGGGTTCATACGAGAACATTTGTACCATAAACGGGTATATCCTGAGGGCAGGAGCGGGAAATTCAGTGGTCTGACCCCGAATTCCCCGCTCCGAGGAAAAGGGGAAGATATGAAGACGGGAATTTGCGGTCATGTAACAGAGATTCGCAAAGTGAAGCCCAGTGGCTCCGGCTGCAAGGAGTGTCTGGAGATGGGCGATGAATGGGTCCATCTTCGACTCTGCCTGTCATGCGGCCATGTCGGCTGCTGCGATTCCTCGAAAAACAAACACGCGACCAAGCACTTTCATCATACGAAACACCCGATCGTCCAGTCCTTCGAACCCGGGGAGGACTGGCGATGGTGCTTTGTGGATGAAATCCTTTTAAACTGATTCGCGAATGAATTTTCTTGGGGCCGCCGGCAGCGTCGGTCTGATCTTAGTCGTCCTTTGGGACGCATTCGAAGTCGTCATCCTCCCGCGCCGGGTCACACGGAAGTTTCGGTTGACCCGTCTGTTTTACCGCTCCACCTGGGTACCTTGGGCGGCGTCGGCCAAACGAATGACCTCCAGCAACCGTCGCGAAGTCTTTTTGAGCTTTTATGGGCCCGTGTCCTTGATACTGTTGCTGGGCATCTGGGCGTTCGGATTGATTTTCGGTTTTGCGGGTCTTCATTCCTCGCTTGGTACGGCGGTGAAAATGCCTGACGGTGAGAGCCAGTTCTTTTCGTATTTCTATTTTAGCGGCTCGACATTCTTCACGCTCGGTCTCGGCGATATCGTCGCAGGCACGCCGCTGGGAAGAGGGCTCACTGTTCTCGAAGCCGGAATCGGTTTGGGATTTCTTGCGATCGTCGTTAGTTATTTGCCGGTTCTGTATCAGGCATTCTCCCGGCGCGAGCTGAACATCTCGCTTCTGGATGCGCGTGCCGGATCGCCTTCGACTGCGGCGGAATTATTGCGGCGGCATTTCAACGACGGAGAATTCGAGGAGCTCGGATCGTTTCTTCGCGACTGGGAACGATGGGCTGCCGAATTACTCGAGAGTCATTTGTCGTACCCGGTGCTGGCCTACTATCGCTCCCAGCACAGCAATCAATCATGGCTTTCTGCGCTTACGACTATTCTGGACGCGAGCGCGCTGGTCATCGTCGGCATTGATGGCGTGCCGACAAGACAGGCGCAGCTGACCTTCGCCATCGCCCGGCACGCAGTCGCGGACCTCGCTCATGTCTTCAACACGGTTCCGCGTCCGCCAGTTCCCGATCGATTGCCGCCGCAGGAGCTTGGCCGCATCCGAAATAATCTGGCCTCGCGCGGGATTGTTCTCCGCGACACGCCTGCTGCAGAAGAGAAGTTGAACCTGTTACGCCGAATGTATGAACCCTATGTCAACGCGCTTTCCCAGCACCTGCTCATGCCGCTTCCCGCCTGGGACGTCGCCGCTACCGCGGCCGACAACTGGCAGACGAGCGCGTGGGAACGTGTCGCAAAAGTGACTACAGACCATTTTTAAATATGAAAGACAAGCTCACCCAACCCTTTGCGTTCGTAATCTTTGGCGGCAGCGGCGATCTGAGCCGGCGAAAATTGCTGCCGGCGCTCCACCACCTTGCGGCTCTGGGGTACATGCCCGAGAAATACGCAGTTGTCGGCGTATCGCGGACACCGATGAGCGATGAAGACTATCGAGAATTCGTGCGAACGGCCATCGAAGAACACGAGCAGGCCGAGCACGAAAGCCCGGCGGCGGACAGTTTGCTCAAGTCTGTCTACTACCTTGCCGGAGATACTGCGAAGCCTGAAACTTTCATCGATCTCCAGCGGAGGCTCGACGCATTGGATAAGGACCTCGGCCTCGGCGGCAACCGCGCCTACTATCTCGCCGTCGCGCCGGATCTAACGCCGATGATCGTTAAGAACCTGGCCGCCCGTGGAATGTTGACGCAGCGTGAAGGCTCATGGATCCGAGTGGTTTTCGAAAAGCCTTTCGGCCGGGATCTCGAGAGCGCCCGGAAACTGAACGAGGAGATCAGGCAGGTTCTGAGCGAGGACCAGATCTATCGAATCGATCATTATCTGGGAAAGGAAACGGTTCAAAACATCCTCAGTTTCCGTTTCGGCAACTCGATCTTCGAACCGTTGTTCAACCGGACTCATGTGAACAGCATTCGAATCACCGTTGCGGAAAGTGAAGGTATGGGCGGACGGCGCGGCGAGTACTACGACACGGCGGGCGCGCTCCGGGACATCGTTCAGAACCACATTCTGCAGTTGCTGTGTTTAATTGCCATGGAACCGCCTGCCTCATTCCGCGCGGAATCCATTCGGGATGAAAAAGTGAAAGTGCTTCACGCTCTACCGGCGATGAGCCCCAAAGAAGTTGCCGAATCGACAGTGCGCGGTCAGTACCACGGTTATCGAAATGAAAAAGGAGTGAATCCCAATTCAACAACCGAAACGTACGTGGCGATTCGAACCAGCATCGATAACTGGCGCTGGTCGGGCGTGCCAGTCTTCATCCAGACCGGCAAACGGCTCTGGACGCGCCTGACGGACATCGAGATCGACTTCAACCAGGTGCCGCTCTGCCTGTTCCGTCAGTTCGCGGACTGCCCCCCGAGCGCGAACAGACTTGTCATGCGGATTCAGCCCGATGAAGGAATCAGCCTTTCGTTCGTGGCCAAACAGCCCGGCACAAGCTTCGTGCTCCAGGACGTAAACATGGATTTTTCCTACGGGAAAACTTTTGGACAGCGGCTGCCGGAAGCCTACGAACGGCTGCTTCTCGATGTGCTCCGCGGCGACCCGTCACTCTTCACGCGGTCCGACGAGGTCGAGCTGGCCTGGCAGTTCGTTACGAGGATTCTTGAAGGCTGGTCCAAATTGCCACCTCCCGAATTCCCCAATTACGAACCCGGCAGCCGGGGTCCGGCCGAAGCCAGCCGTCTTCTCAATCCGTCCCAAATCCGCCGCCAATAAGGAGTTGTGTCCGGAAGGCGCGGTCCGTCGTCGTCGATGTGATAGCTGCGATTTTTCGCGAGTTGTTTCACCGTATCGTGGTAGGCAAAGACGTTGCAATGGATACAGCGAAGCAATGGGACAGTGACTTCAAGTATCGGAACAAACAGATGATCCGAGGACTTGCAGATCGGTCGATCACTCATCGATGGGCCAATGTTACCACAATCGTAGTGAACGCGGGCTTTAGCCCGCGTTCATCACCCATGTCTCTCGAATTTGAATCAGGATTTCATAAAGAAGTGATAAAAAAACTATATTGACAACTGATCGAACTGTGGTTTAAATAAGCCTCACCGCACAGCGTTGTGCGGGTTTGACGATGAAGTCTTCGATCCTGACGGGTCGGAGGCTTTTTTTGTTGGTGTGACTCTGCTGTCTTTTTGACGACGACGTCCAGAAGCACGAATTTCGCTCGTGGCTTCCTGGGCGTTTTTTGTTTTTAGCGCAGTTTGCAGCGAAAACTAAATCTCCATCAATGGTGAACAAATGAGAATGAGACGACTTTTGACGCTTTTGCTAATCCTTGGAATTGGATGTTGCGTAGCGTTTGCGCAGGAAAAAGGGCCAGACCCGGGCGGCGGCAGCACGGGTGCGGCGGCCGATGTGCCGGTGAAGACTGCCGGCCAGCCGACTCCTGGAGAGCTGCTGGACGCCATTGGCCATAACAAAGTAGCGATCAACATGATGTGGACTCTGCTTACAGGGTTCCTGGTCATGTTCATGCAGGCCGGTTTCGCAATGGTGGAGACGGGTTTGACGCAGGCAAAAAACGCGGCTCACACATTTGCAATGAACTTCCTGGTCTATCCACTCGGAATGCTCGGGTTCTACGTGCTCGGCTTTGGAATCATGTTTGGAGGCATGGGCGCAATAGGAACCATGGGAGGCTACGCTGGGCTAAACCACGAAATTTCCATAAGTCTATTCGGCAAGGACTTCGGACTCTTCGGCGGCACGGGATTCTTCCTTACGGGAGGCGCGTACGACGTAGGCGTCTTCGCACTGTTCCTGTTCCAAATGGTTTTCATGGATACCACGGCGACAATCCCAACGGGCGCAATGGCGGAACGGTGGAAATACTCGGCGTTCGTGATCTATGGCCTCCTGGTCGGATCGATCATTTATCCCCTCTTCGGAAACTGGGTTTGGGGAGGAGGCTGGCTGTCCACGTTGGGAAAGAATTTCGGTCTTGGACACGGGCATGTGGATTTCGCCGGATCGTCGGTGGTGCACTTGACGGGCGGGGTGATCGCCCTGGTCGGCGCATGGATGATCGGGCCGCGCCTTGGGAAATTCAAGAAAGACGGGACACCAGTCCCAATTCCGGCTCACAGCATTCCGATGGCGATGATCGGAACTTTCATTCTGGCTTTCGGATGGTTTGGGTTTAACCCGGGCTCGACATTAGCCGGCACAGACTTGCGTATTGCCGTAGTGGCGGTCAACACCATGCTTGCCAGCGCGACTGGAGCCTTCGCAGCGACGCTGTGGATGTGGTGGGTCCGCGCTGGGAAACCTGATCCCAGCATGATGTGCAACGGAATGCTTGCGGGACTTGTGGCAATCACGGCGCCATGCGCTTTCGTGAACGCACCAGGCGCCTGCCTCATTGGTCTTGTCTCGGGTATCCTGGTCGTGGAAGCGGCGCTCTTCATCGAAGGTAAGCTGAAGATCGATGATCCAGTCGGTGCTATTGCAGTCCACGGGGTGAATGGAGCCTGGGGCTGCCTGTCTCTCGGCTTATTTGCAGACGGAACGTACGGTGACGGCTGGAATGGCGTGCCGGGAACCGTGACGGGTCTTTTCTATGGAAACCCTTCACAGTTCCTTGCCGAATGCATCGGGGTGGCTACAAACTTTGTTGCCATAGGGGCACTCGCGTTTATCGTGTTCAAAGCGATCGATCTGGTCGTTGGACTCCGTGTCGACGCGGAGACCGAAGCTGTAGGACTCGACATTCCCGAAATGGGTGTTGCGGGCTACGTCGGCGTGACTGACAGTCTCGCGATGCCGGAGCTTGCGGAGCACCATAAGCTGGCGGCCAAGGTTCTGCCCGCTCAGCGGTAGACCTCGAATGGCGCAGTCAGCGACGAAATTGCCGGCTGCGCCATGAAATTTGATGAAATGCGCGATCCAACCGGCCAAACCGTGTCCGATCATCATCCCAGCATCCTGCTGATCGGAGATGATTCCGAACTACGCCGGCTGTTGCGAAAAACCCTTTCCACAGAACGTTATCGTTTGAGCGAGGCAGCCACCGCCATGAACGGATTAGCGCAGGTGGAGGCTTTGCGGCCGGACTTGATTCTTCTGGAATTTAACCTCTGCGGCATGAATGGCATCGATGTAATCCGCCACGTGCGCCGGCAAAGGCACGGCGTTCCAATCATCGCTTTATCCGGCGAATCCAGCGTGCGTGACCGGATTGCGGCGTTGGACGCGGGCGCGGATGATTTTGTCTGCAGACCCTTTTCGATCGGCGAATTCCTGGCTCGCCTTCGGGCCGCTCTTCGCCGCGCGGCCGCCACGGCCGATGATGGAGATTCGGCGATCTTTCGGGCCGGCAACATCGAAGTCGACTTTGAACGGCGGAGAGTACGCGTGTCCGGCCGGGAAGTCCATCTAACCCCCAGGGAATACCGGTTGCTGCAGCTTTTGATTCATAATGCAGACCGCGTGTTAACTCACAGCGATCTTCTCCACGAGGTCTGGACATCGAAGAAGAACCGCCACGCCCACCACCTGCGGGTATTTATGGTGCAGCTTCGCAAAAAGCTGGAAGTGGATCCGGGACGGCCCCGTCATTTGCGAACCGAACCCGGCGTGGGTTACCGCTTCCAGACCGAGTCGTGAGGCTCGTCAGGAGGAGGAAAATACAAGGCGTCGGGAACAGGGTATTCTCCTCTCGGAACGGGATGGGTGGACGGGCATCAAGAAAATGCCGCGAAGCCTCCTTTTGAAAACCGCGGCCGGGGTGGTCAGTTGCGAAAAACATCTCGTTATGACTGACCACCCCCGTCTGCGCCGCTTCGGAGGCGGTCTTTTTATTCATGGCGCAGCCACCCCTCCTGTATCAGCTGTATCAGGAGGGGAACACCCTGCCTGAAATTCGACTTCATTTATAGACGAAGAGTAAATATGGTTTTTCCCTTATGGAGCGTCCTGCCATTTATCCTGATGCTGGTTTCGATCGCGGTCGTGCCGTTACTCGTGCCCAAGTGGTGGGACAAGAACACGAATAAGCTCCTCTTAAGTGCCGCTGTTTCAATTCCGGTCCTCGTGGTCGTGATGCCGGCCGGCCTTCACTTGTTGCTCGATTCGCTGCTGGACTATTTCTCGTTCATCGTGCTTCTGGGCGCGCTGTTCGTCATATCGGGCGGGATCTACATCCGGGGGGAATTTGCCGGAACCCCGCTGGTCAATACCGGGTTTCTGGCAATCGGTGCCTTGCTGGCCAACCTCATCGGAACGACGGGCGCGTCAATGCTTTTGATTCGTCCCTTCCTTCGCGCGAACCACGCACGAAAGCGCCGGGCGCACCTGGCCGTGTTCTACATCTTTATTGTCAGCAACATCGGCGGCTTGCTGACTCCGCTGGGCGACCCACCGCTCTTTCTGGGATTCCTGAGAGGCGTGCCTTTTGCCTGGACTCTGACGCTGTTTCCGATCTGGGCCACGACGGTCGGGGCTGTACTGCTCGTGTTCAACCTCTACGATCAATACGTTTTCCTCCGCGAGGATGTCGAGACGCCCGGCGCCCTGGCTGAAGAAGTTCAGCCGCGCCGTCGCTTGCATGTCCAGGGTAAACGAAGTTTCCTGTACCTGATCGGCGTGATGACGGCTGCCGTTCTAAGCGGTTACTTACAGTGGCCAAGGGGAATTCAGGAAGCTCTGATGATCGCGATGGCGCTCCTGTCCTGGTTCACGACCCCTCGTTCGATCCACGAAGCGAATCACTTTCACTTCCACCCGATCGCCGAAGTCGCGGCCCTGTTTGCCGGCATCTTCGTAACCATGGTTCCGGCCCTCGAAATCCTGCACGACCGTGCGTCCCACTTTAATCTGCACGCACCATGGCAGTACTTCTGGCTGTCGGGAATATTGTCGAGTTTCCTGGATAACGCCCCAACGTACCTCACATTTACGGCAATGGCGTCCGGACTCGCCGGAACATCCGCAGAGAATCTGGGCGGCTTACTCCATTCGGATTTAGGTGCCTCTCTCTTACGGGCAGTCTCCGCCGGCGCGGTCTTCATGGGAGCGAACAGTTACATCGGCAATGGTCCGAATTTCATGGTCAAGAGCATTGCGGAACGCCATGGCGTCGAGATGCCTTCTTTCGGCGGCTACCTGCTGTACTCGACGGCGGTGCTCCTTCCTATCTTTGTTGTTGTCACTCTGGTCTTTTTCGGATGATTTCTTCCTGGACGGGAAATGCTTACGGTGGAACCAGGAACGAAACGCAGTGGAACGGAAGTCCCCGAATAGTGTCAAAAACAAACCATCGCCGAGAAGAGAATGCACAAAGGACACGAATCGAACCGCCGGACGCACGCCTCGTTAATGAGCCGCGGACGACACTGGGTAGCGGTCTTCTTTCCACTTGTGTCCCAGCCCTTGGGCATCGGCAATAGCAGTAGCGCCAAAGACAAGAACATCATAAGAAGCAGATGACGTCCGGCCTGAAACCGGGAGTGGGTGCGGATTTTCGCCTCCAGGCCGGCAATCCGGCCGCAAACGTTGCGCCCGGAAAAATGGAAGGAATGTTGCTCACCAAACTGGCGGATGGAAATCATGGAGGCACGTTGTGAACAGGTGGGTCAGCATTTCAGCTGGAGTCATCATCGCAGTAGCACTGGCTGTGCTGCTGGTCATCGGACCAAAAACAGGTAGCGTCGAGAATCTGCGCGCCACGCTGCTGAGTTTCGGGTCGTGGGCAATTGTTATCTCGGCGCTGTTGATGGTGGCACAAGCCATCATTGCCCCGCTTCCGGCAAATGTGGTGACGATCACCAATGCCCTGGTGTTCGGTCCTATATGGGGAAGCCTTCTGTCGTGGGCCACAACCGTTCTGGGAGCGTCGCTGTGCTTTCTGCTCTCAAAAACCCTCGGAAAGCCCTTCGCCCAAAAGATCGTGGGCGGCTCCATTCAGAAAGCTGAAAATTTCTTCAAGAAATACGGACTCCAGGCGATGTTCGTTGTCCGGATCATGCCTTTCGTTCCGTTCGATGCGGTCAGCTACGGCGCCGGCCTGGTGGGAGTGCCGTATACCCGATTCCTTTTGGCGACGGCAGTGGGAATCATACCCTCCATTCTTGTTTATTCGTATCTCGGTACCCTGATCGCGGGAATCTACTGGTGGGTGCTGATCGGCATGCTGAGTGTTGCGCTGATCGCGGTGATTGTGGCCGCTACGAAGTTCAATCTGCGAAATCCGCAGAGCGCTCCAGAGACAGTTACGTCTTCTGCTTCGTAAGGAAAAAGATCAGGTCGGCCCTGGTGATGATGTCGAAGCCGGAGGCGTTTCGAACCAGGACGGCGCCCGTATCGCGATCGAGTTGATTTGAGACGTCGGTAAGCGACGCGTCTTCCACAACCACGGGAAATGGCTTCTCCATATACTCGGCCACGGGCTTCCGCTTGGCGCCGGAATCGGCAACCAGAATTTTCAGGATGCGGGTCTCGCTCAGGCTCCCGACAACTTCGCCGCTTTCAATGATCGGAAGCTGCGAGATATCGTGCTCGCGCATGAGGTTTGCGGCGTCCTCCACGGCAAGACCGAGGGGGATGGAAACAAGTTTTCCGGTCCGCCGGACCTTGTCCTGTACAACCTGGCCCGCCTTTACGTCGAGGCGCGGCGCCAGGAACTGATTCTCCCGCATCCAGTTGTCGTTGTAGATCTTACTGAGGTATCGCGTGCCGGAGTCCGCAACGATGATCACCACGGTGTCGTTTTCCGTCAGCTTCTCCGCGCATTTCAACGCCACGTGCAGAACGGCTCCGGACGACCCCCCGGCGAAGATTCCTTCGGCCCGCGCGAGCTGGCGGGTGCGCAGGAAGGCGTCCCGGTCCGAGACGGAGTGAATTTCGTCGATAACGGAGAAATCCACGTTTGCGGGCATCTCATCCTGTCCGATGCCCTCCATCTTGTACGGCTGTACCTGCGGCTTGCGGCCCGTCTTGAACATCTCCGCAAAGATCGAACCCTCCGGATCCGCCCCGATAACCCGGACGTTTGGATTCTTTTCCTTGAGAAACCGGGCGATGCCTGTGATCGTGCCGCCTGTGCCGACACCGATCACAACATGCGTCAATTTGCCCTCGGTCTGATTCCAGATTTCCGGCCCCGTGGTCTGGTAGTGCGCTTCGGCATTCGCGGGATTTTCGTACTGGTTCGGGAAAAGGCTGTTCGGAATTTCGCGGCTGAGACGAAGCGCCACGGAATGGTAGCTGCGCGGATCATTGTGTTCGACCTGGCTCGGCGTGACAATGACTTCGGCACCCAGCGCCCGCAGCGCATCGATCTTTTCCTGGCTCATCTTATCCGGCATCGTGAAGATGCACTGATAACCCTTGATCGCCGCGGCCAATGCCAGGCCCATGCCCGTGTTCCCGGACGTGCCCTCGATGACGGTGCCGCCCGGCCTGATCTGGCCCGACTTTTCAGCTTCTTCCAGCATCGCCACGCCGATGCGATCCTTCACGCTGCCACCAGGATTCAGGTACTCGAGCTTCGCCAGGAGCGTCGGCCGCACTGTTCGGGTGACGCGATTCAACCGGACCATCGGCGTGTTACCGATGACCTGCAAGATGTTGTTATGCCACATGGGTTGAAGGAAGCCAGAAGCCAGAAGCCAGAAGCCAGAATGGGGAACGGAGAGCTCGCTTTGGATTCTCCGTTCTGGCTTCTGTGGTCTTCATCGGCTTACTGTCGTCTTCATTCTGGCTTCTGGCTTCTTCTTAACTTTAACTTCGGCGGGCCCCCGCTGCAGCAGCCTTTTTGGAGTCGACTTTTTTGGATTTTCTTGGGGCGACGGTTACTTCCGTCCGGTAATTTTCGAGGGCCCGGCCAAGCTCGGCTTCCACGCGCCGGCGGAGACGCTCGGGCGAAACGACGGTAGCCGAAGGCCCAAAGCTGAGGATCCAGGAGCCCAGCTCGAATTCGCCGCCAACGTGCATCTTCATCGTGATACGGCCTCCCCCAATCTCGCGCACCACCTGCGACGGATGCCAGACCCGGGACCGCACGTACTCGGCGATGTCCTTATTGAAGATGATCTCGACGTCGAAAGGATCTTCCTTCACGACTCCGAACGCGGATTCCAGGTAACTCTCGACGGAAAAGTCGGGGGGTTTTTCGAATTCGTCCCTGGTCTTCTCGATACTCTCGATGCGCTCGACAGCAAATGTTCGAATCTGGTTGTACTCTTCGACACGCGCAAACAGATAAAGCCCTCCGCGGAAGTACATCAAACGATACGGATCGATCGTGTACGTCTTCTTCTGCTGGCTGTGGACGGAGTAGTACTGCATCTTGACGCGCACTTCTTCGCCGATCGCTTCCATCAAAATCCGGATCGTGTTCTTGGAATGATCCAGATCTTTCGGCGCGTCGGCCCGGACACTGATCATGGCATCGAGGCTGTCCAGAAACTGGATGTTGCGCTCGGGAAGCGCGCTCTCGATCTTCTTGAAAGCCGATGCAATATCGTTGGAAAAGGGAGGGGCCGCCAGATTGACGACGAGTTTCTTGCTGAAGTAGAGCGCAGCAGTCTCTGAAAGCGAAAGGCTCGCCAGAGGAAGTCCTTTGTATTCCTCGTTGAGCCGCCAGTAGACCTTGCCGTCGTAACGTTCGTCGTAGAGCGGAAAGCCGGCCTCCATCAGCGCCGCAAGGTCCCGGCGAATGGTCTTCGTCGAAACCACGTGCTGCCCGGCGATGTCCAGAATCGTTGTCCAGCGGTTCGTTTCAATCTGCTTCAGGATTGCCCACTGCCGGATCAATTGCGCGTTTCGCCCCATCGTTTTCCCTCTCTTTGCTTTTTGATTATGGACGGGGTGTCATGAAAACAAGTAATACCAAATCGCCGGCGGAAGCATTCTTCACGCCATGATCGTCGCCGGGCCTCGCGATCACGGTCTCGCCTGTTTCGAGCTCCTTCTCTTCGCCGGCGATGTGAAACACACCCTTGCCTCGAAGAACGAAATAAATCTTATCCGATTCCGCGTGACTATGAACCCGCTGTTCCTGTCCCGGCTTCAGGCAATACAGGTCGCAGAAGTACTTCGTCGAGTCGAACAAAGGAATCTTCTGCATCTTGTCGTCTGAAAAGCGGATCAACTCCTGAATGTTCCTGGTCTCCATAAATCAGCGATCTAATTGTTTCCGGTGAGTCTTTCCAGGATACGGTCGAGTCGAGCAATTGATTCTTCGTGCTTCCTTTGAGCTTCGTGTTGGAAGTCCCGTTGCCAATTTTCAAATCGGCGATGCTCTTCGTCGTTGCGATCCAGGCGACGCGATTGGATCTCGATTAACTCAACCACTCGCGCCTGAAGGCTCGCGATGTTCCTTGTCATTTGTTCATGTTCAGCCGCCCGCGCGAGCCGTTCTTCCCGCTCACGGTCAAGCGAAATTTCGAGGTTCGCCTGGTGTTGGATAATGAACTCGATCATTCGATTCAATTCTTCCGGTGTCATATCTTTCTTCGGTGGGTTTGTGCAAAGGGCGAAGTCAGTATATCGCGAACAACTTCGCGTCGGGCACAATTTCCTCGACCTGACCGATCAGATGAGGATGGCATGTAAAGAGAAGCACCTGGTGTGTGGAGCAGAGATCGCGGATGGCTTTGAACGAGGTTCGGCTGCGCTCGGGATCGAAGTTGACGAAGATGTCGTCGAAGACGACGGGAAGAGGATCCACGTGGTTGGCGTATTCGCGGACGAGAGCGAGGCGCATCGAAAGATAGAGTTGTTCCGCCGTGCCGCGACTGAGGACCTGGGGAGAAAGGCGAACGGTGTCGGCGCGTTCCACCTGGATCTCGCTGCCGTCGAGTGGAGCGATCACGCGGATATAGCGGCCTTCGGTCATCACGCTGAAGAACGCTGACGCCTGACGCAGGACTTCGGGCTGCCGCTCGGTCTCGTAAATCTTTCGGGTCTCGTCGAGCATGGCGCGGCACAAGGTCAGAATTGCCCAGTGCTCGGCGGCTTCATCGATGCGTGCCAGGATGGTTTCCTGCCGGGACAAAGCGCGCGAACGCTCTTCGCTCTTTTCCATCATTGTGATGCGCTCTTCAACCCGGCCGGTCTCGTGGCGGGCCTGCAGGAGCCGCTGCTCGAGGTCGGCCAGCTCGTGCTGCGCGATCTCGAAGGCCGCTTCTTCGTCGGCCCGCATGTCGAAGAGCATGCCGGGCTCGGGAGGCTCGACTGGAATTTTCTCCAGCTCCTGCCGTAACAACCGGCGTTGTTTGAAGACTTCAACGCGCTCGAGAAACTCCTCCTCGCTTGTAGCCGATGCCTCAGTAAGGAGTGCGGCGATGTTCTTCTCCGTGTCCGCGATCTGTCCGAGAATGCGCTCGAGATCCGCTTCGCCGCGCGCTGAAGCCTCGTCCAGGCTTCGAATTTCGTCGTTGATCTTCGAGAGCCGATCCAGTTCTGCGGCACGCTCGTCGATGTCGGCCTGTGTCACTTCGGATCGGCCCGTGAGCTTCCGGATCTCCGACTCGATTTCGCGCGCCTCATTTTCTATTTTGCGAAGCTCGCTTTCACACGCGTTGAGACGCGCCGAGCATTCGGTGATCTGATGCTCGATCCTCGCGGCCTGAGCCAACCGGCTTCTGTGCCAGAAGATGACAACGATCGAGACCATTCCCAAAAGCGCTCCGAGGAATTTGTAACGGGCAAAAGCAAGCCCGACGGCTCCGAACCAGAGCAGGCTGATGAAGACGAGGAACGCCGGCCAGGACGGCGGAACAATTCCGGCGAGCGCTGCCACCAGCGTCCGTCCTTCCTGGGCAACAGCGTCCCGCCGCTCACACCCGGCACTGTAAATTCGACGGGCCGCATCGACGCGCGGAGCGAGCGTTCGAAGGGATTCCAGAATCTGCGCGCGTTTCGAGCACTCATCGGGCCCGAGGTGCAATTGCAGGCGGCGCGAATGGCGTTTTTCCGTCTCGGCCTGATTCCTGTTGCGCTCGTCGACAAGCGCGCGGCGCTGATTCAACAAGAGGTTCAATCGCTCGACGCCACCTTCCGGGAATTGATCCACGGGCGGCAGCTCCCTCAATTTCGCCTCAATTTTCGAGCGCCGTTCCAGCTGGGGCCGTGCCTTGAGGCGCCTCGCATAGTGCTCGATCCTGCGGCTGACCTCGGCCACGGCTTCTTCAAGACCCGACAGCTCCACGGACAGCCGCGCCCGGGCTTCGTGCGCTGCCAGGTAATCCTCCGGCTGATGCTCGGTTCGATCGAGATCGTCGCGGACCGCTTCGAGCTCTTTGAAAGCGACATTGATGGTACTGTTCTGGCCGCGCGGCAGAAACAGCGCACTCTGCCGACCTTCGAGATCTCTTTGGACAGCCGCCCATCGCGAGGCGCCGATCCCCAGCCCGGCGCCCGAGATATGGACCGCGATCTCGTTTTCCTGAAGTGTGTGGAACTGCTCGAGCTCTTCGAGGCCAAAGGCGAAAACATTGTGATAGAGCGTCCGTGTGGTGCCTCCGAGCAGGCGGTCGAGCGCAGTTTCGTCACTCTTCGCATCTCCCGCATAAACGGTAACTTCACCCCGCACATGCCGGCCCTGCTTGCGCTCCACGCGAAGCCGCGTGTCTCCCACAACCAGGTCCAGCCAGCCGCCGTGCACTCCTCCCTTCGCCGGCTCGTAACGCCGCGCGCTTCCTCGCTTTTCAAATCCGAAGAACATCGAACGGATGAACGCCATGAGCGTGCTTTTTCCCGTCTCATTTGGGCCATGGAAAACGTTCAGGCCCGGCGCGAGCGATTCCCAGGTTTTGTCGCTCCAGATTCCGAAACCATCGATGTGGATGTTATCGATCTTCATCCGCTGCTCACGGCTCCAGTAATAGATCCACGCCCATCGTCGCCGCTCGCTCGATCCACTCGCGAAGCCGGGCATCGTCAATGGGAGGCATGTCCCGGCGCCGGAACAGGGGCGTGAGGCTGTCCGCAAGCTTCTGGCGAAGTTCGGGATCCTCGAGCGCACGTTCTGAAAGTTTCAGAAAATCGCTCACCATGGTCTCCGTGCGCGTCAGCGACTCGATATCCAGTTCAGGCCCGGTGCAAATGCGGACCGATTCCGCAACAACAACGGACTGAAGCACCTCGCGTAATTCTTCGTGCATCTCGTCACGCTGAAGATCGCGGTGAAGCGGCCCGTTTCCCCGAATCGTGCACCGCACCACCGTAGGACCATCGAAGACGGAAGCGGCGTCGCGCCCTTTTTCGAGCATGGAGTCAACGAGCTGATCCATTTGCGTGGATTCCCGGATCGAAAGCTCAATGTGACTCCAGCGCGCCACGCTCGTATCCACGAACTCCAGGCACGCGCGCCCATGCGTATCGATATCGACCTGATAACAACCGCGCGGGCCGCCTTCACGCGGATTACGTCCCTGGCTGTTGCCCGGATAGACCACCATGGCCGGCTCCGTGGCCAGCACCGACCGCGTGTGTACATGTCCGAGTGCCCAGTAGTCGAAGCCCGCAGCAGTGAGTTCCTCGATTGTCGCGGGGGCGTAATCCGCATGGCCGCTCTGATGACCGACGTTGGCATGGAGGACGGCGATCGAGTACGGCGCGCCTTCCGCCGGTTTGAAGGACGCGGCGAGATTGTCCGTAACCCGTTCGCGCGTGTAACTGATGCCGGTAATCTGCGCAACCTCGCGGCCGCGCCGGATGAAAGGTTCGGTGTCGGCGCGTCCGCCGAACGTGATGACGTTGGGCGGAAGCTGAAAGCCGCTTCCCCACCCATTCAACGGATCGTGGTTTCCATGGACGACGAAAACAGGAATATTCCGCTCCGCAAGCCGCTCCATCTCTTTGCGGAACGCTACCAGCGCGCGCAGACTTCGATCCTTGGAGTCATAAAGGTCCCCGGCAATGATGAGAAAATCGGCTTTGACGCTGATGGTGTGGTCGACAACCCGCTCCAGGGCGCCCAGAGTCGCAGACTGCAAACGATCTCTCAGAGCCGGCCTGGCCCGTCCGATACCTCGAAACCGGCTATCCAGATGAAGGTCCGCCGCATGGACGAATCGCAAAGACTCCATATTGCGCTTTTAGGCTGAATGACGGCCAAGTCAGGTCCCGAGAGGGGGGTAATTCGGGGACAGACGTATAAATCACCTAATTAGCGTTCAAGTTACGTCGCTTGCTAATTAGGTGATTTATACGTCTGTCCCCGAATTACCCCTTACCGTGGACCTGATATTTGCCTTATCATGCCCGCAGATTCGGAGGCGGCTGTGGACTTCGTAAACTACGTGCTCTCGATCCTGATCTCACTTCTCGGGCTCTTGGGGTTTCTGCTGGCCTACAAACTGTTTGACTGGCTGACGCCCGGTGTGAATTTCGGCGACCAGCTCAACGCGGATAACCGGGCAGTTGCGATCTTTCTGGCGGGTCTGTTTATTGGACTGGGCCTGCTTCTGGGGAATGCGATCAAATGAAACTCATCATTCTTTCTCTCCTTCTCTTCGCCGCTCCTCTGCAGGAGCAGCCGGCGCAACCGAGCTTCATCGAAGGCATGAAGTCCTCAATTCAGAAATACCTGGGACGGCCGTACGTCTGGGGCGCGGCGGGTATGAAGAGCTTCGACTGTTCCGGATTCATCTGGCGAGTGATGTATGACAACGGAATACTTTTAAAACGAACGACGGCGCGAAAGTTCTACATGATGCTGCCTCCTGTTCCGAAAGACCAGCAGTGGAATTTCGGCACGTTCGTGTTCTTCGACGATCTCAAGCACGTCGGTATCGTGGATAATCCCGAAGCCTTCTATCACGCTCAAGTGAGTGTCGGAACGAACCGGTCCCCGATGAACTCATTCTGGCGCCAGAAGATCTATGGGTTTCGCCGCTTGCCGCCAACTTCATAAGGACAGAGTTCATGGAACTGAAAAAAATTCTCACGGCCCACTTGAAGTGGGTGGAAACCAACGGTACGGAAGGAGAGCGGGCGGACCTTCGGAATGCGATCCTTCAGGAAGCGGATCTGCACGGCGCCAATCTCCAGGGCGCCGACATGGAGAAAGCGAAACTCAGCGTTGCCGATCTCATGGAAACAAATTTGCGTCTGGCTAACCTGCGCGGCGCGGATCTCTGGATGGCGGATCTAAAGGACGCCAACATCCAGGGCACGGAACTTCAGGGCGCCAATCTCGCGGAAGCCACCAACCTCACACAGAAACAAATCGACACCGCAATTACCGACGACAAAACTGTGCTGCCGGCCGGCCTCAAACGTTCCTAAATGGCAAGCGAGCTTTCACGCTACATCCATTTCACGAGCGACGAATGGGGTAAGCTGCGCGCGGCGACACCGATGACGCTGAGCGAGCGCGATCTCGAAGAGTTACGCGGCATCAACGAACGAGTCTCGCTGGACGAGGTCGCGCTGATTTTCCTGCCTCTATCGCGGCTCCTGAACCTGTACGTTGCCGGGACACAGAATTTGCGGCGAACCACAGATACGTTCCTGGGCAAGCTCGCCGCGCCCATTCCATATGTGATCGGAATCGCCGGCAGTGTTGCCGTCGGCAAGAGCACGACGGCCCGTATCATCCAGGCCCTGCTGGCGCGCTGGCCGAACCATCCCAAAGTGGATCTGATCACGACCGATGGCTTTCTCTGCCCGAATCGCCTGCTGGAAGAACGAGGGCTCATGGGCCGGAAGGGTTTTCCGGAGAGCTACGATGTCCGGCGGTTGTTGAAATTCATGGCGGACCTGAAGGCCGGCGTCCCGGAGCTCGAGGCGCCGGTCTATTCCCATCGGTCCTATGACATCGTTCCAGGTGAAATGCAGGTCGTTCGCTCTCCCGACATTATGATCGTCGAAGGCCTCAACGTGCTCCAGACCGGCCACGGCCGCAAGTCGCCGCCACGGACTTTCGTTTCTGATTTCTTCGACTTCTCGATTTACGTCGATGCCGAAGAAGACCACGTGCGTCAGTGGTACCTCGAACGATTCCACATGTTTCGCCGCACCATCTTTCAGGATGCCTCTTCGTACTTTCATCGCTACGCACACCTTTCCGACGAGGAAGCCACGGCGACCGCCCTTCAGATCTGGGACCAGATCAACGGCGTCAACCTGCGCGAAAACATCCTGCCCACGCGCGAACGCGCCCAGTTGATTCTTGAAAAGAGCCGCGACCATTCGGTCCGCGGCGTCAAGCTCCGAAAGTTATAACAATATTCGACCTTGGCAAGAAGATTTTAGCCGCGGATTACGCGAATTACGCCGATGGGCGCGCGGGTTCATCCTTCATTCCAGCTGCGTGAAGAGCCGCGCGCCCATCCGCGTAATTCGCGTAATCCGCGGCTAAAATCTTCTTTCCCATCATTCAGGAATGTGGTTAACCTGAATACGTGAAGACACTCGTTTTGCTGCGGCACGGCGAAAGCACGTGGAACAAGGAGAATCGATTCACGGGATGGACGGATGTCGATCTGAGCGAAAAGGGCGTCGAGGAAGCGCGGGCGTCGGGCCGGCAGATGTTCCACGATGGATACCTGTTCGATGTCGCCTATACATCGGTTCTAAAACGGGCCATTCGCACACTGTGGCTCGCACTGGACGAAATGGACCTGATGTGGATTCCGGTCTTTAAAACCTGGCGGCTGAACGAAAGGCACTATGGGGCCCTTCAGGGCTTAAACAAATTGGAAACGGTGGAGCGTCACGGCGATGAGCAGGTGAAGATCTGGCGGCGCAGTTACGACATCCGGCCTCCCGCGCTCGACGCCGACGACCCGCGCGCACTGCATCACGATCCGAGGTACGCGAATCTCGCGCCGCATGAGCTTCCGCTAACCGAGTGCCTCAAAGACACCGTCGAGCGCGTTCTTCCCTACTGGTACGAAACCATCGCACCGGCCGTCCGCTCCGGCCAGCGTGTGTTGATCGCATCGCATGGAAACAGCCTGCGAGCACTGGTAAAACACCTGGACAAGATCCCGAACGACAAAATCGTTGGGTTGAATATCCCGACGGGTATTCCACTCGTCTACGAACTGAACGACGATCTCACGCCGATCCGTAGTTTTTACCTCGGCGATCCCGACGCGGTGGAAAGAGCCGCGCAGGCGGTTGCGGACCAGACGAAGCGGAAAGACTAGTTATTGGATGGCGCGGGGCCCAGCTCCGCTTTGCGGTAATAACGCATGAAGCGGTCCGGAAATCTCACGAGGAACAGTTCTTCATCCGCCTCGTCGAACCGGTTTACATCGATAACGATTCCGACCTGCTCGCTGACCGCGGGTGAACTGACCAGAACGCGAACAGCCTCCCCCAAGTGAAAATGCCCCATAGGTCAGAAATTTTAGGAAACCGTCGGGTCCACTTCAAGGGACAGCAGGTTTTTTCGGTTATAATCCCGAACCGGAATGCAGCACCTTCTTATCCTCCTTATTCTTCAAAGAACCTTCACCGTCGTGGAAGCCACTATTCCCGAGATGCAGAAGGCGATGCAGCAGAAGCGCGTGACATCGCGGGAATTGGTGACTCAATATCTCAACCGGATTGCGCTCTACGAAGACAAACTGCATGCAGCCATCACAGTGAATCCCAACGCCCTGAAGGAAGCTGAAGAACGCGACCGCGAGCGCGCGCGGGGCAAGGTGCGCGGGCCGTTGCATGGAATACCGATCGCGCTGAAAGACATCATCCACACCACCAACATGCCGACCACCGGGGGCTCTCTCGCCTTCGACGGTTTCGTGCCTCCTTATGAGGCGACAATCACGAAAAACCTTCGGGACGCCGGCGCGGTGATCGTTGCGAAGACCAATCTCACGGAGCTGGCCAACTGGGTCGCCGGCGCGCCAACACCGATGCCGGCCAACTACAACGCGGTCAACGGATTCGGCATGAATCCGTACGACCCCCGGCGCGATCCGCGTGTGGAGATCGCCGATGGCCGTCCAGCACTGGCGACAGGCGGATCGAGTTCCGGCACAGGCACGGCTGCTAATTTCTGGGCTGCGAATGTTGGCACTGAAACCTCGGGATCCATTCTCAGTCCCTCGAGTCAAAACATGCTGGCGGGTATCAAGCCGACGGTCGGCCGCATCAGCCGTTATGGTGTGATTCCGATTACCGCGGACCAGGATACTGCAGGTCCAATGGCAAAGACGGTCACGGATGCTGCAATACTTTTCGGTGCACTGGAGAGCGCGTCACCGGACCCGAACGATCCGGCCACCAGAACCTGCACGCCCCCTCCGGGCCGCAACTACACGCGATTCCTCAACGCAAAAGGGCTGAAAGGCGCGCGCATCGGCATTCCCCGCGCGTTCTACTATGACCCGGTCGTCGCGCCGGGCTCTACAGAGCCGCGCGGTGGCCTCACTCCCGACCAGTTGAAGGTCATGGCCGAGGCGATTGACGTCCTCAAACAGCAGGGTGCCATCATCGTCGATCCTGCCGATATTCCGAGTGTGATCGACAAAGATCCGGACAGGAATATCGTGCTGTGGGGTATCTGTTCGGGTTCAACTAATGCGAAGGAAGACGACGCCAATTGTTCCGTCGTCCTCAAGTACGGTATGAAGCGCGATTTCAATCATTGGCTCTCGACCCTTGGACCCTCGGCGCCGGTGAAAACGCTTACGGAGCTGCGTCAGTGGAATCGCGACCACGAGAAAGCGGGCGCCATCAAGTTTGGCCAATCGAATCTCGACATCTCCGACGAGATGGACGTGGAGGCCGACCGCACGCGCTACGAAGCGGATCGCGCGAAAGACATTGCCCTTGCCGGGACCCACGGTATCGACGAAGTGATGAACGCGAACCGGCTCGACGCTCTTTTGTTTGCCGGAAATACCGCGGCGGCTCTCGCCGCCCGCCCCGGCTACCCCACGGTCATCGTTCCTTTCGGAATGACTCCCAATAACCCGATGCCGCCTTTTCCGGAAGCCTTCAACCCAAACCCGGCTCCGCTCGGCGTCAGCTTTACCGGAATGGCGTGCAGCGAGCCGAGGCTGATCGAGCTCGGCTACGCATTCGAGCAGGCCACAAAGCGCCGCATTCCGCCCCCGTCTACACCTTAGAGATCTTTCGGCCGCGGATTACGCGAATTACGCGGATGGGCGCGCAACATCTTCATATACGACGGGAAGACAGTGTGAAGCGCGCCCATCCGCGTAATTCGCGTAATCCGCGGCTACTAATTACAAACCCCGAGGAGACCACGGCACTTTACCAACCTCCTCCACGAACAGGCGGAGCGCTCTTTCGTATGGTCTGCCCTTGATGGCTGCCGGAAGATGCTCCTGGAGTTCTGTCCATGGAAAGGGAACGATGACATGGGGTCGAAACTTATAAAGCGTGCGCAGTTCTTCAAGGTAATACCCGGAATCCTTGCTCGGCTCGATCGTGGGCCGGGCCGGGACCGACGGGTTGTACTCCAGCACGCCCCAGTTCGAACTCCGCGAAGAAATCTCCGAAAACAGCGCAGGTGTGGCAGTACGGAGGTGACGTTTGCCGTCAAAGAGGTTGTACACAGTCACGCCCGCCGATCCAAAGGGATCAATGAAGGCCGTTTCAACCGGACTCGCCGAAGTCTGTAGACGGACGTCGTTACGCTGCCCGAAAAGAAAATCGGCAGGAATTTGATGGGAGTAAAAGCGGTCAGACGATATCGGTGGCGAAGCGGTCATCCAGCGCGCGAAATCGCGCACGTAATTGACGATCATCTGCTTGCGAAAGCGCATCCAGGCTTCCCAAAACCGGTCTCCTCCGTGCGGTGCTCGGGGCGCGTCGAATCCTTTGTCGATAAGGTACGGTCCGGATGTCGGCAATTTATCGGGAAGCGCCATATATGCTGCAAACGAGATGGGTCCGCTTTCTTCGAAGTATTTCAGTTGCCACGTATTAAACTGCTGGCCAAAGTCTTTGTTGAATGTGTGCCCGTCTCCATCGTCGTCGCTGTCTGGCGTGCGATCGCCGGAATAGGCTGGGGAACGCAGCCAGTCTCTGAATTCGGCGACCGCAAACGGGCTGTAGTCGGCATACACAATGCCGGCCTTGCTCGTCCGGCCAGTCGCGTCTGGTCCGAAGTTCCGTTCCCAGGTCAATTCCACTTCACCATCGCCGCTCACGCTGACGAGCGTCTCAGGAAATTCTGCCATCTTTCCGGCGAGATGCCTTGAAACCAGCCGGATGGTTTCCTCCATTCGTGTGCGGAGCGGCATGGCATAACTGGAAGGAGTGGTCCAAATCGAACGCGGAACCACCCTTGGATTGGTCAGGTCAGCAGGTGGCGCTATCCAGCCATCGGCAAACCACTGTGCATTTCTGACATCCTGTCGCACGGCAGCCTCGCGCAACCGATTCCACCCATGAAAGAAACCGGAGACCAGCGCGATGTGGGTTACCAATCCGTTGTCCCGCGCCCGCTGCACGATGATATCCACATTCCCTAAAGCCGATGCGAGGATGGTTTCTTCGATCGGGCGATCCAACTGTGGTGTTCGATCGTAGTCGAGCCACAGGAATCCGGCGAATCCGAGCAGAACATGCGGCGCCTCGCCGATGCGGCGGCGTAGTTCCGTGGCTTCGGCTGCAAATTTGTCCGCCGACACGCTGGTGTATTCGATATACAGCGGGGCGAGCACCAGCGAATCCTCGTACGATGGCTTCGTGGACTGCGCCCCTGCTGTGAGCAAGGCAAAAGCTATACCGAGCGAAACAATGGCTGCACGCATGGCTGTAGGGGCGCTCTATCAGCGCCGGATATCGCTGATTCCAGATAGTCCGCGGTCACAGACCGCCGCTACAGTTTATGATAGGTGAATGCAACTGACACCCGAAATGGCCGAGCGGCTTGCCAGACTCGTTGACCAACTGAGTATTCAAAAAGTGCGGCGCCACATCTTCCTGTGCGCGGACCAGACTGAGCCGAAATGCGCGCCGAAGGAAGAAGGGCTTGCGTCGTGGAACTATCTGAAAAAACGGCTGCAGGAACTCGGCCTGACAAAGGGAGAAAACGTTGTCTACCGCACGAAAGCGAACTGCCTGCGCGTTTGCGAGCAAGGTCCGATAGCGGTTGTTTACCCCGAAGGGACCTGGTATCACCACGTAACTCCGGAGGTTCTGGAGCGGATCATCCAGGAGCATCTCATCGAAGGCCATCCCGTTAAAGAATTCGTCTTCGCCGAAAATCCTCTGTGACCATTCGAGAAGAAGCGATCGCCACGGTGAAGCTCGGAGCCCCGCTCATCGCGGCGCAGGTCGCCCAGATTTCGATCGGTTTTGTGGATACTGTCATGGCCGGGCGTCTGGGCCCGCAGGCTCTCGCCGCCGTGGCCGTCGGCTCGAGTGTCTGGTTCACGGTGATCGTGCTCTGCATAGGACTCCTGGTTTCGGTGAGTCCTTCTGTTGCGCAGCTCTTCGGCGCAGGCAGGCATCGGGAAATCGGACACTGTGTTCGGCAAGGACTCTGGCTCAGCCTGGCTGCGGCCGCTGCATGCTTTCTTGTTCTGCGAGCGATTGAACCGGTGCTCGACTGGCTCCATGTCGCACCCGAGCTCATACCGACCAGTATTGGTTTTCTCCACGCAATCTCGTGGGGTCTTCCTGCATTCTGCGTCTATCAGGTACTGCGAAGTTTCAGTGAAGGAGTTTCGATGACGAGGCCCGCGATGTACGGGAGCCTTATCGCACTGTTTGGAAACATCGCCGGCGATTACATTTTCATGTACGGAAAGCTTGGCTTACCGAGGCTCGGCGCTGTCGGCTGCGGAGTGTCCAGCGCAATTACGATGTGGCTCATGCTCGTGTTCATGGCGGCATATATCGAGGCTTGGCACGCCGATCGCCGTCAGCCTTTTCATGGAAGCGAGTTTGTTCGGCGTCGCCGCGCTGGTTATCGGTTCCATCGGCACGAGCGCGGTCGCCGGCCACCAGATCGCACTCAATGTCGCTGCTCTCACATGGACGGTTCCGCTGGGCATATCCCTGGCAATTACCGTTCGCGTGGGCCAGGCGATCGGACGGGACGACCCGTATGGAGCACGATTTGCGGGCTTTGTCGGAATAGCGCTCGGTGCCGCTTTCATGAGCATTTCGGCTCTCGTCATGTTTACGGCGCCCCGGTTCATCGCGAGCATCTATACGCAGGATCCCGAGGTAAAGGAAATGGCCGTGAGGCTTCTATTCATGGCTGCCGTCTTCCAGATCTTCGACGGCCTGCAGGTCTCCGGCGCAGGCGCGCTCCGCGGGCTGAAAGACACGAAGATCCCGATGTTCATCACTACTTTTTCATATTGGGGAATCGGAATGCCGCTCGGTTACCTGCTGGGCATCACACTGGGCCATGGACCAGCCGGGCTCTGGATCGGCTTCATTTTCGGTCTCGGCTTCGCGGCCATTTTGTTGAATGTCCGCTTTCATCTGGTGACTTCTGCAAATCGCCGGTTTCCGATTTAAGATGTACGCGCGAAATACACCGTGGAGGCTTGCATGCGCAAACTGACAGGATTCGGGATCGCTCTGATCGCGATCATCGTCCTTGTTCGCATTCTCGAAGCGGGCTCAGAACCCACTCGCGCGAAGAAGGGTATGGTGATCTCATCGAGCGCGATTGGCTCGGAGATTGGAGCGCAGGTTTTGAGGGATGGTGGCAACGCGATAGATGCGGCCGTCGCGACCGCTTTTGCTCTGGCTGTGGCCCACCCGGCGGCCGGGAACATCGGCGGCGGCGGATTCCTTCTATATCGATCCGCGTCCGGTGACGCTGTAGCGTACGACTTCCGCGAGAGGGCGCCATCCGGCTCGTCTCCCACGATGTTCCTGAAGAATGGTCAGTACGATTTCGATGTTCACCATAACAGCTACCTTTCGGTTGGGGTGCCGGGAACCACGGCAGGTCTTTATCTCGCCTGGAAAGATCACGGCAAACTTTCGTGGAAGCGCCTGGTCGAGCCCGCGGTCAAGTTGGCGCGCGATGGATTTCCAGTTTCGATCGGCCTGGCCGAATCATTGAGCGGCATTCTGGATGAGATGAAGCGATACCCAGCGTCCATGGCGCAGTTTTCCAAAAGCGGCGTTCCGTACGAAGCCGGCGACATCCTCCGGCAGCGCGATCTCGCCCGGACGCTCCAACGGATCGCCGATCAGGGCCCCGCCGGCTTCTACGAAGGCGAAACGGCGCTGCTCATCGAGAAGGAGATGAAGGAGCACGGTGGTCTCATAACGCGAGAGGATCTGAAGGCGTACCAGCCGAAGAAACGCACTCCGATTCGCGGTAGATATCGAGACTATAAAATCATCGCGATGCCGCCTCCCTCGTCGGGCGGCGTGGCTCTCCTGGAGATGTTGAACATAGTGGAAGGATACGATCTCAAGGGAGACGGATACGCTTCGGCCCGCACTGTCCACTGGATCGTCGAGGCCATGCGGCGCGCCTTTGCGGATCGCGCGCAGTACCTCGGCGATTCCGATTTTAATCCCCAGATGCCGATTGAACGCCTGATCTCGAAGCAGCGTGCGGCAGACCTGCGCGTTACAATAAGGGAGAATCGGGCCTCGAAGTCATCGCCGACCGAGTTTTCATGGCCTGTGGAGGGCAATCAAACCACGCACATCTCGGTCGTGGATGGTCAACGAAACGCCGTCGCTCTTACCTACACCCTGGAGTATTCCTTCGGCTCCCGCATCGTCGTCCCAGGCGCCGGGTTCCTGCTCAACAACGAAATGGGAGATTTCAATGCCGGTCCCGGCCTCACGACGTCCGATGGTTTGATCGGTACGCCACCGAATCTGGCTCAGCCTGGAAAGCGCATGCTGTCGAGCATGACCCCGACGATCCTGGAAAAAGATGGCGACGTCTTCATGGTCACCGGAAGTCCCGGCGGGCGGACGATCATCAACACGGTGCTACTCACGATCCTCAATGTCGTGGATTTCGGCATGAACGCGCAAGACGCGGTCAATGCAGGCCGCTTCCATCACCAGTGGCTTCCGGACCGGATCACGTTCGAGCGATTTGCGTTCTCGCCAGATACGCTGGCACTGCTTCGAACGAAAGGACACGAGCTGGTCCAGGGCGGTAATCAAGGTGCCGCAGAGGTGATTATTCGCGATCCCACGAGCGGCATATTGGAAGGCGGCGTTGATCGCCGCCAGCCGGATGCGGGTGCGGGCGTTCAATAGGATCTGTAGCGGCGCTCTATGAGCGCCGGTTCTTCGGGGGTCATAGACCGCCGCTACAGCAGACGGGCTCATCAACGATGGAACTTCCCCGAAGATTAGGTCTGTTCAGCACAATCGCGGTAGTCGTGGGTTCGACGATCGGCAGCGGCATTTTCAGGTCTCCGGCCGGGATCGCCGCGAGAATCCCCGACGAGGGACTGTTCCTTGCTGCGTGGATTGTTGGCGGCATATGTGTGCTCGCAGGAGCGCTGACATATGCCGAACTGGCAGGTTCCCTTCCGCAAACGGGAGGAGTTTTCGTTTACTTGCGCGAGGGGTTCGGCCGGATGCCGGCCTTTCTTTTCGGCTGGGCGGAATTGACGATCATACGCGCGAGTAAACGAAAACTCCTCCCGTTTGCGGAAGGGA
>WNFT01000209.1_pt1 | contig 53473 bp, 55 predicted proteins | sample 5400191 | NCBI WGS metagenome assembly WNFT01 (sample SAMN13153359, study PRJNA577476) | soil metagenome | isolation source: 80 cm saprolite under Madrone tree | place: USA:California | collected 2016-06-14 | reverse complement strand
TGATGGGTTTGGGCGTAGCGGGAGATCAGGCCTCCCGCTTCTGCTGTCTGAATTAGCCAAAGGCGAGCGCCTCCTGCTGGGGCGCGTCGATGGGCGGTGGCGCCGTATAGGGCTGATCCAACCAGGCCCAGAGATCGCGATGCGTGAACAAGTTCATCCGCAACAGTGCGAGCAGGTTCGACAGCGACCAGGCGAAGCGGGAGCGGAGCTGCAGGTAGCGCAGGAGGAGCATCGCGATCAACGCCGTCCAGACCTGGACCTTGAGGGCATTGGCGCTGGTCCCCACGAAGGTCTTGATCTTCAGGTTCTGCTTGAGCGCCTTGAACAACTGAACGACATACTGCCCATCAAGACCGCCCTACCGAAGTCACGATCTACTACCGCTTCCATCCACTGCGTACGGAGAGCTTGCCGGTTGTCAGGCGGTACGACCTTCATGACGACGCCTATTACGTCGTGCGACGGGCCGACAACAGGCCGCTGGCGGTGCCGGCTTGGATGACACGTCCCGAGGCCGCGTACGCCGAGATTATCCCCGCCGCGCGCCTACCGATTCGCGTGCTGCTCGAGTTGCATCGCGTGACCGTGATCTGCCTCTTCTCGTGTGTGCACAATCCACGCGAGGAGGATCTCGATGCGGCAACCCCGAACGAGGCGCCAACGACGACTCTTCGACGAGACACCAGCGCTTCCTGCCGTTGCACTCCCATCGGAGGTGCGAGAGCAGCTGAGACAGGCGCTGGTGCAGTGGATGCAGGCGCTGGCCAAGACGATCCACAAGGAGGGCGGCGATGAACAAAATCACCGCTGATCATCTGGCCCGGCGCGCCGTTGTGTACATTCGTCAGTCCACGCCCGATCAGGTGCACCACAATCTCGAGAGTCAGCGCCGACAATATGCGCTGGTCGATCGTGCGCGGGCGCTGGGCTGGCAAGAGATCGACGTGATCGATGACGATCTCGGGATCTCGGGGTCCGGGACACGCCGCCCCGGCTTTGAACGCTTGTTGCGCGCGCTGTGCGATGGGCAGGTCGGCGCCGTGTTTAGCATTGAGGCGTCGCGGCTGGCGCGCAATGGCCGAGACTGGCATACCCTCCTGGACTTTTGCAGCGTCGTCAATGCGCTGCTGATCGACGGCGACACCGTCTATGACCCGCGACTCACGAACGATCGGTTATTGTTGGGCATGAAGGGCACGATCAGCGAGATGGAAGTCGCGACGTTCCGCGAGCGTGCGCACGCGGCACGGCAGCAGAAGGCGCAACGGGGCGCACTGGTTCAACGGGTGCCGATCGGATACGTCAAGAGGCCGGATGACCGCATCGAGAAGGATCCGGATGCCCGGGTGCGTGCCGCGATCGAGCTCATCTTTCGCAAGTTTGCGGCGTTGGCCAGCGTGCGGCAGGTCTATTTCTGGCTTGATCAGCAGCAGATCCAGCTGCCCGTGGCGCGTGGACCGGAGACCGCGCGGAAAATAGTCTGGCAGCCCGCTCGGTACCACGCGGTGCTCAGCGTGTTGAAGAACCCGGTGTACGCGGGCGCGTACGCGTACGGACGCAGTCAGACCACGACACGGCTGCAGGCTGGGCAGAAGATCGTTCGGCAGGTGCGCCGCCGTCGCGAAGAGTGGTCAGTCTTGATCCTGGATCATCACGAGGGGTACATTGGCTGGGACGTCTATCAGAGCAATCAACTGGTGATTGCCCACAACGACAACGCTCGGAGTGGTGCCGTGCGGGGATCGATTAGGCGCGGCGAGGCCCTGCTCGCCGGAGTGCTGCGCTGTGGTCATTGTGGCGCCAAGTTGCTGGCGCAATATCCCAGTCCGGCGGTGATTCGGTATCAGTGTTCCGGATACCTCCTCAATCGGGATACCGCATGTTGCGTGATGTTCGGTGGGCTCCGTGCCGATCGTGCGGTCTCGGAACAGCTGCTGCAGTGCCTGACGCCGTTTGGCATCGAAGCGGCTATCGAGGCGATCGACACCCTGCAGGGTGCGAGCGACGATCGGATTCGGCAGAAGACCTTGGCGGTCGAGCACGCGCGCTACGAGGTCACACGCGCGCAGCGCCAATATGATGCGGTGGATCCGCAGAATCGGCTGGTAGCGGGAGAGCTCGAGCGCCGCTGGAACCAGGCCTTGACCACGCAGGCGCAGCTCGAAGCCGAGCTCCTGACGTTGCAACACGGTCGCGAGCGTCCACTGACCGACGCCGAGAAACGGGAGCTATTGGCCTTGGCCCGGGATCTCCCCAGACTCTGGGATGATTCGCGCTGTTCACCGGAACACAAGAAACGTCTCCTTCGCATCGCCCTGAAAGAGATCATCGCCACGTGTGAAGGGGATACCATACGCCTCGTCTTGCATTGGCAAGGCGGGGATCACACACAGGTCGAATTTCAAAAGATTCGCACCGGCCGGCATCGGTATGTCACCGATGACGATCTCGTGGAGATTGTTCGCGCGCTGGCGCGAATCGAACCGGACGCGCGGATCGCCTCGATCCTGAATCGCAATCAACGGCACACCGTACACCGACAGCGCTGGACGGCGAAGCGTGTCTGCTCCCTGCGAAACTACCATGCGATTGCGGTGTACCGTGAGGGAGAACGGCAAGCTCGCGGAGAAATGTCCGTGAGTGAAGTCGCCGCCGTCCTCGGCGTGACACAAACCACCGTCTTGCGGCTGACTCGATTGAAACACGTGCCGGCAACACAGGCTTGCGCGGGCGCGCCCTGGATTCTGCGCACCGCGGACGTCGAGCGATGTGTAGCCGAACGAAACCGTCCAGCGACCCCACCAACGGTCGATTCCGCTCAGTTACCCCTTGAAATCTCATAGCATCCGAAGGAGTGCACCATGTCGAGCTCTCGAAGAACAGCTCGATCTGCCACCGGTCCTTGTAGATGGCGGCGATGGTGGTGGCCCCGAGGGCCAGGTGGTTGGTCAGGAAGACCAGCGTGATCTCCTGCTCGGGATCGTAGACTTCCACCCGGCGCAGCCGGTGCGGGCACTTGGTCGCCGCGTCCACCCCCGTGAGGCAGATGACCTCGTCCCGCCGGACCTGACTGCGCTCCGGCGGAGGGCGCCGCTCGACGACGTCGTAGAGGGCGTTGTCCTTGAGGCGGGTGACGAAGAAGACCTCCCCCGCCGTGAGGTGCCCAAACCACGCGTAGTCGACGTAGCCGCGGTCCATGACGAGAATGGTCCCCGGGTCGAAGCGCAGGGGACGGGCCACCCGCACGTCGTGCCGCTTGCCGTCGGTGATGACGGCCACGCTGGGCAGGTACCCGTCGTGATCCAGCAGCAAGTGGAGTGTGACCGCGCCCTTGGTGCGCCGAAACTTGGCCCAGTCGAACAGCGTGGCGCACAGATCGATCACGGAAGAATCCAGGCTCACGAGCTTGTTCTTGAACCGGAACTTCCGGCGGCCCCGGGCCAGGGGCTGGCAGCGGGCCAGCAACTCGTGGAAGACCGCGCGATAGAGTTGCCACGGCCGATGCTCATTGGCATAGGCCAGTGTCGACCGCGACGGCGCCTTGATCCCCAAGTGGCTCAGTTTGCCCTCGCAGCTGGCCAAGCCCCCGCAGATCTCGCGCAGCGAGTGGGCCCGTCCCAGGAGAAGCTGGCTGAACATGCTCGAAAATCGACTCACGGGTGAGCCTCCTTCGTGGTGAAGTGTCGGAGCTTGGCGGCCTCGACATCACCATACGTCGGAGGCTCATTCGTTCTCAAAACCTAATTGGGACGACAGTGATTATTTGTATTTGTTACATAGGCCTGTTGGGGCCGCGAGAGTTCTGGGGCGCTCTGAAGGCGAGCGACTCACCCGATGGTTGGACCTGGCATACCACGAGAGTGAGCGGTTCTCCAACGAGACCCAGGCATGGGAACGCCCCGCGGTGAGCCGGGTGAGCCGTTAGGCCGACGACCCCACGATCCGCGCCTCGGCGTCACCCGGGGCGATGACGTACTCGGACACGGGCGCTCCTGCGCGCGTCTGCGTTTCCCGGAGAATGCTGCGAGTGGTGCGCGCCCTGGTCGAGTCCCACAGTGGCTTGTCCACGCGGCCGAGCGGCGCGGCCGAGCAGTGGCGCGCTACGAACCACTAGCTGAGACCGAGCGGGGCAAACCCCACGGGGGACGACCCGAGGGCACGAGGCCCTCGACGCCACAGGTGGCTTCGCTGCGGTCGGATGCCTGGATCCGCCGGGCCTCCGTGCGTTGCAGGCATCCGCAGGATGCGGCGAGCCTCGAGCTCTTCAACCGGACCGGTCCGGCCGACTCCCACGTAGGGTCGGGATTCGCTGGAGCGGGCGAGGGGCCAGGAGGGAAGCGAGACGCTTCCCTCCTGGAGGGGGGTCAGACTCCTTAACGCTCGGTCCGTCGATCGTGTCGCAGGTCGCGGCGGTCTTGACGCCGATTGCCCACATCCCGTCGCAGATCTCGTCGGTCCTCTCGCCTGTCTCGGAGGTCCCGGTGAAGATCGGTGCGATCACGGTTGAAATCGCGGTGGTCCTGCCTCAGATCGCGCCGATCGGCCCCGAGGGCCTGGCGATCGCTCCGAAGCTGCTGCCGATCGGCAGTGACCGCCTGGGTATTCCCAGCCTTCAAATCCTGTTGGAGCTTGCCGCGTTCCTGGGTGGCGTCGCGCCGGTCTCGGGTGATGTCCCGCCGGTCCCGCTCAACGTCGCGGGCGTCCTGGCCCATCTCCCGGCGATCCTGGCGGATGTCTCGAGTGTCTCGAGCGACGTCGCGACGGTCCTCTCGGATATCCCGGGTGTCCTGCCGGATGTCCCGTCGGTCTTGGCGCACGTCGCTGTTCGGGGCACCGTGATTCGTCGGGAGCCCGGCGGGGGCCACTTGGCCTCGGTACTGTTCGGGGATCTGCGCTTCGGATCCAACGTAATGAGTTGTGCCCTGAGCGTCGACGTATTTTGCGGTCTGGGCCGCTGCGGTGCCGCAGGCGACCGCGCTCGCCACCGCCATTGCGAATGCGCCAATCCACAGTCGATTCATAAGCGCCTCCCTCGAGATGATTTCGAGCCGGGCGCTTGAGAGGTGCACAAGACGTACCACCGGCGCGCCGCGGGGAAGTCGAACGGATTCACCAAGTTCGACGTTCGCGAGGGACTGGGGCCGTGTCAATCAGACTCAGACGACAAAGGGATGTCGACACGATTGACAGGTGCTGGCTCCCTCTCGTCGGACGGAGGGCGTCGCCCGCGGTGAGCCGCAGGATGCGACGATGGCGCCGAATGGGTCAGACCGAGGGGGCCGCCTCAACACTCCTCCAGGTCCCAGAACGCTGGCAAGCGGTCGGGTGCGCCTTGGGGGGCAAGTCCGCAGGACGCTCGCTCGCCGAGCCGGCCTGCACTACCCCCTATCCGGACCAGCCTCGGGGGCGCCTCGTTTCCGCCTGAGCAGATCAGCCGCGTGGCGGGCCACCGCCGCCAGCAGGTGCCCCATCTTTGGGTGTTCAGCGTGCAGGTCGGGTTCGACGCCGTGCGCCCGCAGGGCCTCGGTGGTGATCGGCCCGATCGAGGCGACGACCGTCCGATCGCCGAGCGCATCGCGCACGGCGGCCGCTTGCCCCATCTCTCGCGCCACAAGGAAGAGGTTGTCGACCTGGTTGGAGCTGGTAAACAGAGCGGCCTCGACCTCGCCCGCCACCACCCTGGCGATCGCCGCGCGCAGAGGTCCCGTGTCTTCCGGGAGGGTCCACCCGTAGACTCGGACCGCGGTGACACGGGCACCGCGCTGCTCGAGCCCCGTCAGCAGCTCCGCGTTGCGCGCTCCGTACTCCTGGACGGCGACGCGCTTGTCCGCAATCGATAGCTTCAGGTCCAACTCCGTGAGCACGTCGCGCCAGGTGTTCGGCTCGGGCACGGTGAGCGTTGCCGCGAGGCCAATCTCTTTCAGTGCCGCCACTGGCTTCGGCCCGCGGCAGACGAGGTGAACCCGTCCCAGCGCCGCCATCACGCTGTCCTTCGGCCAGCGCGTCGACAGGGCCGCGATCAGGAGTCGGGTGCCGACTCCGGTCAGCAGAATCAGTACGTCGCACCCGCCGGCCAGCAGCGCCTCGCCGAACGCAAGGACGTCGTGTTGGTCGGCCGCGGCGACCTCGCGCATCGACGGTGCGAGGACCGGCTCGCCGCCGTACTTGCGGATCAGCGCACCCATTTCCGCCGACCGACGGCTCTCGAAGCTGACGACCCGCAGGCCGCTTAACCCGTGTTGCATTCCGGCGGTCCGACACGACCTAGCCCAAGACAGCCTGCCGAGATTCGCCCCGGGCGTAGCGTCGTGCGCGCTCGAGTCCGGCCGTCTGGATCGGCAAGGTGCGCGGACGGCGGAGCGACAGAGAAGGCCACGGGAGCCCTATGGTGAGGCGACCACCGCCTCGGTCGCCCAACCTTCAGCAGCAACCAGACGGTCGACTCGCTCGTGGATCTCGTCTCGGATTCGCCGCACGCGATCAAGCGGCAGGCCCTTCGGGTCTTCGATGGGCCAATCGTCGCGTGTGAGTCCAGGCACGACCGGGCACGCCTCCCCGCACCCCATCGTAACGAGGAGTTGGCTGGCGGCCGCGAGCTCCTCGGTGAAACGCCGAGGCCGCGCGCCCCGCAAGTCAATCCCGACTTCGCGCATCACGGCGATGACCTCCGGCTGGACCTCGTTGGCGGGCTTCGTACCCGCGGAAACTGCGTGCGCCCGGCCCGCGGCCGCCACCCTATTGAAGAACGCCGCGGCCATCTGCGATCGGCCGGCATTGTGAACGCATGCGAAGATGACTTGTGTTGTCATCGCGCACCCCCATCCTGGGCTCGGCGCGATTCGAAGACCGGATTCGTCTCAACTGGTGGCGCGTGATCGACTGTCTCGGCGTCGCGCGCGGGCGGGATCAACCAGCGGAACAACGCCGTCGCCAAGGCGGCACCGGCGAGCTGCGCCAGGATGAAGGCGGGAACGTCGGCCGGCCGAATACCGGCAAAGGTATCGCTCGCGGCGCGCGCCAGGGTGACCGCGGGATTCGCAAACGAGGTCGAGGCTGTGAACCAGTAGGCGGCGATGATATAGGCGCCGACCGCGAACGGGACAGTGCTCGACCGGACCCGCGCACACCCCCAGATGACGGCGACCAGACCGAAAGTCGCGATGAACTCGCTGAAAAGCTGCGCGCCCCCCTGCCGCGCCTGACGTGAGGCAGAGAACACTGCTTCCGAGAACATCGTGTTCGCAGTCGCCACCCCAGCGAACGCACCGATGACCTGTGCCCCGAGATACGCGGGTCTCTCCCGCCACGGGAGCCCCCCCTGCCAGGCGGCGGCGAGGGTGACCGCCGGGTTGAAGTGGGCACCCGAGATTGGGCTCAGCGCCAAGATCAACGCGAAGAGTGCGGCTCCGGTGGCCACCGTGTTCGCGAGGAGGGCGACCGCTACCTGACCTCCGGCGAGTCGGCTCCCCATGATCCCAGATCCCACCACCGCCGCCAGAAGCAGAGCCGTGCCGACCGCCTCCGCCGTCGCTCGCCGTGGGAGGTTCCCACAGAGATTGCGCCTCACGCGGGGCACGGCCTCGCCGAGCACGCGATGGACCTCATGCCGGCCGGATCCTCAGGACCCGCAGCAGGCGCGGGTCTTCGCCAGCGGGAGCCCCGCGGCGCCCGTCGTCGAGGGGGTCGAATCCCGCGTGGAGCGCAGATCCGCCCCATCCTCGAGGTCGTAGTTCAGGTGATAGACCTCCCACTCCACGCCGTCTGGATCCCGGACCCAGAACTTGTCCTGATTCGCATGGCAGCAGTTCACCCCGACCTCCTCGCGCACCGGCAGCCCAGCGGCCTTGACTCGGGCGAGGTGGATCGTCACGGTCTCGGAGGAGTCGACCTGGGCGCCGACGTGGTCCACCGCGCCCTCCCCGCCGGGGCGCCCCTCGGAGAGGGCCAGATTGACGGGGACCCAGCCTGGGAGGAACTTGAGATACCCCGGCCTCTCTTTGACCGGGCCTTCGCCGAGAAACTTCTCGTAGAAGTCTCGACTCTTCTCCAGGGCCGACACACGCATGTGAAGGTGTACCTTCGCGCTCACATTGATCCTCCTCTAGCAGCAAGCCGTTAGCAGGCGCACCAGCGTCGTCACGGCCTCCCGCTGCACCGAATAGTAGACGTACCGCTCTTCCCTCCGGCTCTCGACGAGCCCCGCGCGACGCAGCAGATCAAGATGATGGGACAGGGTTGGCCCAGGGATTCCCACGGCGCCCTGAATTTCGCCCACCGACATCTCCCGTCCCGCTCGCACTAGGAAGAAGAACACCTGCAAGCGAGTCAGATGGGCGAGCGCCTTGAATGCCTCCACGTGGCTCTCGTTCGCCTCCAGGCGGGCTAACGGAAGCGGCGCTATAGCTTTCACAATTTGGAGTATATCGAAATATAGAACCTTGTCAAGCGGTCGTCGGGAGAACCTGCGGGTCGTTCCGGCGCTCGCCCAGGGCCTCCGAGGGGGGGCGCGTCGCGTGCGCGCGGCTTGAGGCGGTTCCCGTCCAGGCGGCTGGCGGCACGAGCCAACCCATCCGCACGCGCGCGGACATCTCCCGGGGGCAGAGGCACGGTGGCGCCGTTCGGCACGTCGAGGTCGAGGAGCCCGCCCTCCGCCTCCCCGAGCGATTCCGAGACGGTCGATCGTCGCGCGTTCCTCAAGCGGCTCGCGGTGGCTGCGGGTGGCGTGGTCATCGAGTCGTTGCCCGGTCGCTCGCGCCCGCGCGCCGGGGCGGCCGAGGAGGCGTTCCGGCTCCGGGCCCTTGAGCCCGATCCCAAGCGCGGCGGCACCCTCCGCTACGGCGTGGCAAGCTCGCCCGCGCATTTTGACATCCACCAGTCGGGCACGGTCGCCAACATCGGGGCGCAAGGGCCCATGTACGACAACTTGATCCGCCGCGACCCCCGCGACGGGCAGACGATTATTCCCGACCTCGCCCACCGGTGGGACATCGCACCCGACGGCAAGGGCTACACCTTCCACCTGCGGAGCGGCGTGAAGTTTCACGACGGGGCCGACTTCACCGCAGAGGACGTGAAGGCGACGTTCTCCCGGATCATCTGGCCCCCGACGGGGATCGTAATTCCACGCACACCGCTGTTCTCCGCCGTGAGCGAGATTCGCGTGCTCGGGCCCCACAAGATCGAGTTCAGACTGAAGGAACCCCGGCCGCGTGGCTTCATGCTCTCGGCCTTCGCCAGCGGCTGGAACGTCATCGTCCGCAAGAAGACCCTGGAGGAGAACGACTACAACCTTCGACAGACCCCGAACTACCCGGGGACCGGCCCGTTCCGGCACGTCTCGAGAAAGAAGGACGAAGTCTGGCTCATGGAGCGGAACCCTCACTACTGGAACACCCCCCTCCCATATCTGGACCGTCTCGCCGTCTACAACTTCGCGCCGTTCTCACCGGAGCTGGGGGCCGCGCTGCTCGGTGGCAAGCTCGACTACGCTCGCATCGTCGATACGGCGACGCTCCGACGAGCCCAGGAGCAGCCCGGGTTGACGGGCGCGACCTACTACCAGAGCGTCGTCGACGCGGTCTGGGTCAACACGCGGCACAAACCCTTCGGCGACCCCCGAGTTCGCCGGGCCCTGCACCTGGCCCTCGATCGTCACGCCCTCATCGACGTCGTCAAAGAGGCGGCACCCTACCTGCTGGGCGGCTTCGTCTACCCCTTCTCCGAGTGGGCGACCCCACGGAACGAAATGATCCAGCGGCTCGGCTATCAGCTGGATCCCAAGCCGGCTGTCGAGGAAGCCAGGCGCCTGATGGCCGCGGCTGGGTATGCCGCCGGCCTCCGGAACGTCGACTTCGTCGTCCGGGAGGGCACCAGCTGGAAGCTCTGGGCGGTTGCGATCCAGGCGATGCTCAAGGAGGCGCTCGACATCGAGACGAAGCTCCGGACGGTCCAGATCTCCGCCTTTTTCGAGGAGACGCAGGGCGGCAATTTCGACCTGAGCATCGGCGCGATCGTCTCGACACTGATCGACCCGTCGGACTACTTCAACGCGTGGTACGGCAAAGACGGACCACAGAACTACTCGAAGTGGCACGACCCCGCGTTCCAAAGGCTGGTCGCCCAGATCGATCGCGAGCTGGACGACCGCAGGCGAAGAGCCCTCGTACGGCAGGGGGAGGCGATTCTCGAGCAAGATCCGCCGTTCCTGCCCGTCGCCTGGGAGCAGCTCTCCGACGCCTGGTACACCTACGTCAAGGGCCAGCAGCCGCGCCACATCTTCGGCATTTACGACGTGGCCCGGTGGGACGTCGCCTGGCTCGACAAGTGAGGCGACCGGCCCGGGCGTGCTCAAGTACCTCCTCCGTCGCCTGATCTTCGGCCTTCCCACGCTCGTCGGGATCTCGATCGTCATCTTCGTCGTCATGCGCGTTCTGCCCGGCGACCCCTTGGTCGCGATGTTCGGCGCCGAGGGCTTCCAGAGGCTCAACCCCGGGGATCGCGCGCGAATCATGAGTGATCTCGGTCTCAGCGATCCGCTGCCGGTCCAGTACGTGCACTGGATGAAGGACATCGCGAGCGGGAGCCTCGGACGGTCGTTTTTCCGCGGCGATCGAGTCTCCGAGCTGGTCCTTCACCGCGGACCCCTCAGCGCCGAGATCGGGCTGCTTTCCGTCCTCATCTCGTGGCTCGTCGGGCTCCCGGTCGGCATCACGAGCGCCGTTCGGCCCAACAGCCTCGCCGACAACGTGGTGCGGTCCGTCTCGGTCCTCTTCCTGGCGATCCCGGGCTTTTGGCTCGGCATGCTCATCGTCCTGGCGTCGCTCTTCTGGTTCCACTACAAGGCGCCTCTCGTGGTCGTGCAACTCTGGGAGGATCCCTGGACGAACTTTCAGCTCGCGATCGGTCCCGCGACCGTCCTCGGCCTTGGCCAGGGCGCGTACATTGCCCGCATGACGCGCTCGTGCCTGCTCGAGGTCATCGGCGAGGACTACGTGCGGACGGCGAGGGCGAAAGGCGTCGCCGAACGGCTCGTCGTGGTTCGGCACGCGCTCCCCAATGCCCTCCTTCCCGTGATCACGGTATCAGGCATCCTGATGGGCTTCGTTCTTGGCGGTTCTGTCGCCGTGGAGCAGGCCTTTGGCGTGCCCGGGCTCGGCACCGCGCTGGTCACGGCGATCGTCGAACGCGATATCGTGGTCGTGCAGAATCTGGTGCTGCTCTACGGTGTCATCTTCATGCTGGTCAACGTTGTCGTCGACCTGAGCTATGCGCTCCTGGACCCCCGAATCCACCACGAGTGAGGAACCCTGGGCCCGCCACGGGCTCAACGCTCATGAATGAGATCGACGGCTCTCCCCGCCGCGCGGCGCGGATCGCTGCCATCGCGGCCCGCAACCCCGTCTCGGCGGCGGGAGGCGTCGCCGTGCTCCTCCTCGTCCTGCTCGCGCTTGCGGCGCCCCTGGTCTCCCCACAGGATCCGCTGAAGACCGACTTCCGGCGGCTGGCCGCCCCCCCCGGCGCCAGGAACTATCTTGGGACAGACCAGGTCGGCCGGGACACGCTGAGCCGGATCATCTACGGAACCCGCACGTCGATCTTCGTCGCGGTGTCGGCGGTCCTGCTCGGCACGACGGTCGGCTCCCTCTGGGGGCTCGCCAGCGGCTATCTCGGAGGACGGGTCGACCTGATCAGCCAGCGGTTCATGGAGGTGCTGCAGTCGTTCCCCGACCTCATCCTGGCGATGGCCATCTCGATGGCGATCGGCACCGGGTTGCCGGCCGTAATCGTGGCGATCGCGGTCACGCGCATTCCGTTCGGCGGCCGCGTGATTCGGTCGGTGGTGCTGTCGGTCAAGGAGCTCGCGTACGTCGAGGCCAGCCGCTCGACGGGCGCCTCGCCCCTCCGCATCATGGCGTTTCAGGTCCTGCCCCAATGCCTCGCGCCGTACCTCGTCCTCGCCACAACCCACCTTGGTGTGGCCGTCGTCATCGAAGCCGCCCTCGGATTCCTTGGGGTCGGAGTGCCGCCCCCGACGCCCACGTGGGGCAACATGCTCGCCGACTCGCTGACCTCGTTGGTGCCGCACTGGTGGTTGGTGTGCTTCCCGGGGCTGGCCATCACGCTCACTGTGCTGGCGTTCAACCTCTTCGGGGACGGGATCCGCGATACGCTCGACCCGCGGGTCTACGCGGGGGTCTTGAGGGCGACGACCGGCCCACGGCGCCTCCAGCGCGACACGTGAGCTCGAGCACCCCTCCGTCCAGGAGGCCGGGGAATCACGCCCTCCAAACCATTGTCGGGATCTCGAGCCCCCCGATGCGTTCGCGACGGTGAACGCGCGGGGGCGCGGGCACCGTCGCCCGCGGCCCCGACGAACGCCCTTCGCCGACCCGACTCGCTAGCGGGCCGTGGATCCCCAGAGGGTCTTGTAGTGGCGCTGGTAATCGTTGTCCGGATCGTAGATGTTCTTGGGCCCGCCGTCGAACTGGATGTTGTCCTTCGTCACCAGGTGCACTGGCGCGACGTACCCGCTCGGCGGCTGGCCCGCGAGCGCCCGGTTCAACTCGTCGACGAGCTGCCATCCGGCCTCGTGGAGCGGTTCCGCGACCGTACCGATCTGATAGCTCCCGGAGCGCACACGGTCGAAGGCCGCGACGCTGCCGTCGCCGGCCGAGATGAACCGGGGCGGACCGGAGGACGGGACGCCGGCGGTACGAAGCGCCGGAGCCGCGAAGTCGAAGTAGAGATCGTTGATTCCGAGTCCGACCGTCCAGCCGGCGCCGAACCGCTGCAGCAGCGAGGTCGTATTCTGGGGCATCCGGGCGGCCGTGTCCGCGAGCGGCGTGTTGACGTAGTCGAGGACCTTGCAGCTCCCGCAGGCCTTGATCACGTCTCGCATCATCTCGGCCTTCTTGATGCCGATCGCGTCACCGGACTGCCAGAAGATCACGGCGCCCGCCGTGCAGTTCGTCGTTTGGAGGGCGTAGGCCGCCGCCACCTTCGCGACGTTGACGGCCTCCGTCGTGACGTTGGTGAAGATCGGGGGATCCTGGACGGGCCCCGCCGCCGCGGCTGAGTGCCAGCCGACGATCTTGATCCCTTGCTGGGCGGCCGCGCGGATCGCCGCCGCCTCTTCCTGCGCGTCGACCGAGCCGAGGACGATCCCGGCGGGCTTCAACGCCACGGCCTGGTTGATGGCCGAAACCCTCCCGGCCACAGTCCCCACGCCGTCGATGATCTTTAGCTTCCACCCGATGGCGGCCGCGGCGCTCTGAACGCCCTGGCTGACCCCGAGCACACCGCCGTTCCGCATATCCTGCGCCACGTAGACGACCAACTTGCCCGGCGACGCCTTGGGACCGGCCGTCGGTCCGTCCCAGGCGGTCGCGTGTTGCTGCGCCGTCGCGAGCAACGCTAACGAGTCGGCCACGAGGCCGCTCTGCGGCCCACACGCGGCCTCTGCCGGTGCCCCCGAGGCGCCCCACACTGCCGCGAGCGCGGCCGTCGCCAGCGCCGCCACCGTCCCGTGCCGTCGGCACATCCTCCACATAGCGGTCATCTCTCGTTGACCTCCTCCAGGCCCCCCGTCTGTATCCACTACCGCACGCGGGAGGGTCCGGGTCCGAACGTTCATCGAGCCCTCAGGTCACTTGTCCGAGGAACGGGGGTCTCAATTCAGAAGATGGCAACCGGATTAATCGGGGAGCCGGTCCCCCCTGGAATGCGCAAGGGCGTGACGACACACAGGAACTCCCAACGTTTCTCGCTCGCGCACGCAGCGGCGACGTCCTCGAGCTGGAGGTTGTCGAGCAGCGGCATGCCCATGGCGTTGAGGGTCAGGGCGTGAATCGGTGACAGCATCCCCTCCACGGGGCTCGGCCGGGCATCGCTGTCGCCGTCCGCGCCGAGTACCGCGACATCGCGATCGCGCAGCCAGGACATCGCGGACGGATGCACGCCCGCGCTGAGGAAGTGCGGGTCCCACGCACCAAGGACGTTTCGTCGTCGGCAATGGCCGCTGCGGAGGAGCACGACGTCTCCGGCGCCCACCCGCACGCCTTGCGCGGTCTCGACCTTCTCGAGCTCAGCCCGGTCGACCGCGGTCCCGGGCTCGAGCCACTCGACGCCCCGGTGTCGCGGGACATCGAGCAGGACGCCGCGGCCGACGATCCCGTGCGCGGCCGTCATGATCGTCCCTTTCGTGCCGCCGCGGGACGTGACAGAGCTCTGAGGCACCCCGTTGTACAGCTTTCCGCGGAAGTCGCAGTGACAGAGGGCGTCCATGTGGGAGCAGGCCTTGCCGTGGAAGTCGCTCCCGATGAAGTCGGCATTCGTCTGCGGCTCGCCCGGATCCCGGTCCCCGAGCTGGGTCACGTAATGGAGCGCCGGTCGCGGATTGTCGGGCCCGGTCACGGTGTTCCAGTCGAGGGCCATCGACACCGTTCGTCCGCTCTTGACGAGGCGCGCGGCGGCGACGACGCGGCCGGGAGTCAGCAGGTTCAAGGTGCCCCGGTCGTCCTCGGGACCCCACCGGCCCCAGTTGCTCACCGCGCGCACCATGCCCTCGAACTCCGCCAGCGATACGGTCGGATGATCCGCCCAGACCCGCGTCCCGTCCATTCCTATGGACCTCCCTGTGGGGCAGTGTGCGCTGACGACACCGTTGACCGCAACGCAGCCGGGGCGCCCTCAACGGGCTGGTCGACCCGGCCAGTTCCTGGCCCTCCCCGCGGGCGGCTCATCGATCCGCCGCGTCTGGCGCAACGGCCGCTTGTTGCCCGGCGAGAATGCCGGCCCGCGTCTGCCGGCGCGAGGCAAGTCCGGCGAGGCCCACGGCGATCAGAAGCGTGGTGCCGTTGAACAGCGGCTCGACGAAGAAGGAGCTCCCCAGCTGCTCGATCCCGGAGATCCCGACCGCGAGCACCATGACCGCCACGATGGTGCCCCACACGTTCACGCGAGCCGTCCGGAAGGCCGTCGATCCCAGCAACGCGCCGACGAACGACGGCAGCAAGTAATCGGGGCCGACGTTGCTTTGCCCGACTTCGAGCTTGGCGCCGAGGACGATGCCGGCGACGGCGGTGATGAGGCCGGAGGCCCCGAACGCGAGCACGACGTAGCGGCTCTTCGGGATGCCGATGAGATGCGCCGCCCGCGGATTCGCACCGATCGCGTAGACGTAACGGCCGATCGGCAGATATTCGAAACCGAGCCACAAGGCCGTGGCTAGCACGAGGACGTAGAGGGCGGGGGCCGGGACGCCGAGGACGACGGCGTCGCTGATCGCGGTGAAGCCCGCGGGCAACCGCCCGACGATCTGCTGGCCGCCGGTGTAGGCGATCGAGATGGCGTAGAGCACGGATCCGGTGCCGAGGGTCGCGATGAATGAATCGATCTGTGCCGCCTCGACAAGCACGCCGTTGATGATGCCGATAGCCAGGCCGGCCGCGCAGACGAGCGCGACGGCGATCGGCCAGCGGAGCCCGGCCTCCACTTGCAAGCCGATGGAGAGGATGTGAGCGAGGCCGACGGCATACCCTACGGAGAGATCGAATTTGTTGGCGGCCAGCGGGATCATCTGGGCGAGGGAGACAAACGCGACGATCGACTTGTCGCTCAAGATCGAGCGGAACGTCAGCGCGGTCGGGAACGTGGACGGGAGCAACAGACTGAAGAACCCGATCAGTGCGAGCGTCACGAGGAAGAGACCGTAGCGCGTCAACAGATCGCGGCCGAGCGCCACGCCACGGGCCACGGCCGCCCGGGCCTTCGTCAAGCCGGCCATCGACTGCTCCGTCATCGAAGGACTTCGGCGCTCGCGAGCTCGATCAGTCGGGGAAGCGAGATCTCGTCACGCGCGAGCTCTGCCACCATCTCGCCGCGGTTGAAGACGAGGGCGCGATTGCAGAGGTACGTGATCTCCTCGAAGTCGCTCGAGAGAATCAAGATGCAGCACCCGGACGAGAGCGCGTCGTTCATGAGGGCGTAGATCTCCGCCTTGGCGCCGACGTCGACACCTTGCGTCGGTTCCTCCAGCACAAAGACGGAGCAGGGCGTGGCCAGCCCTCGAGCGAGGACACACTTCTGTTGGTTGCCGCCGCTCAGCGTCGCAATCACGCGCTCGGGATCGGGTGGCCGAACGTAGAATCGGTTGATCAGGTCCTGCGCCTGGCGTCTCTCGACCCGATGGAGGAGGAAGCTGAAGGGATGCCGTCCGCTCGTGGAGGGATTCAGGAACAGGTTTTCGCGGACCGAGAGGCTCGGGGCGAGACTTTCTTCCTGGCGATTGCTCGTGACGAAGGCGATTCCGGCGGCGATCGCCTCGCGGGGGGACGACACCCGGACGGCCCGGCCGCGGACGCTGATCTCGCCGCCGAGGAGATGGCCGGCTCCGGCGAGGGCGCGGCCTAGGAGCTGATGGCCGGCCCCGCGCAGCCCCGCCAGGCCGACGAGCTCCCCCGCGATCACCGAGAACGAGACGGGCTTGAGATGGTCGAGCCGCACGCCACGGAGTTCCAGGAGCGGCTTCGACGCAGGGCGCGGCGCTCGGACGAAAACGTCGGAGAGTGGCCGGCCGACTATCCACTGGACGAGCGCGCCGGCCGAGGTCGCGGCGACCTCGCTGACGGCGACGAGGCGGCCGTCGCGCATGACGGCTACCTGGTCGGCGATCCGAAAGACCTCGTCGATGCGATGCGTCACGTAGATCATGCCGACACCGCGCTCGCGGAGCGGACGGAGGGCGTCGAAGAGCCGCTCGACATCGGCTGCCGGCAGACTCGCCGTCGGCTCATCCAGCACGAGGAGATCGACATCCATCGCCAGCGCCCTGGCGATGGCAACGAGCGATCGCTCAGTGCGCGACAGCTCGGAGACGGTCGCCGTCAGATCGATTGTCAGACCGACCTGCTCGAGCGCGTTCCTTGCGGTCTTTTGGGTCTCCCGCCAGTCGATCAGCCCGAGGCGCCGCGCGTATCCACTGACGAGAGCGATATTCTCCGCGACGGTCAAGGAATCCACGAGTCCGTGATCCTGGTGGATGAAGGCGAGACGCCGCTTGTCGCGACGATGGTCGACGAGCCGACCGTCGAGCAGGATCACGCCGCGGTCGGGTTGGAAGACGCCCGCCAGCAGCTTGATGAGCGTCGACTTGCCCGCCCCGTTCTCGCCCAGCAGGGCCAGGATTCGCCCGCGCTCGACGGTGAGGGAGACGTGATCGACCGCCTGTGTCCCCCCGAAGCTCTTGCAGAGGCCCTGGAACTCGACCAGCGGACTGGATCCCGCACGGCCTGCGCGCAGGCGGCGAGCTTCCGAGGCGTCGCGGCGCCGCCCGGCTGGATTTGCCATGCGGCGCACCGGATCACACCCCCCGAGGAATGTCACTCCGCGCTCATGCCCGCGCGAGTCACAGAGGAGCGACACTCGCGGCCAGGACAGCGCGGACGGATGCTCCGATCGATATGCGGGCTTGATCCGGGATCGCCGGATAGCTGAGCGGACCAGAGGGCGTCCCACCAACCCCGTCCGCCCCTACGCAACACGTCACACCGGCCGTTTTCGGGGGATCGGCGCCGCCGACTGGAAACGTTCCGAAGGCTTGCCGCCGGTGACCACCCGCCTCACAGCCGCTTCCCCCGCGTCGCTTCTCGTCTCATCCCTCGGTGTGTCCCGTCCCCACGATCGGGTCGGGTGCCAAGCGTGTCGCTCGATGCGCCAGAGAATCTGCAAGAACGGGGGCCATGTCAAGTGGCTATCGGCCCGCCTCAGGACGAAGTCCCGAGCGTGTCGGACGAGCCGCCGGCCGATCGTGAGGAGCTGTCCGTGACCAACTTCGGTTGGCGAGAGGCTGGACGAGCCGGCGCGGGAGGTGGCCGAGCTACCACACGGAAGAATCCGGGAGTTGGTCGGTGACAGTTAGCCTGGGGGACTCGCCGCGGGTCCTCGGCCGAAGCTCTTCCCGTCGTTTCACCGGTCGCAGCGCGTCATTCCGGTAGTCCTTCCTGCCCCTGCCGTTTGGCACACGTACCCCCATGGAGGGTGCCCTTCCGGCATGTCCGCGAAGGCCCAGCTCCTGGAGATTTTCTTGAAAGATCGATGGTTACTGCCTTGGCTCTCTCCTTGCTCTACCAGGGCAGCAGGCCCAGCTCAGGCCAGGCCGACTAAGGAGGCACGTGCCGATGTCGGACGAGCAGCTCCGGCTAATTCCGCGGGTCGAGTTTGCGACCCGGCATTTTCCGCAGTCCAGCTGCTCGGGTTGCCACTTCCTCAAGACCTGCACCGCACTCCTATCCGCTTCCTACGTGCAGATGGCTGGCGACTTCTGGCTCGTACGCGGCGACAACGGAGAGTGCGCTCGGAAGTATTCGGACCCGCCCCCCGACCTCCAGACGCTCCGACGGCGCGAGATGAATCGTCTGTCCTCGATGTCCGGCGAGGCGTCCGCCGGAGTCGCTGCGAAGCGGCGAGTGTTACCGGCGAGGGAATAGATGCGCCGCGATCCCCAGGGCTCAGATCGCAGTGGGACGTGCCCGATCCGCATCGGGCGGAGCGACCCAAGCTGGTGCGACAAGCCGCGATGGGCGACCACGACAACGTACGCCTGTTGCGGATACCGCGTGACCGGGACGCTGCGGTGGCCTCCCCGCTGCCGATACTGTGGCAGGGAGATGGCTGGACGCGGATGACCCTCCTCGAGCGCGCGGTCCTCGCGACGGGACCGGGCCTCCTGGCTCCGCTCCTCGCCTTCGGTCTGTCGACCGCCGCCTCGCTTGAGGTTCGCACCTGGCCCTCACCGGTCGACGGGTGGCTCCAGACGATGTGCGAGGCGGACGGCGGGCGGTGGGTGGGCTACGTCGGCACCCCCGACGCGCCCTGCATCGCCAACGTCCGGCTGATGGGCGCGGATCGCACGGTGTCCCAAGCAGATGTGCGGGACTAGCCCAGCCGTGCCTCTGCCCTGGGGCCTCTTTGTCGAGGTTGCAGCAACCCTCCTGGAGGGTGGACTCCGTCGGCCCGGTGGGCCTCGTGATTCCTTCCCGATCGAGGCGTTCTCTTGGAGCCGATCGGCGGCAACCGTGATGAAGCGCGGTATACGATCGCCACGGGCTACGCGCCGACGAGCGGCGCACCTCTGCTGCGAGACGACGTGCCCGCGAAACCGGCGCGCCACACGGGGGGCTCGGCTCGCCCTAGCGCTCCCCGCGCCCGCGCATCGGGTACCTCGTGGCGGCGCCCCGCGAGACGCGCACCTCCGTCAGGCGGATCCTCAGAGGCGAGCGGGTATTACGGAAGGGCTCCGGACAGGGTATCCTAGCTGAGCGAGGAGGGAACACATGGCCGAGTGCAGGCACGGTTTGAAGCTCGGTTGTTCATATTGTCACGCTAGCCCAACGGCCGTGGTGAGACAGCCGGCGAAGACGAGGCGCACCCGGGCCAGCACCCCTCGCCTCGCGGAACAGATGAATGATCGCATGACCGCCCTGAAGCGGCGGCTGCGAGAACTCCGGGGCGAGTGACCGCTCGCAGGCTGCCGACCGGACGCGCGCGCCGATCGAGCCTGGATTGATTCGACCGCCCGATCAAGTGGCCAGAGTGGGTTCATAGGCGGCGCGTGATTCCGCTCCGCAAGCACGAAAGGGCAAGAGAACCCGGTTCATATTGGACATCCCGACTAAGCTATAGCAGCGCGGCGGCGTGGCGGAGGCACCATCAACATGGAAGGTGTGCGAGTTGGGATCGTCGGCGACTTTGATGCTGGGTACGAAATTCATCACACCTCGGACCGGGCCCTCGCGCAGCTCGGTCTGCGCCCTCAGTGGGTGGCCAGTGGCGAGGTGTCGGCCCAGCGACCGGAGGAGCGTCTCACCGGGTACGCCGGTCTCCTAATCGCGCCAGCAAGCCGTCCGTACCAGAGCATCGCGGGTGTGCACGCTGCGATCCGTTTCGCGCGCGAGCGAGGGGTGCCGCTCGTCGGCACCTGAGGCGGCTTTCAGCACGCGATCGTCGAGTTCGCGCGCAACGTCCTCGGGCTCGAGGATGCCGATCATGCCGGGACAAACCCACACGCCGAGCACCTCGTCGTCACCCCGCTCGGCTGCTCCCTGGTTGGGATAGAGCAGCCTGTGAAAGTCATTCCGGGCACGCGGGCTGCCGCACTCTACGGTGCCGAAACGGCTCTCGAGGACTATCGATGCAACTACGGCGTCAACCCAGCCTATCACGAGGCCCTCGAACAGGCTGGGCTCACGCTAAGTGGGCTCGGTGAGAACGGCGAGCTTCGTATCGTCGAGCTTCCCGCTCACCCCTTCTTCGTTGCCACGCTTTTCTTGCCCCAAATGCGATCGACTCCGAGAAGGCCGCACCCGATACTCGCCGGCTTCGCCGCCGTGGCGAGGCGGACGGCTTCCGAGAACTAGCCCGGGCCGCGGACGCCGCTATGGCGCCGCGCTGACGCCGGCACTGCCAGAAGCCTCAAGGGTCATAGCCGACTAACAGGCCGGCCGCGCGCCAGCCCCTTTATCCCGCGCCGCGAGGATCGCGGCGCGGTGGTTGCTGTGGCGGATGTCGGCCGATTCGGTGACGATGTCGGAGCCCGCACCCATGGCCCTTCCCCACCTTGTGACTGCTGCAAGGGTGAGGTGCAGGATCCTCGACATCTTCGGCGCCGCCCGGAGACCTCCCGTCCACCGCCCTCACCTACCCCAGGGTTCCCCTTTGTAGAGTGAGGGGCTCCGTCGCCCAGAGGATCCCATTCCCTTGTGGGACGTCTCGCGCGTCGTCCACGACGTTAGGCGCCCAGCAGGCGGTAGAGCCGCACCGGGCGCTCGACGTTCTTCAGTTCGCGCACGCCCAGATCGTCCGCCGGCGGCCGCGGATCGAGGCGCGTCAGGGTGCTCTCGCTGACCACGATCTGCCCGCCCTCAGCCACGCTGGCGAGCCGCGCGGCGATGTTGGTGGTGAGGCCCGAGGCCGTGTAGGTCCAGCGGGTGCCCGCGCGGCCCTCGATCTTGGTGGCGCCGAGCAAGGCGAGTCCAGTATTGACCCCGACGTGCATGACCAGCGGATCGAAGCTGCCGGCCAGCTCGGCGTTCAGCTCGTACGCCCGCCGCTGGATGGCTTGGGCCGCTCTCACCGCCGCCCGCGGGTGTTCGCCCTCGTGGAAGATCACCATGAGTCCGTCGCCGGCCGTTTCGTTCACATCGCCGCCGTGGCGGACGATCTCGTCGAGGAAGGCGCCGAAGTAGCGCTCGACCAGCGCATCCAGGGTGTCCTGGGGCAGCCGCGAGCTGAGCCGTGTGTAGCCGGTGATGTCGGCGAACAGCACCGTCACCTCCGTCTCGCGCTTGTCGAGCGACGGCGCCTCCGGCGACTCCTCGATGAGTTGGCGCACTCGCTGGGGCACGAACTTGGCCAGGTTGGTGCGGATCAGCAGGCTGCGCTCCAGCTGCTGCGCGTACTCGACCACCTGGCGGTGGGCCTCGGCGTTGGCGACCGCAACCGCCGTCTGGTCAGCCAGCGTCTCCAACAGCGCCAAGTCCTCCGCGGTGTACGGCGCTTCTGAGCGCTTGGGCCCGAGCAGGAGCAAGCCATGCAGCCTCTCCTGGAAGCGCAGGGGGACCACGACCTCGGCCCCGAGCGCTCGATAGGCGCCGAGCGCAGCCGGCGCCCAGGCGGCGAAGGCCGGATCGGCGGCGAGCTGGTAGCGCGAAAGCGCAATGGTGGCGATGCTCAGGAGCGGCGCCAGAGCGACCGGAGGAGTGCCCGCCAGCAGCCGCGGGTTGCTCGCGTGCAGGGTGGCTTCGATGGCCTGAGTGAGCCGGCGTGTGATCTCATCGAGATCGAGCAGGCTTGTCATCGAGCGTGCGAGCGTCTGAAACGTGCGCGCGGCGTCGTAGCGCTCGCGGAAGAACGTGCGGTCTACCGCCCGCTGCAGCCGCTCGCGCACCGGGTAGAACCCCAGCGCCACCGCGAACATGAATGCGCCGAAGAACCACGGCGAGCGGGCCAGATCGGCCTGGGCCAGTACCGCGCTAGCGCCGGCCAGCGCCAAGGCATAGCTGCCCGCGATGAGCACGGCCAGCGCCGTGTAGACGACTGAGCGGCGGATGACGAGGGCGGCGTCGAAGAGGCGATATCGGACGGTGGCGTAGGCAATGGCCAGGGGGTAGAGCAGCACCAGCGCCGAACCGATTTGTGGATCCACCGGCGGCGGGTACGTCATGGTGAGCGGCAGCAGCATCAACCCGAGCCAGAGACCGAGCCCGAGGCCGATGCCGAGCAGCAGCACCGTCGTTTGCTGGCTGATGAGCGGGGAGGCGACCCGACGGCGAGTGTCCAGCAGCGCGAAGGTCTTAATGGGGAAGGACACCAGCGCCAGCGCCACCTGGAAATCGAGCGCCAGCGGATAGAGCGGGCCCTCCTCCAGCATCGTTGGCGCCGTTGTGCCGATGAACGCGAAGGCGATCGTGAAGACGACGCCGACCGCCGCCGCTGCCCAGTAGAGCCGCGGGATGAGGCGATGGCGCTCAAGCCAGGCCTGGCGCACCGGATTCGCCGGATAGGTCAGGAAGAGGATCCAGCCGTGGACGGAGAGCAGGATCGGAACGAATCCGAGGATGGCCCGCCCGTACTTGTGCGGGCCGAGCAGGCCCTCCGGAGTAGCGGCGTTGGCCACTGCCCACAGGCACATGTAGACGAGAAATCGGCGGTTCGGCGTGGCGGCCCGGTTCTGGATGAACACGACGACGCCGACCAGCAGCATGACGGCCGAGACGAGGAAGTAGCCGCCAAAGTGGCGGACCAGATCCATCCAGGTGAAGGGCCGAACCGCCAGCGTCAGGCCGAAGCGCCCCCCGTCGCGTTCGATCTCGTAGCTGACCGGCGCCGCGGAGCGCTCGATGCGCGACGCCAACGTCATCGGCGAGGCGCCGTCTACGGTCACGATGCGGTCGCCGAACTTGAGGCCGGCAGCGACGGCGTCTGAGTCCACCGGGACGATCCGATGACCCAGGGTGAAGAGAAAGCCAGGGAACGGACGGCCGACGTCGGCGACGAGGGCGCCGAGGAGACCGAGCACCATCAAGGCGCTCGCCACCGCCAGCAAGGCGAGGCGCCGCTCACGCCCCCTCATGAACCGATTAGGTACGCCAGCCAGGGTGCCCCTCCACGATGTTCTGTGATCCGAGACCCACCTGTGGCGAGGAACACGATTCGGGCAGCCCTCCCCACGCTAGGCGCGATACCGAATCGCTTAAACGCGCCCGGCAAGCGACTCTGCTGCTCGCGTCGATCCTCGCCGGTCGCATGGGGAGAGGAGCCGCTGCCATGGCGCCGGAAGCGCGGTCAATCGGCGCGGCCGTGCCTGGGTCCGGCCTGAGCGGCGCTCAGTACCGCGGGAGACCCACTTCTACCAGCAGCCGGTCGAGGTCTCGCTCGCGACAGGAGCGGGCCCAGATCCGAGCGATCCTGAGCCGTGACGGCCAGGACCTGATTGAGGCCAGGGTCCTCCTGAAGTCCTCAATGGCGTGGCCGTACCCAACGCCATTCGGGCCACGCCCGACCCGTCACCCTGCCCGAGGCTGACGGTTAGAGCGCCCGATAGACCTCCGTCTCGAACTTCCCCAGCAACTCGATCGCTGTTCCGTCGTAGAACGGGAGCACCTGAGACAGGAAGACGCCGCTCACGCGCTTGGTCGGGTCGATCCAGAAGTAGGTATTTGCGAGACCGGCCCACGCCAGGCTGCCAGCCGAACGGCCGCTCGACGTCTGCTGGGTGTTGATGAGAAAGCTCAGGCCCCACTTCTTGCTCATGCCCGGGAAGAGCTCGACGTCGTTCGTAAGCGCCGGGGCTGCGGTTCTGAACACGGGGACTTCGAGGGCGCCGATGTGGTTTTGGGACATGAGCGCCACGGTCTCCGGGCGCAACACCTGGGCGCCTCTGAAGCGGCCGCCTTGCATGATCATCTGCGTGAAGGCGAGGTAGTCCCTGGCGGTGCCGTAGAGCCCTCCGCCGCCCATGAAGAACTCCGGCTCCTGCGGGATCTCGAACTGAATCGGCGCCAGCGCGCCCTTTTCATCCCGCTGATGCACGCTCGCCAGCCGCGCGCGCTGCGACGGCGAGATCTGGAACGAGGTATCGCCCATGCCGAGCGGACCGAAGATGTTCTCCCGGAAGTATTGCTCGAGCCGCGTGCCGCTGACGGCCTCGACCATCTTGCCGGCCCAGTCGATGCTGATCCCGTACTCCCACCGGTCGCCCGGATCGAACATCAATGGAGTGGTCAAGGCGGAGTTCTTGCAGCTGATGATCCCAGGTGTGCCCGTGACCTTCTCGTACTCGCCAATCGCGGCGTCCCAGAGATCATAGCCGAACCCGGCCGTGTGGGTCAGCAGGTGCTCGAGCGTGATCGGCCGCTTCGGCGCCCGGAGGCGCGGCTTGCCGGCGGCGTCGAAGCCCTCCAAGACCTTGGCGGCCGCGATCTCGGGAACCACCTCGCTCGCCGGCTGCTCGAGGCTGAGCTTGCCCCGCTCGACGAGCTGCATGGCCGCTGTCGCGGTGATGGCCTTGGTCATCGACGCGATCCACACGACCGTATCGGCCGTCATCGGCGCTTCCTTACCAAGTTCGCGCTTGCCGAAAGCCCCCTCGTAGACAATTGCTTTGTCGGTCGCGGCCACCACGACAACTCCCGGCATGGTCTTCGTCTCGACAGCCTGGCTCAGGGCGTCGTCGACACTCCTGAGACCGTTTTTACCCAGGGCCGGCTTCTTGAGGATCAATGGCCCGGACGCGAGCACACCAGCGCCAGCGGCGCTCTTGAGAAAGGCTCTTCGGCTAAGCGTGGGAATCATGACGCACCTCGTTTCGGCGGCGGCTCGCCCCGCCGCAGCGACTAGCGGTAAAGAGCAGTAAGGACGTGCTCGGGTCGGCTCTGGTCGGACACCACCCCTTCTCCCGGTCGGCCGGAGTGCGATCAGACCGAAGAGGCAAAGCGAGCGGGCGGACTCAAATCACGAGCCGCAACCGCGGGCGTTCCGGTCAGAAGAGTCGCAATCGCCCAGTTGCCGGTCCAGAGCTCGAATGCGGGCGCCGAAGGACACTCGAGAGGCCTGTGCAGGACCATCGTCTCGCCTCCACCGATGACCACGCGATGAGGATGGTGGAGCGACTCTAGTCTCCAGCCGGGGGGATGTCAACGGCCTTCTTGACGCGCCTCTTGACCGCTCCGGCTCCGAGGGCTCCGCCACAGTGGAGCCGTGGCGAGCACGAAGGCTCTGAAGCGGCCAACCCCCTTGTCATTCGCTCGCTCGTCGCCCGCGGCTTCGCCAAGCCCGGTGCCCGACTGGAATCCGGGCGCGCAGCCTCCGGTTCGACCACGCGTTGACCGCGTCCGCCCGCACCCGCACGGACGAGCATGACCGTCAGGCCCGAGCGCCGACGAAGTTTTCATATTCAGGAAGTGGCAGCGTTTCTCGCCCGCTCGACAAGTACCTCTTCGGCTGGGGGCGACGAATCCGTGAACCGCTGCGAATCTGACAACTATGGTGAAGCGTTGTTCGCCTTCCAGCCGAGAGCCGCGACATGGATGAACGCCCACAGTGCGTCAGGATGGGAGGCCCACGCTCGGAACGCGGCTGCCATCGCCTCGAGCTCCGCGCGCGACGCGTATCCGTACTCAACCGCGCGCTCCCCCATGGGGGAGGTGAGCAGGCGCTCCGCGTAGGACTGTCCCCACTCGGCCGTCTCGGTAGGCGTGGCGTAACACCACACGGTGGCTGTGATCTGGAGGTCCGAGACACCGGCGGCGTTGAATAGCGCGCGGATCTGGCGCCCCATCTGCGGCTCGCCACCGTTCTGGTACCACGTTCGCTGGTGCACCTCTACGAAGCGGTCGATCCAGGGATCGCGAGGCCAGTACGCCACCGTGCCCCAATCAACATCTCGCGCCGCGACGAGGCCGCCCGGCCGCACGACGCGAAGCATCTCGCGAAGCGCAGCCCCGCGCTCGCGAAGGTGCTGGAACACTTGGTGGGCGTAGGCTACGTCAAACGAGGCGTCGGGGAACGGAAGGTCGTACACGCTCCCCTCCTCGTAGCGGAGGTTTTCGAGCCCTCGGGCGGCGGCCTCGCGGCGGGCCGCGTCAAGCGTTTCGCGGGAGAGGTCCAGGCCGATCACTTGGCCGGGGGCGAGCCGTTCAGCGAGGCCTCGAGTGATGCTTCCGGGGCCACAGCCCACATCGAGAAGCCGCATCCCTGGCCGCAGCTCGGGGAGGAGGAATGCCGCGGCCTCCTCGGCCGTCCGCAGAGCGTGCTGCCGAACCACCGCAGGGGCGTGGCCATGCGTGTACTTCTCGTGTCTGAGAGGCTCGTCGGTCATGCCTATCCTCCCCAGCCCTCCCCGCCCGCCCCTTACACCACGGGCCGGCGAATCAGATCTGAAAGCTTCCCGCCGCAGGAGCACCACCTGGACCTCGCGGCAGGCTGGCTCAGGCTCGGCCCCGGCGGGAGGCTACAGGATTTTCAGCCGTCGGAGCCTCCCCCGCGGTCTCGCTCGCGCAAACTCCAATCCCCAGAGCTGGGGTTCATCGGGTTCGTTTGGCCCCCTTAGGACCTCGGCGGGCAAACTCAGGGGCAATGCGGCATCAGCGCGGGCTTCGCCCAGCGATTTCGTGGCGAGGACGACTGCTCGCCAGTAACGCCAAGGGGCGGCTCGTCGCGTTCGTGGGGAATCACGCCCAATGTCAATAGTGCCCGTCGAGGGATCCCAGCGCCGTGTCTGGGTCAGCCGACTATTCACGTAGAGCTCGGCAGATTGTAGCCACGGCGGCATCGTCCGAGCGCGGGAGCTCCGCTAGACTCGGCAGTGCGGGCGGCACGTATTTGATCCCGCTGCCGGTCAAGATCAACACGATGCGCAGGTCCGATGACAAATCCCGGCAATCTTTCAGCACGCCGAGCGCGCTGACGGCCGCGGCGGCTTCTGGCGAGGCCCACACACCCTCCAGTCGTGCCAACAGGCGTTGCGCCTCGGCGATGGCCGCCTCGCTCACGGCGATCGCGGCGCCCTTCGTTGCGCGGAGAACGTCAAGGATCTGGCGGCCCGCAAATGGGGCCGGCACCCGCAGTCCGGCGGCATGCGTGACCGGATGCTCCCAGGGCGTCGTCGTCGAGGCCTTCTCGAGCCACGCCCTCACCACGGGCGCGCATCCCTCAGCCTGGACCACGACGAAGCGCGGCAACGGACTCCCCAGCCATCCCATCGCCTGGAGCTCCTCGTACGCCTTGGCGATTCCGAGGAGGCCGGTCCCCCCTCCGGTCGGATATATCAGCAAGTCCGGCGTGCTCCACTCGAGCTGCTCCGCTATCTCGAGCCCGATCGTTTTTTTGCCTTCGAGTCGGTACGGCTCTTTGAGGGTCGAGAGATCGAACCAGCCCAGCGCGGCCGCGCTCCGCGCCACCACCTGGCCGGCGGTGGCGATCGACCCCTCGATCGTGAACACGCGCGCGCCGGCGATCAGCGCCTCTGCAACCGCCGCGGCGGGAGTCTCCCGCGGCACGACCACAGCCGCGCGAAGGCCTGCGCGCGCCGCGTACACAGCCGCCGCGCCACCGGCGTTGCCCGCCGACGGGATCATGAGCCCTGTCGTCCCGAGGCTCCGCGCGCGGGTAATCGCCAAGCTGAGTCCGCGCGCCTTGAACGTGCCCGTGGGATTCTGACCCTCGTCCTTCGCCCAGAGCCGGCGGAGACCGAAGTGCGAAGCCAACCGCGGAAGCGCAAGCAAGGGTGTCCCCCCCTCACCGAGCGTTACCGGCTCCTCGCCGGTAAGAAGCGGCAAGAGCTCGCGAAACCGATACATCCCAGGCGGCCGGACACGCAGCCGATCTTTCGTGACGTGTGCCGCCACCCGGCCAAGATCGTAGCGGACGGCGAGCATCTGGCTGCACTGGCCGCAGACCGTTGCCACGCGGTCGGGATCGTGCGCCTGTCCGCATCGCGTGCACTCGATATGCGAGACGAACCTCATCCCGGCGTCTCCGGCACTGCTATCCTCTAACAGCTCCGGCCCCGAAGCCGACGACCAGGTAACGCTGGACGAAGATGAACAGGACCATCAGCGGCACCGTGATGAGGACGATCATGAGCCCCAGTCCACATGGACGCGGCATGACGCCGATCGTGAGCGGGAGTTGCGTGATCGAGCTCATGAAGATCCGCGCGATCAGATAGTCGATCCACGCAACGATGAACGAGAAGATCGAATGTCGCGATGGTGCCGGGCAATGCCAGCGGCAGCACGATCAGCCGGAAGACTTGGGATCGGCTCGCGCCGTCGACCAGGCCGGCCCGAGCCGGGTTACCCGCCGGGCGGCCGGAACTTAATCGTCTTCTTCACGGCCTGATCCATCTCTTCGGACGTAATCAGCACGGTCGTCTTGACGTGCATGACGCCGGTCGTGTTGGCCGCCAGTGAACCAGCGACGGCGCTCACCGCATCCGGAACGTCGGCGATCACGTAGGCGTCCACGTCCCCAAACGCGAAGTAACCGGCTTCCACCTTGCCACCCAGTCCCTTCACCAGCTGCTCGACGGCCGCTCTCCTGCCAGAGTCCCCGTCCTTGAGGAGTCCCTTCGCTCCCTCGGCGGTATAGGATGCCTCGAAGGGATACTCGGGCATATCCAACCCCCTCGCAGGAAGTGATCCGCGCGTGGGCCAGAGCATGTGCCCCGGCCTGTTGACTGTCAAGGTCCGCTGACCGCGTGATTCGATGCGAACTCGAGGAGATGAGGGCGCGAGCCGAATGCGGGGCTCTTGACCCGGCAAGCTCCTCCAGAGCCACCGTCCGGACCCCACGCGGGAAGGCCCTCAACGGACCCAAATCGTCAATTTCACAGCCAAGGAGCGTCCGCCGGCGATTTACGATCCCAGAGAGTTCGTAGAACTTGGCGGGCTGATGTCCCTGGGCGAGGTTTCCCGGCTTTATGGCAGCGCGCCGCTACTTTGTGGATCCTGAAGGGCGCGAAACCAGCCGATCTGCCCGTCGAGCAAGCGAGGAAGTCTGAACTAATCGTCAATCTCAAGACCGCCAATGCGCTCGGCCTCACGATCCCGCCGTCGCTGCTGCCGCGGGCGGATGAGATAATTCACTGATGCTGCACCTCGAGCGTCTGGATCATTTCGGTGTCGATGTTGCCGACCTGCGGCGTGCCGAGGCGTTCTATACGAAGGTGCTCGGCATGACGGTCGAGATGCGGCTGCAGGATCAACTTCTCTTGCGCTACGGAGATGGAAATTGTGCGCTCTTTCTCAAGCCGGATCGTGAGCTGCCCGATCCTGCGGTGATCCATCATCCGCTCGGCAAGAGCCACCACGCGTTTCGGGTACGGCACGCAGATCTGGCAATCGCCGCGCGGCTCTTCACTGAACGCGGGATTCCCTATCATGCGCCGATTGACTGGGGCGATCATGACTGCCTCTACTTCCTCGATCCGGATGGGAATCTTCTCGAGCTTGTCGGTTATCGCGAGTCCCCGCACCGTCTCACTCAGTAATGACGCCCGGATGAAGTAGCTTAGGGAGACGAGGAGGAAGAACGAGCTGAGAAGCCACCTCTGACACAATTTCTGCCGCAATCCGGGATCGAAGCGAAAAACCTGGTGGGCAGGGACGGGATTGAACCGCCGACACGAGAATTCCCAGTTCCTTCCATCGATCGCCCGCATCGCCTGCGTTCTCACCCACTTGCTCTCTCAGGGGGGCCCGTCCGCGGCGGACGTCGCGCCAAGTGGCGGCCTCGTTGCGCACCGTCGCCCGGCGTGAGTGACAGTCTCGATGACGGGCGTCATCGATTGCGCCGAATCCTCTTGCAGGCTCTCAGGGAAGACGAGCGAGAATTCGACCGGTCTCGCTCGTATCGTACGCACAGAGAGCACCCAGCTCCGTCGAGAATCGGCTCGACGTCAGCGCGTCCAGGACGGCTTCGACCGAGGGCGTGCTCAGGTGCGACTCCAGCACGAGCAGGTCGTAGCGTTCCTCGCGGAGAGCGATGAAGTCGAGCCCGTAGGCCTTCGCCGCCAGCCGGATCGTAACGCCGAGATCGGCCTGGCCGGCCGCGATAGCTGCCGCCACGTCGAGGTGGCCGGCCACCTCGCGCTCGTAGCCACGGATAGCGTGTGCGTTCAGCCCAAGCCCGGCGATCGCGTCGTCTAGGGCTGCGCGGGCCCCCGCTCCCTGCGGGCGGTTGACGATCCTCACGCGCGGCCGCACCAGGTCCGCGAAGCCCCGGAAGCCGCTGGGATTGCCGGCCGGGACGGCAAGCCCCATCTCCCAGCGCGCAAAATTGACGGCGACTGCCCGACGCCGCCCGAGCGCCTCGCGGGCGAACGCGAGATTGTACTCGCCGCTCACCGGGTCGCGTAGGTGGAGCCCCGCAAAGTGCGCGCGCCCCTTGAGGAGCGCCGAGAGGGCGGCCGTGCTGGACGCGTAGAGCGGCACCAGGGCGGCCGGGACGCGCCGGCGAACCAGCCAGTCGCCGAGGATCGTCACGGCGGGGTCGCAACCAGCAATGAGCACGCTGGCCTCGATCTCCTCTCGCGAGCGGAAGGCCGTGACCTCTGCGCGGCGGCCGCGAAGGCGGTCGAGCCGGCCGGCCGCGGGAGCGAGGCTGAGTTGGGGGGCGGGCTGCGGTACTGCGACGAGCCCGCCGAAGACGCGGGCGAGGGCCACATGAGGCCCAGCGGCTGCTCGCCCTCCGGGGCCGGCCCAGTGGGCGACACAGCGCTCAATCCGCGCCTTGCCGAAGAGTGCCTCGACCGTCTCCCCGAGCTCGTGCGCCAGCCGCAGCGCGACGTCGACCCCCGGCTGATAGAGCCCCGCTTCGACGGCGCTCAGGGCCTGGCGCGAAATGCCGGCACGGCGTGCCAGCTCGAGCTGGCTCAGCCCCCTTGCCAGCCGGGCACGACGGACCCGGTCTTCATTGGCCCTGGCCGTTTCGGCTGGTTGGGCCATTATCCTGATCGCCAATGTCCCTGACATGCGGGCACTCGGACAGAGAACACGTCTTCGTCTACGCGCCCTAGGCGGAGAAAAATCCGCGGGGACGACGCCGTTGTCCAGACCATCCTCGAGCGCATCGCGACCTTAGAGAGAGAGGGACGGCCCTGACCTGGCGGAGGCGGCGCGGATGGGAGCGGGCTCATGATCCCATCAAGGCGTCGAGCTGTCGTTCGTCCGGCGCGCGGTGATAGAAGAGCGCGTAGAAGGCCCGGGTCGGCTCGCGGAGGTCCTCGGGAAACTGTGCCGGGTACAGAACGCTCCCGAGCCAGCGGAGGCCGATGAGTCGGTTGACCGACGGCGGCACGTCGAGCCAAGCGAACGGCGCGTGCGGCGCGACGTGGACTCGTCGGTCCCGCACGGCCCTGACGCGGCGCCATGCGGCGTCGGTCAGGACGCGGGCGCCGAGGTCGGGATCGAGCGTTACGATTGCGTCCGGGTCCCAGGCAACGATGTCGTCCAGCGTCGCCCGCAGATGGCCATCGCCGCGACCGGCGGCCACGTTGCGGGCGCCCAGGCGCTTGAGGCTCTCGATGTCCTCGGTGTCGAGTCCGTCGCTGCCGCGGGCGAAGTAGACGCGCGGCGGGCGGCCGCGGGGGAGGGCGGCCACCCTGGCGTCGACGTCGGCGAGGATGCGCTCGGCGGCGCGCGCCAGCTCGCGTGCCCGGTCGGGTGTGCCGAGCAGGTCACCGAGGAGCGCATAGGTGCGCGGGATCGCCGAGAGCTGGCCGTCGAGCATCAGGTAGGGGAGCTTCGTCTCGCGCTCCACCCGGTCGGCAAGCGCCCTATACGCAGGGCTCAGGCTGCCGTAGTCGAGCACGAGGTCGGGGCGGATTTGCCCGAGCAGGGTGAGGTCGGGCCGGGGTCCCGCACCACTCAGCTTCCCGACGACCGGCAGGCCGTCGAACCGTGGCAGCAGGTAACTCTGCTCCTCGGGCGTGAGCCTGCGTGGCCACCCGACCAGGCGATCCGGCGCCAGCGTGTATAGAAGGACGGTGGCCAGCGCGCCCGCGGCGAACACCCGCTCGATGCGCACCGGTACGTTCACCAGCCTTCCGGCCGCGTCCTGGATGGTCCGGGTCTCTGCCGCGCTTCGGGATGCCGGCGTCGTCACCAGGCCGCCGGCGAGTGCGAGCGCGAACCATCGGCCGCGCATCAATCCTTCGCCACGATGACGTTCGAGGCCTTGACGACCGCATAGACCTGATCACCCGTCGCGAGCTTCAGGTCGTTGACGGCTTCGACGGTGATCGACGCCGTCAGGGTCGTGCCGCCGAGGTCGATCTTGACGTTGGCGGTGGCCTGGCCGCGAGTGACCTCGGTCACCCGGCCCCTGATGACGTTGCGGGCGCTGATCTTCAAGGCTCTTCTTCTCACGCGTTCGGGTCGGCGGACACGTCCGTGATCCTGTGTGGACCGCCTATCCTCACGGCCACTTTTACCGCCGACCGGCGGGTGGCTGGAAGCCGAACCGAGCGAGCACGGCCCGTCCCGCCGGAGCGACCAGCAGCTCTAGAAAGGCGCGGGCGAGCGCCGGCTGCATAGCGTCGCGCACGATGGCGGCCGGGTACACGATAGCGGAATACGTTCGCTCGGAGGGGCGGAACGCCTCCTTCACTTGCCGTCCGCCGACGGCCGCGTCGGTCGTGTAGACGAATCCTGCGTCCACCTCGCCCCGGGCGACGTAGTCGAGTGCCTGGCGCACATTCTCCGCGAACACCAGCCTCGGCCGGAGGCGCTCCCAGAGCCCGAGGGCGACCAGACACTCCTGAGCGTAGAGCCCTGCCGGTACTGTCTTCGGGTTCCCCACGACGACCCGCTGGACTCGCGGCTCCAGCAGCTGCTCCGGTGCCCGGAGCCCGAGCCGGGAGTCTGCGGGAACGACGACGGTCAGGACGTTGCGGGCGACGTCCCGGCGTGTCTCCTTGAGGATGAGGCCGGCCCGCTCGAGCTCGTCCATCTGGCGCTGCGCGGCCGATAGGAACAGGTCGACCGGCGCGCCGGCGGAGATCTGCTGCGCCAGCTCACCCGACGAGCCGAAGTTGAACAGAACGGTGACGCCGGGGTGATCGCGCATGAACCCGCGGCCAATCTCTTCCACGGCGTCCTTCGTGCTGATGGCCGCTGCGAGGGTGAGGTCCCCCGCCCACGCAGGGGTGATCAGCGCGAGGACGATTGCGACGACCACCAAGGGTCGAACCAGGTGAAACCCTCCCGTTCCTCCGCGCGAGGTCCCCCGTCCTGCCCGCGGACATCATACCGGTCACCGCGGCCGGCACGCTCTGTCCCGGGACGCGCTGGCGACCGATCGCCTCTCAGCCATTATACTTGACATATGGTCGGCGGTGATGGCACAGTCCCGTTCGCTCGGAAGCCCCGTCTGTCTGGTGTTCGGAGGCAGGAGGAGATCTCCCCATGGTTACGCTGAGGCCGATTGGACGCCTGGCCATCGAACCTACACCGGCTCGGTGGAGCGCGCAGAGCGCTACGTCTCCCTCAGCACCCGGGAGGTTCTCGCTTGCTCTTGGTGTGACTGTCCCACGGCTCCTGGCCAAGGGGTCCGCCACGTGACCACGTACCTCCTGTTGAGCGCCAGGCGGGCTATCCTTTCAGTTCCTTCTTCAACTCGTTGAGGAACCGCCAGTCGGTGCCCTCGGCGATGATCTTCTGCGGGCTAGTCTTGATCATGCCGACCTGGTGAAGGCGTAGTGCGTAGAAGCGGAGCGTGTCCTCAGGGTCGGCGTCACGCCACCTCGTGTAAGGAAGCGCCTTCAGCGTCTGGACGACGTAGTCGTAGTCCGTCGCGTAGCCACGGTCTACGAGGAACCGCGCAGCCCGATCCGGCTCGAGTGCGCAGACATCGGCCGCTTTCAAGATCGCCCGCAGGGCGCGCTTACTCGCCACTGGGTTCCTGCGGGCGAATTCACGGTTCACCGCCGCAAAGCAGCAGAAGTACTGAGACCACGGACGATCAGTCGTGCTGTCGAGGATGACGCGACCGATTTTCCGCGCGCGCAACTCCTGGACTTCTTCCGCGAACGCTTGATAGGCATCGATCTTGCCCTCGGCCAGGAGGCGTATCGACTCCGCAGGCGAGTGCACAGCGAAGGTGACGTCCTTGCGCGGGTCGAGGCCCACCCACGCCATTGCGCTGGCGAGGAAGACATGACGACCTGTGCGCAACTCGGTCACGCTGACGGTCTTACCCCTCAGATCACGAATCGAACGGACGCGATCCGTCCCGAACAGTGCAAAGCAACCGACGTGAATCCCCGCCAGGAGGACCACCGGATCGCCCTCATCCAGCTGGAGGAGGAGTGGCCCCACGGCTGACTGCTGAATTGCCACCTCGCCGGAGGCCAACGCCTTCTGAGCCTCGACACGCCCCGCTTTCTGGACGTACTTGACGTCCGTGAACCCTTCGCTCCGCAACAGCTCCTCGGCCACGTACTCGGGCGCCATACACGCACCGCCGACATTGCCGATCCTGAGCCTCGTCGTCTCCGGCGGAGGCTCCGCGTCGGCGGGCGCGGATCGGAGGCCAACGACTCCGGCTGTCCCAGCCAGCGCCAGCCTGCGCACGAAATCCCGTCGGCTCCAGCGCTCGGTCCTTTCGCTCCTCATGCCAACCTCCGCGCGCTCGACACGCTATCCCTTCAACTCCTTCTTCAGTTCGTTGAGGAAGCGCCAGTCCATGCCAGCCGCGATGATCTTCTGCGGGCTCGACTTGATCATTCCGGCCTCGTGCAGCCGGAGCGAATAGACATGGACCGAGTCCTCGGGATCGTACTCCCGCCACCTCCCGTAGGGACATTCCTTAAGGGTCGCAGTAGCATGTTCATTGGCGCTCCGTGTAACCCTTGTCCACGATGAAACCTTGCGACACGTTCTGATTCCATGGCGCAGACGCTGGCCGACTTCAGGATGGCGCGAAAGCACCCGTTTGGTCGCCACGGGGTTCCTTCGTACGACATCGCGATCTCCGGATGCCATACAGCAAACTGAGACCAGGGCCGGTCGCGGTGACGGAGCGCGGGATCAGAGTTCTTACGAGGGCATCACCCGCCGCACCCGCTGAGGTTCCTCGCCAAGCCACTTCGGATAGTAAGCGGTGCCGTCGTAGATCGACGTAGTCTTGAACAACTCGAACTCGCCGCGTGCCGCCGCTCTCGCCGTTTTTGCCAGCAGCGCCTCCACTTGGGCGGTGCTCATGGGGCGGAATGTGCGCGCCGCCGTGAACGCCTGCTCGAGGATCTCCATGCTCTCGACACCGGTGATGACGACCGATGTCGGCAAGTTCAGAGCGTAGTGGAGACACTCGATCGCCGTCACGGTGTTCGACTTCAGAATGTGTCCGTTCGCCATGGTCTTCATGCCGAGCGCGCCGATATTCTGCTTCAGGAGCTCGGGTAGAACCAGCTTTTCGAAGCTGCGGTAGTGCGCATCCATGACGTTCAGCGGCATCTGAACCGTGTCGAACTGGAACCCGTGCTCCTTTGCAACTTCGAGCATGTAGAGGTGGATGCGCGGGTCCTTGTGCCCGGTGAAGCCGATGTAACGGAGTTTGCCCGCTTTGCGTGCCTGGACCAACGCCGCGTTGGCGCCGTCTTCATCGAAGATCCGATGCGGATCCTCGTAGCGCAGGATCTCGTGGTGCTGGACCAAGTCGATGCAGTCGGTCTGGAGGCGCCGGAGGGATTCCTCCAACTGTCTCGTGGCTTCGCCTTTCGACCGGCCGTCGACCTTGGTCATCAGGAATGCTCTGTTCCTGTAACCGTCGCGGAGCGCGTCGCCCATCCGGATCTCGCTGGCCCCGTCGTTGTAGTCCCAGCAGTTGTCCATGAAGTTGATCCCACGATCAATCGCTCTGCGAACGATGCGAATGCTGAGTTGTTCATCGACCTGCTTCAACCCAAGGTGCCACCCTCCGAGGCCAATCGCGGATACTTGCTCTCCCGTGCTGCCGAGGACTCGATACGGCATCTCCGCGTGCACCGCACTGTCTGACCCGGGATTTCCGAGATAGACCATTGCTTTGTTCCTCTCGCGCGGCTGAATGGACCACGTGACGCTCCACCACCTGTTCTACCCTTTCGCAATCCATCACACTGGCCGCTTTCGCCACTCCAACGCCGCTGACCCTGCATGCTCCGAAGGGTTGCCGAAGCACCCCTGGCGGCCCATCCTCGCTGCGCGACGCCTCGGCGATCCTGCTCTCCGACCAGCCTCCGTCCGCCACTGAGATTCCACCCCGCTGAGTAGCGCGGCCGATGGGGCCGACGGCGTGCCGACAATCCGCGCTCGCGCGACAGGCCCCGTAGGGTCACTCAGTGATCCTACGGCCTGAATGGGGGGACAAGGACGAGCGTGTAGCCGTGCTGCTGTAGGCGCGTCACCTCGCCTACCATTGCCGGGATGAGCGTCGCGCCTGGAATTAGGTTCGCCTGGATGTCGGCGCGCACGTCGACTGGAGTCATGCCCTGGGGTGCCCGACTGTCTGCCACCGCCGACCCGGCGTGGCCATCCACGGTCTGGTGTCAGGTGAGGAAGACAACGCCCCGCTTTTGGAGCGCCTCGATTCCAGGATCCTGCCAGACACTTTGGGGCTGGTCGGGATCCGTGCTCGCGCTCGGGCCGAAGCGACTGTGCCAGAACAGATTGCGCACGGCGGGCGCACCGGTCTCCGGATCGGTGATCTTGTACTTCTCCCCAAGCCGGTATTTTTGCCACACGGCGTCCCCGTAACTCAGGAGATTCGCCGACGCGTACGTTGCGACGACGACGTGGAGGTCCTCCGGGCGGGCCTTGTACGAGAACTGGAATCCGTTCAACCAGTTCTTGACTTGGAGGAGGAGCAGGTGATCGAGGCGCTTGGTATTCGGAGGTTCCACCGCTGCCTCGATGTTCGGCGATTGGAAGACTGCTCGATAGCCGCTGTCGGCCAGCAGGGCGCGGTCGTAGCCAGCCGACCCGAACTCTCCTGCGGGTAAATTGTGCGCGGCCACGCGACGAGGCCGTCCGGCGCTCGCGGCGGTGCCTGCGACCGCTCCCAAGACGAGGAAAACACGACGACTCACGGATGGCTGGTCATCTTCTTGTGACATCGGGTCTCCTTATCAGGGAGAGTAGGAGGGAACTTTCCAATGAGCCTCCCGTGTTTCGAGTGAGGCGAATCTATCGGTGAATCAGTGGGGTGTCAAGCAGAGGCACAAGTTGCAGAGATGAGACGGCGATCGAGATCAGGACGTCGGCGTGCCCGCCGACGAAGATTCAAACTGAGACACTGGGTGAAGGCGGTGACGCTCCTCCTCACCCGGTGAAGTTGGAACTCTACCCGATCGCGAGGTTCGCCGCTCCAGCCGCTTGAAGCCTTTACACCCGGTGTCACCCCCTGGCACGGGCTCTGACCGGGCGAGCAGGGCCTCCGAGCGTGATTTCCGGCGGTGATTCAAAGTAGGCCGCTCAACCCGTCGGTCGTGGGCGCTTGATCATTTCGAGGTCGGCGGCTGACAGGCGGATATTGATCCGTGCGTCCTTGCGCATGTAGCGCCGCGCGGCATCGATCGCCGCGCGCTTGGCGGCCTTCTGGCTCCTGACGGGCTTAAACTCATCACGCTCGTACGCCTCGACAAGCTGCTTTTCGGCGTCGTCATAGAATTCACGCTTTTTCACTCCGCCCTTCCCCCCTTCGCTTTCCTGGTCGCTTTCCGGCTCAGGTAAATAGTTTCCAGGAATAGCTTGGATCCCTTCGGCGTAACGGGGACGACATGTACATAGCCGTCGACGTCTACCTCGTATATGCGGCACGCCGCTGAGTGTTGCTATTTCGCCTTCGGCGCTCGTTCGTCCGAGCATTCGGACAGTCGCCACAGGCAATTCAGGCCCTTGAGTTCCCCGACGCAGCCTTCGACCGGGTCCTCAACGAGTGCATCAATGCCGTGATCAATATAGATTCTCTCTCAGCTTGTCTTTTCCATCGAAAGCAACATGTATTTGTTATGCGCCACAAATGCGTCGGGGTTTACCAGATCAAGATTTTGGTCGAGTCTTCCATTTATTGCTTCAATTACCTCTGCAAGGATGTAATACGCACGAGGATGCTTTCTTTGCAATTTCCTGAATGCAAAACGCACGCCGGGACGCGCAATATCGTTACCCCACATGTATACGAACCTGAGTGTGGGCACCACATTAGGCGTGTGGTCTCGCTGACACACAAATCTCCAGTCTGATCGCACCATCCGCCTTTCAAAATCAGCCCAGACGTAACCAGATCTGCTTCTTTCTTCGCCGACGCGAAACGAATCGCAGGCAATCCATCTCCCGCCCGGCTTCAATAGTTTTTCCATCAAGGGTAACGCTCTGTCTAACTTCAGATATCGCAGGGACTCAGAAGTGACGATGGTGCCGTAGCGGTGGATGTGCTCGTCAAGCGGAATGTCCTCAAACTTGGTTTCTACTATAGTCACCGTCGGGTATTTGGCTCTGACATGCCTAATCTGATTCCTGTCCGGCGACAGGGCAACAGGGCTTAGCCCCTTGGCAAGCATCACTCTGATTAGTCCACCCATTCCACAACCGACATCCAGCACGGGGGAAGTACTATCTGCAATCAATTCGGCGACCAGTTCCGCATGGCGCGCTTGCGCCCGAACAATATCGCGTAAAGTGATATCTTGGGGCTGCAGTCTTGGATCCTCAAAATGGCCAAGATTCAGAAAATCGCCCGGAAGGATCTCCGCATATAGACTGAGTTGAGAATCATCATAGACTCGTGCGGTGTGCGCCATTGCTCGCTGATGCATGATGCCGCTCCAGAAGTGCCGGGGGTACACAATTCTTTTGAGAATGCTTTGAATTATTGAGGCGGTCTTGAGTGTTTCTGTCCCTTTTCGCATAGCGGCACCTGGTTTCTTGGACAGGATCAGGGGTATCTCGAGCATCGCAGGGCCGAGGATGGTCGATTCTGGGCCGCTGGGCGATCGCGTTTCGACGGTGACCACCGTCAAGCCGCCCGGCTCCGCCCACCTCGAGCACTGCGATCCGCCGGTCGCGCGCCTGGCATCCCTCGCAGTGTCGTACCCGTGTCGTCCTCGGCGGCACAACAGCCGCGCTCGCCCGGGGACGGGGCGTGTAGGACTTCGGGCGGACGACGAGACCACTGACTCTGTACTCACCCACAGGTGCTGTCAAGACACTTCTTCTTGACCAGCCAGATCCCAGCGACTACGCTGCACCCACCCTTCCAAGAATCTTCCCAGCCCTCCGGAGCTTGTCGGAAATCTTCTCCAGAGCCTTCCTCTCCAAAGGATACCAACGACGCCGAGCGAGTGGCCGAGGACCCGACGTTTCGGATGCTGGCCTCGCGCGAGCGGAGGGAGACGAGCGTCGCGCTCACCTCGACACTCCATTGGTTCGAGACCGACGTCCTCGCGGAGGAGCGGAACTACAAAGGGCTCGGTCGCCTCAACACTGCATTGCTCGAGCACGCGGCGATGCGATCACCGACCCGGCGGGTGATCCTCGATATCGATAGCTCCGAGAGTCCGATGCACGGGACGCAAGAGCGGTCCGCCTACAACGGCCATTTCGAGTCCGTCTGCTATCACCCGCTCTTCGTATTCAGTCCAGAGGGCGACTGCCTCGCGGCTAAGCTCCGACCCGGCAACGTCCACAGTGCGGACGGGTGGGACGACGTGCTCCTCCCGATCATTGACCGGTACCGCGCGCAGGGGCAGACGGTCGTCGTCCGCGCGGACGCGGCCTTGCCCTGCCCGCCCTCTACGAGGCCCTGGAACGCCGAGGGGTGTGGTACGCGATCCGCCTGCCGGCCAACGACGTCCTGGAGCGGCGCATCGAGGATCTGCTCACTCGGCCTCGCGGTTGACCCAGCTACGCTCCGCTGGTCCGATACCGGAGCGTATCAGGCCGCCTCGTGGGACCGGCCGCGACGCGTGATTGCCAAGATCGAGCATCACCTCAACAGCGGCTGTTCAAGACCGGCGGGCGGCTCATCCGCCATGCCCGATACTTCATCCTGCCGCTGGCGGAGAGCCGCACCATTTTCCTTGACGGCTCGTCGAGGGCAGCCTAGACTATCGCGCTCCGTTGCACCCACGTCGGGCGCCACGTAAGAGCGGGGCCTCAACGTAGATTCGCCTTCGGAAGACCTTTCTTCTCCTCGTCGTTGAGGGCGGCGGGGGCGTTGGCAGACGGACGCGAGGGCGGCCGACGGGGTTTGCAATGCTTACGCTCGAGATAGCCCCTGGCCCCGGCGAAGTTCGGGATGCGGAGCCCAGCCGAGTACCGGGCAGTTCTCGGATCTCCTCGAGGTAAGCGCCGAAACGGGAGAGCTCCGCGCGGAACGGAGAAGGGCTGATGGACCAGCTCGCGCTCGATTTCGTCTCGGAGGTGGACCAAGGTCGGCGAGGGCTCAAGGCCGTGCTCAAACGTATGTTCGGGCGTAAGGGGGACTCCTGGCGGCTCAAGGCTCGGGAACGCCGTGCCTGGCAGCAAGGGTTTCGCGCCGGAATGGCGAAGTGTGAGGACACGCATCCGGACCTCTTCTGTCGGTGGGTGCTGGAATATCGTGACCTCGATGTGGACTCAACACAGACCAAGGGCGGCGTCAGGCATCCGGCCTCAACCGGGTCAGATTCGACGCCGGGCGAAACTGGGGAGCGGTCGGTGCGGAGAGCATCCTGACACCGGTTGGCTGATTGGCGCGCTCTCGCAGCCGGCGGACCTCTCGACCGGGATCGCGCTCCCAGTTCCCATCTACCGTGTACGAGTGTGATGATGATGTGGGAGGCGGACAAGATCACCGAGATCTTCCTTCTCGCTCCTTTCAATACTACGAGCGGCGAGGGTGGCCCGACGCCCGTGGAGACGTTGCCGTGAATTACTTGGGAGCGGGCAGGAAGCCGAGGTGCCTCATCACCGTCGCCATATCCCAGTAGTCGGTGTTGTGCTTAATCCTGCCGTCTTGGCATTCCATGACGGAGACACCGGGAACGCTGGTGAATTTGTTCGAGGCCGGCATCCCCGGCATGTCACCCTTCTGCGTCCCCGCAGCGATCCATTCGATGGCGGCGCGGTTTCCTGAAATCAACGAAGACGTGAGAGTGAAGTGCAGGTCGGGGAAGGCGTTGAACCAGCCCTGAGCGAAACCTCGTAGCTCCTCCCTGTCACCGCAGCGGCACGCGGATCAGGGCCCTGAGAAAGGCGGCCGAGACGCTCGCACGTGCGCCGCAGGGCAAAGTCTAGGGCAGAGTCGATCGCCTTCGGTGCTGCGGCACGCCGTAAGGACTTGAAAAAGAATGGTGGCAGGGACGGGCCGACACTGGGATTTTTACTTTTAGTGCCCGATGACGCGTAAATGAGTGGAATGGTGGGCAGGGACGGGATTGAACCGCCGACACCAGGATTTTCAGACCGCTACCTCGCTGCGGTAAAAGGGTAGCTTCTTTCATCGGTTCTCATAACGAGCCCTCTCGCGCAGGGGTGCGCTGAGATGCGGCCGATTGCACCTTGTAGCGGGCCATGGGGGACAATCTCGGGGACACCCTGCCCGACCGGCGGTCTTCCGCCCCCTGACCCCGAGCTCATGACTAATCCGAAGAATAGATTGAAGCGCGGCGCAGCCAGAACTCGATCTGATGTTATCTCCTTCGAGATATCTTGTCGGGAGGTCCAGTGCACCAGACGACCATTGGGTTATAAGACCGTAACTCCCGGCGGAACCCCTCGGCGAATCGCTGATTTGCCGAGGGGTTTCCTTTCATTCGTTGGCTCGCGTTGGCTCACTCGGGGCTCAGTGTAGACCGTCGCGGGCACGTTTTCGGGCACGTTTTGGGAGCGCTCCAGGTGGTTCCGAACATCGTCATGCGCTCTTAGTGCTCGCCTCGCGCGAACGGCGAGAGACCAGCGCGGCGCTCACGTCGACGCTCCACTGGTTCGAAACGGACGTCCTCACCGAGGAGCGAAACTATCAAGGACTCACTCGCCTGAACGCTGAACTCGTTCAGCATCCCGCGACGCGCTCATCCTCGCGGCGGGTGGTCCTCGACATCGACAGTTCCGAGAGCCCGGTCCACGGGACGCAAGAGCAGTCTGCCTACAACGGTCACTTCGAGTCCGTCTGCTATCACCCGCTCTTCGTCTTCAACCCCGATGGTAACTGCCCTGCCGCGAGACTCCGACCGGGCAACGTCCACAGCGCGGAGGGGTGGGACGACGTTCTGCTTCCCACCATTGATCGGTACCGCCGGCGCCGGCCGACCGTGGTTCGGGCGGACGCCGCGTTCGCCATACCGGCGCTCTACTAAGCGCTCGAACGCCGTGGAGTGCGCTACGCCATTCGGCTGCCCGCCAACGACGTGCTCGAGCGGCGGATCGAGGACCTCCTCACCCGGCCGCGCGGCCGACCGAGTCACTCGACGCTCGTCCGCTACCGCAGCTTCCAGTACCAGGCCGCCTCCTGGGACCGCCCGCGCTTCGTGATCGCAAAGGTCGAACATCACCTCGGCGAACTCTTCGCTCGGGTGGGCTTCATCATCACCACCTTGACCGTAACGAACCGGGCCGTCGTTCGCTTCTACAACCAGCGCGGGACGGCGGAGCAGTGGATCAAGGAGGGCAAGACCGCGCTCCACTGGACCCGCCTCTCCTGTCACCGGTTCCGGGCGAACGAGGTGCGGTTGCTTCTTGGCGTTATTGCCTACAACCTAGGCAATCTGCTGCGTCGGCTCGTTCTACCTGTCACCATCCAGGACTGGTCGCTGACGAGTCTCCAGCAGCGGTTACTCAAGACCGGCGGGCGCCTGATCCGGCACGCTCGGTACTACACGCTGCAGCTCGCCGAAAGCTACTTGACGGGGTCTCTCTTTCGTCAGATCCTTGCGCGCATCGAGCGGCTGGCGTGGCATCCGACATGATCGGGCGGGACGGTCTCGCAGCACGTCGAGCCACTGCCGCCGGGAGTGTCGCAGCGGTGTGCAAGAGCGGTCTCGCGCGGGTGGAGGCACGATCAGAGCGCGAGGCACCACGAGAACGGCCCGCATCACGATTCTCGAAGCGCCAGAATCGGCGGTGGGGCTATCCGGGCCCGAGTTCAGCGGGGAGAAGCGCCGGATGAAGATGGGCCAAATCGCAAATCCCGGACGAATCCGATGACTTCTGGGCGGACAGTGACGACCTTCCTTCTCGAGACACCCGATGGTCTCTTGCTCCTTGTCTATCGCTGGCTGCCCGAGAAGCCGGTGAAGGCGGTGGTGCGGATCGCTCACGAATGGGCTGAGCACGCCGGGCGTTACGCGAGGGTCGCAGACGCCCTGTGCCGAGAGGGCTACGCGGTGTATGCGAACGACCATCGCGGCCACGGGCGGACCGCGAGAACACCGGCCGAGATCGGCTTCTTTTCCGAGCGTGACGGCTGGACCAGGTGCGTCGGAGACCTATGGCAACTCCACCAGCACATCGCGGCATCCCATCCCCGCACGCCGATCGTGGCGTTCGGCCACTCGATGGGGTCGTTCATGACTCAGCACTTCATCAGCGAGCACGGCGACTCGCTGGCCGGCGCGGTGCTGTCAGGATCGAACGGCGCGCCGCCCAGAACTGCCCGGGTAGGGCTCTGGCTTGCAGCTCTCGAGCGCCTGCGCGTCGGGCCGCGTGGCAAGAGCCCGCTGCTGAAGGCGTTGGTCTTTGGGGCCTTCAACAAGCCCTTCAAGCCGGCGCGTACGCCGTTCGCCTGGCTCTCGCGGGACCCCTTGGAGGTCGACCGATACATCGCGGACCCGCTGTGCGGTGGCTTCGAGCCGACGGTGCAGCTCTATATCGACATCCTTGGCGCGCTCACCGATTTGACCACGCCCGCGCGCCTGGCCCGAATCCCCAAGCAGCTGCCTGTCTACATCTTTGGCGGTAGCCGTGAGCCGGTCGCCCGCAATATCGGTCAGCTGCTCGAAGCCTACTGCGCCGCCGGCCTCACCGCGGTGACGCACAAGTTCTACCCCGATGGTCGCCATGAGAGTCTCAACGAGCTCAACCGCGACGAGGTGACGCAGGATCTCTCGGTCGTGGCTCACGTCGCCCCGCCCCAGCTGCTAGCGGTCCCTCCGCGATGACGCCGATCCAGACCCCCAGCATCTTTGAGCCGGTATCGACTCCGGCCCTCGCCATTCGTCACCTGTCGTTCATCGTCCTCGGCATGACGGCCGCGATCTTCGTGATCGTGGCGGCCTTCGCCGCCGACACGCTCATCCGCTTCGCCTCCCTCTCGAGCACCGTCGAAGGGAGTTGAGACACAGAAGTGAAGCTCAACGAAGGAGACTGACACGATGCGAATCGTTTGGTTGAAGACTGCAGCAGGCGCGCTGCTTTCGTTGACGACCGTGGCGACGGCGCTGTATCTGTCGTCGGGTGGCCTCGCGCGCGGGGCGCAAGTGAACAAGGGACCTGTTGATGGAGCGCGCATCGCAAACGCAGAGCGTGATCCGGGAAACTGGCTGACCTACGGGCGAAGTTACAGCGAGCAACGGTACAGCCCCCTGACCCGTATTTCGGCGGACAATGCAAACCGTCTTGGGCTCGCCTGGTTCGCTGACCTCGACACCAATCGCGGTCAGGCCGCAACGCCGCTCGTCGTCGACGGCGTGATGTATGTGTCCACCGCGTGGAGTCTGGTCAAGGCTTACGATGCGCGCGATGGCCGACTTCTCTGGTCCTACGATCCCGAAGTGCCGCGAGAGCTCGGTGTCAATGGCTGCTGCGACGTGGTCAGTCGTGGGGTGGCGGTCTGGAAGGGCAAGATACTCGTGGCTACGTTCGATGGACGACTGGTGGCGCTCGATGCCGCGACCGGCAAGCCGGTCTGGAACACCCTCACGGTCGATAAGGACAAGCCCTACACGATCACGCAAGCTCCGCGCGTTATCAAGGGACGAGTAGTGATCGGCAACAGCGGCGCTGAATACGGAGTACGAGGGTACATTTCCGCTTACGACGCCGAAACCGGCAAGTTGGCCTGGCGCTTCTACACCGTACCCGGAGATCCGTCGAAGCCGTTTGAGAACGACGCGATGGCTAGGGCCGCGAAGACCTGGTCCGGAGAATGGTGGAAACACGGTGGCGGCGGCACGGTGTGGGACGCCATTTCGTACGATCCCGATCTCAATCTGCTGTATTTCGGGGTCGGCAACGGCCTCGAATGGAGCCGCGGCACGCGCAGCGCGAACGAGGGCGACAATCTCTTCTTGGCATCGATCGTGGCCGTCAATGCTGACAGCGGCGCCTACGCCTGGCATTACCAGGTAATGCCTGGAGAGGAATGGGACTACGACGCCGTTGCGCAGCTGGTGCTCGGCGATCTCAACATCGACGGCACGCTCCGCCGCGTTCTGATGCAGGCCAACAAGAATGGCTTCTTTTATGTACTCGACCGCAAGACCGGAGCCTTGATTTCGGCCAAGACGATCGTGCCGATCAACTGGGCGAGCGGCATCGATATGAAGACCGGCCGTCCGATCGAGCATCCGGACATCCGTTACAGCAAAACCGGCAAGTCCGTCGTGATGATGCCTGGGCCGGATGGTGCCCACTCCTGGCACCCTATGGCCTACAACCCGAGAACGGGCCTGGTCTACATTCCGACGCAGGAAATCGATAAGCGGTTCACTCCGGTCAAGAACTTCAAGACCTCGCCGATCGGCTGGAACCTCGGAGTTGACGTGGCCGGAACGCCCGGGCTCAAGACAGGATTCCTGCTTGCGTGGGATCCCGTCAAGCAGAGGGAGGTATGGCGGGTGAACTATCGCGGTCCGTGGAATGGCGGCGTCGTGACCACTGCCGGAAACATCGTCGCGCAGGGCAATGCCGCGGGCGAGTTCGGCGTGTATCGCGCGGACACCGGTCAAAAGCTTTGGTCAATGGACGCTCAGTCCGCGATGATGGGCGGTCCCATCACCTACGAGGTCGACGAGGAGCAATACATCGCCGTATTGAGCGGCTGGGGCTCGGCGTTTTCCCTGCAGGCGGGCAAAGTTGCCGTCCAATCCGGCAATTTGCGCAACGTCAGCCGAGTTCTGGCCTTCAAGCTCGGCGGCACCGCAGTCCTGCCGCCGCTTGAGCCCCGCGAGCTCGTGATCAATCCGCCGCCCGAGCCCGCGGACACGGCGTCCGTCGCGCACGGCGAGGCGCTGTACGGCCGTTACTGCGGCGCGTGCCATGGAGAGAATGCGGTCGGTGGCGGCGTCGTTCCGGATTTGCGCGCCTCGAATTTCCTCGGGAACGATTTCTGGTACGCGATTGTGCTGAACGGTGCCATGAAGTTCGCCGGCATGGTCTCCTTCGAGAGCGCGCTTGACCGGAAGGATGTGACAGCGATTCGCAACTACGTCATTCATCGCGCGAATCAGGACAGCAAAGCGAAGGGACAGTAAGCGCACTCCGAGAACCAACGGTTTGATGACCCACAGCGTGGTGAACGTTTGTCAGGATCAGGGGTTCAAGAGGGGGGTGCCATGAGCGCATTGGGGAAGTGGCTGACAGCCGTCGTTGCGGGAGTTGCCCTCGTCGTCGGGGCCAGGGTGCTGGGGGCATCGGCGCAGGGTCCGTGGGTCGCGCCGCCAGAAGCGAAGAGCGTGAAGAACCCCGTGAAGGGTGTCGGCGACGCGAAGAAGGTGGTCGAAGCAAACTGCGTGATATGCCACGGTACGAGTGGGCACGGTGATGGTCCCGCGGCGATAACGCCGAAGCCGGCCAACTGGGCATCCGAGGCTGTCCAGACGGAGACGGACGGCGCGATCTTCTGGAAGATTTCGAACGGGCGTGGCGCCATGCCACCGTGGAAACATCTCCCGGAGAAGGAGCGCTGGGAGATCGTGAATTATATCCGCACGCTGAAGGGGAAGTAGGCTCGCGGGTGGCGACCTCGATACGCCCCGCCGCGAGCCGCCGGGTGTTCGATGTTTATGGGAACGCGGCGCCGTGCTCAGCGGAATGAGCGCGCAGGGCTTCAACCTCGAACCCAACGAGTTCCCGTTGGGTTGGCGGGCCAGGTTGTACCCGCGGGGATTCGTCGACGTGAATCGGCACATAATCGGCCAGCTCGCCGTCCGCTCGGCGCTCGTCGCGTTGGTCCTGACGCAGGGCGGGTGCGCGTGGGACACGCCGATGACCACCCTGATTCCGCGCTCGGACTTCGCGTCCGAGATCCTCCATTAGGTGTCGTCCCCCCGATAGGGGAGGCCTCGATTTCGCCGTTCGTAGCCAGATCGACCGCTTCGGGCTCGCCATCGACGTCATCAACCGGGTACGTCGCTCGCAGATCGCCGTGCCAGAATTACACGTATGCGCGCGGCGTCGACAAGCCCGAGATCGATCGGGGACCTGGCGATGAGCCGGATCTGCGTCGCCGTCACCATCTTGGTGCTCCTTGGTTGGGGGGCTGTCGCCCGGGCCCAGGACGTCTCGCGGGCGCCCGCCGGCACCCGCTCATTGGCCGATACGCCGTTCCGGCTGCTCCTACCCAGGGAGCACCTGTTCGGGGACTGGTACGGCGCGCGCCCCTGGCTCGAGGAGCACGGCATCACTCCGACCGTGACGTTCGTCACCGACGCCCTCGGTAACGCGGCCGGCGGCAGGCGAAAAGACTTCACCGCGGCCAACAACCTCGGCGTTGATCTCAGTTTCGATCTCGAGAAGCTGGACGGGCCCACGGGCGGCTCGTTCGAAGTCTCCATGTCAGAGCGCTTCGGCTCCAACCTTTCCGGAAGAGACATCGGCAACATCTTCACCGTGCAACAGGTCTACGGAGGCGAGACGTTCCGCCTCGTCGATGTGGCCTATCAGCAGAAGCTGTTGGAGGACCGTGTCGAGTTCCGAGTCGGCCGCATCGCGGCCGGGGACGATTTCCTTGTTTCCCCCTACGACTACGTGTTCGTACAAAACGGCTTCGACGGCAATCCGAAGGGCATTTTCTTGAATGCCCCAGGCATGACCGCCTATCCCAACGCGACGTGGGGCGCCCTCGTCAATGGGAGACCGACGGAGCGCACGTACGTGAGGGCCGGCGGATACAACGGCGACCCCTCCATCCGTGACAACAAACACCACGGCGTGGACTGGTCGCTGGACGGGCCGATCTTCGCCATTGGGGAGGTTGGGTACCAACGCAACGGTCTTCCTGGCGACCAGGGCCTGCTCGGCAACTACAAGGCCGGCCTCTGGTACGACGACAGCCAATACCTCGATTTCACCACTGTCGCGCGCGGCCGGGCCCCCCGCGTCACTGGGGGCAACTGGGGCTTCTACGGCCTGTTCGACCAAGTGCTCGTCAGGTTCGGCGAGCAGGGAAGCAGCCGCGGGCTCGGCGTCACCGGCTCGGTGCTCATCTCTCCCGACCAATCCATCAGTCAAATGCCGTTCTTCTCCACCGCCGCCGTCCTCGTCCGCGGACTTTTCCCGTCGCGGCCGACCGACGTGGGCGGCTTCGGCGTCGTATTCGGTTATTTCAGCGATGACCTGCAGGACTCTCAGCAGCGCGCCCAGCTCGGAGTTCAGCAGTACGAGACGGCGCTCGAGTTGACCTACCGCCTTCGGCTTCTCGGGGACGCGGTGTTCTTCCAGCCCGACCTGCAGTACATCATCCACCCCGGTGGTACGGGTCGGATTCCCGACGCCTTCGTGGGCGGTTTCCAGGCGGGGATCAATTTTTGAACGGAGTTTGTCATGACTGAGCTGATCGGCCGCGTCTCGCAGCCGACGGTCGCGACCACGACGGTCCACGCCACCGCCGACAGCTCAGCCTATGTCACTTCGGCGTCGATGGACGGTGGCGTCCCGATTCGTGTGGAAAAGAGAAATGGCGCATTCTTCCGGTCAGTGAAGTGAACGCCAGCCGACCGCCTGCCAGGGCGGCCACCGGAGGAACGCGCCATGGGCAAGGGTATCAGGAAGCCGGCCGGAGCGCATGAGCTCAAGCCTGTCTCGCTGGGGGAACTGATCCACCAGCACGTCCGACGCGCGATCGAGACGGCGGTGCACGAGGAGCTGCTGGCCGTCTTGGGGGCGACGCCTTACGAGCGCAGCGAGGTCCGGCGGGGCTATCGCAACGGCAGCAAGGAGCGGACGCTGACCGGCCCCACCGGGCCGCTCGCGCTCACGCTGCCGCGCGCGACCCTCTTCGCTGGCAAGGAATGGACCTCGGCGATCCTGCCACGCTATCAGCGGCGGATGCGGGAGGTGAATGAAGCGGTGGCGGCCACCTACTTGGCGGGCGGCAACACCCGGCGGATTCGCGGAGCCCTCCAACCACTGCTCAAGGCGGCGCCGCTCTCGAAGAGCGCGGTGTCGCGCGTGGTGGCCACGCTGAAGGACGCGCTGGAGGCGTGGCGCACGCGCTCGCTCGCCGACCTCGACGTGATCTACGTCTACCTCGATGGCTTCGCCCTGCGCGTGCGCAGTGCCGGGAAGGTGGTCAGCGTGCCGGTGCTGGGCGTGGTCGGCGTCCTCCCCGACGGCGGCAAACACCTGTCGCCTTGGAGCTGTGTGGGGGCGAGTCGTTCGCGGCGTGGAAGGGCTGCCTGGACGATCTCGCGGCGCGGGGCCTCCGGGCTCCGGTGCTGTGCATCATCGACGGCCATGCCAGGCTGCGGCGCGCCGTCGAGCTGGTGTGGCCGCGGGCCGCGGTGCAACGCTGCTGCGTGCACAAGCTGCGCAACCTCGAGCGCAAGGCCCCGAAGCACGCGCTCGCGGAGATCCGCGACGACTTCCATCGCATCGTCTACGCCGCCAGTGCCGACGCCGCCCGCGCCGCCTACGCGGTCTTCGAGCGCACGTGGGCCAAGCGCTGCCCCGGCGTAGTGACGAGCCCGCGGGAAGGCGGCGAGGAGCTCCTCACCTTCTTCAGCTTCCCCAAGGCGCAGTGGAAGACGTTGCGCACCACGAACGTGATCGAGCGGCTGCATGGGGAATTCCGCCGGCGCGTGAAGACGCAAGGCTCGCTTCCGAGCGAAGACGCGGCGCTGATCCTGCTCTTCAGCCTCGTGGCCAGCGGCCAGATCAAGTTGCGCAGAATCGACGGCTGGCGGAAAATCGCCGCTGTGCTGAGTCAGCAGGTCGCGGCATGATGATCGTACGCGCGGCGCTCCCGGCCGCGCTTGCTCTCAGCGTTCTCGCCGCGTCGCTCGCCGCCGAGGCGCAGCCACCGGCCAAGGTCTACCGAATCTCCCTCTTTCACGTGGGCCTCGACCATGTGCCGTCGTCGCTCGACGGCCTGCGCGACGGGCTCAAGGCGCTGGGCTACGAAGAAGGCAAGAACCTCCGGCTCGACTTCCGCAACCTGCCCGACGAGGCCGCAGCCCGCGTCACGGCCGCCGAATTCGCGCGGACGCGGCCGGACCTCGTCGTCGCGTTCGAGAACCAAACGGTCAGGGCCGCCCACGGAACGATCACGGACGTCCCCGTCGTCTTCCTTCACGTCTCGGATCCCGTCGCGGCCGGCGTCGTGAAAAGCCTGGCCCATCCCGGCGGTAACATGACCGGCCTGGTGGCGCTCGGGAACGCGCCGACCAAGGAAGTGCAGCTCTTCAAGGAGATCGCTCCCGGTCTTCATCGAATGCTCGTCCTCGCCGATCCGGACGATCCGGGCGTCCCGCAGTTCAGGCGTGAAGTGCAGCAGGCCGCTTCCGCGTTGAAGATCACGACCATCGAGCGCGACGCGGGAACGCAGAAGGAGCTGGAGCAGGTCTTCGCGTCGCTATCGCGGAGCAACACGGATGGCGTCTTCATCGCCTCTCTGAACCTGCGCGTGAAGTTTCACTCGCTGATCCTTCGCCTGGCCGCCGCGCGGCAAATTCCGGTCGCCGGGCATCGTAAGGAATGGGTCGAACGCGGCGCGCTCTTTTCCTACGCCGAGAACATCAGGGAGATCGGGCGCGTGGCGGCCGGGCGTTACGTGGACAAGATCCTCAAGGGAGCGAAACCTGCCGACCTCCCGATCGAGGCGTACGAGCGCCCGGAGCTGGTCATCAACCTCAAGGTGGCGAAGGCGCTCGGGCTCACGATTTCTCCGTCGGTGCTGCTGCTCGTGGATCAGGTCATTGAATGATGCCTTGCCGGAAGCTGCGCCATGGATTTCCACATCAAGAGGGACACCACCCGATGGACCCTCCGGCATCGCGATTGCCATGTGATCAGTGCGGAGTATTCCGAATTCGAAGAGATCCTGCGGAACGGCCGGCGTGACGTTCGGCCTCGGCCAGCTGATAGCATGGCGATCACTCGCGGAAGGGGACTAATGTGGTGTGACACGCGCGATCAAGAGGACCTGGAAGAGCGAGCCGACTCATGAGCAAGGAGGAGCCGTGATCGCACCACTCGTTCGCCGGTCTGCGCGTCCCTGGGCGCGGAGCGGCGCCTGCGTGCGCGGCCTGACGGTTCTCGCGCTCGCCGGCGCATCGTTCGTGTCGCCAGCGCTTCCTCCGACATCCGCTCTTGACACTCAATAGGCCGGGGCGCATGATCCCGGCACCGCCTCGAACATCCGGGCGAGTATAGCCCTGGCAAAGGCTATGGGACGCACCTCAGGGTGCCAGCAACACGGGCGAGACGAGACGATGGGTCCATCTCGGAAATCCCGGCTCCAGCGTCCGCAATGACGGCAGACCGCTTCGCGATCAGGACCCGGATGCGCGACCCCGGCCTCGTGGCGGCGCCCTCCGCCGATCCTGCCATCGTGCGCGTGACGTTCGAGTATGTGGCGTGCGCGACGGTCTGGCTGCTCGTGGGCACCACCATCGGGCTCATCGCATCGATCAAGCTGCACTGGCCAGAGTTCCTGCCGTTCGCGTGGCTCTCGTTCGGCCGTGTGCGGCCAGCTCACACGAGCCTGGTGCTGCTCGGCTGGGCCTCGCTCGTGCTGGTCGGCCTCGCCCTCTACGTCGTGTCCCGCACCTCGCGCGTTCCACTCTGGAGCCCGCGCCTCGCCAGGATCGCGCTCTGGCTCTGGAACCTGGCCCTCCTCGGCGGTCTCGTGACACTGCTGGCCGGCGTGAACCGCGGCCCCCAGGAGTACCGCGAGTGGGTGTGGCCGCTGGCGGTCATCCTGGCCGCGGCGGTCTTGATCGACGGGTACGTGGCGTATCGCACGGTGGCCGCGCGAACCCTGCCCGAGGTCTACGTGTCCAACTGGTACATCCTCGGCGGCTTCTGCTACCTCCCGATCCTGTACGTCATCAGCTACTTGCCGTTCTATCAGGGGGGCCTCGGCAACACAGTCGTCCAAGGCTACTACATGCACAACGCGATGGGCATGTGGTTCACCCAGCTCGCTCTCGGCGTCAGTTACTACGCGATCCCGCGGCTGCTCGGCCGGCCCGTCTACTCCTATGCCCTCGGCGTCCTCGGGTTCTGGACCAACCTCCTCTTCTACCCGCTGATCGGCGCCCATCACTTCATCTTCAGTCCAGAGGCGTGGTGGCTCCAGAGCACGGCCATCCTCTTCAGCGTGGGCATGATGGTGCCGGTGTGGGCGGGGACGGGGAACTTGCTCCTGACCTTCAAGGGTGAGGGCGGCGCGGTGCGCCGGAGCTATGCGCTGCCCTTTCTCGTGACGGGCCTGATCGCATACGGTCTCTCCTCGACGCAGGGCACGATAGAGGCCTTCCGCACCGCTAACATTTACCTGCACTTCACGAACTTCACGGTGGGGCACTCGCACGCCACGATGTACGGGTTCATCACGTTCATCGCCTGGGGCGCCGTCTACGGGCTGGTGCCAGGCCTCACCGGACGAGAGCCGAGTCCGCTGGCGGTGGGGGTCCACTTCTGGCTCGCGCTGGTCGGGGTTCTGACATACGTGATCGCGATTTCCATTGCCGGGATCCTTCAGGGCCTCGCCTGGGTGGCTGGGCAATCGTTCATCGCCTCGGTGATCGCGGCCGAGCCAATGTGGCTCTGGCGGACGATCGGCGGCCTCTTGATGGTCGGGGGCCACGTCGTGTTCGCCGCCAACGTCTGGGCCATGCGGCCACAGCGCACCACGGTGCCCGCGCCCTCTCCGAACGCGGTCGGGATCCCGGCTTGAGTTTCGGTGGGTTCCACACCGACCATCGCGCGATCGTCGCGGTGGCTGCCATCGTGTTCTTCGTGCTTACGCTCGTGATAGCGGTGCTGCCCGCGCTGCGAGAACAGGCCCTCCCGGCCCTGGCCGCCGTCAAGCCGCGAGGGGGCGAGGCCGAGCTCGGACGACGGGTCTACATGCGCGAGGGCTGCGGATTCTGTCACACGCAGTTCGTGCGTGACCTGCCGATGGACCGTCCGTTTGGCCGGCCGTCACGCGCCAGCGACTACGCGCTCGAGGATCCTCCGATGCTCGGCACTGAGCGCACGGGGCCCGATCTTGCCGATGTCGGCACGCGCCA
>WNFT01000112.1_pt1 | contig 53643 bp, 44 predicted proteins | sample 5400191 | NCBI WGS metagenome assembly WNFT01 (sample SAMN13153359, study PRJNA577476) | soil metagenome | isolation source: 80 cm saprolite under Madrone tree | place: USA:California | collected 2016-06-14 | reverse complement strand
AGAGCGAACCGGTGCTTTACATATACCAGCGGTCGGTATTGCTCGCGTGTTTCTTTTCGCTGCTGGGATTGATCGCGCTTGTCGAGCGAAGGCACTGGCTGGCGGTGCTGTTTTTCTTTCTTGCTTTTGAGGGGAAGGAATCCGCAATTGCGATACCTCTGGCTGTAGCGGCGCTCTATGAGCGCCGGCTTTCGGCGGTCATTTATAGTGGCGGCGCGCTACCGCGCTTGCGCTCCGCGGACCGCCGCTACAGAATTGCGCTCCTCGCAGGTGCGATCGTCTTGGCAGTGTCGACTTTGGGCATTCTTGTGTATTGGCAAGAGCAGACCGTCGGCGTCGGCGCTGCAGATCAAATCAGCCCACTCAAGTATCTCCTTGCCGAGACTCGTGTGATTTACACCTATCTGAGATTACTATTCTTCCCATATCCTCAGTCGCTCGAATACGAGTTTCCAGCGTCGGGTGGAGTCCTTCACATCGCGGGTCTTCTGGCGATCTTTGGCGCCGCCTGGTGGCTCTTCCGGCACGAGCGCTGGCGTGTGCCCGGGTTTTCGATCCTCGCATTCTTCATCTTACTTGCACCTACCTCCAGCATCATCCCCAGTACGGACGCCGCTTTCGAGCACCGGCTATATCTGCCGATGCTTGCATTCTCGCTGCTGGCTGCCTGGTTGCTTTCGCGAGCACCCAGGCGCACCTGGATAGCAGTCGCCTTGCTTCTGATACTCGGCGTGCTGACCATCCGGCGCGGAACGGTCTGGTCGTCGGAAATTGCGCTCTGGGAGGACACAGTCAAACGTGCTCCCGGCAAAGCCCGCGTCTGGTTCAACCTTGGGGGAGCGTATCTGAACACCGACCTCGCGAAGGCACGTCCGGCGTTCCTTCACGCGGTGGAACTTCAGCCGGATTTTGTCGAGGCCACGTATGACCTCGGAGTCATCGAGCAGAGGCAACAGAATTGGAGCAGAGCCCTGGCTTACTATGAACGGACGGTCGAGAAGAATCCCCAATACTGGCCGGCATGGAACAACATGGGAAACACCCTGTTCGCGATGGGCCAGCGCGAGCGTGCAGTCCAATATTTCGAGAAAACTTTAAGCTTGAATCGGGACTACTGGCCAGCGCAATATAACATCGCTATTGTTCATTTCATGAGCGGCCGGTATGCCGACGCGGTTCCCAGGCTGAGAACGGTGCTGGACTGGAGCCCGGATTTTCGAGAAGCGCGGCAGTTGTTGGTTCTTTCCATAGCCCGTACGGGTAATCGAAGAGCGGCCGACGAGGAAATGAAGAAACTCGGTGAAGTAACCGCGGCAGAATCACGGACCACCCCCACGATGATTTTGGCGCCCAATCGACCTTGATCTAAGCAAGGAGTAAAAACGATGAAGCGCGTTGTTTGGACCCTTTTTTGGATTCTCACCGCAACAGTTATTTGTTCCGCGCAGAGTACTTTCTATTTCCCCCAGATAGCGGACGGCGTCCAGGGTGGCGGTGTCACCTGGAAGACGACGGTGTTCATCACCAATCCCGCAGCCGTCGGAACTGCGAGCACCGCCGTACAAATTGACTTCACGACTTCAACGGGCGCCGCCTTCAATCTCCAGTTCGATGGGACGGGATTCACCGTCAACGGCAACTCGGTGACCATGACAATTTCCGGCGGTCAGACTCGAAAGCTGGTTTCGAGAGGTACAGGTGCGTTGGCAGTCGGCTGGGCCAGGGTCACCAGTCCCGGGAACGTGACAGGCACGGCACTGTTTTCGGAGTTCTCTAACGGTCAGTTGTTTGCTGAGGCGGGCGTTCCTTCTTCCGGCACTTCAACAAATCAGGCAATATTTGTGGACACAACGGCGGGCTTCACCACTGCCGTGGCGTATGCTAACCCGAACGCAGGTCCCGCAGCGATTACGCTGCAGCTTCTGAACTCTGATGGAGTTGCCGTAATGCCTTCGACTGGGCAAGCACTCGCGGGATTTCAGCACAACCCAGCCTTCGTGAATCAATTATTCCCTGGGGCGCCGGCATTCACGGGTACGATGCAAATCTCGAGTCTGGTGCCTGTGACGGCGATCGCTTTGCGATTTGCGAGTACCGGCCAGTTCACAACCTTGCCGACCATTTCACTCGCGTCCATCATCAATCCCGCAGTCGAGTGGCTCGAGCAGCGTCCGTGGCTGAAGCCGCTCTCATCATTTGCGAGAATTCTGGGCGGGCTTCAGTTCAGGCTCGGTTAACTCTCGGTCAGCCCCCAGGTTAACGATGAAAAGCACACTTCTTGTCCTCGCCGGTCTCATCCTTGTGGTGGGAATCGGGTGGGCAGCAGTGTCTTCCGCACAGCAGGGCGTGCTGGAGCAGGCGATTGCGCTTCATCGCGAAACTCCCCTCATCGATGGCCACAACGACATCCCCTGGACATTTCGCGAAAAAGCCAACAGGGACCTGTCAAAGATGGACCTTCGCCAGCGGCAAGCCCAACTGCACACGGATATTCCACGATTGCGGCAAGGCGGTGTCGGCGGGCAGTTCTGGTCTGTATACGTGCCGGTCACGATGCAGGGTCCTGAAGCGGTTCAGGCGACGATGGAGCAGATCGACTTCGTCTACCAGATGATGGATCGCTATCCGGACACATTCGAGCTTGCGCGCACAGCCGCAGACATCGAGCGTATTTTCAAGGCCGGGAAAATCGCCTCTTTGATCGGTATGGAAGGCGGGCACTCCATCGACAATTCGCTCGCGACCCTGCGGATGTTTTACAAGCTGGGCGCGCGTTACATGACGCTGACTCACAGCTCCAATACGGCATGGGCCGATTCGGCAACGGATCAGCCGAAGAATGGTGGTTTGACCCCGTTTGGCGAAGGGGTTGTGCGCGAGATGAATTGGCTGGGCATGATGGTAGATCTTTCTCACGTATCCCCGGAGACGATGAGTGATGCGCTCCAGGTAACGCAGGCCCCGGTCATCTTTTCACATTCGTCGGCGCGGGCGGTGAACGATCATCCGCGCAATGTTCCCGACAGCATATTGGCAAAAATACCGGCGAACGGTGGCGTGGTGATGGTGAATTTCGTTCCGGGATTCATTTCAAAGGAAGTCCGGGAATATGAAGCGCTGCCAGCGAGTCAGCGGCAAAACCAGCCGGTTCCACGGGCCTCGATGGCGCAGGTAGCCGATCACATCGATCACATTCGGAAGGTTGCAGGAATAAATTCCATCGGACTGGGCTCGGACTTTGACGGTATCACGACTGTTCCGCAGAACCTTGAAGACGTTTCGAAGTTTCCGTTGCTCACGGCAGAGTTGCTTCGCCGCGGCTACAGCAAAGATGATCTCAGAAAGATCCTCGGCCAGAATGTCTTGCGGGTGATGCGGCAGATCGAACAGGTTGCAGCCCGTCTTCAGAAGGAGCGCCCTGCCTCAACCATGGTTTTTGCCGGCCAGAATTAGGCACGTCCGTTCCACTAAGCAGCATTCGCTTACCGCCCTGAAAATGGGGTCGGGGTTAACACAAAGACACAAAGGGCACAAAGACACAAAGAAAGCCGGCATTAATTGGTCCTTGATGCCGGCTTTCTTTGTGTCTTTGTGCCCTTTGTGTCTTTGTGTTAACCCCGACCCCTCCACTGGTATTCACATTGCTCAGACCACGCCGGAGTTTCATAGGAGGTTGTGGAATGAAGCGCTTCCTTTTGTGTGTCGCTTTCATTTTGGCGGCCAGTGTGATCTGCTCGGCGCAAAGCTTTTATTTTCCTCAGGTCGCGGTAGGCGCCTATGACGGCGGATCGTGGAGAACGACGATCTTTCTCAGCAACGGGAGGAGCGACACTGCCAGTGGCACGATCGCCTTCACCAAATCGGATGGCACACCCTTCAATTCGACCTGGCTTGATGAATCAGGGAATCCGACAGGTAATGGCAACACCATTACATTTCAGCTTGGACCAAGTGAGAGCCGGAGATTTACGTCGGTAACAGATATCCCTCTCACCACGGGATTCGCAACCGTAGCGTCCAATTCACTTGCTGTGCTTGGAAGCGAAGTATTCTCGAATTTCGATTCGGCCGGAAATCTGATTGCCGAGGCCGGCGTTTCGATGTCTATCCCAATAGGCAAGCAGGCGATCTTCATCGATACCACCAACGGTTTCAAGACCGGCGTTGCGATCGCGAATCCGAACACCACCGCAGCTCTTCACATTCATTTTGAGGTCATGAATACCGCGGGTCAGATGATCATGTCCACGGTGCGAGACGTTCCTCCGAGTCAGCATTTCGCGACATTTGTCCACGAATTGTTCCCGGGCATTCCGGAGATGGTCGGGCGGCTCCAGTTTTACTGCACAAATCCGATCGTTTCCGTGGGGATGAGGTTCGACCTGTCGTTTGTGAATTTCACGACGATGCCTCCGCTCGCCCTGCTGCCGTAGGTTCTTGTTTCGACTGTAGCGGCGGTCTGTGACCGCCGGCGGTCACAGACCGCCGCTACAGCAAAACGGGACTCTCAGGCGGTGATGACTTTGGCCTCTTCTGGTTCGCCGATACAGAAGCGGAGACCTTCAAGATAGGCTTTGAGCTCGGCTTGTTCTTTCCGCTTTTGCATGACGCGGGATAAGTCGATAGACGGGTCGTCAAGCATCGTGCCGATTTCCCTGCTCGTGCTTTCGAGTTGGGATGTCACGCGCGCGATTTCCTCTTCAGCTCCGTTCAGATTTGCGATGCGCTCGTTCAGTTCGAATTCGAAGGCCTTCCGAAGTTCTTCTCTGACCTCGACGCGGATCTGTTCTCGAACTGTCACCATCGCTCTTTCGAAGCGTTCCTGAAACTCCTTCTCCATCGCATGGCGCTCGTCGATAATCGCCTGTTGCATGCCGACCTGAAAACCCGAATTGATGGATTGAATCTCAGCGGAGATGCGGCTCAACTCAATGCCCAGGGAATCCAAAGGCTCATGCAGTGAATCCCGGCTCAAGTCCGTTTCTCTCTGTGTGTCCCGCGATGTTGGAGTCATAGTCGACGAGTAGGGTGGTTCTCCGAGCCGATATTGTTGCAAACTCATTGCCATGAAGCGTTTTGGGTAAGTCCAATGGACTCTGTCGGCTGAGAAGCGGCCTATGAAATTGCCTTCCGAAGTGGGCTCAAAAACGCCCATGTTAACATAGAGAACCTCGAGGGGACTGGACGCATGACTACTCGCTCCGACATGAAATCTTTTCTGGACGATCTGAAGAGCCGTTTTCTTCTAAATCCCACAGCCATCAACGTCGAGCGTACCATCTGCGCGAGAATTGACGACCTGATCCGCGAGATCTGGGCCGACCGCAAGCCGCCGGCATCCTTCGTATTGTTTGCAATTGGGGGATACGGGCGGGGAACGATCCATCCGGAATCCGATATCGACCTGCTGTTTTTCTTCAAAGAATCCATAAACGAGGAGGCGGTCAACGCGATTCTCCTTCCGCTATGGGACCTTCAGTTCAAGGTGGGCCACCAGATTCGGCACGTCAAGGATTTTGCAAAGTTTGATGAAGGGCACATGGAATCCTATACCGCCTTTCTCGATTCGCGATTCCTGCTTGGAGATCCAAAGACTGCTGAAGAATTCGAACGCGAGATCTTCCCGAAACTGAGAAGACAAAACCGCGACCGCTTCCTGAAGGGCCTGGTTGACCTGAAAGCCATTCGCTACAAACAATTTGGCGACACCATTTTCCAGCTCGAGCCTGACGTTAAAGAAGCGCCGGGCGGCCTGCGCGACGTGCATTGGTCCGGATGGGTTCTGAAGTCTCTGGAGACGACGAGCGGCCTTCTGCTTCGTGATGAGGCGCTCAAGTTTCACCATTGCGTTCGAACCTTTGTTCACTTCCATGCGGGCCGAAATTTCAATGTGCTCTCGTTTGAATTTCAGGAACAGCTCGCGGAAAAATTAGGGTACAGGGATTCTCAGCGTGGTGAAGCGGCAGAAAACCTGATGCGGGATTACTTCCTGAAAGCCGCTGTGTTGTCGCGCGAGGGAAGCTTCTGGGAAGAGGAAATCGTTGGCCATCCAAACATGATCAGTATCCCATCGGAGTTCTCTGATCCGTTTGAAATGATCTCGGCTTTTGGCGAAGCCCACCGGCAGAAGGCCCGGCTGGACTCGCCGACGCTCATCGCGATCCGCCGCCGCCTCGCCTACACCAATGGCGTCCTTGGCAACAATCCCCGGGCCGGGCGCGCCGTCCTGGAAATGATGAAGGACCGGAAGGGCATCTATAACACGTTGCTGGCAATGCACGAGGTAGGTCTGTTGGGAAAGATCTTTCCCGATTTCGAAGAGATTCGTTGCCGGGTCATCCGGGACTTCTTCCATAAATACACGGTCGATGAGCATTCGCTGATAGCGATCCGCAACATCGAAGAATTGCCCCCCAACCACCGATTCTCGATCCTGCTGAACGAACTGGAGCACCCCGAACTGCTTTTGCTTTCGCTGCTCTTTCATGACATCGGCAAATCGCACCGCCACGACGAAGGCAATCATGTTCATCCCAGCACAGAGGGCGTGACATCCATCCTTCGGAAGCTGGAACTGCCACAGGATCAGGCAGACAAGGTGGTGTTCGTCGTCAAACATCATCTGGAGATGTCGAAAATCATTTTGCGGCGCGATTTCAGCGACGAGCATGTGATCGATCAATTCGCCGATCTCGTCGGGAATACCGACAACCTGCGTATGTTGTGTCTGTTGACCTATGCCGACGTGAAGGCGGTCAACACCGAGGTTCTCACGCCGTGGAAGGAAGACTTGATGTGGCAGTTGTACATCGAGACGTACAACCGGCTGACCCTTGGCCTCGCCGACGATCAATACACGCAGCAGCCGGCACTGGAAAAAGATATTGAAGAAATCGCCCGGTTGCTGCCGCCCAAAACGCCCTCACAGGGCATTCGGGACTTTCTTGACGGATTTCCGCGGCAGTACCTGAAGAGCACTCCGAAGATGCAGATCGCGGACCACTTTCTGCTTTCACGGCAGCTTGCTTCGCGGCCGATGGTAATGCACCTCGGCAAGAGCGGTACGGTGTACGAAGTTCTCGTCATGACCGCAGACCGGCCGTTCCTGTTCTCGAAGATTACCGGCGTGCTTTCCTACTTCGGAATGAACATCGTGAGGGGACAAGCGTTTTCAAATCGTCATGGCACGATTTTCGACTTGATCGCGTTCGAAGACCCCGAGCGTTACTTTCAGAAGAATCCGTCCGAGATCGATCATTTCGCCAAGGTTCTGAGCGACGTCATCAGCGGGTCTGCAGATTTGAAGAAGCTGCTCGATCGAAAGTTCACGAGCGTCGTCTTCAAGCAGAAGAAAAGCTTCGTCCCAACCACCATCCATTTCGAAAACGATTTCTCGAAACGATGCACCATCATGGAGATCCTCACTCATGACGCCTTCGGACTCCTGTACCGCATCAGTTCCGTTATTTCGTCACACGGTTGCAACATTGAAGTGGCGCTCATTACGACCGAGGGCCATCGCGCCATTGACGTTTTCTACATTACGCGCGAGGGGCAGAAGCTTTCGCCGGAATTGGAAGAAAAACTCCAGCACGACCTCGAAGCGGCGCTGTCAACAGTGGTGTCGTAGGCGATAATTCGGGGACAGACGCATAAATCACCTAAATTCAGGTCAAAGGTCCTTGATCGAATTTAGGTGATTTATGCGTCTGTCCCCGAATTAGCGCCTACGACCATTCTTCTACGACACGTCGCGTTCGCCGGTGCGGATGTTGTAGCCTTGCTCGATCGGCAGAACGAACACACGGCCATCACCGATTTCCCCCGTACGGGCTGTCTCAATGAGGGTCTTGATCGTGTCTTCAAGGATATTGTCTGGAATCACCAGTTCGACCATGATCTTGGGCAACAGTGTGACGCTGTACTCAGTCCCGCGGTAGACGGCCTTGTGGCCCTTCTGGCGCCCGTGACCCCGGACTTCCGTCACGGTCATACCGGAAATACCGACCTTGGTCAGTGCATCCTTCACTTCTTCTAGTTTGTTGGGACGAATGATCGCTTTCACCAGCTTCATTCAGCTCTCCTTCGATGATCCGACATTGGTTGTTATTGAGTCCCCGAGGCACGAATAAAAAAAGCCCTCGACCCGGAATTCGAATCGAAGACTTCAGCGTCCTTCCCCGTACTTCATCGTACAGACAGCGTGAACTTTAAAACAAAATCTTGACTAGTGTCCAGACAATATTCAGGTTGGTTGGGAAAAACGCCGCGGACCGTGGACCCCGAAAATGCCTTCGAAAATGCGGTTTACGTGGCCTGTATGGTACTGGTACTGGCGCAGGAACTGTTCGGCGGCGAGGCCGCTATCATCGTCGGAGTACCCCAGCAGGCGGGCACAGATCGTCAATTCTTCGTGGTCGCGGGGGAGAGAGTGGGTCTGAGCGTCGTTAACCATCTGCAGCTTGTTCTCCACATCGCGCAGAAAGAGATAAGCTCGAGTGAGCGTCTCGTTTTCTTCCGCAGAGATGAGCGATCGATCACAGAGCGCAGCAAGGGCCCTCAGCGTATTGCGCTCGCGTAATTGCTGGTTCTGGCCGCCATGACATACCTGTAGAGACTGCGCGATCAATTCGATCTCCCGAATACCGCCCGTCCCCAGTTTGACGTTCCGGCTGCGCTGTTTGCGCAGGGCCATCTGCTCGTCGATTTTGCGCTTCATGCTGCGGACATCTTCGACGGCTCCGCGGTCGAAGGGTAGATCGTAAATGAACGCGCGCACCATTGAAAGAAATTCCCGGCCGAGCGCGCGGTCACCGGCAACGGGCCAGGTCTTTAGCAGCGCCAGGCGTTCCCAGGTTCCCATTCGCGACTGGTAGTAGCGCCGATAACCGTCGAGCGAGTCGGCAATATTGCCCGCCTTGCCTTCCGGACGCAACCGCAGATCAACTCTGTACACATAGCCTTCGCCTGTAAATTCGTTCAGCCCCCCTGTAATCTTCTGACAAAGACGGCGAAAATATTCCGGTGCTGAAATCGACCCCGCTTCTTCCTGGTCAGTGGCGTATAGGTACATCAGGTCGACATCCGAGCTGAAGTTGAGCTCGCCACCGCCGAGCTTGCCCATTGCCAGAATGGTGAAGCCGGTGAAAGCGTTTCTGGGAATTCCATATTCCCGGCGCAGCGCGGAGGAGCAAATCCAATAAGTTGCCGAGATCAGGGCCTCAGCCAGAATGGATAAGGCTGCCAAAGTCTCTTCGACCGAACAGAGCCGCAGCAGATCGCGCACGCCGATGTGCAGCATTTCTCTTCGTTTGAGAACGCGCAGATAGTCGAGTTGCTGCTGCTCGTCCACAAGTACTTTCAGCGTTCGTGCCAGTTCGCGCTGGATCTCCCCCTTTTTTCGACCGCTGTAGATGACCTGAGGATCCGTTAACCAGTAGAAATGATGCGGGTCTCGAATCAGTATCTCGGCCATATAAGGACTGCCACCCAGGGTCCTGGCCAGGATTTCGAGCATTCGCGGCGAATCCTTGAGATAGGAAAAAAGACGTGTTTTGTTGAGAGCGGCGCGCGCGAATCTTTCGAAGTAATTGAGCGCCTGATCCGGATCGGCGGACTGTGAGACGCAGACCAAAAGGTCCTCAAGAATATCCGCCAGTAGTTCCCGCTCGGACGGATCGTCCGCCACCGCCTGCAAATTCGCGTCAGCTTTTGGCGGATCTTTGAATCCGTAGGGACTCAGCAAACCGGCTACCTGCTGCCGATCGAGGCGGGGAGCGAGCAGGAGATCCTTGATGTTAAGCCGTGTCATACTCCCTGGCCAAATGTAGTCGCGGGCTTTAGCCCGCGTTATAAGATTAAGACGTGATCACCGCAGAGTCGAAACAAACTATTGAATCTCTCTGTGCCGGAATCGACAAGGACGCCGTTCAAGACTTCCTCGTCAGGATGGACGAAGATTACTTTACGACGTTCTCTCCTGAAGAAATCTCTACCCACATCCGGATGACGAGCGAACTGGATCCCAAACACCGTGTTCGGGTTCGGGTCACGCCTGGCCCATCACGCCGGGACGGCGAGTTCGAGATAGTTATCGTCGGTTTCGACTATCTCTCCGAATTCTCCATCTTCTGTGGTGTGCTGTCGGCCTTCGGGCTGAATATACGCTCAGGCGATATCTATTCTTTCGCGAGAAGTGCGCCGGGCCGAGCTTTACCGCGCAAAATCGTGGATGTCTTCACCGTGGATGTCAAGGCGGGTGAAACCTTCGAGGAGGCCAAGCAACGCGAGTTTGAACACGAGCTTCAAACGCTTGCCCAACTGCTGGCGACAGGTGCGGTAAACGAGGCGAGGGAACGGTTGAATCGCTTCCTCATCGAACGCATCGAAAGGATGAATGAAGAACTTGGTGGCCTGCTTTCTCCAGTCAAAATTGAGTTCGACAATCAGCTTTCTGCCGACTGGACTGTGATGGATGTGCGTTCCGAGGACACCTTCGCTTTCCTTTACGCCGTCTCGAACGCGCTTGCGATGCGAGGTATTTACATCCACGAAGTGAAAATCAGAAGCAGCGGGGATCAGGTGATGGACCAGTTTTTCATAGCCGATCGTTGGGGCCGCAAGATCGAAGACAGCCGTGAGCAGGAAAGGTTGCGGATGGCGGTCGCCCTGATCAAGCAGTTCACACGATTTCTGCCCGAGGCGCCAGACCCGGCAAAAGCAATGCGCCATTTCGATCAGTTTCTGGATAAGGTCGACAAGATCGCTGAGGATGAGTTCCCCTACCGAATCATCTCCTTTCTGGCCGAAAGGGAAGGGATGAATATGCTGGCTCATCTGCTCGGCTCGAGCGACTTTCTCTGGGACGACTTTCTGGGCATTCACTTCACAGACCTCCTCCCGGTTCTGGAAGACTTCGCCAAAACAGAGTTGCAGCCGGCCAAAGACTCCTTTCGGCGGCAACTCCAGCAGCTTCTGGATCAGGCCTCGACATTCGAAGAAAAGAAGAGAGTCCTCAATCGATTCAAGGACAAACAAGTGTTCCTGATCGATGTTAAACACTTGCTTGAACCGCGTGTCACGCCGACGGGCTTTTCCGAGGCGCTGACAAACCTTGCCGAAGTGGTCATCGATGAAGCGGCGACGGTCTGTCATGAGCACCTCGGTGGTCAACACGGGCCGTTTACCATCTGCGGCCTGGGGAAATTCGGCGGACGCGAGATGGGCTATGCCTCCGATCTCGAACTCTTGTTCGTTCACGATGCGCCGGGAATCACTCCGTTTTTCGAGTCGCTCGCGCGGCAAGTGAGCGAGTTCATTGAGGCCCGTTCGAAGGGCATTTTTCACATCGACCTCAGACTCCGGCCTTATGGCGAGAAGGGCGCGCTGTCTACCACATTCGAGCAGCTGACGAAATACTACAGCGTGAGCGGGCCGGCGGCACCGTTCGAGAGGCAGGCGTTAATCAAATTGAGATGGGTGGCCGGCGACGAAGCCCTGGGCCGGCGCGTGGAAGCGCACCGGGACGGCTTCACGTACAGCGGGGATCCATGGAATTGGGAAAATGCCATGCACTTGCGGCGCCGCCAGACGCGTGAACTGGTAAAGCCGGGGCAAACCAACGTGAAGTACAGCCCCGGTGGAATCATTGATGTCGAATATGCGGTGCAGTATCTGCAGCTCCTCAATGGCAAGGATCATCCCGAAGTCCGGGTTCCTAACACTCTTGAAGCTCTGGACCAATTGCGGCGTCTGCAAATCATCCGGGAGGCGGACTACATAATGTTGCACGCCTCTTATCTGTTTCTACGCAATCTAATCGATGCGCTTCGAATCGTGCGCGGCGATGCAAGCGACCTGGTGCTTCCCGAGGAAACCTCAGAAGAATTCAAATCCCTGGCGCGCCGATTGGGCTATCGGGAACGGGATCGGAGAGAAGGTGCTGCGAAGTTGGCTGCCGATATCCGGGAAACGATGAAGAAAGTGCATGATTACTTCCTCATGCGTTTCGATACTCTGGATGCGAACGCGGGCTAAAGCCCGCGACTACATTCGGACCAAACGTTGTTCCCAAAATGTAGTCGCGGGCTTTAGCCCGCGTTCGCATTCCGATTACCTGCTACAGGCTGTAGTACATGTCGAATTCGACCGGATGGGTCGTCATGCGGAAACGCGTGACTTCCTCCTCCTTCAACGCGATATAGGCATCGATCATATCGTCGCTGAAGACGCCACCCTTGGTCAGGAATCCGCGATCCTTGTCCAGATGAGAAAGCGCCTCGTCGAGTGAAGCACACGGATGTGGAATGTCCTTGGCTTCTTCGGGAGCCAGGTCGTACAGGTTCTTATCGATAGGATCGCCCGGATGGATCTTGTTCTGCACGCCGTCCAGTCCCGCCATCATCATCGCGGTGAAAGCGAGATAGGGATTGCATGTGGGGTCCGGGAATCGAACCTCGATACGGCGCGCCTTCGGGCTGTTTACGAGCGGGACGCGCACTGCCGCCGAGCGATTACGTGCGGAATAAGCGAGGTTGATCGGAGCCTCGAATCCCGGCACGAGGCGCTTGTAGGAGTTGGTACCGGGGTTGGTGATCGCATTGAGCGCCTTGGCGTGCTTGATAACCCCGCCGATATAGTAAATAGCGAACTCGGACAGCCCGGCATAACCTTCGCCGGCAAAGAGGTTCTGCTCACCTTTCCAGATCGATTGGTGCACGTGCATTCCGGAACCGTTGTCACCGACGATCGGCTTCGGCATGAAGGTCGCGGTCTTCCCGTATTTGTGAGCAACGTTATGCACTGCGTATTTCAAGCGCATCATCCAGTCGCCGCGCTGAACGAGGGGAGCGAACTTGGTGCCGATTTCGTTCTGACCAGCGGTAGCTACTTCGTGGTGATGGACTTCCACGACGACGCCCATCTGCTCCAGCGCGGTGGAGATGGCAGAACGGATATTCTGCAGCGAATCAACAGGAGGGACAGGGAAATACCCTCCCTTGACCGATGGGCGGTGGCCTTTGTTGCCGTTTGGGTACGTCTCACCTGTATTCCACGCTGCCTCTTCGGAGAAGATCTTGCAGTAGGAGCCCGACATATTCACGGACCACTCCACGGCATCGAAAATGAAGAACTCGGGTTCAGGCCCGAAGAAGGCGGTGTCGCCCAAACCGGTGGACTTGAGATAGGCCTCGCCGCGCTTCCCGATGGAGCGCGGATCACGGTCATAGCCTTTCATGTCAGACGGTTCGATCGTATCGCATGTGATCGCCAGCGTGGTGTGATCCAAAAACGGATCGATAAAAGAGGAAGTTGGATCGGGCAGCAGCAACATGTCTGAAGCCTGAATGCCCTTCCATCCGGCAATCGAGGAACCGTCGAAATAGTGACCGGATTCAAATTTTTCCGGGCCGAAGGACTTGACCGGAACGCTGACATGCTGTTCCTTGCCGCGCGTATCGGTAAAACGGAGGTCGACGAATTTGACCTCCTTATCCTTGATTAATTGGAATATTTCTTTTGCGGTCATAAGTTTTTCCTCTCTACACGAAACCCGACTTTTGGTCTTTGGAGTCCGTGGCAATGAAGTCGAAAGCTAGAAGATTCTAGAACAAACAAAAAAAGCCCTCGACCTAAAAATTTCAGATCGGGGACTTCTTTGTCGTCCGGGCCCGATACATCGTTGTATCAGATGAAATCCTTATAAACAAAAACTGATTGGGTGTCCAGACAATCCTGACATTGACTGTAGCGGCGGTCGATGACCGCCGGCGGTCATCGACCGCTGCCACAGTCCGAAACTACGGAATCTTCGGGAGGGCGGCGGACGTTCCCCTGGCTTTTTCCCGGATCCGCTTCGTCAGCTTTTCGATCTTGTCGAGACGGTCGTAGAGCCGGGCGGAGATCACGTGTTGTCCCCCTTCATCGATATCGGCACTGATCTGCCGGCTCAGTTCGGCTAGCTCGGTGGCTGCGTCCTTTAATTCCTTATAATTCTTCTCGCCGGCCTCTTTTTCTACTCTTCTCTGCATTTCTTTCAGGGGGTCTTTGGGGAACTCCTTTTGGGGTGAGCCTATCAGAGCGGCCGTAAACCACACGATGTAAAGGATCGATCTCATATTTCCCTCGCCTGGCCGTCTATTCTAAGGTGGAAGTGCGACATGGCTAAGGCAAATTTTACCCGCGCGAGAGGCAAGACATCATGCTAAAGTTGGCAATTCGGTCACGCTGGTTCGGCTCCGCTAGTGGTCGTGCCTCAGATTTTTTAGGCCGGTTGGAGTTCCCTCCAACAATCAGGATAAATGCCCATTTTCGAGACAATCTCAGTCTGGCTCAAAGAAGTGCTTCTGCCCTATGGGGGTTTCGGCCTCATGTTACTGGCAGTTTGCGACTCGTCGTTTGTGTCACTGCCGGAAGTCAACGATATCCTGTTGATGACGTTTTCCATCAGCAATCCCGGCGGCATGGTGACATATGCGACATTGACCACCCTGGGGTCCCTGATCGGTTGCGCCCTCCTGTATGGCGTGGGACGAAAGGGAGGCGAAGCATTTCTGCGTCGCACCCCCCGAATGACCGACGACAAGCTTGTAAGAATGCAGAATTGGTACCGGCGTCATGGAGTTCTGGCAGTCATTATTCCGTCGTTGCTTCCGCCGCCGACTCCGTTCAAGATTTTTGTACTGTCTGCGGGAGCTTTCGGCATTTCATGGCCGAAGTTCATTGCCGCCGTCGTGGTTGGACGCGGTATCCGATATTTTTCAGAAGGGATTCTGGCAGTTATATACGGTCCTGCTGCGATTGAGTTCGTCCGTCAGAACTTTGGGATGATTGGGCTTGGCCTGGCCATCCTGATCGTCGCAAGCGCGGTTGTATATTTCTTTTTCGCACGTCGCCGGATACGAAGTAGTGAAGCGTGAAAGTTAGAGTTGGTTTGAAATTACGAATCATTTTTATCCTGCTGCCGCTGATTCAGGCGAGCTGCATTTCTACAAAGCGCACGATTCCTGTCGATGCGCGTCCGCTGCCCGCCCTGACGGCCAGCCGGAGCGATCTGCTCCACAGCCTTGAAGACCAGAGCAAGCGGATCCATACGCTACAGGGGACTATCGCGCTTGATGCGTCCTCCGGCGGTAACGTGAAAACTGAAGTCATGACGGAGTACCGTCAGACCAAGGGTTTCGTACTGGTCGAGCGGCCAAATCACGTCCGTTTGAAAATTCAGGCGCCTCTCGCGCTGGCGACCGTATTCGATATGGTCTCAGACGGGCGCGAGTATCGCGTTTCGATTCCGATACAGAACAAGTTCCTGATCGGGGACCTGGACGCTCCAGCGAAGGACAAAAATGCGATTCTGAATCTCCGCCCCCAGGTGCTGATCACGGGGATGTTCGTGGATATCACGCGTTATTTGAACGATCCCCACGTGAAATCCACTTTCGAAGAGTTCAGAGAAGGTCGGCGCAGCTTTTACGTTTTCAGCTTTATCAACGTTGCCGGCCCTGAATCACATCTCGTGGAAAAACTGTGGATTGATCGGCTTAACCTTCAAGTGACCCGGAAACAGGTTTTCCGGAATGACGGAAAGGTTGAAACCGACGTGGAATATTCAGGCTATTCAGCTGGCGGGGATATCCGGTATCCTCAAGTCGTTCTTATTCAGCGCCCGATCGAAGATTATGCTTTGAAGATGACGTTCCAGAAGACATCGGTGAACGAAAAGCTCACTGACGATGCATTCAATCTGGAGCAGCCATCAGGATCTGAGTTGGTTCGACTGGAAGCCGAAGCCAGCACAGGAACGACACCTTATTAACCATATGAACAAGAAAATGATTATGGCCGGCCTCGCGGCACGGCCCGTTAGAACTACAGTAAGCATTTTGGCTGTTGCCCTCGAGGTCACCCTGATCCTCGTTGTTGTCGGGCTAACATCTGGAATTTCTTATGAAACCGGGAAACGCACCGAAGGCGTCGGAGCGGACATCATGTTCCAGCCGCCGAATTCGTCGCTGATTCTGGCGATCAATAACTCCACCATGCCGATCGCGCTCGAGAACAAGATCAAGGAAGTCGAAGGCGTGAAAGCAGTGGCTCCGGTGCAGACCCTGGTGAACTCCTCGTCAGGTCTCGAGATCATCTATGGCATCGACCCCCAGAAGTTCGATGCAGTCACTGGCGGCTTTATCTGGCACAAGGGCGGATACTTCAAGGCAACAGACGAGATCGTCGTTGACGATGTCTACGCGCTGGCGAAAAAAGTTGCCGTCGGGGACCAGGTCGAGGTGTTGAACCACAAGTTCAAGGTTTCCGGTATCATCGAGCACGGAAAAGGTGCCCGGCTGTTTATCTCGCAGCAAACCGCCCAGGAAATGACGGGAATGGTGAACCGGGCTTCCATGTTTTACGTCAAACTTAATGATCCGGACCAGGTCAACACGGTCATTGGTCGGATGGAAAAGGTGTTCCCCACATACGGGCTGCGTCCGCTGCGGGAATACGCGAAGCTGATGATGTCCACCAGCATGCCGGCACTGGATGCGTTCATAGAGACGGTGGTCTTTGTTGCCGTCTGCATCGGCGTGCTCGTGATCTTTCTATCGATGTACACAACGATTACAGAGCGGACTCGCGAGATCGGTATTCTGCGGTCGCTGGGCGGCTCGAAGCGGTTTATTATTGGACTGATCTTCCAGGAGTCCGCAGTCGTCTGCCTCATCGGCATTGTGATCGGAGTCGGTTCGAGCTTTCTGCTCGCGAGACTGGTACAGTTTATCTTCCCGACTCTCATTGTGATGATCACGCCGGACTGGATTCTCAAGGCGTCGTTCTTCGCGCTGGTCAGCGGTGTCATTGGATCCCTTTACCCTTCGATGAAGGCAGCCGCACAGGATCCGGTGGAAGCACTCGCATACGAATAATATTTGTGGTAAAAAATCTTTCTCATAGGTTTATGGAATGAAAAATTTGTTGGAAACAATTGATCTCCGAAAGACTTACAAGATCGGCAAAATCGAGGTCGAAGCTCTGCAGGGAGTAAACCTGCGAATCCGCGAAGGCGAGCTGGTCGCTATCATGGGACCCTCGGGCTGCGGAAAATCCACGCTGATGCATCTTCTGGGTGCCATGACCCGGCCGACAGCGGGAAAGGTTCTGATCGACGGCGACGACATCGCAGGCATGAACGACGGTCAACTCACCGAAGTGCGCCGCAATAAGATCGGATTTGTCTTTCAGAAGTTCAATCTGTTGCCAACGCTCACCGCGGGCGACAACATTGCCGTGGCCAGGCATATTCACGGCCGCGGGGGCCCCGAGCACGATCAGCACCTGGAGGAGATTCTCCAAATGTTGATGATCCAGGACAAGATGGGCCGCAGGCCTTCGGAACTCTCCGGAGGCGAGCAGCAGCGCGTGGCAATCGCTCGATCCGTGGCGAATCGCCCGGCTATCCTGCTGGCCGACGAACCGACCGGCAGCCTGGATACGAAGAACTCTGAAATCGTTTTGAACATGTTCCGGGAACTGAACCGCAGGTTTAGACAGACGATCATTCTGGTCACCCACAATCCCGAACTGGTTATTTACACCGACAGACTCATTGAGATGCGCGACGGAGTAATCGTCAGCGACAACGATCCGTTTCCCGAGGACACTGAAAGCGAACTGGCACAGCCTGCGCGCAGTGTATGAAGCGTTTCCTACTCTGGTCCTTTGAGCGAGGGTCCAAACAGTACGACGTCATTTGTGTCGTGATCCTCGCTTTCATCTTCCTCGTGCCTTCCTCAGTATTCCACGATCGTCCTGATTCCACGCGGGTTCCGGAAGATCAGCTCATCCGCCAGACGAATGATGATGACGGACACACGGTTTTCACCGTCAAAGTAAATACGAGCGAACAAGCTGCCGTGGAACAGCTCAAAGCATCGCTGCGTGCGCCTTTCAAGGTGTCACATACGGAGCCCGTGTACGACGCCAAGGGCGCGTTGGTCGCATATTCGATATGGATCGAGAGGTAAGGAACATGAGGGCATTAAACACAAAGACACAAAGGCACAAAGGAAGGCCGCCTGGAAAACGCTGGCTAAAATCCGCGACTCCCTTTGCGGCCTTCCTTTGTGCCTTTGTGTCTTTGTGTTTAATGCTCTCGGTACAGGCCAGCCAGGGTACTTATACGCTCGATCAGGTCCTCACCAAGGTGGGTGACGCGGGCAAGTCGTTCCGTTCGATGCAGGGCAACCTGGAGCGTACGAAGGTTACTGTTCTTGTGAATGACAAATACATGGACAGCGGAACCGTGTACTTCGCTCGCAACGGTAGAGATCCGCGAATCAAGATCGAGATCAACAAGCCCGAAGAGCAGCGCATGTTGATCGACATGGGCAAGGCCCTTCTTTACTACCCGAAACTGAAGCAGGTTCAGGAATACAACCTTGGGAAGAACCAGGACAAGGCGGAATTCATGCTCATCGGTTTCGGCCAATCCAAAGAGGACATCGAGAAGGTCTACAATACCGCTCTGCGCGGCGAAGAAACCATTGATGGCCGGAAGACCAGTATTCTCGAGCTCAAGCCCAAGGATCCGAAGGCATCGGCGCTGTTCACGAGTATTCAGTTGTGGATCGACCAGGAGCGATGGATTCCAATTCAGATCAAAACGACGGAAGCCAGCCGCGATTACATGATCATGAAGTTCACGAACATCAAAATGAACGTGAACCTTCCGGCATCCACCTTTGATTTGAAGCTTCCGAAGGACGTTCAGAAGGTCAAGATATAACTGTAGCGGCGGTCTATGACCGCCGGCGGTCATAGACCGCCGCTACGGAGCCGCTGCGCTCTTTCGCAGCCGCTCATCTGCTGAAAGTTCCCGCCACGTGTACCAGATCCGCTGAGCTACAGTCCAGTTCGACAGGATGGCCATCACCCACAGAACGGGCGCCATCTTGTCGAACAGCGATCCGATAATCATCAATACAATTCGCTCGGGTCTCTCGAGGAACCCCACTTTACAGGCCGGGATCAGGGATTCAGCGCGCGCTCGGGTGTAGCTTGTAAGGACGGAGCCGATGAGAACGAGGCCGGTGAGGCCGACATAGAAGATTCGGTCGATCTTTGCATACCAGATGATCAGCCCCAGCAGCAGCAAAAGATCCGAGTAGCGATCGATGACGGAGTCGAAGAATGCTCCGAACTTTGTCACCCGTTTCGTGCGGCGCGCGACTTCGCCGTCAACGATGTCGAAAATGCCGGCGAACACGATGACCAGTCCCGCCCACAGGAATATCCCCTTGGCGAACAAGACCATCGCAAAGATGTTGATGACCATGCCGATGAGCGTGAGGACGTTGGGATGGATGCGCAAACTCGACAGCCCCATCACGAGAGAATCGACAATGCGTTTTCCGCCGGCGCCGATCCGGCCGCTGATGGAAGTGGGTTGTTGCGTCAGATTATTCTGCATCGTGCATCGTGGTGAAGCGGATGATTTCGAAAGTGCGGGTTCCCGAAGGAATCTTTACTTCCACGGTCTCGCCTTCACGCTTGTTTAAGAAGCTTCGTCCAATCGGGGACGTTGTCGATATCAGCCCCGCGTCGGCATTTGTGTCTTCGCTTGTCACAAGCTTGTAGGTGACTTCCTCGTTCTTGTCCACATCCAGCACCACTACCTTCGATCCCAGGGAGATCCGGTCTCGAGGAATCTTGTCGAAGTTGATCATCGACAAGTCCGCCACCCGCTGCTTGAGCTGACCCAGGCGGACCCGGACGAAATCCTGACGCTCGCGGGCGGCCTGATAATCGGCATTCTCGCTGAGGTCACCCAGGGCGGCCGCCGTTTTGAGGGCCCTCGGCAATTCTTCCCGCAGTTCCTTTTCGAGGGTCTGAATTTCTTCTTCAAGCTTTTTCTTAATGTCGCTACTCATGAAATTCGCCCTAAAACAATTTGAAGTTGATCGTCAAAAACTTCTTTGGGTTCTGTCTGAAATCGTACAACAGTTTGAGGACCTCCGATGAGGTCTGATTGAGGCTGTTGTAGAGCGTCGGATCCTTGATGAACTTTCCGGCGGTGCCCTCGCCGTTTTGAACGGCAGAAACCATAGTCTGGAATTGTTTCATGGTCTCGCGAAAATCGTTGTACAACGCCTCGTCTTTCGACAATTTTCCAAGCGTGCCTTCACCGCGGTCGATACGATCGGTGATCGCCTGCATCCGGCCCAGTATTTGATCAGTCTTGTGGTATACGGCAGGATCGTTGATGAATTTGCCGGCCGTTCCTTGACCGTGCTCGATGTTGCCTACAAGCGTGTCCATGCGCTCGACCATCGTGTTGACTCTCCGATAAAGCTCGTCATCGGACACCAGCTTGCCCACGGTCCCATTGCCGGTCCGCAGGTCACGCACGAAACCGTTGGCTTCAAGCGTCGCTCGATTGATGTTGTCGAAGATGGCAGAGTCCGTCAGAAGCTTACCCAGCGTGCCTTCGCCACGATCGATACGATCGGTCATGCGCTTGAACTGATTGCTGAGCTCCTGCAGGTTGGCAACGAAGTCGTTGGTGCCCTGGACGATTTTTGCGATATCGCCCGCCTCGGTGCCCTGCAGATATCCGCCCTCCGGCACGACCTGGCCGTCCTCTGTCCCACGTGTGATGTCCACGTACTTGTCCCCGAGCAAGCCGATGGTGCCGATGGTGAGCATGGAGTCGGTGCGGATGATGTTCTTGTACTTTTCATCGAGCCGCAATTCGACTTCGACGGCCTTTTTCGGATCCGCCTGCATCGAGATACTCACCCTCCGGACATTCCCGATCGTGACGCCTTCAAGTTGCACCTCGGCGCCGGCTTTCAGGTTGTTGGCGTTTTGGAAGTACGCAAAAACGTTGTACTTCGGCGTCAGAAAGCCCGACGAACCGCCGATGAAAAAGATCCCGAGGGCGAGAAGCGCGAAACTGGTAATTACGAGTATGCCGACTCGTAATTCAGTCCAGGCGAGTGATCGACGTTGAGCCATTGTATCCTCCGTTTAGAATAGCGGCCGTCAGGCAAGAAAACGCTTGATGTATTCATCCTCCGACTTGCGTAATACCTCGTCGGGTCCTTCAAATATTATCTTTCCGTCGCGGAGCAACAAGAAGCGCGTGTTTGCGATACATAAGAAATTGTCTTCAGTCCGAAATTTGATTTCGTGGTCGCCGTTTGTGGCGTATTCGGTGGCGAGCGTAAACGCATCGCGCATCCGGTGCGTGACGAATACACCGGTAACACTTTTTATGTCGCGCAGCGCAATGATCAGTTCGTTGATCTTTCGCGAAGTTATTGGATCGAGGCCTGCCGTCGGTTCGTCATAGAGCATGATTTGCGGCTCGGTGATCAGCGCGCGTGCGAGCGCGACACGACGCTTCATCCCGCCGGAGAGTTCCGACGGCCATTTATCGATGGCATCTTCGAGCCCGACGAAGCCGAGGACTTCGCGGACTTTGCGGTCGATTTCTTCTTCGTCGACGCCTTCCTCGTAGAGCCGGAACCCCACGTTTTCGCGTACGGTGAGCGAGTCGAACAGCGCGGATTCCTGAAACACCATTCCGATCTTCTTCCGGACGTGAGCGAGCTGTTGTTCGTCCAGCTTCGTGATGTCTTCGCCATCAACAAGGATCGTTCCTTCATCCGGCTTGTCCAGCCCCATGATCAGTTTGAGAATCGTGGATTTTCCGGAGCCGCTGGCGCCGATGATGATTTTGGTCGCGCCCTTGAACACTCGGAATGAAACACCATTGAGAACAGCTTTGTTCTCGTAAAACTTCACGACGTCCTTTACCTCGAGGATTGGTTCGATCATCGCGTGTAGGCCAGAATGATTCGGGTTAGAAACAGATCGGAGACGATAATCAGGATCGATGATGCGACTACCGCCTGTGTTGTCGATCGGCCCACTCCCTGTGTTCCTCCATACGTTCGGAGACCACAATGACAGCTTACTATGGCAAGGGTCGCGCCAAATACCAGCGGCTTGAGCAATCCGCCGAATAGATCCATATACCGCAGGGAATCCCATGCGCGGTTCAGGTACAGGTTGGGAGTGATATTCAGGACGAAGACCGAAGTGAACAGTCCTCCCAGGATTCCCATGGCATCAGCAACGATGGTGATGACCGGCAGCATCGAAATAGTTGCAAGCAAGCGAGGAACCACCAGCTTTTTGATGGGATCCGTGCCCAATGCGCGCATTGCGTTGATTTGTTCGGTCACCAGCATCGAACCGAGTTCCGACGCGATGCCGGAACCAACACGGCCTGCCACCATCAGGGACGCCAGAACGGGCCCCAGTTCCCTCACCAGCGAAACGGCCACCAGCGCTCCCGTATAGCCGACAGCACCAAACGTGGACAACGTTTTGGAGGTCTGTAGCGTGAGAACTGCGCCGGTAAAGAATCCCGTCAGCATGACCACAGCCAGGGACCCAACTCCGATGAGCTCCATCTGGATCAGAATGTCGCGCACGTAGTGGGGTCGCCTGAAGATGGAGCCGAAGGCCTTTGCTGCCAGCAAGGACACATCCTGCACTTCCTTGACGGCAGCTGTCGGCGAGAGAGGCATCGCAGGCAATCGTACCAGAAAATGGGGGTCGTAGCCCTATTTACCCCCTGCTATACTCGACGCATGCTGAGCTTTCACACGGCCGGAGAGTCGCACGGGCAGGCCCTGATAACACTGGTGGAGGGCATTCCGGCCCACCTGGCTGTCGATTTCGAATTCATCGACAACGAACTGAGACGCCGGCAGAAGGGCAACGGCCGCGGCGGCCGGATGAAGATCGAGCGCGACCAGGTTCGATTCCTCTCCGGTGTACGTCAGGGGAAGACCCTCGGTAGTCCCATCGCCATGATGATCGAGAATCGGGACTGGCCCAATTGGGAAGAAATCATGTCCGTGCGCGAGATCGCAGGCGACGCGGCCACAAAGCGCCGCGTGACCCGGCCCCGGCCGGGCCACACCGACCTCTCCGGGTCGCTGAAATTCAATCACACGGACGCCCGCAACATTCTGGAGCGATCCAGTGCCCGAGAGACTGCGGCACGGGTGGCCGCCGGCGGAATGGCCAAAGTTTTCCTCCGGGCGTTTGGTGTCGAGGTTCTGAGCCATACCACGGCGATCGGCAGCGTCCGGACCCCTGAGGACTTCAAGGTCTCATGGGACCAACTCGAAGCCGTTCGCGACGACGATGTCGTTCGCTGCGTCCTTCCGGAATTCTCGGACGCCATGGTCAAGGAAATCGAAATGGCTCAGAAGGATGGCGATACGTTGGGCGGAACGTTCGAGGTCCTTGCTCGAAATGTACCCACCGGGCTCGGCTCCCACACCGCCTGGGATTTGCGGCTCGATGGCCGCCTTGCCCAGGCGATCATGTCCGTGAACGCCGTCAAGGCTGTTGAAATAGGCGAGGGTGTTCGGGTGGCCTTTAGTCGGGGGTCACTCGCGCACGACGAGATCGCCTACGATACCGAACAACGCCGGTTCTACCGGCTGTCGAACCGGGCCGGGGGGATCGAAGGCGGTATTTCGAACGGCGAGGATGTTCGCGTCGTGGGATACCTCAAACCCATTCCAACCCTGAAGAAAGCCCTGCGTTCGGTGGACATGATTTCCAAGGAACCCTTCCTCGCACAACATGAACGATCCGATACTTGTACGGTTCCCGCGGCCGGTGTCATTGGTGAAGCGATGGTCGCCCTTGTCCTCGCCAACGCGTTTCTCGAGAAATTCGGCGGCGATTCCATGCAGGAAGTTACACGAAACTACGAGGGATACCTGACGCAATTGCGCGAGTACCCGGGTTAATATGGACCTATGATCCGACCGATTGTTCTCTGGGGATCCGAAGTGCTGGAGACACCTTCGGCGCCCGTAACCAATGTCACGCAAGCTGAAATCAAACTCGTCAAGGACATGATCGAAACCATGTACAAGGCGCCGGGCGTGGGTCTGGCTGCCCCGCAAGTCGGCGTGTCCAAACGCATTATGGTGACGGATGCAAGCGCGGGTGAAAAGACGGACCATCTCATTACCATCATTAATCCGGAAATCATTGCGACTGAAGGCGAACAGTACGAGGAAGAAGGGTGCCTGAGTATTCCCGGATTTTCCGCGACCGTCGTCCGTCCGAAGAAAGTTGTTCTGCGCGGCGTGGACCTCAACGGAAAGGAGATCATTGTCGAAGGTTCTGATCTCCTTGCTCGCGCTTTCAGCCACGAGATGGATCACCTCAACGGTGTCTTCTTTCTGGATCACCTCAGTTTCGTCAAGCGCGACATGATCAAGCGCCGAATCAGGAAGCTCATCAAACAGGGCAAGTGGGAATAAAACTCGCTTTCATGGGCAGCGCGACATTCGCTTTGCCCACACTACGGGGCCTTTTCGAAAAAGGTTACGAAATCGCCGGCGTTATTACGCAGCCGGACAAACCCGGCGGCCGCGGCCAGGAGCTCCAGGAACCGCCGGTCAAGAAGGCTGCGTTTGACCTGCACTTGCCTATCTACCAGCCCCGGTCCCTGAAGAACGATGAAACACGCGCGCTATTCGAGGCGCTGGCCCCTCAGATGATCGTTGTGGTCGCCTACGGCAAGATCCTTCCTTCATGGTTGCTCAAGCTCCCTTCGTATGGCTGCATCAACCTCCACGGCTCGCTTCTTCCGAAATACCGCGGCGCGGCGCCCGTTCACTGGGCGATTGCGAACGGGGAGACGAAAACGGGAGTTTGCACCATACAGCTCGATGAAGGACTGGACACCGGGCCCGTCTTTCTCTGTGAAGAGACGCCCATTGGACCTGAGGAGACCGTACAGCCAGTGTACGATCGTCTTGGAGTGATAGGTGCGGGCGTCATGCTGAACACAGTGCAGGGAATCCTGAGTGGAACACTCGAGCCCCGCCCGCAGGACAATTCCGGCGCGAGCCTGGCGCCGATTCTTACAAAAGAGCACGGCTTTATTGACTGGAAGATGCCGGCTGCGGACATCCACAATCGTATCCGAGCTTTCAATCCCTGGCCGGGAATGGTCACCCGATTTCGAGGCGGAACTTGCAAGATTCTCGCGTCTAAAGTGGGTGGCGTGCATCCGAATCCGGAGGCCGGAATGCTGGTCAGTGCCAAACGCTCGCTGGCCGTTGTCTGCGGCGACTCGGCCCTGCTGGAGATTCTCCTGATACAACCGGAAAACCGAAAGCCCGTTTCCGGTCCGGACTTTGCGAATGGCGCGCGCATCCGGGCTGGTGAAAAATTCGAACCCGTGATGGATAATGGAGTGTCATGAGCGATAGCGAAGATCCCGAAATCGAAAGCGTCGAACTCGAGCCCAAGCCCCGGCAGGAGAGCCAGTTTTCACGCTGGTCCGGTATAACGCTCATGGTGGCCATCCTGTGCGTTGCCGGAATCCTGAGCGCGTTGACAGCGATGCGATTCGCCATCCGGGGGCGTGAAGTGGTGGTGCCATCGCTGATAGGGACAAAGGAAGACCAGGCGGCGGACATCCTGTCGAGGAACGGCTTGACGTTGAAGGTTGTTTCCAGCAAGCGTTTCAGCTCCGAGATACCTGAGGGCCACGTGCTGGAGCAGATTCCCCCCAGCGGCACAAGGCTGAAGACAGGCCGCAGCGTCAGGGTGCTCCTTTCCGTGGGCCCACGCCGATTCGCTGTACCGAATCTGGCGGGAACCAGCCTTCGGGCGGCACAGTTGACGCTCTCCCAGCGCCGGCTGACGCTGGGCAACACGTTGTACGCGCACACACCGGAGGGCGAACCGTCCACCGTGACGTACCAATCACCGAGGCCAGGTACGGAAGAGGGGAGCGATCCGTCAGTGAACGTCCTTATTTCACTTGGCCCGCCGGCGCAAGACTTCATCATGCCCGATCTGATAGGCAAGCCCGCCGAAGTTGTGTCGACTCGCGCACGGAACGAGGGTTTCAAGATTGGAAAAATCAACTACAGGAAGTACCCGGGGGTCGATGCCGGCGTCATTATTCAGCAGAAGCCGCAGGCCGGCTATCGGATATCGAAATCGGACCTTATTCTCCTGGACGTGAGCCAGTGAGCATTCGAATCGCCCCGTCGATCCTTTCGGCGAACTTTGCGGCGCTGGGTGAAGACATCCGCACAGTGGAGGAGGCAGGCGCCCATTTGCTCCATGTGGACGTGATGGACGGCCATTTCGTGCCGAACATCACCATCGGCCCGCCAGTCGTGAAATCCATCCGGAAGGTGACCAAACTGCCTCTGGACGTGCATTTGATGATCTCCGATCCCGATAAGTACATCCCGGCCTTCGTCGATGCCGGTGCGGACATGTTGACCGTCCACGTTGAAGCGACGGTCCATCTGGACCGAACCCTGAATTTTATCCGCTCACACAACGTTGGCGCCGCAGTCTCAATCAATCCAGCAACACCACTTGTGGCCGTCGAGCATGCCCTCGGTTTGGCTGATATGTTATTGATCATGAGTGTGAACCCCGGCTTTGGGGGCCAGAAATTCATTCCGTATACGCTGGAGAAAATCCGCCAGGCACGGCAGATTATCGAAAGCCGCAACTATCGATGTATTATCGAGGTCGATGGAGGGATTGATACAAGTAACTTGCCTGATGTCATCGCAGCCGGCGCTCAGGTTCTGGTGGCCGGAACAGCCATTTTCCATGCGCCTGATCCTGCCCGGAAAATCAAGGAAATGCTGGAAATAGCCGCACCGCTCGGCTATCATGCTAAGTACGTTTGAGAGGGGTGGAAGTCCTGTAACCCTTAGTCGGACCGATATTTACCTCTAGAGGTTTTGAATGAGGAAGCTTCTGATTTTGCCATTGTTTTGCCTTCTGCTGAGTTGCGGCGGAAAGAACGTAGCGACGGATGCACCGGGCAATAACCTGGACGAGCCTGATAAGGTTCTTTTTGACCGCGCCAAGCGGGATCTGGACAAAAACAAGTTTACCGTTGCGCGGCTGACTCTGCAGACGCTCATCAACACATATCCCGACAGCGAGTTTCTGCCGCAAGCCAAGTACGCCCTCGCCGAGTCCTTCTATCGCGAAAATTCGAGCGGGGCCATGAACCAGGCCGAAGCGGAATTCAAGGACTACATTACGTTCTTTCCTACAAGTGAACTGGCCGACGATGCTCAGTTAAAGGTCGCCATGACTCATGTCCGGCGGATGGAAAAGGCCGACCGGGATCGGACGCAGGCGCTTCTCGCCGAGGCCGAATTCAAGACGATGGTCGAAACCTATCCGGACAGTCCTCTACTCGACGAGGCTAAAACGAAGCTACGTGCGGTCCAGGAAGTTCTCGCCGACGGCGTGCTCAGGATCGGCAATTTTTATTTGCTGAGAAAGTCTTATCCGGCGGCGGTGGATCGCTACCAGGAAATCCTGAAGAAGTATCCTGATTTTTCCAGGGCCCCGGATACACTCTTCAATCTTGCGGAAGCCTTCCGGCATGCCAATAACCCCGAGAGCGCCATCTACTATGCGCGCATCGTGAGCGAATATCCGCTCTCGGACCACGTCAACGAGGCGAAGGAACGGTTAACCGCCATGAACCAGCCGATTCCGGAGCCGAATCCTGTCGCTCTGGCGCGCGCGGGACAGGCCGCGCGCGACGACAAAGGGATCCTCGGAAAGATGTTCGGCGTGTTTAGCCGCCGCCCTCCGGTTCCTACCGATACGGAAGCGGCCTCTGAGGAGGGTTCTGGCGAGCAGCCGACGGACAGTAAGAACGGCAGCGGCACGTTCACGCTCGATCCAAAGGTGGTACAACCGGGCAAGGCACCGGCCCCGGCAAAGAAGTAACCGCTGAACCGGAGGAGACAAAAAATGGGGTCGTAGCCATTGGGGAAATAGCCGCGAATTACGCGGATTACGCGAATGGGCGCATCAAAGAATTCCTTGGTGCGCCCATTCGCGTAATCCGCGTAATTCGCGGCTATTTCCCCGTCCTACGACCCCGTTTCTCTCAAAAATATGAGACGAACCATCCTTCTGGCTGACGACAGCCCAACGATTCGGCGCCTCGTTACGCAAACCTTTGCAGACGGAGACTTCGAAATCGTATCCGTGAGCAATGGCGAGGCGGCCATTAAGAAATTCGATGAAGTGCGCCCCAGCGTGGTTCTGGCGGATATCTACATGCCGGGAAAGAATGGATACGAAGTCTGCAGCTACATTCGGAATCATCCCACGCTCGGTACAACACCTGTGGTCCTTCTTGTTGGAGCCTTCGACGCCTTCGATGAAGAGAATGCGAAACAGGCAGGGGCCACCGCGAACATTACGAAGCCGTTCGAGCCGGGCGCTCTAACGGAGCTGGTGCTGTCTATCCTCCCGGCGGAGGCCGCGCCACCGGCGCCACAGGCGCCTGTTGTTGCAGAGAAGGTGCAGGAGGACTCCGACCTGCTCGGTCTGGGCGAGATCTTCCACGACGAAGAACCTGCGGCAGCCGCCTTCACGGGTCCCGCCGGATCGATGACAGAGGAAGAGATCGATCGGATTGCTGATCGTGTGATTCAGAAGCTGTCCACCCAGGTCATCGAGAGCATCGCCTGGGACGTCGTGCCCGACATCACCGAGAAAGTCGTTCGAGAGGAATTGAAACGATTACATGAAGGCTGAAATCCCCAAGACATACGACGCGCGTGAAGTGGAGGGCCGTTGGTATCAGTGGTGGGAGTCCAAAGGCTTTTTCCGCGCGGATGCAAAGTCCACGAAACCCGTGTTTGCCATCGTGATTCCGCCTCCGAATGTCACGGGTTCGCTGCACATGGGGCACATGCTGAATCACACGGTTCACGATGTGATCGTGCGCCGGAGACGCATGATGGGCTTCAATACCCTGTGGCTTCCCGGCATGGACCATGCGGGGATCGGAACTCAGAATGTCGTCGAGAAAGAACTCAAGAAAGAAGGACTGACGCGTCACGACCTCGGACGAGAGAAATTCATCGAACGCGTCTGGCAATGGAAAGAGCAATACGGCGGAATCATCCTGAAGCAGATTCGCCGCATCGGGGCTTCGTGCGACTGGTCGCGCGAACGATTCACATTCGATGAAGGTTTGTCGCGCGCTGTCCGCGAGGTTTTCGTCAGTTTATATGATGAAGGCTTGATCTACCGGGGCAAGCGCCTGATCAACTGGTGCCCGCGATGCGGCACGGCCCTGTCGGATCTCGAGACGATCTACGAACCCGTCGACGCGAAACTCTATTTCATCCGATATCCGCTGAAGGGGCGCGAGGGCGCTTTCATTGAGGTAGCCACGACACGGCCGGAAACCATGCTTGGAGATACAGCCGTCGCCGTCAACCCGAAAGACGAGCGCTACAAGCAGTTCAAGGGGCAGGCCGTGATCCTGCCTTTGCTGCACCGCGAGATTCCGATAATTGAAGACACGCTCGTGGATCCCGCCTTCGGCACGGGTGCGGTGAAAGTCACACCTGCGCACGATCCGGCCGACTTTGAAATGGGTCAGCGCCACAATCTCGCCCAGATCAGCGTCATTAACGAGGATGCGAAGATCACGGCCGAGGGCGGTCCTTACCAGGGCCTGGATCGAAGCGAGGCGCGCAAGCGAGTTGTTGCCGACCTTGAAGCGCAGGGGTTGCTCTCGCGGACGGAGTCTCTGCTCCACAATGTGGGTCATTGCCAGCGCTGCAGCACCGTCGTCGAGCCGCTCCTGTCGACGCAATGGTTCGTTAAAATCAAGCCGCTCGCGGAGCCGGCATTAGCTGCCGTCGAGGATGGCCGCACTCAATTCGTCCCGCCGAACTACGCGAAGACGTACTTCGAATGGATGCGCAATATCCGGGACTGGTGCATCTCGCGTCAACTCTGGTGGGGCCACCGGATTCCCGCATGGTACTGCGACGATTGCGGCGAGATGATCGTTTCACGTACGGACATCGAGCGATGCCCGAAGTGTCCTTCCTCGAAGGTTCGCCAGGATCAGGACGTGCTGGACACGTGGTTCAGCTCCGGTCTCTGGCCGTTTTCAACGCTGGGCTGGCCGGATCAGACGGATGACCTCAAGGTGTTTTATCCGGGCACGCTCCTGATTACGGCATACGACATTATCTTTTTCTGGGTCGCCCGAATGATGATGTTCGGCCTGAAGTTCATGAATGATGTTCCTTTCAGGGCCGTCTACATTACCGGGCTAATTCGCGATGCCGAACGCCAGAAGATGTCGAAGTCGAAGGGCAACGTCGTGGATCCCCTCGAAATCTGCGACCAGTTCGGCACTGACGCCGTGAGGTTTGCGCTGGCCCGGATGGGCGCCCCGGGCACGGACATCTCGGTTTCCGAAGAGCTGTTCGACAGCTACCGCGCTTTCGCCACAAAGATATGGAATGCCGCGCGATTCATATTCCGCTACGTGGATGAATCGGATCGTCTGCCTTCGCTTGCCGAGCTGAAGCAGTCCAACCTGCCGCTGGTGGATCGATGGATCTTGTCGCGGCTGGCACGGGCGACTGAGCAAGTGAACCGATCCATCGAGCAGTACAATCTGCACGAAGCCGGCCGCCATATCTATGGGTTCTTCTGGCACGGGTTCTGCAACTGGTATATCGAGATGAGCAAGCTGCATCCCGAGCGGTCGAAGCCGACGCTCCTGTATGTTTTCGAGAGTGCACTACGCCTGTTGCATCCGTTCATGCCGTTTATTACGGAGGAGCTCTGGCAGAACCTGCCGCACAAGGGCGAATCGATCGTCATCGCGCCGTATCCGGAATTCGATCCGGAGCTGGTGGACGAAGGGGTCGAGGCGCAAACCGAATTGATTCAGGAAATCGTGGTCAAGGTACGGAATATCCGCGCCGAGATGAATGTCGACGCGAGGCAGACGGTGCCCGTTCGCGTTGCGACGACAGACCCCGAATTGAGCCGGCTTCTTTCCGACGCTCGCGAATACATTTTCAAGCTGGCCCAGGTGAGCCAGGTGGAGCTCGTTCCGCAGTTGAGCGGAGGCAAGCTGGCCGCGCAGGCGGTGGCCGGGGGACTGGCGCTGGAGGTCCCTCTGGCCGGCTTGATCGACGTGGAGTCGGAGCGCGCGCGCCTGAACAAGGAAATCGAAAAGGTGCGCGGCCAGATTCAAGCCCACGAGCGAAAGCTCTCGAATGCCAGCTTCGTGGATAAAGCTCCGCCGGAAGTCGTCGAGGAAAACCGCCGCCGCCTGGCGGACTATCAGGACCAGGCCGCGAAATTAACAGAGGCCTTGAAACGTCTGGGGTAGGGGTAACGCTACCGGAACGAGAATTTGTTTCTCGTTGCGGTCTTAGCGGCGGAGCGGCGACAGAGTGTAGCCCCGGGCGCCAGAAGGTGTGAATGAAATGCGCTCGTTGCGGTTTTAGCCGCGGAGCGGCGACAGAGTGTAGCCCCGGGCGCAAGCCCGGGGTAAACAGTAACCCTGGATTCCAGCCCCAGAGGGGCGAAAGATTCGAATGGATTCGAGGAATCTTGCGCCCCTGCGGGGCTGGGACTTCGACACTATTCCATCCACGGGCTTGCGCCCGTGGCTACATTCTTACGCCGCTCCGCGGCTGCTGCGGCGGCACTCAGAATCAATTTTCAGTTCTCCATGAATGCCATTGACCTGACCCTTCTACACGACATGCTGCTCGCCGCGCTCCGCGAAGACGTGGGCACAGGCGACATCACCTCACGCTCAACGATTCCTCCTGATGCCCGCGCCACCGGCCGATACACGACGAAACAGCCACTCGCTGTTGCCGGACTTCCTGTCGTTCAGGAGATCGTCCGGCTCGTCGATCCTGATGTGGAATTCAAGGGCGTTTCAGCAGATGGCGCTTCCGTTGCCGCCGGGACCGTTCTGGCCGAAATCCGCGGCCTCGCTCGCCCGATACTCACCGCCGAGCGCACTTCGCTGAATCTCCTGCAGCGAATGTGTGGGATAGCCACCCTCACCCGGCAATACGTCGTCCGCATTCAGGGCACGCGAGCTCGCATCGTCGACACCCGCAAGACGGCCCCAGGACTGCGGGTGCTGGACAAGTATGCGGTCGCTTGCGGTGGAGGAATGAATCACCGCATGGGCCTGTTCGACGGTGTTCTCATCAAGAACAACCACCTCGCTTTTCATGCCTCGCCCGCTGAAGCGATAAAGGAGGCCCGAAGCCACCTCGGTCATCTGGTGAAAATCGAGGTGGAGGTCCGAAACCTGGATGAACTCCGCGCTGCCATCGATTCCGGGGCCGAGGTCATTCTTCTCGACAACTTTGACCCGCAGCAGACCCGAAGGGCCGTCGAGGTTGCAGCCGGCCGGGTTCCGCTCGAGTCATCCGGCGGCATTACGCTCGACACCGTCCGCAGCTTCGCCGAAGCCGGTGTCGATTACATTTCCGTCGGCGCTCTCACCCATTCCGTCTCCGCTGTCGATATTCACCTTCGCGTGACGCCTGGATAAATCCATGGACCGGAAACTCGACGAGCTTCTCCACGCCCTCATGCAAAACATGATGATCACAGTTTCCGGTGAAAAGCTGGCACGGGACCTCGGCGTCTCCCATTCAACGCTGCAACGATGGATCGACAAGCTTCGCGAGGCCGGCATCGAGATTCGGGGCGAGCTCTTTACAGGCTATCGGCTGGTTCGCCTGCCCGACGTGCTCCTTCCCCAGTTGATCCGGCCGAGGCTGCGAACGGCGGAGATCGGCAGGAATCTCTACCACTTCTACAGCGTGGATTCGACGAACGCTTTTGCGGCGCGGCTTCTCGCTCATGGCCGCAAAGTTCCCGAAGGCACCCTCATCATCGCGGAAGCTCAGACCGAAGGAAGGGGACGGCTCGGGCGGAGCTGGCATTCGCAGCGCGAAGCCGGACTCTATTTTTCCATGGTTCTTTTTCCAAAGGCGCCGCCGAGCCTCGCGCCGCTGTTTACTCTGGGCACAGCGGTAGCCATGCACAACGCTATTGAGCGCGACACGCGCCTCGATGTCGATATCAAGTGGCCGAACGACCTTCTGATCGATGGTAAGAAGATGTGCGGAATACTTTCCGAGATTCAAGCTGAAGTGGACCTCGTCCGGACCATGATCATCGGCGTGGGCGTGAACGTGAATCACGAAAGCCTGCCGGAAGAGATCGCCGGACGGGCGACATCGCTGCGCATCGCTTCCGGGCGAATCCAATCTCGCCTGGAGATTCTGCTCGAGTTCCTGGAAGAGTTCGAACGTCTTTATATGGCATTTGAACGAAAAGGTCCTCGAACCATCATTGATCAGTGGACACGTCTCTCGAGCTTTGCCCAGGGTCGAAAGATCGAGATTCACGACGGAGTCCGCAAGATAGCCGGCGTGACGCGCGGCTTGAATCCTCTCGGCGCTCTCCGTATCGAACAAAAAGACGGCAGCGTGGAAGAGGTTTATAGCGGCGACCTTGTGAAGTGGGAATAGGCTAACGTAACAGTTGACAAAAGCCGATTGTCTCTAATGGCGCCGTGTCATAATGCTTGATACTGATTATTCAAAGACTTGGAGACGATTCGATGCGTCGGACACTAGCTCTTTCTTTGATTTCCCTCACCTTTCTGCTCGGCTGCAGCCGGCCAAACAAGCCCTCGGACAAGGGTGCCGCCGGCGGCCCTCCGGTCCAGGGCGACTGGGCCGTCGTTCGGTATGAGGCCGAACCGGATGTTCTGAATCCCCTTCTGAACCGGTCAGCTCTTTCAGGTTACGTACTATACGGCGTGAACAGTTCACAAGTTTATGAGTACCTGATGAACTATGATCCGAAGACCTGGTCGATGACGAACGGTTTGCTGGTGGAAGGGCCTCCTGAGGTTTCGGCGGACCATCTGACGTACACATTTAAGGTCCGCGACGGAGTGAAGTGGCACGACGGTCAGCCATTCACCGGTGAAGACATTCTTTTTACATTCAAAGCCGCCATGTGTCCGTCTGTAGACTCGGCGGTTTATCGAACCTACCTGACCGATCTCAAAGATGTTCAACTTGAAGGGCGCACAATACGATTTCAGATGTCCAAGGCGAACGTCTTCAATCAATTCAGTCTGGCCAATATTCTCGCAATTCTTCCCAGGCATGTGTTCGATCCGGATGGGCTGCTCGATGGGTTTGGTTTCAAAGACATCATTGGACCGAAAGGAAAGACTGATCCCAAAATCAAGAAGTTCGGGGAGCAGTTCAACAATCACCCGGCGAATCGAGCCCCGATTGGAACCGGTCCCTACAAGTTTGAAAAGTGGGATACCGGCAGAGAAATTGTCCTGGCGAGAAATGACAATTATTGGGGGCAAAAAGGATATCTGGACAAGATTGTTATTCGCATCATCGGCGACTATCCCGCCGCATTGACGGCACTGAAGGCCGGTGAAGTGGACCTCATGGGTCGCCTTCTGCCGGTGCAATATGCCCAACAGACGAGCGGCCCGGCATTCGACGAGCAGTTTGCGAAGACGAAGTACTCGATTCCAGGCTATTTCTACATCGGGTGGAATGAGGACCGTCCATTCTTTAAAGACAAGCGCGTGCGCCAGGCTTTGACAATGCTGGTGGACAGGCAGACCCTCATCGACAAGGTTCGGTACGGTCTCGGCAGAATCGGTGTAGGCCCACTCAATCCGAACTCCAGAGATTTCAACACTAACATTAAACCCTTGCCATACGATCCCAAGCGCGCCGCCGAGCTGCTCGACGAAGCGGGTTGGAAAGATCACGACGGTGATGGTGTCCGCGACAAGGATGGAGCGAAATTCAAGTTCGAATTCCTGGGCGCGAACAACAGTACGCTCCTTCCACAGCTCCTACCGATTCTGCGAGACGAATTTCGTAAGGCCGGGATCGAAATGACGGAGCGGATCGTCGAATTTAACGTGATGCAGAATGCGCTCAAAGAGCACCAGTTCGACGCCAGCAGCCTCGGCTGGAGCGTGGATCTTACTCAGGATCCGTATCAGGTCTGGCACTCCAGCTCTGCCTTGAATGGTGGATCCAATTACGTCAATTTCAAGAACGCAGAATCGGATCGGATGATTGAGCAGGCCCGCCTGGAGTTTGACGACGCAAAGAGAACGCAAATCTACTGGCGATGGCAGGAGCTGATTCACGAAGAACAGCCGTACACGTTCCTGTACTATCAGGAGGAAGGCGCTGCCTACAGCAAGAGATTCCAAAATGTGACGTGGTGGCCGCTTCGGCCTGGTTACGATTTGATTTCGTGGTTCGTGCCGAAAGGCTTGCAGAAGTACGGGACAACGCCCGCTCCCTAGTGATTTTGAAATTGGACGAATCAAGAATTAGCCGCGAATTACGCAGATTACGCGAATGGGGCGCATCAAGAATTTTTGTTGCGCCCCATTCGCGTAATCTGCGTAATTCGCGGCTAATTCTTGATTTGTCCAATTTCAAAACCTCCTCTCGCAGACTCAGGACCCCAGGGGATGCCTAGCTATTTTGTTAAACGTCTCCTGTTGATTGTTCCCACTTTGCTGGGAATCTCGATCATTTCGTTCCTCATTATTCACCTGGCGCCCGGCGATCCGGCAGAGTTGAGCGCGGGAGAAGGCTCACGTGCAATCGGAGACCAGGCGTTAGCTGCACAAATTATCCAGGAAACCCGGGCGCTCTACGGTTTGGACCAGCCTCTGCATGTCCAATATTGGCGGTGGCTCAAACGAATCCTCACTTTGGATTTCGGTGTATCGCTTCGCGACCATCGCCCAATCATTGACAAACTGAAGGAACGCATTCCCATCTCTGTGATGCTCAGCGGGATTTCTCTTCTGCTGGCCTACCTGATTTCCATCCCCCTGGGCATCTACTCATCGACCCATCAATATTCCATCGGCGACCGGGCAACGACAATTGCCTTGTTTACACTCTATTCGCTTCCGAATTTTTGGATTGCGACGATGGCCATTATTTATCTGGGGGGTGGAGATTTCTGGAATGTTTTTCCCGTTTATGGCCTTAAGTCCGCGGGTGCCGAGAACTGGACGTTTCTTGAGCGGTCCCGGGACCTGGCGTGGCATCTCGTTCTTCCGATCACGTGTATGACCTACTATACGCTGGCGGCGCTGTCGCGGTACATGCGGGCGGCCATGCTCGAAACCATTCGACAGGATTATATTCGAACTGCGCGAGCCAAAGGTCTGACCGAGCGGCTGGTTGTCTATCGGCATGCGTTGCGCAATTCGCTGATCCCGATTGTGACGCTGTTGGCTGATTTACTCCCGGCGCTGATCGGCGGCAGTGTCGTGATCGAGACGATCTTCTCGATCCCTGGAATGGGTCAGCTCAGTTTTGAGGCTGTTTTGAACCGCGATTACCCGCTGATCATGGCGATCTTCACCCTGAGCGCGTTGCTGACGCTCGCCGGCATTCTGGTTGCGGATTTTCTCTACACCATGGTGGATCCGAGAATCGCACATGAAAAAAGATCAGCAACCGCAGCCTGAAGCCATGACCACCAAACGAGCGCAGACCTACTGGAGCATCGTTGCGCGCCAGTTCAGGAAGAACAAGATCGCCGTGTTTGGATTATTGCTTGTGCTTGGCCTGTTCGCGCTTGCGATTACGGCCGACTTTATTGCCAACGACAAACCTTTCGTTATCCGGTATCAGGGTCAGATTTACTTTCCCGTCGTAAAGGATTATTCCGTGTGGCTGGGGATTTCCCAGTGGCGGCCGCCATTTCAGAATATTTCCTATAAGGAATTTGTTGAGGCCAACTTCAAGGGCGAGGATTGGGCTGTTTTCCCACCGATCCGGTACTCCCCTAATGACGTGAAGCTGGCGGATTCGCTTCAACCGCCGTCCGCACAGCACTTCCTTGGAACCGACGAGGTCGGCCGCGACATCGCGAGCCGCATGATTCACGGTGCGAGAGTGTCGTTATCCGTGGGCTTCGTGGCGGTCTCCATTTACGTTGTTATTGGGCTTCTCGTCGGCGCTCTAGCAGGATACTACGGCGGAATTGTGGATATCGTCGCTTCCCGGCTGATCGAGATCATGCTGACGATTCCAACGTTTTTCCTAATTATCACCGTTGTTGCATTTCTGCCGCCGAGTATCTTCACCATTATGGTCGTCATCGGAATCACCAACTGGCCGACTGTGGCGCGGCTGACGCGCGGCGAATTTTTGAAGACGAAGTCGCTGGAGTACGTGGTCGCGGCACGTGCACTCGGAGCCACGGATTTCCGGACGATCTTCCGCCATGTCCTGCCGAACACACTGGCGCCCGTCTTTGTCGCGGCAACGTTTGGTATTGCTTCCGCGATTCTTATCGAATCCACCCTCAGCTTCCTCGGGTTTGGAGTTCCACCTTCGACTGCGAGCTGGGGATCCATCCTCTCCAGCGCGCGTCCATTGCTGCCAAGTGGCTGGTGGCTTGCTGCGTTTCCCGGTTTTGCGATATTTCTTACGGTGACGTCCTACAACCTGGTAGGCGAAGGCTTACGCGACGCTGCGGACCCTCGTTTGAAGAGCTGACTTTTGTCTATAATGGGGTTGCATGAGCGGCTGCGAATGCAAGCCCGGCAGGGCGCAGCCATAAAATAGATGAACCGGATAAAGACCTTCTATGACGAGCTTGGAATAGACCGCAACGCGAATGCGGCTGCCATCAAGCACGCATTCAAGGAAATCGCGAAGGTATACCATCCGGACAAGAATCCCCCTGAAAAGCAGGCATGGGCTCATGAGCAGATGAGCCGTCTGAATTTCATTTTTGAGATGCTGGTCAATCCCGTGACCCGCAAGGAATACGACGATCTGGTCAGGAAGTATGAAGAGATGCCCCTCGTGGCGCGCCCCCGCCGGCGGCCTCGCGAACAAATTGCGATCGAAAGGGAATACGCGCAGGTTTCCGTCGAGATCATGAATCTCAGTGGCAGGTATTCGAACTGCCGGCTGAAAATGGTTATCGGTGGCGCCGTCGGCGGCGTTTCGGGCCTCACACAGCTCACCGCCTATTTCAGCTCTTTCGGCGCGTACCTGAACAGGTTTGAGCTGATTTCATCCTTCATTTATTTCTTCATGCTCATCGGCTGCGTGATGATCGTCATGGGCGTCTCCGATTACCTCGGCCGCAGCCAATATCGCCAGCGTATCCACGAGCTTGAAGAACGCCGCTCCCACCTCCGCGAACGCATGTTCGAAGTCTACGCCGCGGATTAGCCGGGATTATTCATAACCTGCGTTGAGGAACGCATGGAAGCTCTTGATATCGCAGCAGCCCAGCCGCGGAGCGGCGTAAGAATGTAGCCACGGGCGCAAGCCCGTGGCTAAAATGGCGTCGAGATGCCAGCCCCGGAAGGGGCACAAGACTTCATCGACTTCTTTATATCTTTCGCCCCTCCAGGGCTGGGAATCCAGGGCAACCGTTTTACCCCGGGCTGGTGCCCGGGGCTACATTCTTACGCCGCTCCGCGGCTCAGACCGCTCAATTCCTATAATGCGGGCTAGCGGACAGAACGCGGGCTAAAGCCCGCGACTACATTGGGGACCACGTGTTCCCAAATGTGGGGACGACGTGGTTTCCAAATGTGGGGACGACGTGGTTCCAAAATGTAGTCGCGGGCTTTAGCCCGCGTTCTGTGACCAATAACACGAATCTGGAGTTGCCACAGTCCCGCGAGGTATGCACAATGAGGGGACAAATGACTGACCCAAGACCTGAAATAACTGTCCAACCTCCTTCGAAGAAGAGTCTTGCGAAGGCCACAATAGTTGCGCTGCTCGTTGCGGCAGTCCTGCTGATCACTGCCATTCTCCCAGCGGAATACGGCATAGATCCCCTTGGAACGGGCAAGGCGCTCGGTCTGACGGATCTACACAAGGCGGACTTTGCCAACTCCACCGGTAAGGCGGCTGAAACGGCGCCGTTGAAGTCTGGTGAAGCCGAGCCAACCATCCTGCCGACTTTGGAACCCGCGGCAGATGGAGGCGCGCCCAGGATGAAGGGCGCGTTCATCGCGCAACCAAAGCGCTACAAGATCGATTCGAGAGAAATCAAGCTCGCGGCCGGCGAAGGCATGGAAATCAAATACAACATGAAGCGAGGCGCCGGTCTGATCTACTCGTGGATCGCGAGCGACAAGCTCTTTTTTGAATTTCATGGGGAACCGAACGTAAAGCCCGCCGGGAAGGAAAGAACCGATTATTTCGAGTCTTACGAGCTCGACGATCAGGTGGGAAAAGATCAGGCGCACGGGACTTTCATTGCACCCAGCACAGGCGTTCACGGCTGGTTTTGGGAAAACAAGACTGGCAATGAAGTCACGCTGAAACTGGTATCGGCGGGTTTCTATGATTGGATTTTCCAAAACCGTCACGATAAGCAATCGGCTTTGAAAACGATGGACCCCGATTCGATACCGAGTCATCCAACAGTACCGGACGAGGTTCTTCGCTGAATTCCGGAGGATTATGCCGACGGAAAAAAACACATCGATCACGCGGCGACGAATGTTGCAGGGCGCCGGTGGAGTTATCGCCGCTGCGGCATTTCCAGGCGGGATCACCACGGCTGCGGTCTCTCAGAAGGCTGCTTCCGATATCACGGGGCGGTTGGCGCGATACATGGTAGAGGCCCGGGACAGGAACCTCCCCCCGGAAGTAGTCCGGGCGTGCAAGCATCGCATCCTGGACACGCTGGGCGCCATGGTTTCAGGAGCCCGCCTCAAGCCTGGGGAGATGGCCATCCGTTACGTGCGAGGACAGGGCGGCACACCGGAAGCCTCCGTCCTCACGACGGACATCATGACCTCCGCAGTCAACGCCGCCCTGGTCAACGGCATGTTTGCGCACGCCGACGAAACGGACGATTTTGAGCCGGTAACCAAAGCACACCCCGGTTGTTCGGTTGTTCCCGCGGCACTGGCTATTGCGGAGCGAGAGGGCAGGTCTGGAATGGAATTACTCCGGGCCGTAACGCTCGGGTACGATGTCTGCTGCCGCTTTCTCCTGGCGCTGGGAGCCGATCTGGTCCGGGAGACTCATCGGAGCGCCGAGGGCGTCAGCGCCACCTACGGCAGTGCCGCGGCCGCAGCCTCTCTGGCTCGCCTGGATGAAAAGGGAATGCGCTATGCGCTGTCTTATGCAGCGCAGCAGGTCTCGGGTCTCTGGAGTTGGGTAGGGGATACAGAGCACGTGGAAAAGGCGTTCGACTTTGGAGGGATGGGCGCGCGCAACGGCGTCACGGCGGCCACCATGGTCCAGATGGGATTTAGCGGAGTCTCGGACATACTCGACGGCCAGCACAATGTTCTTCAGGCCCTCTCCACCCAACCAAAGCCCGGCGAAATGGTGGACGGCCTCGGCAGCCGGTTTTTTGTTACTGAAACCGCCATTAAAACCTATTCCGTCGGTTACCCGATCCAGGCAGCTTTAGACTCATTCCTCAAGCTGCGTCAGGAACACGGCCTGAATGTGAACAATGTGTCGAAAATCGTCGTCAGGTTACCGGAAGACGGCGCCCGTGTCGTCGATAACAGCGCCATGCCCGATGTGAATTGTCAGCACATCATCGCAGTGGCTTTAGTGGAAGGCACCGTTTCCTTTTCAGACAGCCACTCCTACGAACGCATGGCCGATCCGCAGGTGCGTGCCGTCAAGGAGCGCGTCGAGCTGGTGGCCGATCGCCAGCTGATGGATCCGGCGGCGCCTCGCAGCGGCTTCGTACAAGTGACCCTTCGGGATGGACGCTCCTTCAGCCACTTTACCCGCTACGCGTCGGGGACGAAGGAGAACCCCCTGAATACCGACGCGGTAAACGCGAAAGTTCGTGATCTGATGGCGCCCGTCCTCGGCGCCGAGCGGACCGAGGCCGTCATCCAGCAAGTGAACACGCTTGAGGAACTGAGTGATGTGCGCCGCCTCCGTCCTTTCCTCACAATGTAGCCAGACGGCTGGGTGGACAACTGATTCCCCTCCTTGCAAAGGCAGAGCTGTCCAAAATAGAGAATGAACAGCCGCGGAGCGGCGACAGAGTGTAGCCCCGGGCGTGAGCCCGGGGTTTTCTTTCGACACAATCTCAGCCCCGGGGCGAAAGAGTCTTCGGAGTCTTTCGCCGGGGCTGCGTTGCAAGCGACAGCTACCCCCGGCCCGGGGCTACACTCTGTCGCCGCTCCGCGGCTGAATACAGACGCGGGTACCTCGTTGACCACGCTGAATGCCTCAACGGGAGTTGCCGGCGACGATGGCATCCCACATTGCGCCGGCTCGCCGCACAGCGGCCTCGACATCGGCGGCGAGCATGAATCGCTGGCTCACCAGATCGCGCGCAGCCCGTTGCACGCGATCCAGGTAGTCCTGTTTGCCCGTGTAGCGCTCGGCGATCGAGAGACGGGGATCGCCGGACTTCTTTCTCTCCTCAGAGGTTTTGGCGAATGGCTCGAAGGAACCGACGAGGCCTGCCAGATATTCGAGACTTCGCAGCTGAGGCAAATAGACGTTCCACCCGGTGTACGTTCCAATCGGCACAGCCACTTCGGGAATCCGTATGCCCAATAGATCGTTGCCATCCACATCTACCTGGGGAACGAGAACCGTGAATTTCTTGCCAAGACTCGGCGGTTCCTTCGTGATAATCCGTGTCCGCTCGTACTCCGGGCCGTAGTCCATCGTCCAGACACTCGGCATGTAATCCGGGAAAGTAAATGACGGTATCTTCGGAAAGCGCACTGCTGTCCTGGCCACCAATTCACCTTTCGCCAGCATTGGATAGCGCGAAGGCGGCGGTTGCGCGACTGATCGGACCCAATCGTCCAGGTCCAGCAGCAATGCTCGCAGCGCCCAGCGTTGCTGTGCGAAGTTCCCATGGTATTGATAGCCTCTGGAGTAAAAGGGCGCGCCCGAATGCGGCGTGCCGGCGATAAAGTAAAGACGTGACGTGTCGGCCAGTGAGATGTCCTTTTTCCCGTCCTCACTGGTGTGGGTCAGCGAGCCGGCTCGCGCCCAGTATTCGGTAGACGAAAAGGTATAGAAGATCCTGGGAACAACGTGGCCTTTGACGGCGTTCGCAAGCAGCCCATTGTCATCGAACGGTGGCAAATCCACCGGACGGAGAATCGAAAGGACGGAATTTCCAGCTTCTCCGGGCAGGGCGAACCTGTGGTTAAAGCTGCCGCCGCCGGCCCCCGCCGACGAAATCATCAGGCCATCGAAGACCGCGCGCCCCTTCTCGTCGCCGTTAAATCCATCTCGGACGAACTCCCTCAGGAAACGGCCGCTTTGAGAGTAGCCGAAGCCAATCACCCGCTGAACCAGCGCCGGGTCTTCCCGCAGAGTTCCGTCCTTCGAACCATACTTCAGGTACGATGCGAAGTCGCGGATCGCCGCAAGACCGAGGCCAGCCACAGGTGAATTCCTGGCGTGATAGATCGCGTCGTAGATTCCCCGGTCCACGCCGCCGCTCAACTGGACTGAACAACCGTCAGCATCAAACTGCCAGCGCTCTCGGGGCAGCACGGTCGCGGGCTCGTCAATTCGAGAACGGAACGTGAGTTTTGTGTTTTTGTCATTCGTGTCCGCCGCGCAATAGAGCAAGGGAAAAGTTATGCCGCCCGCACTTTCCTGATCACTGACGTGACTCGCACGCACAACTCCCTCAACCGGCGCGAACGGTGCCTGAAACGTCAGTCCCTGCGAGGGACGAACGTCGAATTGCCATCCTAGAAACGCCACACTGAAACCCTGCTCCAATAAAAATCGATCGCCGAGATCCCAGTTTTCCGGAGCCAGGTTTTGCTGGACTGCGGCGCTCATCAAGCCGAGCGCCTGATCACGCCCACGATTAACGATTTCGAGGAAAACGGTCCCACGTGTCTTTGCCGGGGCCCTGGGTCGGAAGTAGAGAAGATCTCCGGCAAACTCCACCTGCCCATCCGCGTTTTTCGGAGCAAACTTGACGTCCGCGATGCCGCCATTGGCTGCAAGCGCGGGATCTACGGCGAAGAACGCGCGTCCGATAATCCGCTCATACGTACCGAAATCATCGCGCCGCCGAACTTCGATGCGGCGTAGTTCGGCACGAAGCGGAGCGGTCTGAAGCAATATCAGCGCAAGTAAGCCAAGAACCAGTAATTGTCTGCGTCCAGACGCGACCAAACTGTTTTTCATAGGGATCTGCCCCATACCGAGTTTGCCAACGGCTTATATTTTGTGCACCCAAAATCAAGCACGCAAGCCTTTTGGGGAAGTTGTTGCCTCGGACGGCGAGAAAACCGGGATGACGAAAGTCACCGCCATCCCGGCTGTCCGCTACGCTTTAGGCGTTGCCGTCGTGTTGGGCTTGCGAGTCGGCGACTTCCGTGCGCTGGTGCGCGTGCCGCCGGCCTGGCTGTATTCTGCCGAATCCGGGCCGTAGGCGCCACGAACGGCACTCCGGAAGCGCGTAATGAGAACGCCCAACTCGCGGGCCTTGTCATCGCGCTGCTCCCGAACGCCGGACAACTCGACGTCCTTTTTTGCATAGTCTTTATCCAACCCTTCAGTCGCCTCATAGACCGCGATGAAATCGTTCAATCCGGTCTTGCCCAAGGTAAAACCGGGATTGGATTCCCACACGGTCTTAACATTGCCCGCTTCTTGCAGGGTTGCCTTGACTAATACTTTCTTCGCCATTTTGATCACCTCCTTTCTTGCGCATTGGAAAGGCAAGCCGCGAGCCGGACCTCGGTGGATTGTTTTTCAATGGGTTACGGCGCTTTGAACCAGATTTCAAGACCAATCGGTCTTAAACCAAGACCGATTGGTCTTGAAATCTGGTTCAGGACAAGCAACGCGCCCGTGGAAAGACCTTCCAGTCAGGTACAAAAGATCGACCGGCTGGTTGAACGATTCTCCAGTCAGGTCCCAAAGAGGTACCGCCCGGTAGAAAGACTTTCCAGTCAGGTACAAAAGAGGTACTGCTCGGTAGAAAGGCTTTCCAGTCGGGTACAAAAGAAGTACCGCTTGGTACCAGGGAATCAGCCGCGGATTACGCGAATTACGCGGATGCAGAGCTGAGGCTCAGTGGACAGCTTGTAAATCTGCATCCGCGTAATTCGCGTAATCCGCGGCTGGTTCCCATTGCCTTTTCGACCGTTAGGCACGTTTTTGGTGAGAAATGCCGGTTAGAGGAACGCGATGAGCGGCGTCAAAGTGAGTGGACTGAGCAGCGTCGATATGAAGACGACATTCGTTACAAAAGCCGGGGCGACGTCGAATTCGAGGGCGAGGATAGTGGTAACAACTGCCGCCGGCATCGACGCCAGTACGATACCGGCTTGCCGCGCGGCTCCGGACAGGCCCAGCATTGAAGTCAGACCCATCGCCACAAAGGGCGCCGCCACGAGCGAGAGCGCGACGGCGGCCATAACGACCGAAGGACGCTCTGCGGCAGTTGCTCGCTCGAGCTGCATTCCGAGGACGAGAATCATGACCGGGATTGCGGCATCGCTGAGAAGCCCGATGGGGCGCATCAGCGTTGGCGGGATCGCAACGCCGGTCAGTAAAACCAGCCACGCTGCAGCGACTCCATAGATCGCAGGAACCCTGGTGATTGCGACAATCGCTCGCGAGACGCTTCGGCGGCCCGCTCCCGCCACGAACACACCCACCGTGTAAGTCAGCAGCGAACTCGTCACGAAGTAGATGCTTGCATGGGAAAGCGCCTCGTTCCCAAAAGCGAAGAGAACGACAGGTAATCCATAGTTCCCGCCATTCGAGAACATAACCACGAGTAAGAATGCACTCAGCTCAGCTCGATTCAGGCGGAGCGGTATGGCGACAATGCGCGCCAGCAGCCCCATCATGCCGGTGACGAGTACCGCAAGCAGCGCCATACGCCCTGCTTGTGGTCCGGTCATTCTCGATGTGACAAGGAATTTAAAGGCGAGGCACGGAACGAGCGCGTAGAACGTGACGTGCGCTAATGTCTTCACGCTGGCCTGAAGACGCCGCGCGAGTAGAAATCCCGCGCCTGCAATGAGGAAAATCGGGAGGATATCCTCGGCGAAAATGGAAACGAGCAGCGTCACGCCATCACCGGGTTTGCGCCCCTTCCTTCTTCAATTGGCCGCATGCGCCCGAAACATCGTTGCCGCGGTTTTTTCGGATGAAGGTCGCGGTGCCGTTGCGAACGAGAATTTCCTGAAAGCGGAGAATTGCGTCGCTGTCCGAACGCTGGAACGGAATCTCCGGGGAGGGATTCAGAGGAATCAAATTCACTTTCACACTCAAACCGCGCACCAGGCGCGACAGCGTCTCTGCGTCTGCGGGCGAGTCAGTCATGTCTTTAATCATGACGCATTCGAACATCACGCGTTTTTGACGCGCGTGCGGCAGTTTACGAAGTGCTTCGATCACCGCTTCGATCGGGTACTTCCGGTTGATCGGCATCAGCGCGTCGCGCGTTTTGTTGGTGACGCCGGTCATCGAGATCGAGAGATTCGGAAAGAGCGGCTCATTTGCCAGTCGCTCAATGGCCGGAACCAGTCCTGCCGTTGAAACGGTAATTCGGTTCATTGGCACCTTGAGTCCGTGATCGTCGTGAAGAGCGTAAATGGCCCGGAGGACGTTGTCGTAGTTTTGGAGCGGCTCACCCATTCCCATCAGCACGACACTGAAACGTTGCGTTGTTTCTTTCTGCAGGACCATGACCTGGGAAACGATTTCCCCTGAAGAAAGGTCTCGAGTCAGTCCCATCTGGCCAGTCAGGCAGAACGTGCAGCCGAGCGCACAACCAACCTGTGAGGAAACGCAGAACGTGACCCGGTCATCGCGGGGAATGAGAACGGATTCGACGATCTCACCGTCGTCCAGCCGCAATAGATAGCGACGGGTTCCATCTCTTGAAACGAAACGGTTGACGATTACGGGCAGCACATATTCCACCCGGATAGAATAAACTGGTTGATGATTTCTTTTTCACATATCAACAAACAGTACGGACGGCAGGTGCTGTTCGTGGACGCTTCCTTCCAGCTGAACCCCGGCGAAAAAGTAGGCCTGGTCGGGCCCAACGGCGCCGGTAAAACCACGCTTTTCCGGATGATTACCGGCGAAGAAACGCCGGACGAGGGCGACGTTTCCGTGCCGAAAAAGCTGACAATCGGCTACTTCCGCCAGGACGTCGAAGAGATGTCGGGACGTTCGGTACTGGACGAAGCGATTGCCGGCAGCGGCCGGCTCGGTGACCTTCATCACGAACTGGAAGCCTTGCAGCACGCAATGGCTGACCCATTGCGCGTCGATGAGATGGACGGAATTCTGGCCCGCTTCGGCGAAGTCCAGGAGGAATACGAGCACCTCGGCGGATACGCCCTCGAGAGCCAGGCGCGCGAAGTGCTTCACGGTCTCGGTTTCGACGACGAACGCATCGACGGTGACGTCGGCGATCTCTCGGGTGGTTGGAAGATGCGCGTTGGAATGGCGCGGGTCCTTCTCGGCCGCCCCGAGGTGCTCCTGATGGATGAACCGACAAACCACCTGGACATCGAATCGATTCTCTGGCTGGAAGCTTTCCTCAAGTCGCTCCCCGGCGCACTGCTCATGACCTCCCACGACCGCGAGTTCCTGAACCGCATCGTCACGAAGATCGCTGAGATCGACGGCGGCGAGATCACTGTCTACTCGGGAAATTACGACTTCTACGAGCGGGAACGCGCGATCCGTGAGACGAATCGCGAAGCGGCCTATGCCCGGCAGCAGGCGATGCTGGCGAAAGAGCAGCGCTTTATCGATCGGTTCGCGGCGCACGCGGCCAAGGCCGCGCAGGTGCAGAGCCGCGTCAAAGCCCTCGAGAAGATCGAAAAGATCGAACTGCCGAAGAAACGCAAGGTCGTCAAGTTCGATTTTCGCCAGCCGCCGCGATCCGGCGATCAGGTGGTCACGCTGGAAAACGTCACGAAGTCATTCGGCCGGCGCGTGATCTACGACGGGCTGAATATTAATGTGCGGCGAGGGGAGCGCTGGTGCGTGATGGGAAAGAACGGAGCAGGAAAGTCGACATTACTCAAGATGGTGGCCGGCACACTCGCTCCCGATTCAGGGTCCATACGCCATGGCGCGAGCCTGACCATGGGTTACTTCGCCCAACAGGCACTGGACCTGCTTGATCCCGACCTCACGATCGACGAGCAGCTCCATCGCGACTTCCCAAACGAATCGATCGGCTCCCTCCGAAGTCTTGCCGGGGCGTTCCAATTCTCCGGCAACGATGTGGATAAGAAGATTCGCGCTCTCTCCGGAGGTGAGAAGACGCGTCTTGTGATGGCGCGAATGCTTCTCAACCCGCCCAACTTTCTCGTGCTCGACGAGCCGACCAATCATCTCGACGTCGCAACCAAAGAGATGCTCATCGATGCCCTGAAGGATTTCGACGGCACCATGCTTTTCGTATCGCATGACCGCGCCTTCCTGCGAGGCCTCAGCAATCGCGTTCTCGAGCTCGGCGGCGAGACCGGCACCGACGCTCAACCTCACATCTATCCGGGTTCCTACTCGGAATACGTGGTCCGCACCGGGCATGAAGCACCGGGTATCCGCAACTGACCGCTGCCGGACACGCAGGGGAAATTTCGGACCCCCTCTGTCGGCCCTGCTGTAATATGGCAGCGGCCATGCAGATCACGGAACTGCTGCAACGTGTTCATGTCGGCGATCAACAGGCCCTGCACACTGTAATTCCGCTGGTTTACGACGAACTGAAGAAACTGGCGGCAGGACACCTGTGGCGGGAACGTCAGGCTCGGCCGCTCGAGACTACGGCGCTCGTCCATGAGGCGTTTCTGCGGCTGGCTCACGGCCAGCATCCCTCCTATGAAAACCGGGCACATTTCTACGGGATTGCCTCCAGGCTGATGCGGCAGATCCTGGTGGACCTGGCTCGTTCCAGGGCCACGGAAAAGCGCAGCGCGTTACAGGAAGTGCAACTGGCCGAGATTCCGGATCTGGGCCGGCAGCCCGATGAGTCCCTGCTGGTCATGGACGAGGCGCTCGAGCGGCTGGCGCGCACGGATCCGCTGAAAGTGCAGCTCATCGAGATGCGGTATTTTGGTGGTATGACGGCGGAGGAGTCCGCCACCGTGTTATCGCTCTCCGTGCATGTGGTTCGCCGCGAGCTGCGGTTGGCACAGGCCTTCTTGCACAAGGAGATGGCCGGATGAACATTCGAGTCGAGGAGTTGTTTCATGAAGTAGCGGATCTGTCGGCGGAGGAGCGTGCGCAATACTTCATTGAGCGCGACGTGGATCACGATACGCGCCGCGAAGTAGAGGCGCTGCTGGCATTCGATTCCGGCACGAGCGCATTTCTGTTGCGCGATATCAGTACCGCTGCCGGTCGCGCACTTCGGCAGATCGAACCCAAGGGATGGCGCTGCGGGCCGTACCGGCTGCTGGAGGTGATCGGACGCGGGGGCATGGGCTCGGTGTATCTGGCCGAGCGCGCGGATGGCGAAGTCACCCAGCGGTTGGCCGTGAAGGTGTTGCCGCCCGGCGCCGGTGACCCCGTGCGAGAGCGCTTTCTTCAGGAAAGACAGATCCTGGCCTCGCTCACCCATCCGAATATCGCGCGAATGCTGGATGCAGGCCACCTCGATAACGGACAGCCGTTTCTGGCCATGGAATACGTCGATGGTAAATCGATTGACGTGTTTGCCGCCGGGTTGACCACGCGGGAGAAAATCGCCCTGTTTCTGAAGGTCTGTGCGGCCGTCGGCTACCTGCACCGGAACCTGGTGGTGCACCGCGACTTGAAACCGAGCAATATCCTGGTAGCCGCCGATGGCGAGCCGAAGATCCTCGATTTCGGCATCGCCAAGATTCTCGACCTGGCGACGGACAAGACCATGACCGGCATGCGCATGCTGACCCCCGACTATGCGAGCCCGGAACAGGTGACGGGTGGCAGGGTGAGCACCGCGACAGACATCTATTCGCTGGGCGCGGTGCTGTACCTGTTGCTCACAGGCAAGCCGCCGCACGAATTCGAGGACAACTCGGCGGAGGCCATAGTATCCGCGATCACGACGCGCGAAGTCACACGGCCGCGCAAATGGGCGCCTGAGTTGAACGCAGATCTTGAAGCCATCCTGCTGGTGGCCCTGCGCAAAGATCCGCAGGAGCGGTATGGGACGGTAGAGCAGTTTGCTGAAGACCTGGAAGCTTTTCTCGAATCGCGCCCGGTACGGGCGCGCTCGGGCAATGCCTGGTATCGGACGCGCAAGTTCCTGCGGCGCTACTGGGCGCCGGCGGCTGCGGCTGCGCTCGTGATCGCCAGTCTGTCGGCAGGCCTGTACATCGCGAACCGTGAACGGGCCATCGCGCAGCGGCGATTCTCGGATGTTCGCCAACTGGCAAACAAGCTCTTTGACATCGATGCCCAGGCCAGCCCATTGCCCGGGAGCACCAGGACCAGGCAGTTGATTGTGGACACGTCACTGGAATACCTGAGGCGGTTGTCCGCCGATGTCCGCGGGGATCCCGGGCTGGCTCTGGAGCTTGGATATGCCTATATGCAGGTGGCGCGCGTTCAAGGCGTCAGCACCGGACGCAATCTTGGCCAGGTGGATGAGGCCGCGCAAAACCTTCGGATCGCGGAGGGATTGATCCAGTCCGTACTCGCGTCGCAGCCGGCGAATCGAACAGCCCTTCTCCGGGCGGGGCAGATTGCTCACGATCGCATGATCCTGGCCAGCCTCCAGGGCGGCCGTCGTGACGTCGCCCATCGCCCCGAAGTGTTGGCATTCGCGCGGAAGTCGGCAGAGTCGCTGGACAAGTTCAATGCCGGAAAGACGGATAAGCCCGAAGAATTGGAGGAGGTGCTTGGCATTTATATGAACGTAGCGGACCAGACTATGCAAGCGCGACAATTCGACGAGGCTCTCCAGATTTGCAGCCGCGCCAGCGATCTTGCTCGCTCCGTGGATGATCGCGTTTCCCTTGCCATGTTTCATTGGGTCTCAGCCGAAGTCTTTCAACAGCGGGCCGATCTGGACGAAGCTCTGAAGGCGATGCGCGAGTCGGTGCAGCTGCTGGATGCTGGCACCGGGAGGACCGATGTCGGGCACACCATGAATCTGGCTCACGTGCTCCTATGGGAAGGCAGGATTCTCGGCCAGGATAACGGTGTCAGTCTCGGCCGCTCCGAAGAGGCGTCGGCGTCCTTCGAGCGCGCCTTCCGAATTATCGACGAGGTGGTTCACCAGGATCTGAAGGATCAGAACAGTAGAGCCCGGCTGGGGATGGCCGGACTCGGCCTGGCCGACATCCTCCGTCACTCGGATCCTCGCCAGGCCCTGGCTGCCTACGACCACACGCTTCGCCACCTGGCCGAAATCAGCGACAATTCAGTCATCCGGCGATTCGAGGTGGACGCGCTGGCCGGCTCCAGCTACCCACTGCGCCACCTCGGCCGTTCTGCCGAAGCCCGGCAGAGGCTGGATACCGCGTTCGAACGCTTGAAGCAACTCAAACTGTATCCGGCGGAGAAAGTCACTCCGGGTTCTGTAACATTCAAATCACTCCGCGCGCTTGCCGACCTCGAAGCCGATAATGGCAATATCCCCCGCGCCATGGAGACCTATCTGAAATTGCTCGACCAGATCCGGGCGGCCAAGCTCGAGCCGGAGACCTTTCTGGAAGATGCTTTGGATCTGTCGAACATCTACCGGGCAATGGCCGACCTCCATCTTCGCAACGGCCAGGCAGCCCAGGCTCAAACCGTGTCTGCGCTGCGCCTGGAGCTCTGGCGAACCTGGGATCGTCAGCTTCCGCAAAACCCCTTTATTCGACGACAACTCGAGGCAGCCGGTTCCCGGTAAGACGGCGATCACCTACTGTAGCGGCGGTCTATGACCGCCGGTTCTTCCCTGCATGGCGCGAAAAGCCGGCGGTCATAGACCGCCGCTACAGTAAGAAATCACTTCTGCCACGGGCTGCCAAGCCCCTGGGACCGGAAACTCTCATTGCCCAAAAAATCGAGCCTTAAACGCTAATTCCTCCCCCGAATCTCGCAGGTAGAAGGTAGCGAGTCTTTTGCCGAAGGGGGATGTCCGATGGGTGCACGCTTGCGTGAGGTAGCTGTTCTGTTCGTCGTTATGTCTTCGTTTGTATCCGCCGGTTCTTTCACCGCGCGCGCAGCGTTGGCTCCGGCCGCGCTGGTTTCCATGACGCCCAACCGTGGACAGCAAGGACAGACGATCACGGTTACGATCATTGCGCAGGACACGCAATTCATTCCGGGAGTCACCGAAGCGAAGTTCGGGGATGGAATCTCGGTCGGCGGCGGAAGCGAGGGCGATTTTGGCCCCGTCGCGGTAACAAGCCCTACCGGCGCGACCGCTCAAATCACCATCGCCGATGACGCTGATCTGGACGAACGCAACGTCGTGATTCGCACGCGGCAGGAGCGGATTCCATTAAAGGATGCCTTCACCGTCACGCCTGCGCCGGTGCGTATGACTGTCTCGCCGGATCGCGGCCGTCAGGGCGAGACGCTGACGGTAACCATCACAGGACAAAATACTCATTTTCAGAACGGCGTTACCGAGGCGAATTTTGGTGACGACATTTCGGTCGGCGGCGAAGACGCAGGCCGGTTTGGTCCAGTCGTCGTAAGCAGTCCGACCCGTGCCACGGTAAAGATTCACATCGAGAGCGACGCCGATGCGAGCGAAAGAAAGATCGTCCTGCGGACGCGCCAGGAGCAGTTTACGGTGAGGGATGGTTTCACCGTCTTGCCGGCTCCGCCCCACTTCACCTTGTCTCCAAATTCAGGACGTCAGGGAGAGACGCTAACGATCACGATCGACGGCGCGAATACGCAATTTCGGCAGAGGACAACGGAAGTCAGGTTCGGAGCCGGAATTTCCGTCGGGAACGGAAGACCGGGAGCGTACGGCTCCGTGACCGTGAACAGCCCGACGCGCGCCACAGCGCGCATCGTTATTGGTAATGACGCCGATGCCGACGTCCGCACCGTGCGTATCCGGACCGGCGACGAGAAGCTTTCCATCAAGGACGCTTTCAATGTCATTCCTGCAGGGACTCCAATCACCGTTGTGCCGGACAGCGGAGCGCGAGGTCAAACCCTGACGGTCACCATCACGAGTCCGGATGCCCACTTCGTGCAGGGTGAAACCGAAGCCAGGTTCGGACCGGGCATCGAAGTTGGCGATGAAGCAGGCTTCGGCCCCGTCACCGTTCTGAGCGGAACGCGTGCCACGGCGCAACTCTCGATACGGTCTCACGCGAAGCTGGGCGCAAGGAAAGTTGCGGTGCGGACCGGAAAGGAACGCTTCCTTCTGACGGACGGCTTCAATGTTGTTGCCTCCCCGATCACGATCACGCTGGCGCCGGCAACCGGCCAACAAGGTCAGAAACTGACAGTCCGGATCACAGGAACGAACACTCATTTCGCGCAGGGTGTTTCCACGGCCCGCTTCGGAGACGGAATCTCCGTCGGTACCGCGGCCGCTGGAGAGTTTGGACCCATCACGGTCACCAACCCGACGACAGCGTCAGCCGAATTGACTATAGCGCCTGATGCTCTGCTTGCTGCCCGAACTGTCACGGTAAGAACAAATGCCGAACAAGTGTCGCTGGTCGATGGGTTCACCGTGGGTTCCAGCCCGGCTGCGATCACGTCCCTTGTTCCGAGTTCGGGACCTCAGGGTCAGATCATCTCGATCACGATCAGCGGCCAAAACACGCACTTTGTCCAGGGAACCACGCAGGTCGGTCTCGGCCTGGGAATCATATTGAGCAATGTTTCGGTCAGGAGTCCGACATCCCTGACGGCTCTGGCCACGATAGCGGCTTCCGCAGATCTGGGCACACGCACCTTGACGGTGACGACCGGCTCAGAAGCCCTCAGCCTCAACAATGCTTTCACAGTGACGGCGGGAACGCCGGTACTCCAAACCGTGAACCCGAACACGGGGCAGCAGGGGCAACAGAATCTCAGCGTGAATCTGACGGGACAATTCACTCACTTTGTTCAAGGAACAACGACGGCGAGTTTCGGCGCAGGAATCACGGTGGCGACGTTGACGGTGAACTCGGCGACTGCGGCCGCAGCGGTCTTGAACATCGATCCGGTGGCAGGAACCGGAACCCGGAACGTCAACCTGACAACCGGCGCGGAAGTGGTCACGCTGAGCAACGGATTTACGGTGACGGCGGGAACGCCGGTACTTCAAACCGTGAACCCGAACACGGGGCAGCAGGGGCAACAGAATCTCAGCGTGAATCTGACGGGACAATTCACGCACTTTGTTCAAGGAACAACGACGGCGAGTTTCGGCGCAGGAATCACGGTGGCATCCGTGACGGTGAACTCGGCGACCACGGCGACCGCCGTCTTGAACATCGATCCGGTTGCAGCTAGCGGAACGCGGAACGTCACGCTGACAACGGGTGCGGAATTGGTGACGCTGAGCAACGGATTTACGGTGACAGCGGGAACGCCGGTACTCCAAACCGTGAACCCGAACACGGGGCAGCAGGGGCAACAGAATCTGAGCGTGAATCTGACGGGACAGTTCACACACTTTGTTCAAGGAACAACGACGGCGAGTTTCGGCACAGGAATCACGGTGGCGTTGACGGTGAACTCGGCGACGGCGGCCAGCGCTGTGTTG